>Ga0075436_100000622_pt1 | contig 23259 bp, 17 predicted proteins | sample RhiMethybrSRZTD5_FD_75303 | JGI IMG/M metagenome (GOLD analysis project Ga0075436, IMG submission 75303) | Populus rhizosphere microbial communities from Tennessee, USA - Rhizosphere MetaG P. TD hybrid SRZTD5 | ecosystem: Host-associated > Plants > Roots > Rhizosphere > Soil | place: USA...
CGCCGCTTGCGCGAGCAGCAGCCCCACCTGCTCGCGACACCGCCGGCTCTGGCACGGCCCCATGCCGGCTCGGGTGAGCCGCTTGATCTGATCCTGGTTCAGTGGGCCGTCGCGCAGCAGCGTGCCGAGGTCGCGCGCCTGCATCTGCGGCGAGTCCCATCCCAGATACCGCGGCGGTCGGGTCTCGACGAGCTCGCGCCGCGTCACCTCTTCGCACTGACAGGCGTTCACGTTCCATCCCCCCGCTTCGATCAGTGACCGCAGCCACGTCTGCCAGTAGGAGAACACGTCCGTCGACGGCGGCATGGCGGGCGAAGCGGGACCACGACGCTGCTCGGCCTCGCGGCGGTCGAGCGCGCCAAGCGATTCGGCGGCGGCGAGGCCGGCGACGCGGCCCTGCTCGCGCGCGATCTCCGGCGCGCCGAGCATGCGTTCGTGAAAGCCGGCGCCGTCGCCCGCGGCATAGACGCTCGGCACGCTCGTGCGCATCGATGCGTCGATCTCGGGCACCCAGCCGCCGAGCGTGCCGTCGAACCGCAGCCGCGCGCCGACCAGATGCAGCAGCTCGACGCTCGGGACGAGGCCAACGGCGAGACACATCGCATCGCACGCGATTTCCCGGTCGCGCCCGCCGATGGGACGACCGTCGGCATCCACGGCGGCGAGCACGATTGATTCGATCTCCCCGACACGCCCGCGCGCCGCCCGGATCGTATGGCCCGTGAGCAACGGGACGCCGCGCTCGGCCAGCGCTTTCGCCGCTGCGTGATCGCCGCGCACCCCGTCTTCGACCTCGACGACGCCGGCGACCTCGATGCCGTGATCGAGCGCGAGCGCCGCCGTGTGCAGGCCGAGTGTTCCCGAGCCGATCACGACGAGACGTCGCGCCGACAGCGCGCGGTATCGAGTCAGCAGCGCGGCGGCGCCGCTGGCGCCGAGCGTTCCTGCGCGCTCCCAACCGGCGAAGCCCAGCAGCACATCGCGCGCACCCGCCGCCACGACGAGGCGGTCATAGCTCACGAGCCACGAGCGGCGCTCGTCGGCGAGACCGAGCATCGGGGCCGGCAGCTCCTGCACGGTCGGCCCAGCGACAAACGCGCCCCACACGTACGTGCCGAGCTGCACGTCGACGCCGGCCTCGTGCGCGGTCGCCAGCGCCGGGTTCGTTTCGACGATGCGCTCGAGCATCAGCGCGCGGTTGCGGACGGCCGGCTGCATTCGCTGCCCGAAGCACAGCGGAACGTCCATCGCCATCATGTCGTTGTCGACCGGATGCTCGTCGATCAGCAGCGTCTCGACGCCGCTGCGCGCGGCCTCGACGGCGGCGGCGATGCCGGCCGCTCCGGCCCCGACGACGATCAGCGGCACGTGGCGATCGGCCCGCGGCCCTTTGCCCGTGAGCGAACGGCGGTCGACGCCGCGCATCAGCCGTCGCCTCCCGCGGCCAGCTCGACTTCTGCGCGGGTCGCGACCCAGCCGACGCGCTCGCGCCAGTCATGGGGCGTGTCGGCGAAGCGACTGAGGGCCAGCGCACCGAGATCGGCGAACGAGCAGCGGCCGTGCTGCACGAGCTCGCTGATGGCCCGGCCCGACGCGGGCGACAAGCCGAAGCCGACGCTCGACATCGTCGCGATCACCACGTTGTCGGGATTGGCGAGCCGGTCGACAACGGGAAGCCCGTCCGGCGTGTTCTCGACGAGGCCGCTCCACGCGCGAATCATCCGCACGTGTGCGGCGCCCGGGAACAGCTCGGCCAGGCGCCGCCCGAGATTGCGCACGAGCGGCGTGTTGCGATGCTCCGGCGTCGCCATGTCGGGCACGTTGATCCACTCGTGCGGGCCGCCGCCGTAGACGAGATTGCCGCGCAGCGTCTGTCGACCGTAGAGCCCGTTGCCGGCCACGCCGCCGACACGCATGAGCGGAATCGGCTCGGTGGCGATCATCTCCACCCTCGCGGGCGCCAGCGGCAGCGTCATGCCGAGCATGTCGGCGAAAAGCCCGGTCTGTGGTCCCGCCGCGACGACGACGACGTCGGCGCCGAACGTTCCGCGTGTCGTCTCCACGGCGGTCACGCGGCCGCCGCGCTGCACGAGCCCCGTGACCGTCGTGTGCTGCAGGATCCGCCCGCCGCAATCTTGCAGCGCCCACGCGTACGCCTGCACGGTGCGCTGCGGATTCGCGTGCCCGCCGAAATGCAAGTACGTGCCGCCGATCGCGCTGTCGCCGACGATCGGCACGAGCTCTTTGAGCTGTCGGCGATCCAGCAGCTCCCAGCGGAAGCCGCGCGCCTCGCCGATCTCCGCCCACCGTTTAGCGAGCGCCAGCTGCGCCTCGCTCAGCGCCACCCCGATCCTGAACGACTGGTGCTCGGTGGGATAGCCGAGCAGCTGATCCATCTGCGGCCAGAGCCGCTGCTCTTCGAGTCCGAATGGGCTGTAGACGTGGGTGGCGCCGCCGCCGTTGCGGCCCGACGCCTCCCAGCCGACGATGCCCTTCTCGAGCACGAGCACGTCGGCGCCATCGCGCGCCAGCCACCAGCCGGCGCTGAGTCCGGTGACGCCGCCACCCACGATCACCACCGCCGCGCCAGATGTCGTCATGCGGCGTCCATCATCGTCGACCAGGTGGTGGGCCGACAAGTGGTGCCTGCAGCCGCAGGAGCTCGGGGCCGGGAATGTGACAGGCGATCCGGAGATCGCGAGCGAGCTGCTGCACCGGCGGCGGCGTGTCGTCGCAGATTGCGCCCACGCGCCGCGGACACCGCGTCGCGAACGGACAGCCGCGTGGGATTTCGTCGGCGCGCGGCACCGGGCCTTCCAGGAGAATGCGCGCGACGTCGTGATCGGGATCGGGCACCGGCACCGCCGACAGCAAGGCTTCGGTGTACGGATGGTATGGCGGCGCGAAGACGCGCTCGACCCGACCGACCTCCGCCACCGTGCCGAGATACATCACGGCGACGTGATCGGCGAGATAGCGGACGACGCCGAGGTCGTGCGAGATAAAGACGAGCGTGGTGCCGTGCGCGGCCTGGATCTCGTTGAGCAGATTGATGACGGCTGCCTGCACCGACACGTCGAGCGCCGACACCGGCTCGTCGGCGACGATGACATCGGGATCGCCGGCGAGCGCGCGCGCGATGGCAACGCGCTGCTTTTCGCCGCCGGAGAGATGGTGCGGCTTGCGCGCCGCCATCCCCGGCGCCAGCTTGACGACTTCGAGCAGCCGCGCGACGCCAACCGAGACGTCCACCGGTGCGCGGCCGCGCAGGCGCCGCAGCGCACGCGCGATCGCGTAGCCGACGGTGTGGCTGGGATTCAGCGTGCTGTCGGGATTCTGGAACACCATCTGCAGCTTGCGCCTCAACGCCGCGCTACGGGCGTCGACGGCAAGCGAGCCGACCTCGACGCCGTCCAGCGTCACGCCGCCGGAGGTCGCCACCTCGATGCCGCTCAGCACCTTGGCCAGCGTCGACTTGCCGCAGCCCGACTCGCCGACGATGGCGAGCGTCTGTCGGCGCACCGCCGCGAGATTGACGTCGGCGAGCGCGCGGATCGACGGGCGGGCGCGACCGAACCGGCGGCGACGACGCCGCGGCTCGTAGACCTTCGTCAGGTGATGAACGTCGATGACCGGGCCGGCGTCGGCGTCGCGCTCCACAGGCGCGACGTCGCTCGCACGGCGACGCCAGCGCGGCAGCTCGCCGGCACGCACACAGGCGACCCGATGCTCGGGCTCACCGTCCACCATCACGGCGGCGATCGGTCCCGCGGTGCAGCGGCCGCTCTCGACGTGCGCGCAGCGACGCGCGAATCCGCAGCCGACCGGACGCGACATCGCAGATTCGACCTGGCCCGGAATCGGCACGAGCGGCGACTGGCGCTTGTCCCGGCCCAGCGCGGGCAGACAATCGAGGAGCCCGCGCGTATACGGGTGGCGCGGATTGGCGAAGATCTGGCGTACCGTGCCCTGCTCGACAATCTCGCCGCGGTACATGACGCCGACGCGATCGCACACGCGCGCGACGCTGCCGAGATTGTGGCTGATGAACAGGATGGCGGAGCGGTGGCGCTGACGCAGCTCGCGCACGAGGTCCAGCACCGCTGCCTCGACGGTGACGTCCAGGCCGGTGGTCGGCTCGTCCATGATGAGCAGCGCGGGGCCGGCGATGAGCGCCATCGCGATGACGATGCGCTGCTGCTGACCGCCTGAGAGCTGATGCGGATAGCGCTCCATCACTCCGGCCGGATCCGCCAGCTTCACCTCGCCGAGCATCGCGATCGCTCGCTCGCGGGCCGCGTGCGCGCTCGCGCCCTCGTGGATCATCGGCACTTCCATGAGCTGCCGGCCGACGGTCATGACGGGATTCAGGCTCGCCATCGGATCCTGGTAGACCATCGCGAGGCGACGGCCACGAATCGCCCGCAGCGCCGAGTCGCTCAGCGTCGTCAGATCGCGGCCCTCGAAGAGAATCTGACCGCCGCGGATGCGGCCAGCGCGTCCCAGGTAGCGAACGATCGACAACGCGACCGTCGACTTGCCGCAGCCGGACTCGCCCACGAGCCCGAGGGCCTCGCCGGCATCGAGCGACAGGCTCAAGTCGGGGATCACAGGCAGCTCGCCGGCGCGCGTGCTGTACACGACCGCGAGATGACGAACGTCGAGCAGCGGCGCGTCAGTCACGGAGGCCGAGCTCCCGCAGCCCGACGGCCAGCAGATTGAAACCGACCACGAGCGATGAAATCGCCGCGCACGGAAACAGCGCCATGTGCGGCCACACCATCATCATCCCGTACGTGTCCTTGACCATACCGCCCCAGTCGGGATCCGGAGGCGGCAGACCGATGCCGAGGAAGCCGAGCACGCCGATGATGATGACGTTGTAGCCGGTACGCAGACACATGTCGACAATGAGCGGTCCGCGCGCGTTCGGCAGGATCTCGACCAGCATGATGTAGAGCGCCGACTCGCCGCGCATCTTGGCGGCGGCGACGTATTCGCGCTCGCGCAGATCCAGCGTCATGCCGCGCACGATCCGCGCGATGATCGGCGCCTTGGTCAGCGTGAGCACACCGATGATGTTCCAGGCCGAGGACCCGAAGTGCGCCAGGATGATCATGTAGAGAATGATCACGGGAAACGAGAGCACGATGTCGCACGCGCGCGTGATCACCACGCCAACCCAGCGGCCGTAATAGCCGGCCGTGAGGCCGAGCAGCGAGCCGAGCGCTGCCGCGCCCAGCACGGCGAGAGGGGCAACGACGAGAACCGGCCGCGCGCCCCACAGGATGCGCGACATGATGTCGCGCCCGAGGTGATCGGTGCCGAGCCAGTGGGCACGCGACGGCGTCGGGTGCCCCAGCGCGGTCAGATCGCTGGCGTTGGGAGCATAGGGCGCGATCGCTGGCGCGAGGATCGCGAGCACGATCCACACGAGAACGATGGCGAGGCCGACCGCGGCTGGTCGCGAGGCGCCGAGAACTGCAATGCGCCGCCTCCACCGGGCGAGCGGGCGAAGCCGCGTGGTGGCCGGCGGCGATGCAGAGAGGACGTCGGCGATGACCGGCGTGCTCATAGGACCCTACACGCGAATCCGTGGGTCCAGGACGATGTACGCGAGATCGCCGAGGATGTTGGTGGTCACGGCGAGGAAGACCGCGACCAGCGCCCCTGCCTCGATGAGCGCAATGTCCTTGAAGAGCGTGGCCTCGAGCATCATCCGACCGAACCCCGGATAGGCAAACACCGTCTCGACAACCACCACGCCGGCGACGAGATAGTTGATCTGCAGCATGATCACGGTGATCGGCGTCAGCATGGCGTTGCGGACCGCGTGGCCAAGGATGACGCGGCGGAATGGCAAGCCCTTCAGAACGGCGGTGCGAATGTAGGGCCGCTGCATGACCTCCACCATCGACGCACGGATCATGCTGACGACGTAGCCGGCATCGAAGAGCACGATGACGGCAACCGGAAGCACGAGCTGCGAGGCCGCCGACCAGCCGCCGCCGGCGACCAGCGTGGCGGTGCCGGGCAGCCAGTGCAGCCACACGACGAAGACGCTGACAAGGAACACGCCGAGCGCGAACTCCGGAATCGACGCCACGACCGTGCTGAGCATGAGGATGGCGCGGTCGAGCCGCGAGCCCTCACGCATCCCCGCCGCCACGCCGAGCAGCATCGACAGCGGAACGATGCACGCGAACGCGATGGCCGCGAGCAGCGCGGTATTCACCAGATGCTTGCCGAGAACGTCCTTGACGGGAACCTTGTAGCGCGCGGAATAGCCGAGGTCGCCCGACGCAGCCGCGCGCAGATAGTCGACGTAACGCACCAGAAGCGGACGATCGAGTCCCATCTGCTTGGTCAGCAGATCCACCTGCTCCTGGGTCGCGTACGCGCCGAGGATCTTGCGGGCGACGGCGCCGGGAGAAAACTCGTTCAGCGTGAAGACGAGAAACGAGACGACGAGAAGCGTCAGCAGCAGGAACGCGAGGTGCTTGACGAAGAAACGCGCCATCGCGCGCTCCGCCGCTCAGCCGGACGCGGGCGAGGCCGAGCGGTAGTTGCGGCGACCGTACTCGAGGTTGTCCTGACGCAGACGCTTGTCGGTGCCGAAGAGGATGTGCTTGGACATGTCCGGAGAATACCGACTCGCGGGCGGCTTCCGACCCAGCGCCTCGGCCAAGCTTCGAATGTGGTGCGGTCCGGCGCCGCAGCAGACGCCGAGGTAACGCACGCCGAGGTCGAACGCCGCGCGGCCGAACTCGCCGATCTCATAGCGGCTGCACAGCAACGGATCGAGCGCGGTCGGAAACGGCCGACCATCGGGGCTCCGGCCGGTCGGATCGCTGAGACTCTGAAACGTGGGCTCCGCCGCCGTCGTGCGGTACGGCACCGGCAACGCCGCGACGGGACAGCTGACCGCCGCGCGCACCTCGCGCAGCAGCGGCAGCATCGTGGCGGGACCGCGCGCGCAATTGAGCCCGACCACGTCGGCGCCGGCGTCTTGCAGCCGCTTGCACGCCTCGGTGACCGTCCATCCGTCGCGCATCCGCCCCTCGCGCGGAACGGCCAGCGTGATCACGGCCGGCTTGCCGGAGCGCTTGATCGCTTCGAGCGCCAGCCGCGCCTCGCCTCCCCACCCGTACGTCTCGCCGACGATGAAATCCACGCCGGCGTCGACCGCCCAGCCGACCTGCTCGTCGAAGATGGCCCTGGCCTGCTTGTGCGTTGCGGGCTCGTCGGCGCCGTAGATGCTCGTGTTGCAGATGTCGCCCGCGAGCAGCGTGCCCGTGCTCCGCGCGACCTTGCGCGCGATGGCCAACGCCGCGCGGTTGATCTTGGCCAGATCCTTCTCGCGTCCGACCATCTTCAGCTTCGCGCGGTGGGCGTAGTACGTGAACGCCTCCACCACGTCGGAGCCCGCGTGGACGAAGTCGCGGTGCAGGCCCTCCACGAGGGCGGGTTGCTCGAGCACGATCTCCGGGACGAATGCCCCGGCCTGGAGATATCCGCGCCGCTCGAACTCGAAGAGGTAGCCCTCGGCGCAGATGACGGGGCCGGCGGCAAGCCGCTCCAGCAAGCCCAGCGGCTTCTTAGCCGCCGATCGAGACGGGGTGTACGTTCGCTTGGTCTTCGGCATGACGGCACCATATACCACAAACGCCGACGACGACGGCCTGCGTTATCCTCTCGCCCATGTCTTTGCGACCCACCGTCGACCGGCCCGCCGTCCCGACCCTCGATGCCATCGACTTCGCCGCGCTGCGTGCCGGCCGCCTGGCACGGCTGCAGACGATGCTCGCCCGTCACGACTTCCCGGTCGCGCTTTTGTACGGCACGCCCAACATCCGCTATGCGACCGGCGTGGACGTGATGTCGGTGTGGACGGCCGGAACGTTCGCTCGCTACTGCCTGGTGCCGGCCGAGGGCACGCCGATGCTGTTCGAATACTCGGGCTCGATGCACGTCTCACGCAAGCTCGTGCGCGACGTGCGTCCCGCGTACACGTGGCGCTTCGGCGGCGTGGCCGCACACGACAAGGCCCGCGAATGGGCGCGCTCGATTCGCGACGCGCTCCGCGAGCTGGGACTCGAGCGCGAGCGGCTGGCGGTGGACAAGCTCGACACCGTCGGCTTCCTGGCGCTGCAGGCGGAAGGCATCGCGATCGTCGACGTCGGACCCGCGATCGTCGACGCGCGCGAGGTGAAAACTCCCGAAGAGGTCCAGCTCTTCGCGCTCAATGGCGTCATCGGTGACGCCATGCTCGAGGAATTCGAGGCCGCGATCCGTCCTGGGATCCGCGAGTGGGAGCTGCTCGCGGTGCTGAGCGATGCGCTCCTTCGCCGGCGCGGCGAGGGGCTGTTCACGCGGCTCGTGGCGTCCGGAACGAACACGAATCCGTGGCTCACCGAGGCGCAGGACAAGGCGATCATGTCGGGTGATCTGGTCGGCGTCGACACCGACGCCAACGGCGTCGAGGGGTACGTCATCGACATCTCGCGCACGTTTCTCTGCGGCGACGTCGCGACTCCGGACCAGCGCGAGGCCTATCGCGTCGCCTACGATTGTGTGCAGGGCATGCTCGACCTCGTCCGTCCCGGTGTGACGTTCGAGGAGTTCGCGCGCCGGGCGCCGCGGCTGCCGGACGCGTATGCGGCGCAGCGCTATCCGACGATGGTGCACCAGGCGGGGCTCGAGGACGAAGGTCCCGGCATTCCGTACCCCGACGACACGCGCGGCCCGCGCCGCATCATGCCGAAGCGAGAGCTGAAGGAGAACATGGTGCTGTGTCTCGAGTGCTATGCGGGCAAGCCGGGCGCGCCGTTCGGTGTCAAGCTCGAAGACCAGGTGCTGGTCACGAACGACGGCGCGCGATTGATCTGCGCGTATCCCTACGAACCGAAGCTGCTCAGAATGTAGCCAGCGGGTGCCATGGCGTCCGGTTCATGTTCTTCCAGCGATGCGCGCTTCCGCCGCACAACCCGCGAAATTTCCGCGACTTGCAGATTCGGCACGCGTTGGTCTGAGGATTGCCAGCAGGTCTGTCCGATGATCGTCGAATCCGACTACCGCGGCTTTCGAATCGAAGCGGTCGCGATCGAGGCCGAGGGCGCCTGGGACGCCGAGGTGCGGATCCGCCGCGCCCCGTTCGAGACGAAAGCGCGTGTCGCTCGGCTGATCTGCCGCAAGCCGAGCGCAAAAGTCGCCGAGCAGCGCGCGCTGATTCGCGCCCGGCAGTCGGTCGACGCCCTGATCGCGGGCGGAACACTCGCGTAAGCATCCTCGTCCATTCGGCTCGCAGCGGCCGGCGTAGACTGCGACCACGCCACGGCCATGAGCGCCCTGCTCCGCTTCGTCGTGCTCTACGCCTCCATGTATGCCGCCTACGGTGTGTCCTCGCCCTTCATGCCGGCGTTTTTCGAGCATCGAGGGCTCGCGGCCGGACAGATCGGGACGCTCTTCGCCGCCGGGACGGCGATTCGTCTCGTCTCCGGGCCGCTGGTCGGGCGCCTCGCCGATGCGACGCAGGCGCTTCGCACCATCCTGGCGCTGTGTGAGCTGCTCGCCGCCGTCGTTGCAGTGAGCCTGCTGACCCCGTCCAGCTTCACGTGGCTGCTGCTGATCAGCCTGCTCTATGCGGCGGCGCTGGCGCCCACGACAGCGCTCGCCGACGCGCTGGCGCTCGGCGCCGCGCAGCCGCGCGACGGTCGCCCGAGATTCGAGTACGGCTGGGTGCGCGGAACCGGCTCGGCCGTCTTCGTTCTCGGCACGCTCGTCAGCGGGCAAGTCGTCGCCGCGTCGGGCCTGTCATCGGTCGTCATGCTTCAGGCAGCGCTGCTCGTCGCGGCGGCCGGCGCCGTAACACTCATACCGACGCCCGAGCGCAAGCACCCGGTCACCGCCATACAACGCGAGACGCCGCTCGGCGTCGCGACGCTGCTGCGGATGCCGGAGTTCCGGCGCATGATGCTGGTCTCGGCGCTCGTGCTGGGCAGCCACGCGATGAACGACACGTTCGCCGTCATTCGCTGGAGCGCGGCCGGCATTACACCGCCCACGGCCAGCGTGCTCTGGTCCGAGTCGGTTGCGGCCGAGGTGCTCGTGTTCTTCCTCGTCGGTCCGCCGCTGCTGAAGCGCATGGGGCCGGCTGGCGTCATCGCTGTCGCGGCGTCAGCCGGCGTCGTGCGCTGGGCCGTCATGGCGTCGTCGACCAGCGTGACGGCACTGGCACTGGTGCAGCCGCTGCACGGGCTCACGTTTGCGGCGCTGCATCTGGCGTGTATGCGGCTCATTGCCGTGAATGTCCCGCAGCAGCTGGCAGCGACGGCGCAGGCGATGTATGCGCTGGGCGCCGGCATCACCACCGCGCTGCTGACGCTGGCGTCCGGCTGGCTCTACGCAAACGTCGGTGCCCGAGCATTCCTCGCGATGGCGCTGCTCTGTGCCGCGGCCGCCCCGCTGACGTGGGGACTACGGGCCGATCACTCCCGATGAGCGCGTCCACTATACTGGCGCCGCGATGATGGCGGCCCGTCTCGGTCTCCTGTGCCTGCCACGCTCGGTGGCCGCCGCGGTCGCCGATGCACGCCTGGCCGAAGACGTCGGATTTTCGCTGGTGGGCGTCGCCGACAGCCAATCGGTCTTCCGCGAGATGTACGTGACGATGGCGCTCTGCGCGCAGGCGACGCGACGGGTGCGCATCGGACCGAGCGTGACGAACCCGATCACTCGCCACCCGGCGGTCGCCGCCTCGGGCATCGCGACACTCGACGAGATCGCGCCGGGCCGCGCGTTCTTCGGCCTCGGCTCCGGCGACAGCGCCATCTTGAATCTGGCCGAGCGGCCGTCGACGCTTGCCGACCTGCGCGCGTATGTCGAAGCGGTCCGCGCGCTGCACACGCGCGGGGAGACGACATGGCGCGGCCGCCTGGCGCGGCTGACGTGGGCGAAGCGCGCGATCCCGATCTACCTGTCCGCCGAGGGGCCGCGCACGCTCGAGCTCGCGGGCGAGATCGCGGACGGGGTCATCGTCAACGTCGGTCTCGAGCCGGCGCTCGTCAAAGACGCGGTGGCGCGCGTGCACGCGGGCGCGCGGCGCGCCGGCCGCGATCCCGCCTCGGTCGACCTGTGGACGATGGTGCGCGCGAACGTCACCGACGACGTCGCGGCCGGCGTCGACGAGATTCGCATGGAGCTGGCGTCGAACGCGCATCACGTCTTTCGCTTCACGCTGGAGGGCAAGCAGGTGCCGCCCGCGTTGGCCGACGCAATCTTAAAGGTGCAAAAAGGCTATCAGCCCGCCGCGCACGAGGCGTTGGGCGCCAGCCCGAATGCCGCGCTGCTGGACGGCGAGCCGGCGCTGCGCGCCTATCTCGCGCAGCGCTTCGCGGCGGTGGGCCCGGCCTCCGTGGTGGCCGACAAGCTCCGCGCGGTCGTCGACGCCGGAATCAGCGGCCTGCTCGTGACCGGGTTCGTGCATGAACGGCAGGCGCTGATTCGCGCGCTCGGCGAGCGTGTGCTGAGCCGGCTCGCGTAGCTCGACTCGTTGACCACAGCGTCCGCGCGCGCATCGCTTCGAGGGGACCTCGCGGGCGGCATCGCCGGCGGCGTCCTGACGGTTCCGGCCAGCATCGGCTACGGCATGCTCGCGTTCAGCGCGCTCGGCGACACGTACGTCGGGCCCGCGGTTCTGGCGGGCCTCTACAGCGCGGTCGTCGTCTCCGTCGTGGTCCTCGCTCTCGGCCAGTGGATGCCGGTCAACTTTGCGCCACGCAGCATCATCACCGTGCTGTTCGCGGCGATGGTCGCGGACACGATCGTCCCGGCCGTCCGGCAAGATCCGGCCAACGTCGACCGAACGCTGGCGCTCGTGATCCTCATCGTGGTGAGCGGCGGCGTATTCCAGGCGCTCTTCGGCGTACTGCGCCTCGGCGACGTGATCCGCTACATCCCCTCCCCCGTGATGTCGGGCTTCCAGAACGCGGTGGCCCTGCTGCTGCTCGTGGCGCAGGTAAACGCGCTGCTCGGGTTCCCCCGGCCCGTGCCGCTGTTGCGCATCCCGTGGCACGCCACGCAGATCCAGCCGCTGACCCTTGCCGTCGGCGTCGTGACGATCGTCGTCATCTGGTGTGGGCCGCGGCTCACCCGCCGCGTTCCGGCGCCAATCGCGGGCCTCGTGGCAGGGAGCGCGCTCCACTATGGGCTGGCGCTGCTGGGATTGGGGACGCACCTGGGCCCGACGCTCGGGAGGATCCCGGCTGTCACGCCATCCTTCACTCCGTTCGCGATGCTGCCGTCGCTCACCGGCGACGCATATCTCCGAGCGCACTGGCCGTCGTTCCTCGCAGCCGCCGGCAGCCTCGCACTGGTGGCGTCACTCGACACGCTCCTTTGCGCCAAGACCACGGAGGGCGTGACGGGCCACCGCACGCCGCCGAGCCCGCAGCTGCTGCGGGTGGGCGCCGGCAACGTCGTGGCCGGCCTCATCGGCGCCATTCCGAGCGGCATCAACCTCAGCTCGACGTTCGCGCTCCACCGTGCCGGTGGCCGTACCGGGCTGGCACCGCTGGTCTGCGCGCTGTTCGTGCTGGCCGCAACCGTCGGCCTCGGGCCCGTCATTGCGCTCATCCCGCGCGCCGTGATCGCGGGCGTGCTGGTCGTCGTGGCGCTGCAGCTCGCCGATCACACCACGCTGCAACGCCTCGTTCGGCTCTTCCGCGAGCGCGACCAGCACTGGCGCGTGCCGGCGCTCGACCTGTTCGTGGCGGCGCTGGTCGCTGTGGTGACGATCGCCCTCGATCTCGTGTGGGCGGTGTCGACCGGCGTGGCCGCGGCGATCTTGCTGTTCCTCTACCGGATGAGCCGGTCCATCGTCCGCCGCACCTATCGCGGGAATGCGGTCCACTCCAAGCGCATGCTCGACCGGACGCTGACGGAGTTCCTCGCGCAGGCGGGGCGCCGCATCGTGGTGTTCGAGCTGGAGGGGCCGATCTTCTTCGGCACCGCCGAAAAGCTCGCCCGACAGATCGAGGCCGAGGTGAGCACGGAGGCGACCTTCGTCATTCTCGACCTGCGTCGCGTCAACGAGCTCGACAGCACCGGCGCCGCGGTCCTCATGCAAACGGCGAGGCGGTTGCGCAGCGGTGGCCGCCATCTGCTGCTGAGTCATCTGGAGGACAACGCGGCCGCGGTCAGCGCCGCACGCCACGCCGGGTGGATCCCGACGCGCGACACGGTGTTCACCGATACCGACGCCGCGCTCGAGTGGGCGGAGGACGTGCTGATCGCCGGCCACGACGCCGTCGACGCGTCGTCGGCCGAGCTGGCCCTGCGTGACATCCCCGTGCTGACAGGGCTCGACGACGAAGAGCTGGCGCTCATCGCGGCCCGGGTGCGACGCGTTCACTACAAGCCGGGCGAGATCGTCATTCGTCAGGGCGGGAACGATCGCAACGTCTACATCGTCGCGAGCGGGATCACGACGGTGCGTGTGAACGCCGCGGGCACGGAGCGGCAGGTCCGACTCGCCAGCTACGCGCGCGGGACGATGTTCGGTGAGATGGCCCTGCTCGACCACCAACCGCGGTCGGCCACCGTCACCGCCGAAAACGACGTCGTCTGCTGGGTGCTGTCAGAGGACGCGTTTCAAGCGCTCATCGCCGAGCATCCGGTGATCGCGGTGCGCCTGCTTTCGAACATCGCCCGCGAGCTGAGCGCACGGCTGCGCCACGCCACGCGGATGATCGCGGAGCTCGAGCGATGACCAGGCGGGCCGCAGATTACAGCGGCTCGAACGGATAGAGCGGGCGGCGGCGCCGGCGGTAGTCGAAGAGCGAAAGATCCGAGCTCGTGACGCCCTCGCCGTCGCACAGCACGATGTGGCGCGCGATCGGCTCGAAGCCCGCGCGGAAGTGCTGCCGCGACTTGATCAGCACGTAGTGCTTGCGGCGCGGGTCGATGCCGGCGTGCGTGAACACGCCGAGATCGGACGGCTCTGCCCGCCGCTCCGAAACCACGATCTGCATCGAGCCGGTGTCCAACACCGCGGTCCGGCCCATGCGCACGCGCATGCCCGTCGCCATCGGCCCCGTCACCGTGAACTCGCCATCCGTGATGCGGGTCACCTTCGCCGTGACCGTGAGCGGGGTGCCCTTGAGGTCCAGCTGCGGCATGTCGATGCGGCCACCCAGATCCATCGTGACGCTCGCGACCGTGCCGGCCGACACGATGCGCGCCACGGCAGCGGGATCGCAGATCGGGCCGACGAGAACGTCCTGGAGCCCCTGGCGCATCACTTCGGCGACCACGCTCATCACGTCCTGCGTCCCGCCGGACGCGGTGTTGTCGCCGTGATCGACCAGGATGACGGGGCCCTCGGTCAACGAACGCGCGCGGGCGATCTGCGAGGCGAGCGGCTCGCCCTTGTAGAGGAACTCCGCGCGCCGCTGCCACGCGAGGTCGAGCATGCGATCGAGCAGCGCCCGGCCGCGCGCGGCGTCACCATCGCACACGACGACCGCCGAGCACGACAGATGCGGGATGTCGGACTGCGGAAAGCCCCCGAGCACCGACGCGTTGAGAACGACACCGCGCGCTTCGGCGTCGATCGCCATGTCCATCACGTCCTTCATCGGCTGACGTGAGGGCGTGTGCTCGAGCGTGCTGGTGAGCATCGGGCGGATGCCCCAGACCATCACCGGCCGCACCTCGCCGTCGAGCGCGCGGACGAGCGTCGTCGCCGCGCGCTGGGCCGTCTCCGCCATGTCGATGTGCGGGTACGTCCGGTAACCGGTGATGACGGTGGCGTTCTCGACCATCGCCGACGTCAGCTGCGTGTGGAAGTCGAGGCCGACGGCGATCGGCAGCCGCGGCGCGACCGCGCGGATTCTGCGCAACAGCTCGCCTTCGCCGTCGTCCGCGTGCTCGGCCACCATCGCGCCGTGCAGCGCGAGGAAGGCGACGTCGCAGCCGCCGCGGATGCCGTCGACGATGGCGTCGCACATGTCCTCGTACGCGCGACGCTCGACGTAGCCGGACGGATGCGCATTGGCCGCGAGCGGCAGGACGATCTCCGCGCCCATCCGCTGCGCGACGTCCAGGAAGCCGCCGAGCTGCGTGTTGGTGTGCTTGAACTCGGCGATCGCGGCCTCGCCGCTCAGCGGACGGAACGCCTCGAGCGGGGTCGGCACGGGCGAGAACGTATTCGTCTCGTGCATCATCGAGGCGATCACGATTTTTCGCCGTGGCATCAGACGACGCCCTTGGTGCGGAGCGCGGCGATCTCCGCCGGCGAGTAACCGAGCTCACCGAGCACCGCGTCCGTGTGCTCGCCGAGCATCGGCGCGCGATGCCTGAAGCGGCCCGGTGTGTCGGAGAGATCGACCGGCGTCGGCGCGAGCGGCACGCGACGCGCGACACCCGGGAAATCCGTGTCGGCCAGCAACCCGGCGCGACGGATGTGAGCGTCGTCGAGCGCCTGCTGTGGCGTGTAGAGAGGGCCGGCCGGGATCTTCGCGGCCTCCAGCTCGGCCAGCGCCTCCGCGGTCGTCCGCTGCATCGTCCACTCGCTCATCCGCTTGCTGATGACCTCGCCGCGGTTGCCGCGCGCCTCGTCGTCTTTGAAGCGCGGATCCGTCAGCCAACCGTCTTCGCCCATCAGCTTCGCCCACCGCGTGAACATCGGATTGCCGATCGCGTACGCGATGATCCAGCCATCCCTGGTGCGAAACAGGTCGGACGGTGCGGACGTTTGCCCACGGTTCTCCGTCGGGATCCGGTTGACCTGGATCGCTTGCTGCTCGACCAGTGTCGGGTTGTTGAACGCGATCGCCGTGCGCAGCAGCGCGCCTTCGACCCTCTGCCCGCGTCCGCTCTTGCCACGTTCCATCAGCGCGGCCAGCGTGCCGAACGCCGCGAGCGACGCGGTTCCGAAGTCCACCCACGCGACCGACGCGCGGTACGGCTGATCCAGCGTCCCGGTCATGTACGCAGCACCGCTCATGACCTGGCCGATACCGTCGAAGCCGTGCTTGTGGCTCCACGGTCCGCCAGCGCCGAAGGCGGTGACGGTGGTGAGGATGATGTCCGGCTTCACCCGTCGCAGGCTGTCGAGATCGAGCGACAGCGAGCGCAAGACTTCGGGCGGCAGATTGGCGACGACCACGTCCGCCGTCGCGACCAGCTTCCGGACGATCTCGCGGCCCTCGCCCGAGGACGGATCCAGCGTCATGCCGCGCTTGTTGCGGTTCATCGCCACGTACATCGCGCCGATCCCGTCGTCGTTGATCGGCGCGACCCATCGGTCCTCGCCGCCGCCGATGCGTTCGATGCGGATGACATCCGCGCCGAGATCGGCTAGCAGCGCCGCGCAGTAGGGACCCGCGATGTAGCGTCCGAAGTCGAGCACTCGGATGCCGTCGAGGACGTTGGACATGGCGGCCGGCAGTGTACCCTTTCCGTCTCTTCCGCGGCCGTTCAACGTCGGCGCGAGCCGCCGAGGATCCCTCCGAGCACGCCGCGAACGATCTGTCGGCCGATCTCGCTGCCGACCGTACGCGCGGCTTGCTTGGCGAGCGCTTCCGCCATGCCCTGACGACGCTTCGTGCCCCAGATGATGTCGCCGATTCCGCCGCCGCCTCCGCTGTCGGCCGGAGGCTTCGCCTCCGTCCCGCGCGGACTCGGCGCCGCCGGCGCGGGGGGCTCAGCTCGTCGCGGCGCCTCGGCGGGCGCCTCACGCGACGGCGTCGCCGCGGTGGCCGCGCGCGCGCTCAGCTTCTCGTACGCCGATTCGCGATTCACGCGCGTGTCGTACTTGGCGCCCACCGGGCTGCGCGCGCGCACGGCCGCGCGCTCCTCGGGCGTGATCGCGCCCATGCGGCACCGAGGCGGCGCGATCACCGTTCGCTCGACCGGCGATGGCACGCCCTTGTCCTGCAGCGTGGATACGAGCGCCTCGCCGACACCGAGCTGGCCGATGACGGCGGCCACGTCGAGCGCCGGATTCGGCACGAACGTCTCGGCCGCCGTGCGGACAGCTTTCTGGTCACGCGGCGTGTACGCGCGCAGGGCATGCTGCACGCGGTTGCCGAGCTGTCCGAGAATCTCGTTCGGCACGTCGTCCGGGAACTGCGAGCAGAAATACACGCCCACGCCCTTCGATCTGATGATGCGGACGACCTGCTCGACGCGCTGGCGCAGTGCCGGCGGCGCGTCGTCGAAGAGCAGGTGCGCCTCGTCGAAGCAGAACACCAGCTTCGGTCGGTCGACGTCGCCGACTTCGGGCAGTCGCTCGAACAGCTCGGACAGCAGCCAGAGGAGGAAGCTCGAGTACAGGCGCGGCTTGAGGATCAGCTGATCGGCCGCCAGGATGCTCACGACGCCGCGGCCGCTGAGATCGGTGCGCATGAGATCACCGAGCTCGAGCGCCGGCTCGCCCAACATCGCCTCGCCGCCCTCCCGCTCGAGCGTCAGCAGCCCGCGCTGGATGGCGGCGATGGACGCGGCGCTGACGAGGCCATACGTCGTGGAGATCTCCTTGCGGTTGTCGGCCACGAAGCCGAGCACCGCACGCAGGTCGTCGAGATCGAGCAGCAGCAGGCCGCGGTCGTCCGCGAGCTTGAAGGCGATCTCGAGAACGCCCGCCTGCGTGTCGTTGAGCTGCAGGATCCTTGAGAGCAGTGTCGGGCCCATCTCGCTCACTGTCGTCCGCACGGGATGGCCGGCCTTGCCGTAGAGATCCCAGAACACCACCGGTGTGCCCTCGTTGACGTACCCTTCAACGCCGGTCTGGGCCGCTCGTTGCTTCACCTTGTCGTTCGTCATCCCGGGCAAGGCGAGTCCGGCCACGTCGCCTTTGACGTCGGCCATGAACACCGGCACTCCGAGGCGCGAGAAGCCTTCGGCCATCACCAACAGCGACACCGTCTTGCCGGTGCCCGTGGCGCCGGCGACAAGACCGTGGCGGTTGCCGTACTTGGCGAGCAGGTATACGGGTTCTTTTCCCTTACCGAGCAGGATGCGGTCGTCGTTCACGCTGCAGCCTCCTTGTCGCAGCAGAGTGCTCCACGGTCACCGAAACGTAAAGCCCGCATACCCTTCCCCGGCGACCGCGTCACACCGCTCGCGGTATCTCGGCGCGCCGCCCGCGTAGACGATGAACGTGCGCTTGTCCTTGCCCTTCACGTTGGAGTTGATGCCCATCATCCACGAGTCGACCTGGGTGAAGAGCATGCGCCGGCCGGTGTCGTGCACGTGCGCAAGCCACTCGCGCTCGGCGTCCGGCGTCGGCTCCACGCGTGTGTGGCCGCGCTCGCGCATGTATGTGATGAGCGCCGTGACCCAGTCCACGTTCTGCTCGATGCAGCGCGGGATGTTGCAAAAGGTCGCGGCGTTGTGCGGGCCGACCAGCGTGAAGAGGTTCGGGAATCCCTCCATCTGCAGCCCCAGGTACGTGCGCGGGCCGTCCGCCCATTTGTCGCGCAGCCGCCGACCGTCCCGCCCGCGGATGTCGATGCGGTCGAATGCTCCCGTGATCGCATCGAAGCCCGTGGCGTAGATGATCATGTCGAGGTCGTAGTGGGCGTCGCGCGTCGCGACGCCGGTCGGCGTGATGCGCTCGATCGGCGTCTCGCGCAGATCGACGAGGCGCACATTCGGCTGGTTGTAGACCTCGTAGTACCCGCTCTCGAGTGGCACCCGGCGCGTGCCGAAGCCGTGGTTCGTGGGGATCAGCGTGTCAGCGACGGTCGGATCCTTCACGCGCTCGCGGATTTTTCGGCGCATGAACTCGGTGATCGTCGCGTTGGCTTCGCGATCGACGAGCACGTCGCGGAAGTTTCCCATCCAGATGCCGAAGCCGGGCTCGCGATACAGCTTTTCGAACAAGGCCTCGCGCTCCTCGGCGCTGACCTCCATCGCCTTGCGCGGGTCGGCGTCGTGGATGAAGCAGCCGAACGATTCGCGGCAACGCGCGAAGATCTCGGGGTACGTCGCCTTGATGCGAGTCTGGGTGGTCGCGTCGATCGTGCTGTTGTGCAGCGGCGCACACCAGTTCGGAGTGCGCTGGAACACCGTGAGGTGGCCGACGGTCTTGGCGATCTCCGTGATCGCTTGCACCGCCGTCGCCCCCGTGCCGATCACGCCGACGCGCTTGCCGACGAAGCTGACCGGCTCGTGCGGCCAGAGGCCGGTGTGATACGCCTCGCCGCGAAAGCTGTCGACGCCCGGAATGGTCGGCATGGTCGGCGCCGAGAGTGGCCCAATCGCGGTGATCAGGAATCGCGCCCGCGTCCGGCGGCCGTCCTGGCTCTCGATCTCCCACTCGCCGGCGCCCTCATCGTAGAGCGCGGTCGCGATACGGCAACTGAACTCGATGTCGCGGCGTAGATCGAGCCTGTCCGCCACGAAGTTGCAGTAGCGCAGCGTCTCGGGCTGGGCCGCGAAGTGCTCACTCCACTCCCAGTCGCGCAGGATCTCGTCCGAGAAGGAATATCCGTACGTCCACGACTCGGAATCGAACCGCGCGCCGGGATAACGGTTCCAGTACCAGGTGCCACCTACGCCGTCGCCGGCCTCGAACACACGGACCGTAAGGCCGAGCCCGCGCAGTCGGTGGAGCTGGTACATCCCCGACATGCCGGCTCCGATCACGATGACGTCGTAGTCCGCAGCCATGGTCGTCTCCCTACCGTCGCTCATGCGCCATCCCGCAACGCCGCGTCCACCAGAGCATCCATCATCCACCGCACCACGGCCTCGGTCTCCCGATCGGTCGCGCCACAGATGTCCTTGAGGATAATCATCGGCTCGATGCCGTAGACGACCGCCAGCGCTTTGAGCAGGCGTCGATACGTACGCGGCTTCAGCATTCTCCTCAGCGGAGACAACGTGGTGGCAAGGATCTCGGTGCGCTGCCCGCGTCGAAAGGGCTCTTCCTCCAGCAGCCCGGCCGCCTCCAGCGACTGGTGCTCGAGGGCCAGCTGGAGCGCCGCGCGCATGTGCGGCTCGTACTCGGCGAAGCGCGAATAGGTCCGGTCGAGCAGCTCGTGCAGTCGCTGCTTGGCGTCCCCATGCTGCGGCACCGCGCGCCGCACGGGACCCAGCGCCTCGGCGATGACCGCGCTGACGAGCTTGCTCCGTGACGGAAAGTAACGGTACGCCGTCGCGCGGGAAACTCCAGCGCTTCGAGCCACTTCCGCCACAGACGGGATGGGGCCGCGCTGCACCATTCGGACCGCCTCGTCGAGCAGGCGGCGAAAGACCCGGCTCCGGTGGCCGGTGCCCAGATCCGGCAGCACGTAAAAGGGTCTGGCGGCTTTGCTCACTCGGCGGTAGTCTGACACACCCTTTTGAGACGGGTGTCTCAATTGCCCAGTGCGGCAACGTGGCCTTCTGGAGGAGACGATGTTCGTCGAGCGCATGGCCGTGGAGATCGAAGGCGAGGGCGAGCCGGTGGTCATGATCCACGGCCTCGGCGGAAGCTCGAACACCTTCACGCCCGTGCTCGGAGCGTTGGCGCGCCACCGAACGATCCGCTTCGATCTGCCCGGATCCGGACGGTCGCATCGCGTCGAAGGTCCGCTCTCGCTCGAGCTGTTCGTCGACCGAGCGCTCCGCGTGATGCAGCGGGCCGGCGTCGATCGCGCACATGTCGTCGCGCACTCGATGGGAACGATCATCGCGACGCATCTGGCCGCGTCAAAGCCGGCGAAGGTCGAGAGCCTCGCGCTCTTCGGCCCGCTGCTCGCGCCGCCGGAGCCGGCCCGCGCCGCGATCCGTGCCCGCGCCGTCAAGGCGCGCGAGGGCGATATGCAGCCGATCGCCGACGCCCTGCTCCAGGCGAGCATCTCAGCCGACACGCGCGCCAGGAGGCCGACGGCCGTCGCCTTCGTGCGTGAGTCACTGATGCGCCAGGATCCCGACGGCTACGCGCGCACCTGCGACGCGCTCGCCGACATGGGGCCCGCGGATACATCGAGGATCGACTGTCCGACCCTGCTCGTCACCGGCGATGAGGACGTCGTCGCGCCACCCCAGGCGGTCCGCATGATGAGCGAGCGGATCGCGGGCAGCCGCGTGGAGGTGCTGCGGGGCTGCGGCCACTGGACGCCGGTGGAAAAGCCCGAGGAATGCGAAGGCCTGTTGAAGCGATTCCTCGAGAGGAGATCGACATGGCGAATATCCTCTTCACGAACGTACGCGTAATCGACGCCACCGGAGCTCAGCCCTATCAGGGCGAGGTGCTGGTGCAGGGCAACCGCATCGCTCGCATCGGTCGTGGCTCGCGAAGCGTGCCAACCACCGGCGTCACGGTGATCGACGGCGCCGGCGCCACCCTGATGCCGGGAATGTGCGAGGCCCACACGCATTTCGGCTGGACCAACTCCAAGACGCTCGACGCGATCCAGAAAATGCCCCACGAGGAGCACACGCTGTGGGCGGCGCAGGTGGCGAAGCTCTATCTCGACCACGGCTGGACGTCGTGCGTCGGCGCGGCCACGCCGAAGCCGCGCCTCGACTGCGTGATTCGCGACGCCATCAACTCGGGGCAGATTCCCGGTCCGCGGTATCTGGCGGCGAGCCAGGAGATCACGGTGACGGGGTCGCTCGGCGATGACATGCTGCCGCACCTGCCCTTCCCGGAGATGTCGTTCGGCTGCGTGGTCGACGGTCCCGACAGCATGAGGAAAGCGGTGCGCATGTTCCTGAAGTACGGCGTCGATCAGGTGAAGCTCAACCTGTCGGGTGACAACCTCGTGCCGGGCGCCGATGCGAAGACGAGCTGGATGAGCGACGAGGAGGTGGCAGTCGCCGCGCACGAGGTGAAGGTGCGCGGCAAGCGGCTCGCGTCGCACGCGCGCTCGAGTGAGTCGGTGAAGCAGAGCATGCGCCACGGCGTCGAGGTGATCTACCACGCGAGCTTCACCGACGACGAAGGCATGGACATGCTCGAGGCGCAGAAGCACCGCATCTTCGTCGCGCCCGGGCTCTCTGTCATCATTCGGCTGCTCTACGAGGGTGAGGTCGTCGGCATCACGAACGACACCGCGAAACGCATGGGCTACGAGCTCGAGCTCGAGGCGGCCGTCAACAGCATGAAGACGATGCTCAAGCGCGGCATCCGCGTCCTGCCCGGTGGCGACTACGGCTTCGCCTGGGCGCCGCACGGCGAGAACGCGAAGGACCTCGAGTACTTCGTGAAGTACCTCAACATGACGCCGATGGAAGCGATCATCTCGGCGACGCGCTGGGGTGGGCAGATCATGCAGCGCCGAGACCTCGGCGAGATTCGCGAGGGTTGGCTCGCCGACCTGCTGCTCGTCGACGGCGATCCGATCGCGAACATCTCCGTCCTTCAAGATCGATCGAAGCTGCTCGCCATCATGAAAGACGGTGAGTTCGCGAAGGCGCCGGAGATTCGCTCGAGCCGGAGCCGGTTCATCGCATGACGCGAGCCTGGAAGGTGTTCTGGACGCTCGTCATCGCGGTCCCGGTCGTGGTGCTCACGGCCTGGGGCCTTCAAGATAACGCGCGCCTGTTCGTCGTCACCTTCCTCAACGGCCTGACGCTCGCGTCGCTGTACTTCATCGTCGCCAGCGGCTTCACGCTGGTGTTCGGGCTGATGCGCAACGTCAATCTCGCGCACGGCTCGCTGTACCTGCTCGGCGGCTATCTCGGATTTTTCACCGCGCAGTTCAGCGGATCCTGGCTGCTCGCGCTGGCGGCTGGCTTCGCGGCCGCGGCGTTGGTCGGCCTGGCCATGCAGGTGTCGATCTTCCGCTTCATGCCCGGCCAGGACCTGAGGCAGACCATGGTCACCATCGGCCTGTCGATCGTCATCGCCGACATCCTGATGTGGGCGATCGGCGCCCAAGTGCATCAGATGTCGCCGCCGCCCTGGCTCGACGGGCCGATCCGTAACCTGCCGGTCATCAGGGCCTACTCGACCTATCGATTCTCGCTGCTGCCGATCGGCATCGTGATCGGCGTGGCGCTGTGGCTGTTCCTCAATCGCACGCGCGTCGGCATGATGATCCGCGCCGGCGTCGACGACCGCGCCATGCTCGCGGCCGCCGGCGTCAACGTGAACCTCGTGTTCGCGACGACGTTCGCGATCGGCGCCGGGCTCGCCGGCCTGGGCGGCGTGATCGGTGCGGTCGAGCTGTCGATGGTGCCAGGCGAGGACACACGACTGCTGCTCGCGTCGCTGATCGTCGTCATCGTCGGCGGCATGGGGAGCGTCGTGGGGGCGGCGAT
>Ga0075436_100000631_pt1 | contig 23175 bp, 23 predicted proteins | sample RhiMethybrSRZTD5_FD_75303 | JGI IMG/M metagenome (GOLD analysis project Ga0075436, IMG submission 75303) | Populus rhizosphere microbial communities from Tennessee, USA - Rhizosphere MetaG P. TD hybrid SRZTD5 | ecosystem: Host-associated > Plants > Roots > Rhizosphere > Soil | place: USA...
TTGGCGGGCCCCAGGTAAAGATCCAGCCAGTCGAGCGTCTCCTTAATCAAGTCGTTCCGAGGTACCACATGCCCGGTGTCAAAAAGCGCAAGACGTTTATCTTTGGCCGGTGTACCCAATAGCCGAAACAGGGGCAGCTGGCAGGAACTGTATGGCGTATCAAAATCATATTTGCCATTGATCATTAGGACCGGCATTGTCACACGTGGAGCAAAATTAAGAGGATCAGTTTCAGGCGGTAAACTTTCGACTGCGAGCCCGCCACCCACCAGCACCCCCACCTTCAGTCGTTTTTCCAGGGCCAGCAGCCTTGGTCCTGCCGAACCGCCCCAACTGATGCCGTAATACCCCAACCGGCTATGATCGATATCGTTCCGAGTCTCGAGATAGTCGATTGATCTCATGAAGTCTTTCGCGATCTGGATCGTCACGTCCCGCCAAACGTTCGGTCCTTCCGTATTTTCAACGTGCCTCTCATAAGTTCCCTTATAGATTGGAAATATCAGCGCCCGCCCACTCTTGATAATGAAATCAAGATCCCGCATGCCAACATTGGTGCTGGAGCGTCGGTCCAATGCACCGGAGTGAGGATGGTAAATGATCGTTTGATACGGAGGCTGCGCATCTTTGGGTAAGAAAAGGTAGGCAAAGATGCGCTCGTTTCCGTACGCAGCATTAAACGTAATCCGTTCCTTGCTCCAGGGTTCCGAACTCTCGGCAACCGATTCCACTTGCGGCTTCAGGTCGGTTCGGTCATAAGCGAAAAATCGCTTGTAAATTTCAAAAACCTGATCGGAAACGGGTTTTTCTTTATTGTAATCACGCGTGAGATGTTCAATCGGGCGAGTTAGTGCTTCAGAAACAGGATTACTCGCTGGCTTCATGCAGCGGAAACCATAATTAGGCGCGCGTTTGATGGGTGATTGCGCATCTCCATCTACGAACATGTAAATAGGTTCACCCCATCCGCCACCCAGAATGAATCGGCGATCGCGCGATTGGTTCCAGGTCCATTCCTTCACGTTGCCCGCCATATCATAGGTGCCATACCGACCGATTCCTCGCAGGCTGCCCACGCGCACCGGGCCGTTCTCTCCGAAGTTGCTGAAGTCCACAACGTCGGAAAAGATGGTAAGACCCGCTGCGTTGTACCAGTGGTACACGGTAGGGAGAATCTTTCCGACGAATTGCGCGTAAGCGGCGGCTTCGTACCAGCTCACGCCATTGACCGGAAAATCTTCTTGTCCTTGCGGGAAGTCACCCAGTTCCCAGGTGGCGGGACCAGGCCTGCCTGTGCGGTCGCGAAATTCCTCCATAGCTTGTTCCCAGCTCACCCCCCGGCCATCCTTGATAATCGGCTCCTTCCAGTATTCGCGTTTTCGATAACCTCCGGCATCGACGAACTTCTTGAACTCACGATTCGTGACTTCGTATTTATCGATCAAGTAGTCATCCAACTGCACGGGTGCAGTATCAGCCCATTGGAAACCTCCGCCCTGCACCGCGACCATTCCTGGCGGCAGGCTGCCCTGCGGAGGCAGGATGATGCTGATCAATTCCTTCGGTCCGCCTGCACCCTCCACGGTTTCGAAACCCGGCTTCGACGTTCTCCAGCGAAAATAGCCGAACGGGATGCGAATTTTCTCGAGCGGAGACCGACCAAGTGATTGCCACTCACCATTGGACTGCTTATAGTCCGCCATTTGAACTTCAGCGCCTGCAGGCCTAGTGCGGATGGAAACCTGCTCTGTGTTATCACGATAAAGATTCTTAAAAAACGGATCATTTGGCAGGTATTGCTGAGCCTCTCGAGCAAGCCGGAAAGCCGCGACGTATTGCTGGTTATCGACTAGCCGCGAAATTTCCGGAATGGCCTGCTCCCTGGCCCATCGGATCTTCGCGTTGTGACGCCAAAGCCAGGCTGCTCCGCCTGCCACAACAAGAAGTAGGATTGCGGCCGGAGCCAGCACCTCTGGCCTGAGGATTACCCGTTTCAGCGGCACCCTGGCCGCTGCACCCGAAGTCAGTTGCCGCAACAATTGATTCAGGTCATGCGCCAGTTCACGCGCCGATTGGTATCGCTTGGCACGATCTTTTTCCAGAGCTCTGTTAATAATTCTGCCGAGCTCAGCCGGCAGCCCAGGGTTCAGCTGCACGGGCGAGGTCGGCGCTTTATTAAGGATGCTGTCGAAGACGATCGCCGACGTATTTCCCTGGAACGGCTGCTGACCGGTAGCCATTTCGTAAAGCACTGCGCCCAGCGAAAAAATATCGGTGCGCCCGTCCAATGCTTCTCCGCGCGCCTGCTCAGGAGACATGTACGCAATGGTGCCCATCGCCAGGCCCGGACTGGTCAGCGCGGCGGCCGTCATTGCCATGGTCGGCACAGCAGACGGCCCGGCGGCTGCTTCCGCCTGTTGGGCTACAGGCACTGCCTTGGCCAAGCCGAAGTCCAGAAGTTTGGCCTGCCCGCGCTTGGTCACGAAAATATTGCCCGGCTTGATATCGCGATGGATGATGCCTTGCGAATCGGCCGCGTCCAGTGCGTCGGCCATCTCGGTGCCCAGTTTCAGGAGCTCCTCGGCGGGAAGCGCCCTTCCGGCGATGTGGTAGGCCAGCGAAACACCCGTTAGCAACTCCATCGCGATGAACGGGCGCCCTGCATGCTCGTCCACTTCATAGATCGTGCAGATGTTGGGATGGTTCAAGGCAGAAGCCGACTTGGCCTCGCGCCGAAATCTTTCGAGGCTCGAGTGATCAGTGTGCAGTTGTTCGGGAAGGAACTTCAGAGCAACTCGGCGGTCCAGCTTCGTGTCTTCGGCTGCGTACACAATCCCCATACCGCCGGCGCCGAGCTTCTCTATAACGCGGTAATGGGAGATCGTCTGCCCAATCACTGAAGCCAACCCTGCCCAAGTTCGGAAATGGTAGGCCCCCTCGCATGTGCAGTCAAACGGCCAACACATCTTTTTGAGCAGGAAGAGATGATTCCAGAAGATCACGGGAGGGGGGATACCCCCAATTTTTCATACGGGAACGCGAGCGACGTTTGTGGGCACCTTACGGCACGGCTTCCTCGGCCATGGAAAAAGCCCCGATGGTTCCCGGAGTCTTGGCCCCCTCGCCGCACAACCCTAGCGGCAGGCTGTCTTGCACATCGGTTCCCCTATCGTTGCGCGCGGCCTTGATCCCATTTCCAGGCGGTGGACACAATATCTTCGAGGGAGCGGTGGGCTTTCCAGTGGAGAGCTTTTTGCGCCAGGCGGGGGTCGGCGACGAGCTCGGCAGGGTCGCCGGGGCGTCGCAGAGTAACTCGTTGAGGGACGTGCTTGCCGGTTAGGCGCTCGATGGTGGAGAGGACTTCGCGGACGGAATGGCCGCGGCCGGTTCCGAGGTTCGCTTCCAGGGACTTGCCGTGGGCCAAGTGCTCGAGTCCAGCGACGTGAGCTTCGGCGAGGTCGGTGACGTGGATGTAGTCGCGGATGCACGTGCCGTCGGGCGTAGGGTAGTCGTCGCCGTAGATGTCGAGGGCGGGGCGCTTGCCGTGGATGGCTTCGAAAGCCGAGGGGATGAGGTGGGTTTCGGGATCGTGGATCTCGCCGATTTCACCGCTTTCGTCGGCGCCGGCGGCGTTGAAATAACGGAAGCTGACGAAGCGCAGCCCGTAGGCTGGTTCGTAGGCTTCGAGGGCGCGTTCGAACATCAGCTTGGTAACGCCGTAGGGATTCACCGGCAGGCGTGGCATTTCCTCGGTGATGGGCACTGACGGCGGAGTTCCGTAGACGGCGCACGTGGAAGAGAAGATGAGCTTGCGTACGGGTGAGTCGAGGACGGCGTTCAGCAGGGCCAGGCCGCCGAGGAGATTGTTATGAAAGTACTTTCGGGGATTTTCGACCGACTCGCCGACGTAGGCGTGCGCGGCGAAGTGCATGACGGCGTCGACACGACGCAGGAGCGGCTGGAGCTTGGCGGTGTCGAAGACATCTCCGGTGATGAATTCGAAGCCGGCGGCGAGGCCGGAGTGGCCGGTAGATAGATTGTCATAGATGATGGGCTCGTGGCCGTGGCGTTTGAGGGCGCGGGCGGCGTGGCTGCCGATGTAGCCGGCGCCTCCAACGACTAGCACGAGCAAGATGGGATCCTTAGGGAGAGCAAGGTCTGAATTCTAGCAGAGGCCGAATTGGAGAAGGCGTCCGGGTTAAGCCCGGAAGTGGAGAGTTCAAAACGATTGACAGTGGGTGGATGTGCATTGCGCAGTTTCCGGATGGCGCACGGCCCGGAAGTATTCTTAGGCCAGGGAGCAGGTAGCCATGATCAGAGCGTCAAGACATCAATCATCAACCCCAGGTTCACACGCAACTCGGCCGAGCCGCAGTCCAGATCTTTTGCCGCCCATGATCGCATCAACCAGATTGTTATCGAACATCTTGACCCTGCCGCATGGACAGCCCATGCCTTTTGAGTAAAGAGGGCAATCGGGATGGGGTGAACGGCGAGGGCGAGTTCATTCCAGCTTCACTATTGTGGATTGTCCAACCACGGGCTCTGATCGTTTGTCACCTCGATCCAATCCCGATTTTTTTGTTCAGGTTCCACCCAGAGAGTCATACGAACGAGAGATGAGTCACATCTGGGGCGCTGGCGGGACTTCCATTCCGTCGCTTTCCCGTCTTTCCGGGAAAAAGAATCTAAATTTCAGTGTCCGTTCGCGACGGCGTTCTTCCTCCAAGTGTCGGGTGCGCGCTTTCAGTAAATCGTTGAGTGATACCAAACCCAAAAATGTTCGCGCATCACGTTCCACGACAGGCATTCGTGTAACACCTTTTTCCGCCATGCGATATACCACCACTCGCAGCGGTTCGTCTGGGTAAGCCTCAACCGCGGCGGTTCGCGCCAACTCCCCGAGCAGGCCTTGCAGCGCTGCTTCACGATCATGCTCCATCCGTTCGCTTATATCCATTCGTGTCAGCACTCCTACCAGTTGTCCTTCTGTGTCCACCACGGGCAGCAAGCGCTGTTCTTGGCGATGATCCGTCCGCAATGATTGCCATATTTCGCCGAGTGTACTGGTTGCCGGGAGAACCGCGATCTTAGTGCGCATGACCTCGCGCACAAAAAGAATTTCCAGCGCGTCAACCGCATATTCACGGCTCAGGTGGTAACCGCGGCGGGCAACTTTCTCAGTCAAGATGGAGCGCCGCAGCGTCAGCACGGTGAAAGCGTGAGCGATTACGCTACTGACCAACAGCGGCAAAAATATGTTTGCGTCGTGTGTGAGCTCAAAGGCAAAAACGATACTGGTGAACGGCGAACGCATGGTGCCGCCGAGAATGGCGCCCATGCTGATCAGCGGCCAAAAACCGGCGCCTTCATGAGGAAGAAACATCGCCTCAAGGCCCCCCAGAGCGCCCCCCATCATCAGCAACGGCGCCAGAACGCCCCCCGATGTACCCGATCCAAGCGATACCGCCCAGATGAACCATTTGACCAGCAGGACTCCGAGAATGACTTTTGTAGTCACCTCCCCTTGTAGAAGTGCGGCGATGGTGTCATAACCGACGCCGAGCGCTTGCGGGAAAACCAGACCTCCCAAACCGATGGCCAACCCGCCTATCGCCGGCCACCACATCCAGTGGATCTTCAGCCGCTGAAAACCATCCTCGGCAGCGTACACCGATATTGTCAGCAGTGCCGATAGCCCTCCCGCCAAAAGACCAACCAGAGCGCAACCCAGCAGCCCTTTGGGTCCAATAAATAACGGGTGAGCCGGCACGGAGAACAGCGGCCCGAACCCCAAAAGATATCTTCGTACCACGGCAGCTACCGCGCTTGCCATGGCCACCGGAATCAGGCTACGCGGCTTCCATTCAAAAAGTAGCAGCTCGACCGCAAGTAGCACCGCGGCGACGGGCGAGGCAAAAGTTGCAGACATTCCGCCCGCGGCGCCCGCCACAAGCAACGTCTTGCGCTCAGCGCTGGTCAGGTGAAACAGTTGAGCGATCATCGAGCCGAACGCCCCGCCAGTCATGATGATGGGTCCCTCGGCGCCGAACGGGCCGCCGGAACCGATCGATATGGCGGAGGAAATCGGTTTAAGAATCGCGACTTTCGGTTCAATCCGGCTGCCGTTCAGCAAAATGGATTCAATCGCTTCGGGTATTCCATGGCCCCGGATCCGCTCGGAGCCGTACTTTGCCATCACCCCGATGATCAGTGCCCCGACAATAGGAACGAAAACGCTGTAGACGCCCAGATGGTTGCCGACGGGTGACACCAGGGCCGTGTTCCAGCGGCCGAAATAGAACAGATTGGTGAACAGTCCAATCAAACGTAGCAACGCCAGCGCGACAAATGCGCAAACCACTCCGATTGCGACAGCCAGCAAGGAAATGGGAAAGACCCGCCACGTCGTGGTGAAATCTCCTAACTTCTCGTTGCGCTTCGTGGGCTGCCTCCCATTGATCGGCGACTTTGTTTGGGCGTCTTTACTCAGGGCTTTCTAGCACTGCCTTCCTTGCGACTCTTTCGGCGTCGTGGTTTGTATCCCAGAACCGCAGTCATTGCATCCACCAGTTCCACTCCGCCCTCGCGCATCTCTGTAATCCGTTGCCGCGCCACTTGCTCAAGCAATTTCTGTCCGCGCGGCAGCAGCGACACTAGAACGCATCGCCGGTCCTCCGGGTTTCGGATTCGCTGCACACAAGCGCGCGACTGCAGCCGGTTGATCAACTCCACCGTGCTGTTGTGCTTCAGCCCCAGCCGCTCTGCCAAGTTACGGATAGTAGGCTTCATATCCCGCGGGAGCCCGCGTACCGCGAGCAGCAACAGGTACTGCTGCGGCTCAAGCCCGGCTTGGCGTGCCGCGGCGTCACTTTCGCGCAAGAAATGCCGAATGCGATATCGCAGTTCGGCAAGCACGCGATAATCCGCACTGGAAATCCTGATTGGCAAAGTTTCCTTTATCGTGATGCAGGCTGTGGACCAGCGTAGAATTTCTCGCAGGCGTCACGCGTAAGACACGTCAATTTTCTTACTTCCCACCGGATCGGTGAGCAATCTGCATTGTCCTGGTCTTCGTCGCGCCCAGTACGCCGTAGTACATCGCAGAATCGAAAAACCGGCTCAGCATTTCTTGTAATTCCATCCTGCCGGAGAGCTCTACGATGCCGTCAGCCATCGCATTCTCTTGAAGGAACTGCCATAAATGATCACGACTGATTACCATGGCCCAGATAAATTGATGGAGTCCAACGCCGTTCGCAACTCTCGTCGCGGCAATTGCCTGGAACCGTTCGCCAATATCGGCGTCTGTCTTGTAGAGCAACCACTCTCCCAGGTTGCGGTAAATCTCTGCCGCAGTAAGTTCCAGTCTATGCGGTGAAATCTTGCGGAAGTCACACGTACGTTCCGACTCTAGGACCCGTTTGGTCAATCCTGCAGCCAATTCCGCAGAGTGCCGCTCGATCAGGTGTACCAGTTTCAGCCCTAACATCTGCCAATCTGCTCAATCACTGAGGAGGAAGGGATCACCCAAGTGCGGGCGTCCGTCCCCCAAAACATATCGTATTACGATGTTATTATAGCAGGTCGAGCCGAGTTCTTGGTAGACGCCTTGACCAAGCTTCTTGCCACTTATCCAGATAAAAATCCCAACCAACAACTCGGAGGCAGGGCTTGGATCATTGCAATTTTTTCAGCAGAGTTGTTGTCGGAATCGGCACTAATGGTTGGACGAGCGCTTCCGGTAGCGAAAGTAAATTCCCGCCAGACCTGTCGACAAGAGCAATATGCTTCCCGGCTCCGGCACCGGCGCCGGCGGGGGCGGCGGTGGAGGTGGTGGCGGCGGTGGTGGCGTCGCAGAGCAGGGCGGTTTGGCGCAACTGCTTGGAATCGGCGGTGGGGCGATGCCCGGTCCTCCGCCGGCGAATGGGGATCCGAAGAATCCTGAATCTGGGCCCTCACCGAGTCCGGGAGGCGTGCGGCGAAGCAATGCGGATTCGATGCTGTTAGGGAAATCGAGGTGCGTAGCTGAGCCGCCGACGCCGAATGGATCTTCAAGCTGTTCCGGAAGAGGCTCCTCTGTGGAAACGGCAGTTTGCGGCAAGACGGAAACCTGGTTGGCGCAGCGCGTGCGCGCTGCAATGTTGCCGTCGGTGATTAAGCGCTCGCCTTCCTTGAGTTTGACCTGCTTGCGAGTCCAGAAAATTTTGTCGCCGAGTCTGTAAGAGAGATAGACGAGCCTGGGGCTTTTCAGTTCTACAATCCGCGCTTTATGAAGATTGAAAGCCGCATAATGCCGGGCTACGGCGCGATCGCGTTGGATGGCTTCACGCAGGTCATTGCTGTTGTGGACACCACCGGGGACGACGGAATATGCATAAACCAGGCGTCCACCATGAAGTGGCGGAGCAGGAGGTACGCGGCCGGCGAGCGCGGCCAGATTCTCGCTCGCATTCCCGCGTGTCCAGTCAGAATTGAGCGCCCCAAGATTCGTATAGCTGTAGCTAGGTGGACGCTTTGCCGTGAGGTAAGCCGCGAAAACAAGCAATGGCAGCAGCGCAATCGCAATGGCTGCCTTAAGGAAGCGTCTGCGATGGCGGGCCCTGCGCCTGTGTACACCCCTACCGCGAGAACTCAAACCTATTCTCCTACCGCGAAACCGCATTTCCTGGAATGCGAGGGGAGGATCACACTTTCCAGTGCAGTTCTGTTTCCAGACTTCCGAGGCGAAGCCAGTTCAGTTATCGAGAGATCAAGTTGTTATGGGCGCTCATCCTAGCAGAGTGTGAATTCATTTACAGAAAAAAGAGTGTGGATTTCCTGTTTATTGCACTTCTGTGCCGTGACACAGTTGATGCTCGGGTGAATGTCTGAAGGAAGGCGGGCTTTAACCGTCAGGAGGTTGGGTGACAGTTGAGCGTCTACTGTTTTGATTGCTCGGAAAATCTGGCGATCTCTGCCAGCTGTTTCTGCGCCTCTTGGACCTCGCTCGGCTCTTTTGTGAGCTGCAGAAATTGCTGCATGTGCTCGGAAGCCTCCTGATAAGCGTGCTCCTGTATCAGAGCCATGCCCAGCAAATATTCCAGCTTCGGAATTTGGTGGTGCTCGTCGATCTTCAGACCCTGACGTGCGCTCTTCTCGGCGGCGCTGAAGTCATGCAGCATGTACTTCGCGGCGGCATTCCAGAACCATCCCTCGGGGAAACTGACGGGATCGAGCGCGAGCAGCTTGTCGCTGGCAACACTGAGCTCTTGCCAGTGTTTGTCCTGCATTTCCAATTGGCAGAGTCCACCGTATGGGCGCACGTATTTCCCATCCGCCGCTAGCGATTGCTCCCAGGAATGGCGAGCCGCTGCCGCATCCTGCTTTCTCAACTGCACGCGGCCGAGCTCATACCAGGCAGCTGCGTAGTTAGGATAGGCCTGGACTGCCTTAGTAAAAGATTTTTCGGCATCATCCCACTTTTCTTTTTGTTCCTGTGCGCGCCCTTTTTCAAAGGCTTTCTTGGCGCTGCCCGGAGCCATGGCGCTCGTAGCGCTGATCGCCAGACCTTCAACCTGGGTCATGCGACGCAGCGTGATCCGGCCAACATCGCTGTTTTCCAGTGCGGAAATCTTCGTGCTCAGCTGAATAGTGTCGGAGGAATAACCGGCTAACGAGGCCTGCAATTCACAATCGCGCCAGTCCCGCTGGTTGCCTCGAGACATAGGATCGCCGAAGGAACTGTCGACATCGTCGACGCCGGCGGCAGTGGTGTTCGGGTTGAGGGTGCCGAACTGGAAGCTGAAATAGCCGTGCGAGTCGGTATAGGTCTCAGTTCTTTTGCGGCCCTTGCACACGGTTTGGATCGCAGCTGGCTCGCTCAGAGACGTTCCATCAGCCAGAACCACTTTGCCAGAAAGAAATATGGTCCCTCGCGAAGAAGAAGTGTTGGGCGCATCCATTGGTCTCCGCGAAGGCATGGTCGTCGTGCTGGGGCCGGGCGGCTTGCGCCCCTGGCTGAATGCTGGAACGATCGAGAACAGAATACAGAAAAGGCTTGCGCCAAGACGGTGTGTCATAAGCGGTTCCCGAGCAGATTGCCACGATTATATGCTTCCAACTCGGCCCTGCACCTAAAGTTTTTCCTGCGCGGCTACGCATTTACAAAGCTAAAACTGCCCTTGCTGTTTCCTCGTTTCCGCGCATGTCTGCATCCCAGCTTTCGCTGTGTTCGTCAGCGACACACTCCATTTCCCTCTGGATTTTTCCCAACTTGTGAAGCCCGCGCGAAAAGATTTGCAAAAGTGGGCCGACTGCCAATCGCAAGCCCACGAGGGCTGGCGAATGTGTACTTGCAACAAACTGTAGCTTAAGTCCTACGCCCACTCTGCCGATATTCACAGTATCCCGGGGAGCACCATGTCTTGGCGCACACACTTGCTCGTTGTTCTTTGCCTCGTTAGCAGCAGTTTACGTGCGCAGGACCTGGAAGGAATTCAGATTCACGGGTTCGCGACACAAGGGTCCCGGTCCAGCTCCAACAACAATTACCTATGGATGAAATCCAGCTCATCGAATCGGCCCTGCCGAGGGCTGCGGGTCAAGCCGTCGCCAGACCTGCGATTTTCCAATGCGAAGAATACCCACGGCCCACTGACTTCCCTTGACCTCACTCTTCAACTGAGCCATAAAGGTATGGAGTACGTTCATTGCACGTTTAACTTCGTGCCCCTAAGTCTCATGCTTTCTGATTTTGCCCGCAACTCCTTTTTATCCAAAAATTTTGTTCGTGTTCTCCCGCCAAATTGATGATTCCAGCAGATCACTGTGGGTAGGGGATATCTCAAACTCAAAAATTGGGTAGCTGATGGCTAATGGCTAGACGGTTGCTACTTAGCTTGTGACGATTGATAGCTTTCGATCAAATCCCGAATTCGTACCGCATCGGCTTTGCGGTGCCCATGGCTGGTGATGGGGTCCGTCCCGGCGCTTGACTCAATCAAGATGTCCGACCAGATAATCCCGGTTGAGATGTGCACCGATGCTACCTGCGAGATGCTGATGCTCTCCTCGCTGCTGCCAAACAGCCGCGGCTTCGTCCGCGACACTCGCTGCGGCGTAACCACAATTCGCGTAGGAAAAAGGAGATTGCCCTTGGTCCAGCGGCTGGCCGAGAAGGTCTCTCCTTCGGATGGCGACTTGGAGATTGTTGGATTGCTGCTCAGAGATGTTCCCCGCAGATTCGGGCCCACGACGAACGGCTTACGACGAACTACTGCGTTTCTACACCCACTCCAAAGCGCCCTTCTTCCAGATCCAGATATAACCGACGATCAGGATCAGCAGAAACACCAGCATCTCCACCAGTCCAAAGACGCCGAGCGCCTTGAATTTTACCGCCCACGGAAAGAGAAAAATGGTCTCGACGTCAAACACCACAAACAGAATAGCCACAATGTAGAAACGAACCGTGTAGCGCCCGCGCGCGCGGTCCACGGGATCGATTCCACATTCATACGGCAGCAGTTTCTCTTTATGCGGGTTGTCCGGCCGCACCAACTTTGCAGCCAGCAGCGTGAGCGGAATCAGGATCCCAATCAGCGCAACAAAAATGAAGATTGGAACGTAATTTTGCGGCATCCAGGTTCTCGCAACAGGAGCTTAATATAACCTTCTTCCAGCCGGCCCTTCAAGGAGCGCCCCCAGAAAAGGCTAAATTGCGGAATGCCTCTACGTGGCCGATTCTGAAGTCTTGCCGGCGATTGCCGATAATTCCCCCAGAGGAAGGCATGAAGCACTACACTGTCCGGCCCCCAGGACGCGAGCAAACCTTCCGCGAGAATGACATCATCGTCAGCAAAACCGACCTGAAGGGTGTCAGATTATTGGTTATCACTCCAGCCGCCGCTCACCAGACTGGCACCAGATAACACCATGGCAGCAGTTAGTTGGATTACAAGTGGCAGACAAGACAAGCGTCGAATCTGGAACGATTCGGCGCAGGGGGACACTTGATAATGGGAACTGATTCGCCACGGGTTCAAGGCTTCATGTGCGCTGACCGAAGGGCTACTGTCCTGCTGTGACCGCTTGCAGTGACAGCGGACGGCTCAGCTCCATTAACAACTCCGTTCCAGCCGGCAGCATTGCGGATCTCTTTCTTCCCAACCAGTGAGCGACCGTAGCTGTTGCACCAACCGTCCCGCCGATCAGCAGCCCCTTGCCTCCGCCGGCGAGTCCGCCGATCAGCATTCCTCCACCGGTGCCAAAGCCGATCTCAGTCAGATCCTTACCGTCGTGACCCGCGCCTTTGAACTGGCCTTCAGTGTTCACGTCAGTACCGTTGCGTAGGTTGGTGTCGACGAGCGGCGCATTGAGGATGTAGCGTTCGCCGCTCGGCAAGACTATCGTCTCGGGAAAGATACCGATGGTCGGCTTGCCCGCAATCCGGCGCGGTTCGTTCAGCTTGGTGACCCGACCTTGAACCGTTGTACCGACGGGAATGACGGTTTTGCCATCAACTGTAACTGCTTCGGTCACCCGGCCAGAGAAGGGATCGCCTGTCTTGCTGGCCAACGTCGAAAGCGTGTTTTCGAGTTTCACCTTTAGCGGCGTGCCTGCCGGCAGAGTCTGTGCCACAGCCGCGGCCGCGAACGTCACTACCCAAATCAGGACCAACTTCTTCATCGTGCCTCCTTGCGTTGGCTCGACTGTAGAACACTGCTGTGCGGCCAACAAGAAGGAAAGAAGATGGGTACCAGCAGAGACACGGGACAGGATTGCGGCAATCAAAGCAGGCGCTAAGCCAGGACGAGCTTCTCCAGCAACTGTACGCCCGCCTGCCGCAGCAGGGCCGCGACTACGGGCTCTTTGAATCGGGAGGCATCGAACTCAATCCGCACAATGCGATCTTTTGCGTCAAAAGCAATCCGCCGCACTCCATAGACTTCGCGAACACTATCAATGGCGCGCATTGTGCCTTCGGTCGGAGGATCTGCGTAGCGGTAAGCAACTTCGAGTAGAGTCATGGAGTAACCTTTTCAGCGAGACTTCCCCTGCGCTCCTTATAAAGGTCGGAAGGAATCCAATATAGAGCAATGGCAATCGGCAAGGGAAATTTATGTCAGGCGGGCTTCTAAAGTTGTCTTCCGAGGTGAGCAAGGATCCGGTCTGTGGCATGACGGTGAATCCGTCTACCGCCAAGCACAGCCGCGCTCATGAAGGGACTACTTACCACTTTTGTTGTGCTCACTGCCTGGAGAAGTTCAAGGCTGATCCCTCAAGATATTTGAACGCAGATTCAGTGAAGCTTACGCAGCTAGTCTCGTTGGGAGTTCCAGCGCCGAGGCCATCTGCACCGGCCAAGTCTAACCAGTCAGCGGCAGAAAAGTACGTTTGCCCGATGTGCCCGGAAATCGAGAAGGATAAGCCTGGAGCCTGTCCGAGTTGTGGAATGGCGTTGGAGCCGGAGATGCCTGCCGCGAGCACGCGGACGGAATACACGTGTCCCATGCATCCGGAGATCGTGCGCCTGGAGCCGGGGACGTGTCCGATCTGTGGCATGGCGCTTGAGCCGCGCACCGTAACGGCGAAGGAAGTAGAGAATCCCGAACTCCGAGAGATGACCCGGCGGTTCTGGCTCAGCCTGGCGCTGACGGCTCCGTTGCTGATGACCGCCATGGGGGACATGCTGCCGGGAATGCCGGTCCAGCATGCTCTCCCTGGTGGCTGGCTGCCGTGGCTGGAGTTGCTGCTCGCCACGCCTGTTGTCCTGTGGGGCGGATGGCCATTCTTTCAGCGGGGGTGGGCGTCCGTCGTAAACCGCTCGACCAATATGTTCACCTTGATCGCGATGGGCACCGGGGTAGCTTACCTGTACAGCCTGGTGGCGACGATTGTACCGGACATTTTTCCGGCTTCGTTCCGCGAGATGAGCGGAACACCCCCGGTCTATTTCGAAGCGGCGGCGGCGATCACCACCTTAGTGCTTTTGGGACAGGTACTCGAACTGCGTGCGCGCAGCCGCACCGGGACCGCGATTCGGGCCTTGCTCGATTTGTCTCCGAAGATGGCAAGGGTTTTGCGCGACGGTCGCGAGGAAGATATTCCGCTGGAACAGCTCCAGGTTGGGGATCGGCTGCGTGTTCGCCCTGGAGAGAAAGTTCCTGTCGACGGTGTTGTTCTGAAAGGTTCGAGTTCTATCGATGAATCCATGGTCACCGGCGAGTCCATGCCGGTCCGGAAGGAGTCAGGCGATCACGTGATCGGCAGCACCGTCAACGGTACCGGCTCGTTCATGATGCGGGCTGAGCACGTAGGACGTGAGACGCTGCTGGCGCAAATCGTGCAGCTGGTCAGCAAAGCGCAGCGCAGCCGGGCACCGATTCAGAGATTAGCGGACCAGGTTTCCGGCTGGTTTGTGCCGGCTGTGATTGCTATTGCAGTTGTCACTTTTCTTGCCTGGGCATGGTTCGGGCCTGAACCGCGCTTGGCGCACGCCTTGGTGAATGCGGTGGCGGTGCTGATCATTGCCTGTCCATGTGCTTTGGGATTGGCTACGCCAATCGCAATCATGGTGGGCACCGGCCGTGGAGCTCGGGCCGGCGTGTTGATCAAGAACGCCGAGGCGTTGGAGAGGCTGGAAAAAGTAGACACGCTGGTGGTCGATAAAACGGGCACTCTCACGGAAGGTAAGCCACGCGTGGTCTCGTTGATAGCAGCCCCGGGCCAGGACGAAAATGAGCTCTTGCGGCTGGCCGCAAGTGTGGAACAGGGCAGCGAGCATCCTCTTGCGGCCGCAGTTGTTTCAGTCGCACGAGACCGCGGTTTGGACCTTTCGAATGCGAGCGATTTCCAGTCTCTTACCGGACGCGGCGTGATTGGCAAAGTTGACGGGCACACGGTAGCCGCTGGGAATGAGAATTTACTGCAGGAGTTGTCTATTCGCAGGAATGGACTTTCTCACAGAGCAGAAGAAATACGACGCGCGGGTCAAACAGTAATTTACGCGGCCATTGATGGCGAGCAGGCCGGGTTGCTGGGCATCAGCGATCCTCTGAAACCTACGACTGCAGGCGCGTTGCGCGATCTGAAAGCTGAAGGCCTGAAGGTGGTGATGCTTACTGGAGACAATCGCGTTACTGCGGAAGCAGTGGCGGGCAGCTTGGGAATCGAGCAATTCGAGGCCGGTGTGCAGCCGGAAAGGAAAGCCGAAGTAGTGCGGCGGCTGCAAGAAAGGGGACGCATAGTCGCGATGGCGGGGGACGGTGTCAACGATGCTCCGGCCCTGGCGCAGGCGGACGTCGGGATCGCAATGGGCACAGGGACGGATGTTGCTATGGAGAGCGGCGGCATTACCCTGGTGAGGGGTGATCTCGCGGGGATTGCGCGCGCGCGCAAGCTCAGCCGCGCCACGATGCGCAACATCCGGCAAAATCTCTTCTTCGCGTTTCTCTACAATTCTTTGGGTGTGCCCGTTGCGGCTGGAGTGTTATATCCGTTTTTCGGTGTGCTGCTGAGTCCGATCCTGGCTGCGGCGGCGATGAGTTTCAGTTCGGTTTCAGTCATCAGCAATTCGCTCAGGTTGAAGAATGCGGAGCTCTAGCCCACTGCTCCCAGCCATTTAACCGGCAAGTGGGCAGCCAGGGCGTTAGCCAATCGTTCGTCAGCAGTAATGAGTTCTCCTTGGGCACGTAGTGCCAGCGCAACATACAAGGCGTCATAAACACTGCGATCAAATTCAGAAGCAATCGCATGCGCTTCTTCCAGCAATGATCTTGAGGATACCGTTGGAAAATCACGCTCGAGCATTGCCTTCAGAGCGGCTTCAGCGGCTTCTCGCCTCCAGCGTTGTTGGCGGACGGCTTTCCAAAATAGATTGGCCAGTTCAGCCCAAAAGAGGTCTGGCTCTATAAAGCGGATCTGCGTCTCAACAAACACTTCCAATAGGCGAGCAGCTTCACGGGTCAAACTCTCCTCATGGGACGGGAGGAACCATTTCGCCGCAACGCTGGCGTCCACTACCACTGTCTTCATCGCGAGCGAGCTTGCCGCTGCATTTCTTCAGTTGTGGGAAAAGGGCCTCGGGAGACTGGGCGTCGCGACCGTAAGAGCTCAGCTTGGCGAAGGAATTTCTGTCGAGACCTGCGCTCCTTTGCAGTAACGACACTGTCTCGAAGTAGCGATACTATTTCCGCGGCAATGGACCGACGGTTTGCGCGCGCCTGTTGCCGGAGCGCATCATACAAGTCGTCGGGAACATTTTCGGCGTATAGAGTAGCCATAGGTCTACGCTAGGTAAAGTATAGCATGATCATAGGTAGAGCCCAAAGATGGATGTTTTGAACGTGTCTACTGTCGCAATTGACAGGCCGCATTGCCTATTCAACAATTGATCAGCATCCAAGCCATATCGGGGAGGTTTCATGGTTGACGACAATGCGCCGGAAGAGGTCCAGCACACCGAAGGCACGTCCGGCAAATGGATTCTGCTGGCGCTGGCAATTTTGTACGTGGCGGGATCACTGTTTTTTCTGTTCAGTTTGCGAAGCCGCATCGATCAGCTCGGGAAGCAGCAAACTACGAGCAACTCGCAGATGGCCGATCTCACCAAACGGCTGGAGTCAGCGGAGGCGGAGAATGAAGCCCTTGGCCGCCAGGTTGGGATGACGAAAAAGGACCTTGCTTCCCGCGCCGCTGAGTTGCAGCGCCAACAACGGTTGGCAGAAGCCCGGCTGGCAGCGGCCCAGAAAGAACAGATCACTGCCGTTACCGGCGAAGTCGCGGGTGTGAAGACCGATGTGGGCGGAGTGAAAACCGATGTTGCCTCCACCAAAGCCGATCTCGAAGCCACGAAAGCGAAGCTTGCCAGTGCCGTCGGCGACCTGGGCATGCAGAGCGGGCTGATCGCCAAAACGCGCGATGACCTCGAAATCCTGAAACACAAGGGAGACCGAAACTATTACGAATTCACGCTCGTGAAGGGCGCCAAGCCCCAAGCCATTTCCACCGTTAGCCTGCAATTGAAAAAGGCCGATACCAAGCGCGGCAAGTTCACGCTGAACGTCACCTCCGACGACAAGACGATAGAGAAGAAGGACCGCAACATCAGCGAGCCAATTCAGTTTTATAGCGGACGTGAGCGGATGCTGTACGAGTTGGTGGTCTGGACGGTCGATAAGAACAAAGCGACTGGATATCTAAGCACACCTAAAAATGCTCCAGTGCCAGTGACGGCAAACTAGCCGATGTTCCCAGGCTGGCACGTTGTGTTGCAAATCCTGCTGCGAACGGCTGCGATTTATGCCGTGGTCCTGCTCGGCGTGCGCCTGAGCGGAAAGCGTGAAGTCGGCCAGATGACGCCATTTGATCTGACTCTGCTGCTGCTGATCAGCAACGCAGTGCAGAACGCCATGACCGGGCCCGACACGTCGCTTGTGGGCGGCGTAGTCGCTGCGGGCACTCTGCTGGTGCTCAATTACTTCGTCGCTGAACTTTCGGGCGCGAACCGCAGATTTCGCAGGTTTGTGCAGGGACAGCCTTCATTGCTGGTGCACGATGGCCAGGTAGTCGCGTCCCATATGGCAAATGAGCACGTCAGCATGGATGAATTACAACGCGCTTTGCGCGAGCACGGGATCAACAGCTATCACGACGTTGCGCTGGCCGTGCTGGAAGTGGATGGCTCCATCAGTTGTTTGAAGTACGATGAAATACAGCCGACCGCGAAAACACACCTCGCGCGCAGGAAGTTCTTGCAGAAGCATGAATAAGGCGACTCTCTTCCTTAAGCTGTTCCTATTTGTTCAGCACAACTGGTACAGGTTGGTCGTAGGGCTGAATTACCACACTGAGGGATTTCCGTTTATCGAATACATCCTGTGTAACTGGAAAATAAAAAATCACTGTGCCCCGAGTCTCAGCATCAGGTGGGATCTTCGTTTCGGGAGTGAGCGCCGTCATGGCGTGCTCTTTTAAAGCAGGGAAAGCCTGGAAATATCGCTCAAAATCTACAGCTGAGGCAGCGTCGTCGCTGACCTCGCCGCTGTCGCTCTTTAGAGTTCCTTTGATGGTGTGCACATAAAGCGGCTTCGCGCCGGCATTGCGCAAAGTCACATTCACCGCTACCAGGACGGCATTCTGACCCTCCACATTGGCGGCCGAGATGTTGTCTATCGACCCGCCGCCTTGGGGCGTGGCGCGCTGCAGAAATGCGAAGCAACCGAGAACGACCGCCACCACGCCGATCGCGATGGCCACGATCTTCGCCGGCGGCAGATTGCGTTTTGCGGTGCCGAACTCTTCCCCGATATTGAACGAGGTTCCGGCTGGCGCCGTCGCAGTTTGCTCTGCCGGTTGTGAAACAGGAGTAGTGTTGATCGGCGGTATTGCAGACGGCGGTGTTTCTTCCGGCATAGGAACCCGACCTTATTGTATCCGCCAGGTTTGACTGAAAGTTCTTTTTCCTCACGTCCTTTGGGGTTTGCGCCCTAGAACCCAACCTCAGTCCGAGGCAGGATGGAAATCCAGAGGTCCATCCCAGAATACGTAAAACGCACAGCGCATATCGGAAACACATTTCATTCGTTGTACCTGCTTCGCCGGCATGTACGCGTAACCGCCAGGCTCGAGAAACTCCTGTTTCCCGTCTTGTTCCATTGAAATACGACCCTGAAGGAGAACCACGCGTTCGTTGGCGCTGTGCCAGTGAGGAGGAAAAATATGCCCAGCAGGATAGCGGGCCAGCAATTCGACACCTTCCGGGTTTTCACGCAGCGTGGCGCTCTCAGACCCGTTGGCCGCCTTCTCCCACTTCACGGCTTCAGGATTTGCCAGCAGCCTTCCCGATTTCGCCGGGCTGCCGGCGGCAGCCAACAACACAGCGAGCGTAAGTAGGCACAGCACTATGAATTGTTTGAGGTTCACCCTTGTAGCCTCCTGTTTCCTCGCGGCAGTCTACCACCCGTGCTGCATCGCATCTTGGAACTTTTCGGCGGCCAGCGTGTTCAGCACATCAGCTTTCGTCAACCAGGCACGACGAGCTTGCAGCACGCCAAAACGCATCTTTTCAAGGTGAGAAGTATGGTGTGCGTCCGTATTGATAATGATTTTCACGCCCAGCTCTTTTGCCCTCCGCAGATGCCGATCGCACAGGTCCAGGCGATCAGGATAGGCATTCAACTCCATCGCCACCTTATGCTGCGCGGCCGCTTTCAGCACCGCATCCAGATCGAAGCCATAGGCGTCACGCCGAAGCAATATCCGGCCTGTGGGATGGCCTATGAGACAGGTGTTGGGATTGGCGATGGCCTTTAATAGGCGGTCCGTCATCTCCGCTGGGCTCTGATTGAAGTGCGAGTGCACGCTGGCGATAACAATGTCCATCTGCTCCAGCACAGAGTCCGACAGGTCAAGAGAACCGTCAGCCAGGATGTCGACTTCCACACCGGCAAAAATAGTAATTCCTTCGGTCTGCTCATTGGCGGCGCAGATGCGCTTGATATGTTCAAGCGCCCGCGCGTCATCGAGGCCATTGGCAAAGGCCAGGTTCTTGGAGTGATCGGTGATGGCCATGTACTGGTAGTCTTTTGCCTTGGCAGCTTCGGCCATCTCTTCAATCGTGTTCCGGCCGTCGGTTTCGACGGTGTGCAGGTGCACGTCGCCCTGGAGGTCCTGTTGCGAAAGGACCGCCGGGAGGGCATGTAATGCGGCGGCGTCAATCTCACCGCAGTTCTCGCGAAGCTCGGGCGGGATGTAGTCGAGCTTTAGCTTGGCGTAGATTTCCTCTTCGGTCTTGCCGGCGACGGGCTTCTCGTCTTCAAGACGGGCCAGGCTGTATTCGCTCAAGGTAAGCCCCATTTTCAGTGCGCGCTGGCGTAGCGCAACGTTGTGGGCTTTCGAGCCGGTGAAATATTGCATAGCCGCGCCGAAGGACTCTGGCGGTAGAAAACGCACATCTACCTGCATTCCGCCTCGCAGGCGGAAGCTAACCTTATTCTCACCACGGGCGATGATTTCCATCAGGCCCGGTAGTTTGATGATGTGGTCGATCAACTTCGGCCGCTCTGCGTCATCACAGCAAGCCTTTCCTGTAACCAGGATGTCGAGATCGCCCACAGTTTCTCTGCCCCGACGCAGCGATCCGGCTGGGGTGATTTTTTCAACGCCAGGAAAATGCCGGAGATGCTCGACGATTTTCTGCGCTTCGCGCTCTGCCGCATCCAGCAGGAAGCGGCCGGCGATACGGCGGTAATCTTCAATCGCCTTCAGCAGCTTCTGTTCATGTTTTTCGCCCATGCGGGGAAGCTCGCGAATTTTGCCCTCGCGAGCCAGTTTCTCGACTCCTTCCAGGTCGCAGACCTGATATGCGCTCCAGATAAGTGAAATCGTTTTAGGGCCGAGACCTTGGATCTTCAGCAAGTCGAGCATGGAGGGTCGATATTTCTTGAGCATCTCGGCGTGCAGCAGTAGCCGCCCTTCCTTAAACATCTCTTGCAGGTTTAGCAGCATTCCCTTGCCAATGCCCGGGATTTCCAGAACTCGTTTCGGCTCCCCAATGATTTCCGCCATCTGTTGCGGCCAGGCCTCGATCGCCTGGGCCGCATTGCGGTAGGAGCGAATGCGGAACGAATCCTGGCCGTCGATTTCGAGCAGGTCGGCGGTTTCGTAAAGGATCCCAGCGATCGCCTTGTTGTCCATGCGAACTACAAGGTTAAACAACTTGCTGCGGATGGGCCAGCGTGGCGGCCACCGAAACTGATCAGACTGGAACTCCGGGGGCCGGATTTACACCACCGGGGCCAGCGCGGGAGGTAAGTCTCAGAGGAGAGTTCTTGCTCAGCTTAGTGAAGCACTTTAAGAGGCTTTTGTAACGTTAGCTGCTTGCGGCCCTTTCTGGCCTTGTGTGATTTCGAATTCCACACTATCGCCTTCCTGCAGGCTCTTATACCCCTCTGACGCGATCGCGCTGTAGTGAACGAAGACGTCGGGGCCTTCGTCCCTTCCGATAAAACCATAGCCTTTCGCGTTGTTGAACCACTTGACCGTACCTTTCAACCGTTCCACGAACGCCCCCTGCGGCACGTAATTTTGCACAGCAGTTCCGTGCCCTCAACTTGAGCCAATTGTGCGGCGGCGGTAGGGGACTGTCAAGGAGGAGATCAATGTAAGCGCCGTCATTAGTGCTGCTTTGGACCAGTTTGCTGATGGCCTAGCCAAAGAATCCCACAGATTGTCTTGGCATCCCGTATGGCACCGTTCATCACCATTTTGAGGGCGATACCGAGCGGAAAGAAGCGGGTTGCAATCACCTCGTCATCCTCGGGCTCGGCCTCTCCTGAGCGCAACCCACGTGCCAGGTAGATCGACATAGTTTCGGCGACAAAGCCTGGGCTGGCCCAGAATCGCAGGAGGCGCTTCCAGCGAGTAGCTTTGTAACCCGTTTCTTCGAGGAGTTCACGTTTAGCGCCGGCGAGTTCACCTTCGCCCGGGTCAATGCGGCCCGCAGGCAGCTCCCAGAGATAGCGCTGTGCCGCATGCCGGTACTGGTATTCAAGTAGGACCTGGGGCTCCTGCCCGTTTTCCTTAACCGCCAGCACAACGATGGAACCGCTATGCCGCACGATGTCGCGACGGACGCGAATGCCCGTGGGTTCGAGCACATGATCCGTAGTAACCCAGAAGACTGGACCGCGATAGACCACACGGGAAGAGAGCAGCCGGGCTTTGGGCTTGCGAGCAGTACCCTTGGGCATGTTCACACTATAAGCGCGAGTTCGAGGTTTTCGACTCTCTTTCCGCAGCTCGGCCAGAACTCCGCATTCTCAGTAGATAGAGGTTTGGAGTGGCGGACAAGGAAGCGGGCAACCCAGGAGACCCAAACCGGCAGTACAGTTTTGCGGGCGATTGAAATCCCCTGTTATGCTGCCGCGATGCCCGCCAAGCCGCGAATTGCAATTGTCGGTCCCGGACGCCTGGGCACCGCGCTGGCGCTGGAGTTGTCGCGCGCGGGATATCCCATTTCCGAGATCATCAGCCGTAGGGATTCAGTTTCGGCGCGAACTCTGGCGGCAACGGTAGGTGCACGCGCCGCCAGCATTCTCCAGGCGCAATTGGACGCCGATGTAATCTGGTTCTGCGTTCCCGATGGCCAGATCGCACGCGCCGCGCGACAGTTCGAAAGCGCGACCACTTGGCGCGGTAAGACAACGTTTCATTCGAGCGGAGCCCTGGCCAGTGATGTGTTAAATCAGTTGCGGAAGCGCGGGGCATCAGCAGCATCCGTGCACCCGCTAATGACATTCGTCAGCAAGTCAGCACCATCGCTCGAAGGAGTTCCCTTTGGAATTGAAGGTGATAAGAAAGCTGCTCGGTTAGCGGAAAGAATAGTCCGTGATCTCGGCGGCGAAGTACTCGAGATCAGTAAGCAAAGCAAAGCCGCTTACCATGCATGGGGAACATTCGCCTCCCCCTTGCTGATTGCAGCGCTGGTCACCGCGGAACGGGTTGCCGCTGCAGCCGGAATTTCGCGAGTGAATGTCCGCCGTCATATGCTGCCGATTGTGAGACAGACGGTCGAGAACTATGGTAACCTCGGCCCTGCCGCCGCTTTCAGCGGGCCGCTCGTGCGTGGCGACGTCGCCACTATCCGCACGCATTTGCGAGTGTTAAAAAAAGTTCCTGAGGCCAGGGATGCTTACCTGGCGCTGGCGCGAGCGGCGCTCCGGCACCTACCGGCGGAAAATCGGCGAACACTCAACAAAGTCCTAGGGTGAGCTGTCGGCTAAAGGCCAACCGCTAGAAGCCTAACCTTAGCGGCACAAGCCCGGGGCCGCTTTAATCGAGCCGCTCGGTCTTGCCCTCAAACTGCACAACTCCGTTTCTCTGGTTCAACTGCTCGACGTCTGCATTCGTATAAGTCCTGGCAACCTGCAGATGCTTCCGAGTTGAAGCCGCTAATTGAGCTAGTCCCTCGTCGTCTTCGAATTTGGCAACGCCGAATTCAAATCCGCTGCGGCGGGATTGCTCGTTGACCTCAGTTTGCGGTGGGGCTTGTCCTGAACCGTGCGCGGTCTGCAATGTTCTAGCGGCCAGAGCGGGAATTGGAACACTCGTGGCTCCGGCAACCAGGCCATCAGTCGCATTACTCGCACCCACCTGCCTAGGTACAGCAGTCTCCAGGGTTAAGGAGGGCGT
>Ga0075436_100000632_pt1 | contig 23148 bp, 20 predicted proteins | sample RhiMethybrSRZTD5_FD_75303 | JGI IMG/M metagenome (GOLD analysis project Ga0075436, IMG submission 75303) | Populus rhizosphere microbial communities from Tennessee, USA - Rhizosphere MetaG P. TD hybrid SRZTD5 | ecosystem: Host-associated > Plants > Roots > Rhizosphere > Soil | place: USA...
CACCGACCAGTACATGCGCCGCGACGGCGAGATCTCCCCCGATGCCACTGCCTCCGACCGCAATTGCGAGTCCGCCATCACACTTGATGGAGTATTCATTGGGTGCTCCTTACGCCTGGCACGGCCTGTTTGCCGACCACGGCAACGAACAACTCAGCGATGCTGGGCGTGCGTACCTCGCCCAACGCAGCCAATTGCTGACGATCTAGGTCATCGAACAGCAAAAGCCTGCGGCCGAACACCTCGCGCTCCTGGATAGGTTTGAGCGCCCGCGCCGCCTCGACCTGTTCGGGACTGACCGTGACTTCCGCATAGCGCGACTCCAGTTCTTCCATGCTGCGATTCAAGACGATGCGGCCGCGATTGATGAACATGACGTCGGTAAGCACGTTCTGCAGCTCTTCCACCTGGTGAGTCGTCACCACGATGGTGCGGCTGCGATCGAAGTAGTCGTTCAGCAGGGAATCGTAGAACTGCTTGCGATACAGGATGTCCAGGCCAAGCGTCGGCTCATCCAGCACCAGCAACTTCGCGTCGATTGCCATGACCAGAGCGAGATGCAGTTGGGTCACCATGCCCTTCGACAATTCCCTGACCTTGCGGCCGCGGCTGATGCTGGTCTTGGCCAGAAAACCTTCCGCCTTGGCCCGATCGAAGCGGGGATGCACCCCCGCGACATAATCAATCGCCTGCGAAACCCTGATCCAGCGGGGCAGCACGGCGACGTCGGAAATGAAACAAACATCGCGCATGAGCTGATCGCGATCCCTCCAGGGGTCGCGGCCGAGCACCTTCAGTTCTCCCTGATATGGGATGAGGCCGAGCATCGCGTTGAGCGCCGTGGTTTTGCCGGCGCCATTGGGACCGATCAGTCCCAGGATGCGGCCCTCTTCCACGCGCAAATCGAGGCCGTCCAGCGCGATGGTTGTGCCGAAGACCTTGCGCAGGCCGCGGGCTTCTATGCATGCCATAGTGTCAGCGCTCCTCCTTTGAGGGATTCGACTCGGCAGGCGGCGACGGCGCCTTATCCGAAGACGGCTGGGGGTTGGCGCCATTCAGCAGTTCTTCCGCCGTGAGGCCGAGCCGCTGAATCGTCGCGTAGACTCTGGGCCATTCTTCGCCAAGAAACTTCTGGCGCTCGCCCTGCAGCAACAGACTGCGCGCGCCCGCCTTGACGAACATGCCGAGACCCCGCCTTTTCTCGACAAGCTCCTCCTCCACCAGTTGCTGATAGCCCTTCAGAACCGTGAGCGGATTAACCCGGTATTCGGTTGCGACATTGCGTACGGAGGGCAATGGATCGCCTTCCTTGAGAATCCCGTCGAGTATCATCGCGACGACACGGTCGCGAAGCTGGCGGTAAATCGGCTGACTATTGTTCCACTCACGGTCCATCAGGTTTTCCCGATTAGCTCAGTTTCCGGAGATACCGCTCCCAGCATTCGTCCGCTGGAGATCGAAGTGCACTCGGGTTGGCTTATCCCCAGGTGCCATCCAGGTCCAGTCCTCGATGTGGTGGTTGGCATCGATGAAGGTGAACACTGCGTGATGCATATGTCCGTAGTGATTGCTTCCAGCGAGATCGAGAAAATCAAATTCCAACGTCTTTCCGTCCGGTGAAACCTTGCCGGCCATTCGCGGCCGGTTGCCGGCGTCACAGTAATGCGTCAGCAGCAGGCGGTCGCCGTCGAGGTAAAACATGGTGACCGGATGGTCGGGTCTTCCGGAGACCGACAACTCATGAACGAGCGCATTGCCCATGGAGGTCACGCGCAGCGAAAACTGGGCGAACTTGCCGTCCACGCTGGGCTCCTTCGGGAAGGTCGTCAGTTGACCTACCCATGAACCCGCCAGCGCTTTCAGCTTCTCGAAAGACTTCTGCGCGTCAGAGGGCGCGCTTTGGTCGGAGGAGTTGTGGGCGTCTGAGTGCGCGACAGACTTCGGCGCGTCGGACTGCGCCAAAGCCAAGGTTGTGAATGACATCAAAATAACCGGCAGCACAAATCGTAGGGATTTCATGGTTTCATTCTCCTCACAATGCCTATTTCTTCTTTTTTTGCAGGGCGCCGTTCGCTGGCATAGTCAGTTGCTGAACTAGCCCGTTGGTGCCCGTCCAATTCACTGTTATACATGACTACAACAGTATATTGCATGTCAAGGGTTTAATTTTCTTCTCCACCCTCGCCACCGTTTGAACTACGTTGAAAAGGAAGAAGATAGGTCAGATCGGAAGTTAGTTTTTTTTATTTCGTAATTGAGAATAGCCATCAGAGTTTCTCGTGCCTCTATGGTGAAATGAAATCTGTGATTGCAGTCCGCGACACCCCCGCCGGCGTCACCTTTGCGGTCAGGGTCCAGCCGCGTGCCCGCAAGAACGCGATAAGCGGCATCTTCGGCGAGGCGTTGAAGCTGGCGCTCACGGCCCCGCCAGTGGAGGGCAAAGCCAACCAGGCCTGCGTCGAGTTTTTTGCGGAGTTTTTGAATGTGCCGCGAGGCTCAGTTACCATAGTCGGCGGCCAAACCAGCCGTAACAAAGTGATTCGCATTGCCGGGCGCACGGCGGCCGAGGTCGAGGCCCGATTACGGGCTGCCATACCCTAGCGGCGGGCCCGAGGAGAACAGTTTGAGCCTGTCGCAGCGCTGGAGCGAGATCCGCACCGGCTTCGAGCGTCCCTTCTGGGTCGCCAACATCAGCGAACTGTTCGAGCGGCTTTCCTACTACGCGGCCTTTGCCTCGCTGGCCCGCTACCTGCATGAAACCCTGCGCTTTCCCTCTGAACAGGCGGGCAGCCTCGCCGGCCTGTTTGGCGGCCTGGTGTGGTTTCTGGCGGCGTTTGGCGGGGCGGTGGCCGACCGCATGGGATTTCGCCGCTCCCTTTCTTTGGCTTACCTGATCCTGACCTGCGCTTATTTCCTGCTGGGCTCGCTAGGCGCGTCCTGGTTTGCGCCGGTTCGCAACGCTCTGCCGCTCATCGTTGTGGTGGCTTTTGTCCTGGCGCTGCCGGCGCTGGGCATCGCTTTGGTCAAACCCTGCGTGGTCGGAACCACGGCGCGCGCCTCAAAGGAGAACGTTCGCTCCATTGGGTATTCCATCTATTACACGCTGGTGAACATTGGCGGAGCAGCGGGGCCTTTTGTGGCCTCTGAGGTGCATCGCCATCTCAGCGTAAGCAATGTATTCCGCGTGGCCGCGCTCAGCGTGTTTTTAATGTTTTTCGCTGTGGTGCTGCTGTTCAAGGAACCGCGGCGGGCCGACGAAGCGCAAACCGCCAGCCTGGGCCAGGCGGCGCGCAACTTCTGGACCGTCATTTCCAACCCGCGCTTCATGCTTTTTCTGCTCATCTTCACCGGCTACTGGATTGTTTACTGGCAGGAGTTCATCATCCTGCCGCTGTACGTGCATGAATTCGTGGATCCGAAGTTCGATACTGAACTCATGCTGGTGACGGGGCCGCTGACCGTCATTGCGTTGCAGATGGTGGTCAGTTTCCTGACGCAAAAGATTCCGGCGTTCCGAGCGGTAATTCTGGGCACGCTGATCTCCGCCCTGGCGTGGCTCATCCTGGTGGCGCATCCCACCGTGCCCATGGTCATTGTGACCCTGTTCGCCATCTCGCTGGGCGAGATTACGCAGTCGCCCCGCTATTACGAATACATATCGCGCCTGGCGCCGCCCGGCCAGCAGGGCACATACATGGGCTTCGCCTTTCTGCCCATCGGAATTGGGTCGCTCATTGGCGGCTGGTTCGGCGGGCTGCTCTTCCATCACTTCGGCGAAGTGATGCGACGGCCGGCGCTGATCTGGTGGGCGCTGGCGGCAGTTGGAGTAACCACGGCGGCGCTGCTGTGGCTCTACGACCGGGTCGCACGGGCGTCGCAGCCACAAACGCTACCGCCAGCGGTCAACGGCTAGTTACCACCTAGTAATTCTCCGCAAAGATGTCACTTGCAGGTTTCAAACCGACTTCGAAACCGTAACACCGTGCATCTCTAGCGCGATTCATGATGCTGCGCGGCGGTTGCGCAGGAGTGGTGAGCTGCTGGCTGGCCGGTACCTTGGCCAGGTGACCACGGTTACTTGTCGCAAACTGCGAAAAGCCCGCCCAGGATTGTTTCTGCACGGCTTTCTGTGATAGCTTAGCCTCAGTTCACACCCCCTTTAGTTCTTCACGCAAGCATGCAGGGTGTTACTTCCGCGCGAGAGCGTGCGCGATTGCAACCATGGACGGTGGTCACATGAAGGATAGCCTGGATGCGACAGCGGTTGAACGCGCGCTGGAGGCGGATGAATTTTCCAACCGCAAGCTGATTCGCCCGCTGCTCAATCACAACAACACCAACCATCGCGCCGAAGCGCCTATGGAGCGCCGCGAGCGTTCCAACGGGCCCGCGCCCCGGAAGAATGTTCCTCTCGAGCAGACCAATGCGGAAAATTTTTATTATCAGAAGCAGATGCAGGGCCGCACCCCCATGGTCGTAGTGCTGCAGGATGGGGAGCAAGTGCACGGAGTGATCGAGTGGTACGACAAGAACTGCATCAAGCTGATCCGCAACGGCCAGCCTAACGTCATGGTGTACAAACCCTGCATCAAGTACATGTACAAAGAGTCGGAGAACGGCAGAAAGTAGCTGGCGTAAACAGCTAAGCTCTTTGCTGTTAGCTTCTTGGCTCTAGCTGGCCTTCATTGTTGCGCTCTTAAGAACCGCGGCGACAAAAACAAAGGGCGCGGCAAGGCCGCGCCCAAACTATTCGCCAGTCACTCACCACTAGTTTACGGCGCTTCGATCAGCTCCATTTTCCCGTCCTTGGTGCGGTGCAGGACCATGACCTTGCCGTTGGGATCGCGGAACACAAACACATCGTGATCGCGGAACTGCGCCTCCTTCACGGCCTCCTCCAGCGTCAGCGGGCGCATGGCCACGCCGTTGCGCGAACGCACAATGTGGGGCTCGGGGGCACGGGGCACAGCCGGGTAGTTGTGGGCCACCAGCGGCACGGCGGTTTCGGCATTAGCGCCCACCGCGGCCACCAACTCCTCCTGGGCACCTTGTCCGTTCCATTTATCCTTAGGCTGTCGTTTTTTGGTGCGCCAGCGCGCCTTGTACTTGACCGCCTGCTGCTCGATACGTTCCATGGCGGCATTGATGGCGGCCATCATGTCGGCGGCCTCCGCCAGGCCAACCAGGGGATGATTGCGGGGACTGATAGTGATTTCCGCCTTGTGGCGATGCTTCTCCACAGTCAGAATCACTTTGGTTTTGAAATTGTCGCCAAGGATTCTTACCAATTTGGCTAAGCCGGTTTCTACTTCTTGTCGGATGCGGGGAGTGATTTCAAATTGCCTGCCGGTGTATTCCACATTCATCGACTGCCCCTCCTGATCGGAATACCTACAGTTGCCGGGCAACAGCGACTGCGACTAGCTTTTCACTCTGCGCTGGTGGGTACTCGGGATGCGCATATCCTCCCGATACTTCGCGACCGTGCGGCGAGTGACCTGGATTCCCTGCGACTGGAGGATGCGGGTGATCTGCTCGTCGGTCAACGGCCTGGCGGGGTCTTCTTCCTCGATGAGCTTCTTGACCCGGCGTTTGAGGATAAGCAGCGAGGTGCCGCCGCCTTCCGGGCCATTCACGCTCTCGCTGAAGAAATAGCGGAGCTCGAACACACCCTGGGGTGTGTGGGTATATTTGTTGGCAACAGCGCGGCTGACGGTGGAAGGGTGCACCCCGATTTCCTCCGCCACCTCCTTGATCATCATGGGCTTGAGCTGGTCTATGCCGCGTTCCAGAAAGTCGCGCTGGCGGCCGATAATGGCGTAACAAACGCGAAGGATGGTCTGCTTGCGCTGCTCGATGTTCTTGATGAGCTGAATGGCGGACTTGTAGCGCTCCTTGACGTAGTTGCGCACGTCCTTTTCGGCGGCGTCGCGCTGCAGCAGGCGGCGGTAAGCCGGGTTCAGGCGCAGCTGCGGCACATCGTCTTCGTTCATCAGGACGAGCCACTCGTCCCCCTGCTTGATGAAAGCCACGTCGGGCTCTATCAGCCGCGGCTCGGTCTTGTTGTAACGCTGGCCGGGACGGGGGTCGAGTGTCTTGATGAGTTCCACCGCCTCCATCACCGCCTCCAGCGGGCGACCGACGGCTCTGCCGATTTCTTTGTACTGCTTCCCCTGCAACTCGCGCATGTGCTGGTCCACGATGACGACGGCATCCGCAATCAGCTGCGAAGCCGCGGCCGATTCGCCATTCTTGAGCTGCTTGTGGTCCTGCGCCTGATGGGCAAGCTGCACCAGCAGGCATTCACGCAAGTCGCGGCTGGCAACTCCCACGGGATCCAGATGCTGCACCAGCTCGATGGCTTCCTTCAGGGCGGCGGCATCGAATAACAACGTTCCCTGATGATGGTTGACGGATACGGTTTCAAGACTCGCAGTGACCACGGGCAATGATTCCGGCAAACCGGCCACAGACTCATCACTGGACGCAAATTCGCTGGCGCTTTGCAGGCCAGCTTCGTTCCCGGCCGCTGATGCCGCAATATTCGGTGCGGCAGCGCTCTCACTGGGCGAAGGACCGGGGCTTCCGGCGGGACTGGCGCCGTTACGAGAAGGCGAGCCTGGCTCCGGCATAAGCGCCGCTGAAAGCAACTCCTCGTCACTGGCAATCAGGTAGCCGTCTTCATTCAGGTTGCCGATCACCAGTTCGGCGGCCGCGGCCACTTCCGGGCGCACCGGCAGCGACCCCAGTTGCCACATCAGGTGGTCAGTGAGCGTGGAAGGCCGGGACAGGAAGTTCTCAAAAGAGGGCTTCTCCACCGACTCCATCTCGCTCTGGCTCCGGTATCCGGGGTCGAGATAATCCTGGAAAAAAGAGCCGAAGTCTATTTCGTCGAAGGGGTCCTTCTTCTCTGCCTGCACAATAGGCTCATCGGCTGCGGCCACCCGGTCGCGGTCTTCTTCCCGGCTGGCTACCTCGTCCAGCAGGGGGACGGTGGAATCCATCTCCTCCAGCACCGGATTTTCCACGATTTCAGCGTTGATCATGTCCTTGAGCTCAAGCTTGTTGAGCGCAAGCACGCTGACCATCTGGACCAGGCCAGGCGTCAGAATTTGCTTCTGCGTGACCTTCAGGTTCAATCTTGGCTGGAGTAAGACCATAGCGCCCCAAGGTTCGGCTAAGCTCAGATTACACCCTACCGGGGCTCCGGCCCAAGAGGTTGGCAATTAAAATGCGTGACGTCGGTAACCCTTGTTTTTCAATGGGATAACGAATACCGCACGGATTCTTTCCACTTTCAACCGCTTGCGGGTTAACTTAGATGTAACCCCGACCCGGACCGGCTTGCCACCGGCTCAACCTACACCAACGAAAAGCTTTCGCCGAGATAGACGCGCCGAACCTCCGGGTCGCCTCCCAACTGTTCCGGAGTACCGGTACGGAAGATGCGCCCTTCGTTGATGATGTAAGCGCGGTCGGTGACGGAAAGGGTCTCGCGCACGTTGTGGTCGGTGACCAGGATGCCTATACCGCTGGATTTGAGGTCAAAAATGATTTTTTGCAGGTCGAGCACGGCGATGGGGTCAATGCCGGAAAATGGCTCGTCCAGCAGGATAAACCTCGGGGAAATGCATAGGCTGCGGGCAATCTCTACTCTTCGCCGTTCGCCCCCAGAGAGGGCATAACCCTTGTTTTTGCGAATGACCCCCAGGCCCAGTTGTTCGATCAGGCGCTCGGTTCTTTCCCGCCGCTCGTGGCCGGACATGGGTTGCGCTTCCAGAACGGCAAGAATATTTTCTTCCACCGTAAGTTTGCGGAAAACCGAGGCTTCCTGGGGCAAATAGCTGATGCCGTAATGCCGCGCCCGCAGGTACATGGGCACCCGCGTAATCTCTTCCCCATCCATCAGGACGCGGCCCTCGTCGGGCGGGGTAAGGCCCACGACCATGTAGAAGGTTGTGGTCTTGCCCGCGCCGTTAGGGCCCAGCAACCCCACCACCTCGCCTTGCTCAATGTTGAGATTGACGCCGTTAACGACCCGCCGGCCGCGATAGGACTTGCAGACTTCCTGAGTGGAGAGCGTATGCATTTACTTCGTCACTCTTGACTGAGCGATGGGAGGAGGAGTGGCGCTTTCGACCAGCACCCTATCATCGCGATTATAGAAAGTCAACGAATCGCCCTGCACGGTGCCGCGTTCGGCATCAAAAATGCTCGGCGATCCGCCGCTCAAAACGTACTTGCCATCCGACGCCGTGTACACCAGATGATCGCCCTGGCCGTGACGCGTAGGCTGGGTCAGGACCACATGGCCATCGGCTACGATGCGGTCCAGTTGGCTGGCATTGGGCTCATTGGCGGGCGCTTTGGTCCCCGGCTTCTGCTGCCGTGGCAGCAGGTAAACCGTGGCCCCGTCGGTGTTCAATGTGCCTTCCGCCATCCTCGCCACCACCCCTCCTGAAAAATGCGCCTGTCGAATCTGATCCAGGTAGGTGAGCTGGTCAGAAGTGACATTGACGGGAGTGACTTTGCCGTTGGCGTCAGTCTGCACAAACAGGGTCGCCACTCGGTGCTCGGAGTCGCTCTGCGCCTGTACGGTACGCTGGGTGCGGTCAAACCTGATGGTGGGAGCTTGCACGATGTTGCCGTCCTGCCACAGGCGAGCCGCGCCCACATAAACTGCGACACCGGTATTGCGATTGGCGGTCATGCTGGCGGAGGTCACGTGAATGGGGTCGGAGCCGGCCAGCATGGCGCCGGAAGGATCGGGCTTCAGGTCGCTGTAGGTGGACTTTACATTGCCTTGGGCGAAGGCAACGCCGCTGGGGCGCACCATGCGGATCAGGTCGGCGCTGGTGGTAGTGCCGCCGTCCACCACGCGGGGAGAGCCGGTCAGCAGCAGGTTGCCGTCGCCAGGGTTGTAGTTCGCGTTCTGCGCCCAGCCTTCGCGCTGAGCTTCGGTGTAGTGCACGTTTCCGGTTTGCACCAGATTGCTGACCTGCCCGTCAGGGGCGAAGGCCACGTCCAGCACGCGGCTGGTGCTCACGCGCTGCGGCTGGCCCGGAGTAACAGACACGATCTTTGCGTTTGGGGCGCCGTGCAGGGTCTCCATGCGGTTCTGGTCAGTGAAAGTTGCGTGGAACGTACGCGCCGTGACCACAGTGCGCACCGGGCCGGCGGGTTTACCGCGAACCTGGTCAGGGCGTGTCCCGGGCCGGCTTTGCTGGTTGTTGGCAGAGAGAATCACGATCTGCGCTTTGCCCGCGGTATCAGCGTGGTCGAGGATGTTGCCCGGCTTGAGGGTGAAGTCCGCAGCGTCGGCATCCACCTCCGTCTGCTGCGGCTGCCCATCCGGCGAGGGCGCGCGATGTTGCACCATCTGCACCCGTCCCACGGCATGAACATGAGTCAAGGCGTTTCTGGCGCCAAAACGCAGGTAGGCGCGGCGGGAGCGGCCTTCCGCCAGTTCCTTTCCGGTGGCCTGCACGAAGACGCCGCCGGAAAGCACGCCGGACTGCACCTGGTTATGTGGCGCGATCTGAAAATCGCCTTGCTCCGCCTGCAGGTGAGTGGGAGCGTCGCTGATGGTGTCGGCATGCACGTTGCCTACGGCCAGCAGTCGGTAGGCGGTATTGTCGCCGCGCAGAAAGATCGTGCCCTGGTCGGCGGAGAGATGCTCGTCGCTGCGCGCCACCCGGGGTTGGGTCATCAGGATTTCCCGCGGAACCTTGGTCATGACTGCATGGGTAGCCACGATGTGCATGGAATCGTCGCCCGTGGTGGTCAGGTCCACCAGCGTATGCAAGGTCAGGGAATTAGTCTTGGCATCGTAGCTGGCGCCCACGGCGGAGCCGTTCGCCTGGGGCATGCGGAAACGCACCAGCGCGAGCGTGGCGGCATTCCCCGTTTTCTGGTTGAAGGTGAGATTGCTGGTATCAATATGGACAGGATTTTTCATCACCTCCGGCGGCGTCTGATCCGGCCGGGATGGGCCTTGGGCATTGCTCTGCAGGTCCATGTGGACTTCACCGATGCCAATCACATCGCCGGACTTGGGATTGTATTCAAACTGTTTGCCGTATATCTGGTCGAAGCGGTTGGACTGCTTGCCATAAACCACAATGGTCACGTCGTGTAGCAGGGCCCGCCCACCCGCCTTGAACTGCACCGCACGCGAGGCGCGCACCGTGAACAACGTACGGCCGCCCTGGGATTTGGAGAGCGCAAAGCCTTGCGTGGTTTGCTGAATGGTCACGCCCAGGGGCTTAGGGATTTCGTGTACCACCAGGCCGGATTGCCAGCGCGCGTACAAATAAAAGGCTGCCACCACTGCCACCAAAAAGAACGCGGTGGCGGCAAACCAGTAGCGCAGGCGGGCAATGGAGATGGCCATAAATCAGTGGGCGTTTGACACGTTTAGATGCAGTGTAGCAGGGGCAGGAGGCAGTATTCCGCATTCCATAATCGGCATTCAGCCGGTCAACAGGGTTCCCAGGACTCCCGTCCTGGGCTTTACTATGGCGCACCTTCGGCGGCCCGTCACTATGCCGCGCCTTCGGCCCTTCCCATAAGCCACCCACCGAAGAACTAGGGTCGTAAGGTCACTTTCAATGTCGCGGGGTGAATACTGACCGTTGAGGGCCGACTGCTACGGTGTCCCGCTGCTGGCAGCAGCATTGCGGACGCTTGCTGGCGATGGGGTCACGCGCACTACGTCGCACAAGCGAAGTTCCAGGCCGCCGAAGTCGGGATGGTCATTGTGCTCAATGGTGAAAGCCACGTCGAGCACGTCCCCGGCCAGCACCTGCTCCTGGCGGAAGCGCTCAGCCATCCCCCACCCCAACGCGGGTATGCCGGTGGCGAACCTGCGGCCGTTCTGCTCGACGCCGAGCTTCATCTTGATGTGCTTGTCCTTGAGCACGCGAGGAGGGAGCAGCACGCGAACGTTGCGGGCGAGAAATTTAGGCTCGGCGTTCCCCAACCCGAACGGTTCCATGCGGCGCAGAGCGTCAAACAAGTCAGGCGTGACCTGCGACAATCCAAGCTCGGCATCCAGAGCGAGAGTGGGCTCGAAATCCGCGGGCGTGAGCTGGGTGCGAGCGTAGGCGTCCATGGTTGAACGGAGCTGCGGAACGCGCGCCGAGGGCAGGGCGAAGCCCACCGCGTGCGCGTGGCCGCCGTAGCGAGTGAACAGCTCCTGGCAGGATTCCAAGGCGTTCAGCAAATGAAATGCGGGAAGGGAGCGGCCGGAGCCGTGGGCTTCCTCGCCCAGCCTGGAGATGACCAGGGCAGGCCGGCAGTAGCGCTCGACGACGCGGGTGGCGGCAATGCCGATGACGCCTCGGTGCCAGCCTTCGCCATCCACGACAATGCAGTAGGCTTCGCGCTGCTCGGGCGAGCCGTCCAGGGTGCGGCAGATTTCTTCCACAATGCGCGCCTCTTCCGCCTGACGCTCCGTATTCAACTGATTCAGGCGTTCGGCGATTTCGCGCGCCCGCACCAGGTCCTTCACCGTGAACAACTCAATCACGTCCCGCGCCACATCCATGCGCCCGGCGGCATTCAGGCGAGGCGCCAAGCGAAAGGCAATGTCAGTGCCGTTGAGCGCGCGAGAGCCGTCCAATTGGGCCACTTCTAACAGCGCCTTGAGTCCCACGTTCACCGGGGAGCGAAGTCCGGCCAAACCCAGGCTGGCGAACACCCGGTTCTCATCCACCAAAGGCACCGCATCGGCGATGGTGGCGATGGCCAGGGGTTTCAGAAAGGATTCCAGCAGTGTCTGCAGCTTGCGCCCGTCGGGCAGCGCTTTTTCCATGAGCGCGTGGGCCAGTTTAAAGGCCACACCGGCTCCGCACAGAGCTTTGCAGGGATATTCGCAACCGGGCTGATTGGGATTAAGAACCACCAGCGCATCCGGCACCCCTGCTTCATGGGGCAGGTGGTGGTCGGTGACAATCAGGTCCACGCCCACGCGGCGGGCGGTCTGGGCGGCCTCGAAGGCGCGAATGCCGGTATCCACGCTGACGATGAGGCGCACCCCCTCGCTTGCGGCGCGCTCAATCACGTCATCCTTTATGCCGTAGCCTTCGCGGATGCGGTGGGGTACGTGGAAGTCGGCTTCTCCGCCGCAAAGGCGAATGGCGGTGACCAGGATCACGATGGCGGTGGTGCCATCCACGTCGTAATCGCCGTAGATGAGGATTTTCTCCTTGCGCTCCAGGGCGGCGCGCAGGCGCTCCACCGCCGCCGCCATGCCGCTCATAGCGTAGGGCGAATGCAGGTGGCCGAGAGCTGGTGAAAGGAAGCGCTGCGCCGCTTCCGCAGTGCCGATGCCGCGCAACAGCAGCAGGCGGGCTAGCGTGGAGGAAATGGCGGCTTCAGCCGCCAGCCGCTGCACGTCCATTCCATCCGTGGAACGGAGATTCCAGCGCACGGATCAGTGCTCGTCTTCCTGGTCGGATTCGTCGATGGTGATTCCGCCGAAATCGTCCAGCAGTTCGACTATGCGCTGGTAGCGCTCGTACCATTCGGTGGAGGCTTCGTAGAGAAAGAGAGTGCCCTGGTAAGCCCAGCCCAGCTGGATAAAGCCGGTTTTGTCCAGATAAGCCCGCAACCAGCGAACCTCCTCAATATCTTCTTCGTTGGTGTAGTGGGCGGTGCGCACGCGCTCCAGCAGGTCGTCCAGTTCTTCGCGCTCCAACACCCAGTCATCCATGGTGAGGAAGGTGGCGCCGGCGGCTTTGGCCAGCTCGACGAAATCCTTCCATCCATCGGGATTGTCGGAGTGCTTCCACATCACCGCCTGCACCTCGTCATAGTCCACGTAGGCAGGCAGGCGGCGCATGCCATGGCCTTCAATAAAGGCGGTCATGTCATCTTTCAAAGTACTCAGGTCGTCGGCCATAGGATGGCTGTGGCGTGGTTGTTGCAAGTAAACATTCTAGACCGATTGCAGGGCAAGGGGGTAGGGGTGGCTGAGGACCGCTGCCTTTTCGCTGTTAGCTCTTGGCTCCAACCATGACGTCGGGAGCCCCGGCGCACAAGCCAAGGGCCAAAAGCCGAGAGCCAATGTGCTAAACTCAAAACTTGCGCTGAGCGCGTCTTCCGCACCATGGTTCTGTCGAAGGAATACGTGAGCTATCTGGCTCGCGAACTCACCAAGAAATTGATCGCCGGGCAGTTCATCGAAACGGCGAAAGCGCCTGCCGTCACCGAAAAGGTGCATGCGGCGATGCTGGAGGAGCTTACCCTGGAAGACCGCATCAACGATGAAGTGCGGATCATCCTCGATACTTATTCCGATGAGATGCGCAAGACCGGCGCCAACTACCAGGAGATGTTCAAGAAAGTGAAGGGCGAACTGGTGCGCAAATACAAGGCGGTGCTGTGAGGCTGAGCCGCGATAAGGTGAACAAAGTGGCGCACACCGTGACGGACGCGCTGGCCGGCATGGACGAGGTGGAGTTCGTGGAGGATCGCAACACCATCCGCCTGGAGGCGCGCCGGATTCTGGAGGAACTGTTGGGCCACGAAGCCAAAATTGATGCCGCCGCCCGGCAAAAGATCGAAAGCCAGAAGCGTACTATCCTGGAAGGCTCGCAGGAGTGGGACATCCTCTACCGCAAGTACTACAACGAGGAAGTAAAGAAACTGGGAGTTTAAGGGCAGTTCTCAGTTGTCGGTTCGCAGTACTCGGTTGTCATTACCCGTTCCAATCAAGACATCTCAGTTTCCGCTTTTCTCTTCGAGTCACTGATAATCCGGTCCACCGTGGAAGCGCGCGGCTTTCAGCCGTGCGATAAATTGCATTACACACCTCTGGGCTTCAGCCATCGCGCCATTCCTGCACTGGCTACTCCGCATTCGCACCCGGCATCCGCAGCACGCCCTTCTCGCCCACGCCCAAGGCCTGCAGCTGCTTCAGAAACGGCTGCACTGTTTCCAGAATGCCTACTCGGGTTTGAGTGGCCGCGCCTTCTTGCTCGCTGTTGTCGGGGCTGCCGGCCAGCAGTAGCTGCAGCAGGCCTTTCTTGCGGGGAAAGACCTCGATCTTGACCTCTTCGGTTGGCGAAACTCCGATGGCTTTTTTCACCAGGCTGAGGGCCTCATCGAAGCCGCCCAACGCATCCACCAGACCAAGGTTCTTGGCGTCGGCGCCGGACCAGATGCGGCCCTTAGCAATCTGCAGCAACTTGTCCTTGGGCAAGTGGCGGCCCTCGGCGGCTTTGGTGGTGAAATCGCCATAGACGCGATCCAGCCAGGCCTCAAAACGCGCCCACTCCTGCGGGCTGTAATCCATGGTGCTGGTCCAGATGGCGGCATTCGCGCCATTGTGAACCTGGTCCCAGCTGAGCCCGACTTTCTTCCAAAATCCGGAGGTGAGAAATTTGCCGCCCAGCACGCCGATGGAGGCGGTAATGGTGCCGGGCTGGGCCACGATCTTGTCGGCATCCATGGCCACAAAGTAGCCGCCGGAGCCGGCCAGGTCGCCCATGCTGACGATGACCGGCTTGCCCGCTTTACGCGCCCGCATCACCTCGCGCCAGATGGCGTCAGACGCCACATAGGAACCGCCCGGACTGTCCACACGGAAGAGGATCGCCTTCACATCTTTGTCATCTAGGGCGGAGCGGAAAGCGGCGGTCACGGTATCGGAGCCCATGCTGCCGCCGCCGGTGAGCGCATCGAAACTGCTCTTGCCGCGCTGCACCGAACCCACGCCGTAGATGAGCGCCACCGTCTTGCCACTCTGGTGCGGCCGCCCGGCGGCTTCCAGGTACTTGCCCAGGTAGAGAAACTGCGCGCCCTCGCCGGCATTCTTCTTCGCCTGGCCGTAAACTTCGTCCCGATAGGCGAGGCCATCCACCAGCTTGGCGTCCAGTCCTTCCTTGCCCAGGTAGGGCCCGCGGTCCACCAGCGACTGCCACTGGTCCTTCGGGATATGGCGGGCATCACAGATGCCATCCTGCATCTGGCTAAACCAGGAGTTGAGAATGGCGGTATTTTCTTCGCGTTCCGCGGGTGTGTATTTCTTCTCGGTGAAGGTGTTAAGCGCGCTCTTGTATTCATAGCGGTGGTCGCCATGAAACGGCATCCCCAATTTTTGCAGGGTGCCGCTGAGAAAAGGCGATTCCAGCATCAGCCCGGTCAGGCCGATATCGCCGGAGGGCTGCAGATAAATCTGGTCGAAGGCAGTCGCCAGGTAGTAGGACTTATTGCCAGGCCCGACCTCGCCAAAGGTTTCGGCAAAAGCCACCGCAAATTTCTTTTTGGCGCGAAAACGCAGTACCGCCTCGCGGATCTCCTGCACCTCGGCCATGCCCATCTGCTCGGAGCCGACGCGCGCGACCAGGCCAACCACGCGGCTGTCATTGCCGGCGCGGTCCAGCGCGTCCACTACGTCACGCAGCACCAGCCGGTCCTTCATCATGACCTGCACGAAGGAAGTATTGGGAACGTACTCCACCATTGGCTGTTCCAAATTTACTTCGAGGATGGTTTTGCCCGGAACATGGGGCTTGTGTCCCATAATCAAAACCACAATCACAACGGTGTAGATAAGGGCCAATGCGCCGATTACGGCTAGCAATCGCACGATGAACTTCTTCATGGCGTTCTCCAGAATTTCAGGTGGGAACGAACGAGTTTAGCGCAGAAGAAAAGCAGTACCTAGTGCCTAGTTCACAGTATCTGGTTGTCGTGCGCTCATTGCATCTGGACAGATTGCAGCGGAGTAACAACGGCGGGAACTGCGAGCCAGGGTACTAAGTACTGGGTACTTGTTTTCTCGCTCTCATGGACTCCAATTTCTTGTGCATGTCGAGCGCAGCTTTGCGGGCAGCAGCTACGGCGGTTACCACCAGGTCGGCGCCGCGCACGTTGTCTCCTGCGGCGTAGAGTTCTTCCCGCGAGGTACGGCCCGTACCCTCGTCTTGCACCAGGATGGTTCCCCACTGGGTCATTTTGAGGTCGGGAGTGCTCTCAGGAATTTCCGTTTCCGGGTTGTAGCCGATGGCCAGCACCACGGTACTGCAAGATAACGTGAAGTTGGAGCCTTCGATGGGCACGGGGGAACGGCGGCCTTTGGCATCAGGAGCCCCCAGCTTCATGCGAATGCACTCCGCCGCCGCTACCTCGCCCTGATCGTTGCCCAGCAGGCGCACGGGCGCGGTGAGCCACTCGAATTGCACGCCTTCCTCGATGGCGTTTACCCGTTCCTCGTAACGGCCCGGCATTTCCACCTCGCTGCGGCGGTACACGCAGTAGACCCTGGCGGCAGGATTGAGGCGGCGGGCGGTTCGCACGCAATCCATGGCGGTATCGCCGCCGCCAATCACCAGCGTGACCTCGCCGGCGTGGGGTTTTGGATTGGCAGCATCACGCCAGTGCTCGGGCAAGAGTTCGGGCGGCAGATTGCCGCGGACCAGGTATTCGGTAGCCTGGTAGACGTGCTTGAGGTGATCTTCACCTTCAATTTTCATCACTCCGCCCTTGACGGCGCCATAGCCCAGGAACACGAGATCAAAGCCGTGGTCCTTAAGAAAAGTCTCCACCGGGCGGTCCTTGCCGACACGGTAATTGCACACAAACTTTACGCCCAGATCTTCCAGGTATTGAATCTTGGTAAAAACCACTTCCTTGCTCAGCTTGAAATTAGGAATGCCGTAGAGCAGCAGGCCCCCGGGGAAGGGCCACATGTCGAAGACGGTTACGGTGTGGCCGCGCACTGCCAGTTCTTCAGCCACCGCCAGCCCTGCCGGGCCTGCTCCCACCACGGCCACGGTCATGCCGGTGGGTTCGGCTTTGGCACGTAGCGGGTAACCGTGATTGCGGCGCACGTAGTCCACCACGAAAGCTTCCAGCTTGCCGATACACACAGCGGTCTTCTTGTAGCCGAGCACGCAGGCGCCTTCGCACTGCTTCTCCTGCGGGCAGATGCGGCCGCAGACGTCAGGCAGGTTTGAAGTTTCCATGAAGCGGACAGCGGCGCCGATAAAGTCGCCCTGGCCGAGGAGGAAAAGAGCGGCGGGAATGTCGTTGTGTAGCGGACAGGCTTTGGTGCAGGGAGCGTGATCGCAATAGAGGCAGCGCTGGGCTTGCTCGACGGCGATCTGCGGGGTGTAGCCCTGCGAAACCTCGTCGAAGTTGTGGACCCGCTGCGCAGGGTCCTGCTTGGGCGGCTTGACCACATCCAGCCGGTAGCGTTCGCGGCGGTTGATCATTGCGCCACTCCTTGGGCCGCCCCTTCGCGGCCTCGGGGGCGGCAAGGAGCAGTCACACCCCGCCGCCAGCCTGCTCCAAGATGCTCCGGCGTAGGCACGTTAGGCTGTGCGCCATGTCACAAGGCGCCGTGATGTGCCGTCGCTGGCCGGCTAACTGGCTGAGTGGCTGGGGCTTTCCTCCGTGTGTAAACTTCGCGGCTTTCGTGCTACGAACAGCTCTGCTGAAACCGGACCCTTTCCGAGAAGCTGGCCAGCCAGATGGCTTTAAAGCTGCGAAAATGGGGGCATGGCCTCGCCAATCTCCACGCCCGTATCGGAGATCGCGCGCCAGGTGAAGGCCGCTGCCGCCGAGGCCGGCTTCGATCTGGCGGGCATCGCCGGAGTGGGGGAATTCGCCGAATTGTCCTATTTCCCAACTTGGATTGCCGAAGGCCGCGGCGGAGAAATGGCGTACCTGCAGGCGCGCGATGAGCAGGGCCGGCTAAAACGGGCGTCGCTGCGCTCAGTGGCGCCCTGGGCGCGCAGCGTGGTGGTTTGCGCGCTCAATTACAACACCGCCCAGCCCTATTCGGCCGAGGTCAACGATTCCGACCGGGGCTGGATTTCGCGCTATGCCTGGAGCCGCCGCGATTATCACAATGTGTTGCTGAAAAAGCTGAAGCACTTGGAAGCGAAGATCCGTGATCAGTCGCCCGCCGGCACCGGGCAGGAAATTCGGACCCGCGCGTATGTGGACACTGGGCCCGTGGTGGAGCGCATTTATGCCAAGCACGCCGGCGTGGGCTGGATCGGCAAGAACACTTGCATCATCAACCAGGGCCTGGGGTCATGGCTGTTCCTAGGAGTGATTCTGACCTCGCTGGAACTGGCGCCTGACCTGGCCGCGCCCGATCGCTGCGGCACCTGCACACGATGCATCGAGGCCTGCCCAACCCAGGCGATCACGGCTCCTTACCAGCTCGATTCCAACCGCTGCATTTCCTATCTCACCATCGAGAAGCGTGGCGCGATTCCTGAGGAGTTGCGCGCCGGCATGGGCCGGCAGGTGTTCGGCTGCGATATTTGCCAGGACGTTTGCCCGTGGAATCGCAAGGCTCCGGCGGGCGCCGAACCTGAGTTGCAGCCCCGCCCGGAACTGGTGAACCCGGCGCTGGACTGGCTGACGGAGATGACGGCGGAGCAGTTCGCGGAGACCTTTCGCGGCTCACCGGTGCGCCGCGCCAAGCTTTCCGATCTGAGGAGGAATGCAGTTATCGCCATGGGCAACAGCGGCAACCGAAGATTTATTTCAAGTTTGGAAAAATTGGCTTCGGACGCGGATCCCTTGGTAGCGGAGCACGCAGCATGGGCGTTGAACAACCTGAAGAAATAGCTACGTTTAGCCGTTCCCGCCGGTGAACCGCCGCATGCTAAACTGAAGTATCGGATGGCAACTACCCAGCGCAGAAAGAGTTACACCTGCAATGTAGGCGCCGTGCGCGTCGGCGGAGAGGCCCCGGTCGTGGTCCAATCCATGACCAACACCGATACTGCTGATATCCCCGGCACCATTAAGCAGGTTGCCGCCCTGTCCCGGGCCGGCTCGGAACTGGTGCGCGTCACCGTGAACAACGAGGCTGCCGCCGCCGCCGTTCCCCACATCGTGGAGGGCCTGGAAAAGCAAGGCGTGCGCGTGCCCATCATCGGCGATTTCCACTACAACGGCCACCTGCTGCTTAAAAAATTTCCCGCCTGCGCCCGCGCTCTCGCCAAATACCGCATCAATCCCGGCAACGTAAGCGTAGGCCGCAAGGACGACGACAATTTCCACATCATGATCGAAGTGGCCGTCCAGAACGACAAGCCGGTGCGCATCGGCGTGAACTGGGGTTCGCTGGACCAGGCGCTGCTTACCCGCATGATGGACGAAAACTCACGACTGGACGAGCCCAAAGACGCTCGCGACGTGACCATGGAAGCCATGGTGGTGAGCGCGCTGAATTCGGCGGCCAAAGCGGAACAGTACGGCTTGCGCCGCGACCAGATCATCCTCAGCGCCAAAGTCAGCGGCGTGCAAGACCTGATTGACGTCTATCGCAGCCTGGCAGCGCGCTGCCAGTATCCGCTGCACCTCGGTCTCACCGAGGCGGGCATGGGCATGAAGGGCATTGTGGCTTCCACCGCCGCGTTGGGCGTGCTGCTGCAGGAGGGCATCGGCGACACTATCAGGGTTTCGCTCACGCCCGCCCCCGGAGGCGACCGCACCGAAGAAGTTCTGGTCGCGCAGCAAGTTTTGCAGTCGCTGGGCATTCGCAGCTTCACCCCGCAGGTCACGGCCTGCCCCGGTTGTGGCCGTACCACCAGCACCTTCTTCCAGGAGATGGCGGAGCAGATCCAGTCCTACCTGCGCCAGCAAATGCCGGTGTGGAAGCAGCGGTACCCGGGAGTGGAGGAACTGAAAGTGGCGGTGATGGGCTGCGTGGTCAACGGCCCGGGCGAATCCAAGCACTCTCACATCGGAATTTCGCTGCCCGGCACCTTCGAGGAGCCTAAAGCACCGGTCTTCGTGGATGGCCGCCTGATGACGACCCTCCGCGGCGACAAAATCGTTGCCGAGTTTATCTCGATCCTTAACGACTACGTGGAATCCCACTACGCGGCGAGAGAAGAAGCGGAGCTAACTAGTTGACGGCTCACAGCAAACACCTTTCGGCTGCCAGCTAGGCCCTTGCGAACGCCCCCCGCTGCTGCGCGCACCCGGAACGTCATCTCCGCCCCAAAAGCGCGGTTGACAATGACTCTCATGTACTTTAGTATCTGCAGCTTAGCGCCACCCAAAGCCGGAAGCGTTCCGGGGAATACCCTCGGCGGAGCGATTTGTGATCAAACTCGACATCATCAACGAAGTGGTCAACAAGACGGGCATCACCAAAACCAAGGCGGAGCTGGCGGTGGAGACCGTCTTTGAGAGCATGAAGAAGTCGCTGGCCAAGGGCGATCGCATTGAGCTACGGGGGTTTGGTGTGTTCAACGTGCGCCCGCGCAAGACCGGAATCGGCCGCAACCCGCGCACTGGCGCGGAGGTCAGTATTCCCCCCGGCAAGGCAGTGCGCTTCAAGCCCGGTAAGGAATTGCAATCCATTGATTAAGCACAGCACTTGGTATTAGCCATAGCATTTGCCCCTGAGGGGTTTTCTCTTGTGTGCGCGACTGGGCTAACTGCTAACCGCTAAGTGCTTTGCGTCATTCGGCAGCAGGCGACCCCTAATCCATCCTTGATACAATCAGCCAAGACTGATGTCCGACCCTCTTTCCCCAACTCCCTCCACCTACGAACTTCCCGCGCCGGTCGAAGTTTTCATTGTGCCGCGGCGGAAGGTCCGCTACTGGCTGCACGCCTTGCTGCTGCTGGCCACGGTGTTCACCACCCTGGTGGTGGGGGCGCGCATGGAGTACAACTTTCTGCACAATCTGCCGGTGTTGGCGGCGGGGGGCGAGTTCCTGCCTTTCTTCCAGTTGGGCTGGATACTGCAGAGCCCGGCCCGCCTGCTGCTGGGCATTCCCTTTGCCGGGGCGCTCCTCATCATTTTGCTGGCACACGAGATGGGGCACTACTACTACTGTCTGAAATACGGCGTCTACGCCACGCTGCCGTTCTTTATTCCGGCGCCTACGCTGATCGGCACCATGGGCGCTTTTATCCTGATCCGGTCACCGATTCGCTCGCGCTCCGACCTGTTTGATATCGGCATTGCCGGGCCGATCGCCGGGTTTGTCCTTTCCGTTCTCGCGCTCTTCTTTGCCATTTTCCTCTCCCGGCCGATGGCGCCTGGTATGGCCGCTCCCGACATTCTGCTTGGCTACCCGCTCATTTTCCATTTCGCACACTGGCTAGGCCCTTATTCGCGCCTGCCCATGGATCACATGCAGCTGCACCCCATCGCCATTGCCGCCTGGGTGGGCATGTTCGCCACGGCACTGAATCTGCTGCCCGGCGGACAACTGGATGGCGGACATATCGTCTTCTCGCTGTGGCCACGCGCCCATCGCTGGGTATCCACGTTGAGCCTGGTAGGGCTCATTTTTCTAGGCTATTTCCGGCATTGGGAGGGCTGGTATGTGTGGGCAGTGCTGCTCTTTCTCAGCGGGCTGCGCCACCCGCGGGTGAGTCCCTGGCCCGGCGTGGACGGCAAACGCAAACTGCTGGCGCTGTTTGCCTTGGCCATGCTCATCCTGACCATCGTGCCCACACCTTTCCACTTCGCTGCCTGGACGGGCCAGTGAGAAGATTGACGATTGTCGATTGAACCTTGAAGATTCTGGGGTGCGTACAGCCAGCGTTTCACAAGCTGAGTGCTGACCGGCTGCCCACCGCTTCACATCAGCCACACTGCATCTACATCCACAACCAGATGATTGCGCGGAATTTTCTGCTCGCCGGCGTAGGCCAGCATGGAGCGCAATAGCGCGTTGAGCTTCTCCCGGCTGGCGGACTTGAGCAGGAAGTGGTAGCGATAGTCGCGCTTGAGTCGCGTTAGGGGCGCTGCGGCCGGGCCGAGCACGCGGATGCCCACATGCGAGGTCTTCTCGAACCAGCGGCCCAGCAGGCCAGAAAATTTCAGCACGTCATCCAGTTTGTCGCCGCGTACCAGGACGTTAGCCACGGCATTGAACGGCGGGTAGTGCATCCAGCTGCGGTAGCGCAGTTCCTTGTCGTAGAAGCCGCGGAAATTGTGCGCTCCGGCAAATTGCACGGCGTAGTGCTCGGGAAAACAGGTTTGCAGCACCACCTTGCCCGGGCTTTCGCCGCGGCCGGCACGGCCGGCCACTTGGGTCAGCAACTGGAAGGTGCGCTCGGCGGCGCGGAAATCAGGCAGTCCGAGGGCAATATCGGCGCCTACCACGCCCACCAGCGTAACCCCGTGCACGTCATGGCCTTTGGCGATCATCTGCGTGCCCACGAGGATATCCAGTTCACCCGCGCTTAGCTGGTTGAGCATGCGTTCGAAGTCATGGCGCCCGCGTACCGTATCGCGATCCAGGCGACCGATGCGCGCCTGGGGAAACATGCCGTGCAGCAACTCTTCCAGTTTCTCTGATCCGGTCCCGGCGAAATAGACGTAGTCGCTGCCGCACTCCTCGCACACCTTGGGCACGGCCTGCATGTAGCCACAGTAGTGGCATTGCAGGCGATGCTCGCGTTTGTGGTGGGTGAGGGCGATGGCGCAATTGGCACACTGCGCGGTATGGCCGCAGGCACGGCAGAGCACCACCGGGGCATAGCCGCGGCGGTTGAGCAGCACCATGACCTGCTCGCGGCGGGCCAGGCGCTCGCCAATTTCCGCCGCCAGCCGGCGCGAGATCACCTGCTCATGCCCGGTATCTCGAAGCTCTTCCTTCATATCGAGAATTTCGACTTCGGGCAGAGGCCGCTGCTCCACCCGGTCGGGCAGTTCCAGCAGCGTGTACTTGTGCTTTTGTGCGTTGAAATAGGACTCCAGCGAAGGTGTGGCCGAGCCCAGCACCACCGTAGCGCCGCTCATGCGAGCGCGCATCACGGCAACATCGCGGGCATGGTAGCGCGGCGTTTCCTCCTGCTTATAGGAGCTGTCGTGCTCTTCATCCACGATGATGAGGGCCAGGTCGGAAACGGGCGCAAACACTGCCGAGCGCGTGCCCACCACCATGCGCGCGTCTCCGCGGCGGATCCGGTGCCATTGTTCGGCGCGCTCGCGGTCGGTGAGCCCGGAATGCAAGATGGCCACCTGCTCGCCGAAAATCTGGTGCAGGTCGGCGGCAACCGCCGGGGTGAGCCCGATTTCCGGCACCAGCAAGATGGCCGAGCGCCCCGCCTGCAAAACCGCGTGCATGGCGGTGAGATAGACAGCAGTCTTGCCTGAGCCGGTTACGCCGTGCAGAAGGAAGCCGACATACTTTCGCGAGGCGC
>Ga0075436_100000634_pt1 | contig 23144 bp, 18 predicted proteins | sample RhiMethybrSRZTD5_FD_75303 | JGI IMG/M metagenome (GOLD analysis project Ga0075436, IMG submission 75303) | Populus rhizosphere microbial communities from Tennessee, USA - Rhizosphere MetaG P. TD hybrid SRZTD5 | ecosystem: Host-associated > Plants > Roots > Rhizosphere > Soil | place: USA...
CGTTCATATCGTTCACCAAAGCTCCAGCTATCCCGGCGCACCGTGCGCCGGACATTCCCTGTGTGATACCCGAGACCACTCCGAATGACACACGATCAGCGGGCGGCAAGATAACCCGCCCTGCGCGGATTTCTGTGACATTGCTCCACTGGCCCCGTCGCGCCACCTTTTTGTCATGCCCTCTGTCATCGACGTCGCAACCGTTCAGTTCGCGCCCCGCAAAGGCGAGTACGAATCGAATCTCGCGCGCCTCGGCGAGTTATTCGCGCAGCTCGATGCGCTAACTCCCAGGCCGCAGGTGCTCCACCTCCCCGAGACGGCACTCACCGGGTACTTCCTCGAGGGCGGCGTGCGCGAGTTCGCGCTCACGGCCGGCACACAAGCCGCCGATCTGCAGCGGGTGTACCGGAATGCGGTACCGCAGGCAGCCGACCGGACGCTCGAGATCGTGCTGGGGTTCTACGAGGTCTGGAACAACACGCTCTACAACAGCGCGATGTGGGTGCGGGTCGGCGGCGCCGCGCCGCTCATTCGACACGTCCACAGAAAGAATTTTCTGCCGACCTATGGGCTGTTCGACGAGGAACGGTTCGTCGAACGCGGCCAGTCGTTCCGGGCGTTCGACACGCCGTGGGGGCGCTGTGCCGTGCTCATCTGCGAGGATGCCTGGCACAGCTTGACCGGGACGCTCCTCGCCCTGGATGGCGCGCGCGCGATTTTCATTTGCTCGGCGGCGCCGGCGCGCGGTCCGTGGCCTCGAGAGGACGGAATTCCAGGCCCATCCAGCGTCGCGCGGTGGGAACGACTCGTGCGCGACATCGCCGAAGAGCACGGCGTGTTCGTCTCATTCTCCAATCTGGCATCGAGCGAGGCCGGGAAGTCGTTCCCGGGCGGAGCTTTGGTGGCCGGGCCCAAAGGAGAGGTTCGCGTGCGCGGGCCGCTCTGGAGCGAAGCGATTCTCCCCATCGCGATGGACCTTGGCGACCTGACACGAGCGCGCGCCGACATGCCGCTCCTGGCCGATCTGCGCACGGCCATGCCGCATCTGATCGACACCCTCGGACGGATCCAGAGCGGACACGTCGATGCGCCGCAGTTCGATACGGACGGTTGCGAGGCGCGGACCATTCCGCCGGCCTCGGCGGGCACCGCGCGGGTGCGCTCGATGGCGGTTGTCGACGGCGGAGTGGCCGCGGGCGGGACGCCGCCGCCGCTGGAGATCGACCCGGCGCTCACGGAGGAATGGCTGGCGGTGTTTCTGCGCGACGAGATCACGGCTCGGGGATTCCAGAAGGGCATCGTGGCGTTGTCCGGGGGCGTGGATTCCTCGGTCACCGCCTACCTGGCGGTGCGTGCGTTAGGCGCGGACAACGTGATCGGCCTGCGGCTGCCGTACCGCGCGTCGAGCCCGGAGAGCTTGTCGCACGCGCAACTGGTCATCGATGCGTTGGGCATCGAGGCGCGCACGCTGGACATCAGCGCCGCCGTGGACGGCTATCTGGCGAACGAGCCCGAGGCGAGCGCGACGCGCCGCGGCAACGTGATGGCGCGCGCGCGCATGATCGCGCTGTTCGACCTGTCGGCGCGGTACGCCGCGATACCGTTAGGCACCGGGAACAAGACCGAGCGCCTGCTCGGCTATTTCACCTGGCACGCCGACGATTCGCCGCCGCTCAATCCATTAGGCGACCTGTACAAGACGCAGGTGTGGGCGCTGGCGCGCTACGTGGGCGTTCCCGCGGACATCATCGACAAGCCGCCCACCGCCGATCTCGTGAGCGGTCAGACGGACGAGGGCGACCTCGGCATCTCGTACGCCAAGGCGGACGCGATTCTGCACTGGCTGTTGCACGGGTATGCGCCGGAGGAGCTCGCGGCGCGCGGGTTCGTGCGGGAGGAGGTCGAGCTGGTGCGCCGCCGGCTCGAGCGCACGCATTGGAAGCGGCGCCTGCCGACCGTCGCGATCATGAGCTCGACGGCGATCGGCGAGAGCTGGCTCAGGCCCGTCGACTACTGACCCTGCTCGCCGGCCAGCTCGAGCAGGATGCGGGCCCGGCCCGTTTCGACCTCGAGCTCCACATGGGACGCGGCGCCGCCCATGGACAGCGCTCCGCGCGCGGGTGGCGCCAGCGTTAGGCGCGAGTGCGTGCCGAGGATGTAGGGCAGCGCATTGCCGCAAATGACGTTGGCCATCTCGCCCAACGCGTCCCACCGCCACGGCTCGGCGTCATCGCCTTCCACGCCGAGCATGTTCTCGGCGAGCGCGCGGAAGACGTCGTCCGACACGCGGAGCGTGAGGCAGCCGGCGTGTGCGCCGTCGAACGCGACGCTCACGGCGGCCGGCAGGGCATCGAGCGCGCTCGGCGTGTCGATGGCCGTGCCGACGTTGAGCAGTCCCAGCTCCTCGAACGCCAGCGTGGCGGCGACGCGCAGCGCGATCGAGTTATCGGTCATCGCCGCGGGCCTCGAGCATGCGGAGCACCGCATCGCGCAGGTCTTCGGGTGCGAACGGCTTGTGCAGAAACCCGTGGCCCATCGCCAGCACCTGCGACGCGCGCGCGTCGCTGCCGTCCGACGACACGACGATCACGCGCGGGCTCGTCGCCGTGCGCCCGAGTCGCGCCAGCATGTCCAGCCCGCTCAGGCGCGGCATGTTGATGTCGACCAACGCCAGCGTGACCGGCTGGCTTTCGAGGATGCCCAGTCCGGCCAGGCCGTCGGCGGCCTCGTGCACGGCGCCTAACGGAAGACCCGTGAGCCGGAGCGTGCGGATGATCATCGCCCGCATCACCCGGCTGTCGTCGACGACGAGCACGGACAATGGAGCCTCATCCGCTTCGGGCGCTTCGACGCGATCGATCACAGCTCGCCCTCCCGGTCCGGCGATTTGAGCCAGACGCGCCCCGTGGCCACGTCCAGCGAAATGGTGCGCCACACCCGCGTGCCGCCGACGTCGTGCGCGTGAATCAGGACGCCGTTCTTCCACAGCAGTTTGCGCAGCATGATCAAATTCCGCCTGCCGATCTGGAATCCGTCGGCGGTCGCGTCGCCGGCCGAGGCGCCGCCGGCGACGGCCACCCGCAGCCGCGCCTTGTCTGCGCCTAACCGGTAGCAGTCGCGGAACAGCGCCGGCACGCCCGTGTCGACGTACTCGAGCGGCCGGCCCCGCGCGCGCGCGCGGTCGTCGGTGGACGACGGCAGCGGCACGTGCAGCAGGCCGCCCACCCGAGCGACCGGGTCGAACACTGCCACGCCCAGACAGCTGCCTAACGCATGGGCCACGAGCCGGTCTCCCGGCGCGTTGGACACGCACATGGCGCCTACTCCGACGATGCGCTCGCCGGTCGTCCGCGTCGCCGTCATCCTACCGCACGTACACGGCCGGCTGCACGTAGCGGAACCCGTGCGTCATCGTCCCCAGGCTCTCGGAATGTCCGACGAACAGATGGCCGCCGGGCGCCAGCACGCGCCAGAATCGCTCGACCAGCCGCTGCCTCACGCCGGCATCGAAGTAGATCATCACGTTGCGGCAAAAAATCGCATCGAACGGACCGCGCAGCGGCCAGTCGCGAATCAGGTTGAGTCGCGCGAAGCGCACCACGGCACGCAATTCCTCGCGCACCACGAACCGATCGCCGGACGCCGAGACGTCGAGCATCCGGCGGCGCAGCGTGGCCGGGATCGCGGTGATCGCTCGAGCGCCGTACGTCGCGGCGCGTGCGCGCGCCAACACCCGCGACGAAACGTCAGTCGCCAGGATGCGTGCGCCGGCGAACCGGTCTGCTGGAAGGTGCTCGCGCATCAGCGCCGCGATCGTGAACGGCTCTTCGCCCGTCGAACACCCGGCGCTCCACACCCGCACCGGCTGCGTGGCCTGCGCCATCCGCGGCAACACCTTCGCGATGAAGAACTCGAAGTGCGCCGGTTCGCGAAAGAACGCCGTCTGATTCGTGGTGAGCGCATCGACGAGCGCGCCGAGCTCGGCGAACTGTCGTCGCGACGCGTCGTTTTCGATGCGGTCGAGATACGCGGCGAAGCTCGGCGCACCGGCATCGACGACGCGCCGGCCAAGTCGCGACCGCACGAGCTCTTCCTTGCCGTCGCGCAAGCGGATGCCGCACGTCTCGTACAGCAACTCGCGCAACCGGCGGAACTCGTGCGGCCGGAGTGGAGGGGTGCGCTCCCACGCAGCCGCCGCGACGTCCGCCGCGGGTGCGTCAGAACTCCTCGAGAACGTCGTCATCGTCGACATCGAATGGATGCGGCGTTGCGTTAGGCGCGGGCGGCATCGGTGCGCTCACGGCGTGCCGAAATCCGCCGCGCGACGGGATCGGCCGGATGGGCGATGGACCCGCGGGCACGCCGCGGTGCGGCGTGCGGCGTGTGGCGCGGGCCGCCGCGTCGCGGCGCGGCGCGGCAGGCGCGGTGGCGAGCTGGAAGTGCCCAACCAACCCTTCCATCTTCTCGGCCTGTCCCGATAGTTCTTCGGCCGCGCTCGCCGATTCCTCGGCGTTGGCGGCAGTCTGTTGCGTGACGGCGTTCATCTGTTCGACGCCTGCGGCGATCTGCTCGATGCCCTGGCTTTGCTGCTCGGAGCCGGCAGCGATCTCGGCCATCGCCGCGCTCACCTTGTTCACGTGCTCCGTGATGTCGCCGAAATTCGCCATCACTTCGCGGTTGATGGCTGCGCCGCTCTCCGCGTTCTTCACCGACTCCTCGATGAGCGACGCGGTGTTCTTCGCCGCCTCGGCACTGCGCATCGCGAGATTGCGCACTTCTTCGGCGACGACCGCGAAGCCGCGACCGGCGTCGCCGGCACGCGCCGCTTCGACCGCGGCATTGAGCGCGAGGAGGTTCGTTTGGAACGCGATCTCGTCGATCGTTTTCACGATGCGCGCGGTGGCGGCGGCGGCACCCGTGATCCGATCGGTCGCCTCGGCCAGACGTGTCATGCTGTGCGCGCCACGAGTCGCGCTGTCGCGCGTGGCCTCGCTGAGTTGACGCGCGTCGCGCGCGCTCAGGGCGTTCTGGCGCGTCATCGCGCCCATCTCCTGGAGGCTGCTCGACACCTCCTCGAGGGAGCTGGCCTGTTCCGCCGCGCCCTGTGCGAGGAGCTGGCTGCCGGCGCTCACCTGTCCCGCGCCGGCGGCGACCTGCTCGGTCGCCATGGCGACCTCGGCGAGCGCTTCGTCGAGCTGGCCGAGCGCCTTGTTCAGCGCTTGTTTGATGCGCGCGTGCTCGCCGCGATACTCGCCGCGCACGCGGACGCGCAGGTCGCGCCCGGCGACGCGGTCGAGCACTTCAGCCGCTTCGTGCACCGGGGCGATCACGGCGTCGAGCGTTGCGTTGAAGCCGGCGACGAGATCGTGGAACGTGCCGCGGTAGTGCGCGGCGTCGCCGCGCCGCGTGAGGTCGCCGTCCTTGGCGGCCTCGATGAGCGTGCGCACCTCTTTCGTTAGGCCGGCGAGCGCCGCGACCATTTCCTGGAACGAGTGGCTGAGCACGTCGTTAGGCCCGCGCGGCACGACGGCGACGCTGATGTCGCCCTCGCCCAAATGGCGCGCAACGGCGGCAAACTCGCGTTGGGCATCGATGATCCGACGGAGCCCCTGCGCCAGGTCGCCCATCTCGTCGTGCGACGTGACCCAGACGTCGACGTCCACCTGTCCCTTGGCGATGAGGTCCATCTTGGTGGACAGCTCGGAAACCGGCCAGTTGATGCCGCGCTCGAGGATGAAGGCGGCGACGAGCGTGACGAGCACGGTGACGAGCGTCCCCCAGATCAGTGCGCGTCCAGCGGTCGCATCGCGTTCAGCGCCCGCCCGGCGGAGGGCTGACAGCGTGCCCTGCTCCTGCGCAATGCCCGTCGCGATGACGCGGCGCAGGTCGTCGAGTTGCTGCTGCTCCCCGGCGCCCTCGGCGACCGGGCTCGTCGCGGCACGTCGGCTTCGCAGCGCGGGGACCACGACATCGTCGTGCAGCGAGGCGCCTAACCGTTCGACCTGATCCCACCGCGCGCGCTGCGCGTCGTCGCCGGCCGACAACTTCTGCAGCGAGTCGACCTGGCGGCGGAACGCGTCCCATCCCGCGTTCACATCGCCTTGTGCCGCGTCGCCCTCGCCGAGCATCGCGCCGCGGTAGCCGGCGTCCATGGTGAGGAGGCCGGCCAGCACATCCTGTGCGCCGTCGATCACTGCGATCGCGTGCTGCGTGGCGGCGCGGTCGGCGGCGCCGGTGTTGATCGCGCGATCCATATACAGACCCTGGGCGACGACCATCGCGAACACCGCCGCGAAGGCGACCGTCAGCTTCCAGCGCATGCGCAGATCGTAGAACCAGTTCATGGTCATCGGTCCCGGATGGAGGAGCGGCTCGTCAGTCAGGCAGCGGTCGGTGCGCCGCCGCCAGGGCCGGCGGCCGTGACGTCGCCGGCGTCGATGATGCGCGAGATGTCGAGCAGCAGACGCACGCGCGCCGCCGACTTCGCGATGCCTACGAGGTAGTCGGTTTGCGCGCCACCGCCTAACGGTGGCGGTGGTGCGATGTCGGCCGCCGCGATGTCGGCCACTTCCGACACACGGTCGACGAGCAGGCCCACGTGCGCGGCGTGCGCGGCGACGACGATGATACAGCTCGTCGGTCCGGGCTCGACCGGAGGCAAGTCGAACTTGCGGCGGAGATCGAGAATCGAAATCACGCGGCCGCGAAGATTGATCACGCCGCGCACCACGGGCGGTGTGCGCGGAACGCGCGTGATCGGCAGCACGCCGATGATCTCGTGCACCGCACGGATTTCCATGCCGTATTCTTCGGCGCCCAGGAAGAACGTGAGATACTTGCCGGCGGCGGCGCTCATGCGACCGCCTGCGTGTTCGGTTGGGCGCGCCGGGCGAGATCCAGGATTTGCGGTACGTCGAGGATGAGACCCACGCGACCGTCGCCGAGGATCGCAGCGCCGGAAATGCCCGCGACCTCGCCGATGCCCGCCGTGACGGGCTTCGCCACCACCTGCTGCTGGCCGAGGATGCCGTCGACGAGCAGTGCGCACCGCCGATCGCCGGCCGCCACCACCATGAGCAAAGCGGCGGTCGGATCCTCGCTTGCGCCGTGCACCTCGAGCAGCCGGTGCAGACGGACTAACGGAAGCACGTCGTGGCGGAGCCGCACCATCTCGCCGCGTCCGCCCACGGTGAACAACGCGCCGCGCTCGGGTCGGACGCTCACGACGACGTTGGTCGTCGGCACGATGTAGCGTTCCTCGCCCACCCGCACGAGCATGCCGTCGGTGATGGCGAGTGTGAGCGGGACGCGCAGCGTGATGGTCGTGCCCTGCCCGGGCATTGACTCCACGTCCACGCGGCCGTGCAGCGCCTGGATGTTGCGGCGCACGACGTCCATGCCCACGCCGCGGCCCGAGACGTCGGTCACCTGCTGCGCGGTCGAGAGACCCGGCGCGAAAATGAGGTCGAGCAGGTCCGTGTCATTCAGCACCTCGCCGGGACGCACCAGGCCGCGCGTCTGTGCGCGCTCGAGGATGCGGTCGCGCTGGAGGCCGCGCCCGTCGTCGCTCACGGTGACCACCACCTGCCCGTTCATCTGCGAGGCGCGCACCGTTAGGCAGCCGGCCGCCGGCTTGCCGAGGGCCCGGCGCTCCTCCGGCGGCTCGATCCCGTGGTCGATCGCGTTGCGCACCATGTGCATGAGTGGATCGGCGACCAACTCCACCATGTTGCGGTCCAGCTCCGTCATCTCGCCCTCCACACGGCAGTCGACCTGCTTACCGGCGCGGTCGGCGAGGTCGCGCGCCAGACGCACGAGCTTGTTGCACGTGCCGCGCAGCGGAACCATGCGCAGGCCCATGCTCATGTCGTGCAGATCGCGAACGAGTTTGCCCGCGTGCGCCACCTTGCGCGCGAGCTCGGGATGATCGTGGCCCGACGCCGGATCCTGCGCGATCATCCAGTGCGCGACCACCAACTCTCCGACGAGGTCCACCAGTGCATCGAGACGGTCGAGGCGTACGCGCGCACTGTGCGTGGCCGCGGCGTCGCGCGCCGTCGGCGCGGATGCGGAACGCGACCCGCCGTGTTCGACGGCCGCCGCGCCAGGCTCCACATCGATGTCCTCGAGCTCGCGGAGCACATCGAGGAAACCGGGCGGATACGCGAGCGCCGCACCGGCGCGCGATGCATCGAGATTGGCGACCGTGTCGCGCAGGGCGTCGAGCGCGCGGAGCGAGAGCGCGGCGATCCGCCCGGCGAATCCGTCGCGGCGGCGGCGTTCGCCTAACAGCGACTCGCCGTGGTGCGCCAGCGCGACCAGCCCATCGAGCTTGAGGAAGCCCGCCGTTCCCTTGATCGAGTGGAAGGCCCGCATGACCGTCTGCGCCGCATCGCCGTTGTCGGGTTCTCGCTCCAGCACGAGCAGAGCCGCCTCCGCGCTCTCGATGTATTCGCGCGCCTCGTCGCAGAAGTCGCCCAGCAGCGACCGGTCGGTATCGTTAGGCAGCGCCAGCGCGGGCAGCGACTCGGCGCGCGCGACGACGGACGGGGGGCGGCGGTCGGTGAGCCCGATCAAGTCGGAGGTGCGCGGCTTGAGCGCCGGCGACGCCTCGGGCAGATTGCGCATGATTGCAATCGTCGACCGCTCGGGACCTTCGATCCACGACAACCGGTCGGACACTTTGGGCGACGAGAGGTAGCGGCGCACGGCGTCGAGCAACGTGCGGGCCGCCTGATGCAGCGCCGGCTGGCGGTCGCCGCGATCCCGATCGGGACGAAGCGCCTCGGCAACCAGTCGGAGGGACACACACGCACGCGCTTGGCCGGCAGGCACGTGGTCTATGAGTCCGAGCACGTCCGTTCGCAGCGCGCCGCGTGTTTCGAGGTCCGAGACCCCCAACCGGCCAATGCCGGCACTGAGCCTCTCGAAACGGGACAGGATGGCGCGAGATGGACGACGGGACGCTGGGGGCACTCGAACGGAACGCGAGGAGGAGGAGGCGCGCGACGGCCCATGCGGGAGCGGCGCGGCTGATGCATGTCATCGACGCGCGCGAACTACGGACGCAACGACGCGCACCGTTGCGCGATTCGGCAACGGTTCGTCGGTGAGGGAGCGCGAACCGTCCTCAACTTTGGAGCCGTAATGTCGAAGACGGTGCTGGTGGTCGAGGACTCGGCCCTGTTTCAGAAGGCGTACGCCGCCGCGCTGTCGACGTACGCGCGGGAACCGCTCGACGTACTCTACGCGTCGAACGGCGAAGAGGCGCTCGCGCAAGTCCAACAACGTCCGACCATCGATCTCATTGTGTTGGACGTGAACATGCCGGTGATGGATGGCCCGGCATTCCTCGAGCACCTACGCCGCGATTACGCGTCGCTCGAGATTCCAGTGATGTTCTCAAGCACCCGGGCGTACGCGATGCGAGACCAGATCGGTAACTCGCTGGGCGTGGTGGCTTATCTTCAAAAGCCGTTCGCGCCGCGCGAGCTGCACGCGCTGCTGGACAAACTCTGGTCGTGACCGGCAGCGCGACGCGCCGCCGGCCAGTGTCCGCTACGCCGCGTATGCCAGGCTGATCGCCCGGCGCGCCCCGCGTTTGAGCGCGCGGTGAACGACGCGCGCGTACGTCAAGAAATTCAGTCCGGCAACGGGATATCGAATGAAGAACTCGTGCGGAAGCATGTCGCCCTTCATCCGATTGCAGGGCCCGCACGCCACGACGAGGTTGCCCGGCACGTGCGCACCGCCGCGCGCGAGCGGGTAGACGTGGTCGATCGTGGCGATCGCGAGCTCCAGCGACGCGCCGCAGTACACACAGCGGCGACAACAATCACGCATCATCGCGCGCTTGAGCGCGCGTTTTTCATCGTGACGGCGGGGATGGAGAGGTTTGCGATGCAGCCCGCGCGCGCAGCGCGGGAGTGGAGGGACGATGCGGTGAAGAGCATGCCGTGACATTGCACCTCGCCGAAAAGCAGCGACGCCCAGCGCCGGGGATCTCCCGAGCTGGGCGTCGCTGGAAAACGAGACGCGTTCGCACGTTCGTTCGATCGTGCATCGCGCTCGACGCGTGATCGATCCGTTGATGTCCTTCGTCGCGGACCGTGGATGCTCATGATCCTCCGATGAGCGTGACGCCATAACCGCGGTGTGCGTCACAGCATTGCACGTCGAGTGCCGCCGCGCAAGACCTTTGTTTGTTCGCTCCGTAATGAGTGTTGTCCCACCTCGGCGGCCGCCTTTTTCGGCCGCCATTGGGCGAGCGATGACGTCGACCACCGCCGAACCCGCCATTCTGTTCCCGAACAAACCGACCTGGCTGACGGACGAAACCATCCGCCGGCTGGTGGTCGTCTTTGCCGCGCTGGCGATTCCGGTTGGCTTCGCGTTCCACCAGTACGCCCGGCCGTTCCCGTGGCTCGGCGCCGTGCTGCTCTTCTTCGTCGCCATTGCGACCCGGGCCTTCGGGATTCCGCTCCCCGGCAAGGGGTTCGCCAGCTTCGCCGTGGGCGCCGGCATCGCGGCAGTGGTGGCGCTCGGTTGGGCGGCCGGTGCGCTCGCGGCCGGCTTGGGCATCTTGATCGGCGACGTCTCGGTGCGACGCCTGCCGCTCCGCAACGCGGTGGGCAACGCGGCCCACTTCTGCACGGCCTGCAGCCTGGCCGGCATGGCCTACTATTGGCTGGCTAACGGTCAGTTGGGCGCGAGTATGTTCGCGTCGTCCAACTCGTGGCGGTTGGCGATGCTCATCTGCCTCTTCATCGCCATCCTCAACGCGACGTTCTATCTGCAGCTCCGGTTGTCGCCGGCCATTGCGTGGGTCGACGCGCGACTCACCGCGCGCTGGGAGAGCTGCGTGTCCGTGCTGGCGACCCTGCTCGCGCTCACCGCCATGCGGCTGGCATACAGCAAGGCCGATTCGCGGTGGTACTTCGTCGAAGGCGGGATCCTCATCGGCGTGGCCGCGCTCACGCACTGGCTCGTCAAGAAGGGTGCGTTAGGCGAGAGCCTGCAGATGGTGCAGCGATTGTCGCGCGTCATGAGTGCGAGGCCCGAATTGCACCGGGCGATGAACGACATCGAGCAGTTGACGCGGACGCTCGTGCCGTGGGAGGAGATGGGCATCGCGCGCTACGACGACGCGACGCGCGAGTTCGTCGTACTCACCGACACCGGGCATGCGTTCACCGCCGGTATGCGGTTCCCCGCCGACCGCGGCATGCCCGGTCTGGCGCTCGGCCGAGGGCGCGCGGTGACCCGCCGCGATGCCGGCGCCGATGTCGACGCGCTCACGCGGCACGCGGGCTCCGAGATCGTCGTCCCGCTCAAGTACGGCGACCGGCTCGTCGGCCTGTGGACCGTTAGGCACTCGCGCACCGACATGTACCGCGACTACGACGCGCAGCTCCTCGACGGCGTCGCGCCCCAACTCGCGCTCTCGCTGTCGCTCGACTCGCTCATCCAGCCGGTGCTCGATGCCTCCGAGCACATGACGCAGCACGTGGAGGCGATTACCGCCACCACGCAGCAGCTGCACGCGTCGTCGCAGGAAAGCGCCAACACGGCGCGCGTGCTCGCGTCCACCGTACGTGCGCTCTCGGACACGCTTTCTAAGGGGGCCGAAGAAGCGCGCGCCGCCCAGGAAGTGGCCGAAAGCACGGTGTCCGAGGGACGCGGCACGCAAGTGACGGGCGAGCAGATGCTGCGCGACGCGCGCATCGTCCGCGGGGCCACCGAGCAGGCCTCGACGCAGCTCACGGCCGCCGCCGCCATCGTGCAGGAAGGCGCGCAGGAAGTCTCGCGTCTCCAAGACGTGTCGAGCGCCGTCCAGAAGTTCGGCCAGACCATCACCTCGCTCGCCGATCAGACGGGGTTGCTCGCGCTCAACGCCGCCGTCGAAGCGGCGCGCGCCGGTACGCACGGACGCGGATTCGCAGTGGTCGCGCAGGAAATCCGGGCGCTCGCCGATCGCAGTGCAGCAGAGGCCGAGGCAATGGACCGGGCGGTGCGAGACATTCGCGCGGCGCTCGAGCGCGCCGTAACGCTCATGCAGCGCACGCGCGAAGAGGTGTTAGGCGTTGCGCAAGCGAGCAACGGGTGGGTGGACGAGCTCGACCGGATCGTCGCCGCGTCCGAGACCGTGGCGTCGGCGGGCTATCGGATCGTGGATGCGGCCCGCGAAAACGCGCAGCGGTCCGACATCATGGCGCTGGCGCTCGCCGGGGCGCAGCAGGATGCATCACACGCCGCGACTGAAACGGACGTCGTCGCCGGTTCGAGCACGCAGCAGGAGAGCGCGATCGAAGCGCTCAACGACGCGGCAACGCAGCTCAGCATCACGGCGCACGAGCTGGCAGCCGCTGTTACCGCGGTGCGAAAGGCCGACTGAACGAGCGGACAAGCCCCGACAAAGACGAATCGGGCGCGCTTAGAGGGCCGTGAGCTGCGGGACGCGGCGCGCCTGCTTCATGGGATCGCGCAGGCTCGCGATGATGCGCGCGGCCGTGGCGTCCAACTGCGTGCGGTCGGGCATGGATGAGCCCGGAAACGGAAGCGGCACATCGAAGCCGTCGCCTACCCGTCGCGGTATCAGGTGAATGTGAAAGTGGTAGACGTCCTGACCCGCCGATTCACCGCTCGACACCACCAGGTTCATGCCTTCTGTCCCTGCAACCCGTCGAATGACGGGTCCGAGCTCCATGGCCACGGAGAACAAGTGCATCCCGAGCTCTGACGGTAAGTCGAGCAGCGACTCGTAGTGCTGCCTTGGGACTACCAGGACGTGTCCAGGGTTCACCGGCTGGATGTCCATGAACGCCAGTGCATCGCGGTCCTCGTAGCACATCGAGACTTCGGCGGCACCGCGGATGATGTCGCAGAAGATGCAATGGTTGTTGCCGGGGCGATTCATGGAGCCTCCCTCCAGTGATCCTGCTGTGTTACGCACGGGCGGTGCCATCGATTCCAGCGCACGAGTGGGACCGCCCTTGCTGTGCGAGCCAGCCGATCTTTATTAGTAGCCAGATGATTCTCGCCCCCGCCGCATTCGTCGTCGCCGCGCTGTTTCAGTCGGCCCCCGGAAACGCCGGGTCTCCGACACAGATCGTTGCGTCGGTAACACGGGCGGTGGAGCAGGACAGCGTCGTCGAGGCGCGGCAAACATGGTCCAAGCAGCTGCGCGCGAATCCTGGCGATCGCGGATCGCTCCTGGCGTTGCAGCTCCTGGCCGAACGCGTGTACGACTTCCCCCGCGCGCTGCAGTACTTCGGCCGGCTCACCGGGGCCGGAACGCCCGAAGACAGCTATGCGGCGTACGGGGCGCTCGAGCGCGGGAAGGCGTTGTTCAGCCGAGGCCTTCTGGTCCAGTCCGAATCGAGCTTCGTGCAGGCGGTGCATCTCTCGCGCGCCGCGCGCGACCACGCCGCCGAGTTCGACGCGATGCTCGGCGTGGCGATGACGCGGGGGCGGACGTTAGGCGCACAGGTGGAAGGGGCGATACTCGACAGCCTCGGGCATGCGATTCCGCGCGACCCGGCGCTCGATGCGGCGTGGCGATGCGAGCGCGCGGCGCTGGCGGCGCGCACCGGCGAGCGGACGGCCGCGTCGCTGGCCAACCAGGGCATCGTACTGGCCCGGCGTGCGGGCGACGCGCGTCTCGAGGCGCGGTGCACGTGGGTGTTGGCGCAGGACTACGTGCGACAGGGCGACATGGGCACCGTTGGCGCGCTGCTGACGCGCGCGGAAACGATGCTCGACCATGCGCACGAGCGGGCGGGCCTGTCGTCGATGCTGCAGTGGCACGGCTTCATGGAAGTGTCCATCGCGAATTACGGACGTGCGCAGCAGCTGCTCCAGCACGCCGTGCGTGAAGCGGAGGCCTCGGGCAACCTGTCGGCGCTCGCGTGGTCGCTCGTGAACCTGAGTCAGATTTCGCTTTCGTTGAACGACCTGCCGTCGGCGGAGGATCGCGCGGCGCGCGCCGAATCGTCGTTTCGAACGACGCGGGACCAGTGGGGACTCGCGACCGCCATCGGGCTTCGGGGACAGGTGGCGCTGGACATCGGCGATACCGCGGCGGCGCGCCGGCACTACACCGTTGCGTTAGGCCTGGCCGAGCACGATCAGAATGCGTTGGGCATTGCCGGGGCGCACCTGGCACTGGCGGACCTCGCCGTGCGCGCGGGCGCGTGGCGCTCCGCCCAACGCGAGCTCGAGGCGCAGCGCATTGCATTCGAGCGCGGCGGCGCGACCGGATGGGCCGAAGGGCAGGACTTCTTCTACGGCGTGCTCGCGCTGCGCCGCGGCACTCTACGCGAGGCGCAACGCCGCTTTCGCGCCGACCTCGCGACGCTCGACTCGTCGCAGCACGTGCGGCGCTACCTCTCGCAGGCCATGACGGCCGAAGCGCTCCTGCGCCAGGGCGACACGGTCGGCGCCGAGCAGCGGTTAGGCGAAGCGAGCGCCCAGCTCGATGAGTGGCGCCGCACGCTCGGCGACCAACAGCTCAAGCAGCTGGCGTTCCAGGTGCGCGACGCGTTCGGCGGCCGTCCGCCGGCGATCGCGCTGCTCATCGCCGGCGTCGCGCATTCGGGTCGGGTGGCGCACGCGTTCGCCCTCGCCGAGCAGCGCCGCGCGCGCATCCTGCGCGATCGGTTGTCGCGTGCGGCCGGATTGCGCCTGGCCGCCGGCGACCAGACCGATCCCGTTGCGACGACCGCGCCGGTGACGGCGGCCGACGTCCAGCGCGCGATTCCCGATGACCACACGGCTGTATTGGAGTACGTGGCCGGCCCCGCGGGGCAGCCGACCACCGTGTTCGTGCTCACCCGGCACGATGTGCGGGCGCAGGTGCTGGCGCCGCTCGATTCGGTGCGCGATCTGGCGGCCCGCTTCGAGGCGCTGATCGAAAGCGGCGGCAACGTGCGCGGGCTGGCCACTCAGTTAGGCAAGACGCTGCTCCAACCGGCGCTGGCCCGCCTGCCGGCCGCCGTGTCCAATCTGGTCGTGGTCCCGGACGACGCGCTGTGGTCGGTGCCCTTCCAGGCACTGATCCTCGGCGACGGCCGGTGGGCGATCGAGCGCTTCGCGATCACGACCGTGCCGTCGGCCGCGGTCTCGGTGATGCTGTGGCAGCGGCCCGCTCCGACGGGCCCGGCGCGCCTCCTCGCGTTCGGCGATCCGCGCTTCCGGGGCGAGGACGACGGCAGTCCGCTCGCGCTGCGGGCGGCGACGCCTAACGAAGGCTCGCTGCCCCGGCTCCCGGGGACGGCGCGCGAAGTGCGCGCGGTGGCCCGGTTCGCATCCGAGGCGGTGATCCGCCTGCGCGACGACGCCAGCGCGGCGTTCCTCGAGCACGCGCCGCTCACCTCGTACCGCGTGATCCACTTCGCCACCCATGCCGTGACGGATGACAACGGCATCGCGCACGCGGGCCTCGCCCTGTCGCCCGGCGCGGGCTCGGACGGCTTCGTGAGCGACGGCGATCTCGCCGCGCTGCAACTCAACGCCGACCTCGTCGTGTTGTCCGCCTGCCACACGGCCGGCGGCGCTGTGTTAGGCGGCGAGGGCGTGCGCGGGCTCACCGCTCCGCTGCTCCAGGCCGGTGCACGCGCCGTGCTCGCCACCGAATGGCCGGTGGATGATGCACGCACCATTCCGATGATCGTCGCGTTCTACACCGCGCTCGCCGACGGCCGCACGAGCGCCGAAGCGCTCCGCGATGCGGCGCTCGACGCCATGAGGGACGGCGCGCCGCCGCGCGAGTGGGCGGCGTTCCGGCTCGTCGGCGATCCGAGCGTCCGCGTTCCGCTCCGACAGGCGCGCGGCCTCTTCGGCTGGACCTGGTGGCGATAGCCTCCGACACGGGTCCGCACTCGGCCGAGCTCGCGGCGATCGCCGCCGCCTTGGCCGATGACTACGCGGTCGAGTGCGAGATCGGACGCGGCGGCATGGGCGTCGTCTATCGCGCCCGCGACATCAGGCTCGACCGCCTGGTCGCGGTCAAAGTCCTGCCGCCGAACCTGGCCGGCGTCGAGGACGTGCGCGAGCGGTTTCTGCGCGAGGCCCGCACGGCCGCGCGTCTCGCGCACCCGAACATCGTGCCCATCCATCGGGCCGACGAGTTAGGCGGGTACGTCTTCTTCGTGATGGGGTTGGTGCAGGGCGAATCGCTCGCCGAGCAGCTGCGCAGGGGCGGACCGCTCGAGCCGGCCGTGGCAATCCCGCTGCTCGCCGACGTGTCGCGAGCACTCGCATACGCGCATGCGCACGGCGTTGTGCATCGCGACATCAAGCCCGAGAACATTCTCATCGATTCGGCGGGCCGGGCGATGGTCACCGACTTCGGCATCGCGCGGATGGCCGAAGCATCGCCGTTGACCGCGACCGGCCAGATATTGGGCACGGTCTATTTCATGAGCCCCGAGCAGGTGGCGAGCGACGCGGTCGACGGCCGCAGCGATCTCTATTCGTTAGGCGTCGTCGGGTTCGTGGCGCTGTCGGGGCGCTACCCGTTCGACGGCGCCACGGCTTCGGCGGTCCTCGTCGCGCACGTCACGAAGGTTGCCCCGCGCTTGCGGGATGTGGCGCCGCAGATTCCGGACGCGGTCGCGCGCATCATCGACCGCTGTCTCCAGCGCGATCCAGCGGCTCGCTTCCCCGACGGAGATTCGCTCGCCCGCGCGTTGGATGATGCGCGTGCCAGCGCCGCCGTGCAGCCGGCCCGGGCGGCGGCGCCGGACGTGTTGTCCGAGCGCGAAGCGATGGCGGTGTGGCAGCGCGCGGCCGAGCTCCAAGCGCTCACGAGCGCCGCGCCGGCTGTCACGCCGTTGGAGCAGATCGAAGCCGCGCGATCACGCACGCAAGGCTACCGCATCGACCACGTGCGCGATGCTGCCGTCGAGGCCGGCATTTCGCAGCCGTACGTGGACCGGGCGGTGAGCGAGCTGGGCTTCGCGGGCCCGTTGCCGGCACGCATCGCACCATCTGCTGGCCTAACGGAAACACCTCGGGGGGATCCGATCCTCGACCCGGCCGCCTGCAACCCGTTCCTGCGAGCGCTCATCGGAGGCCCGACACGGCTCCACGTCGAGGCCACGGTGGACGGCGAGATCGCCGACGCCGAGTTCGAGGTCTTGCTTCGGTCCATCCGCCGTGCGATGGGCGACGCGGGTCACATGAGCGTGTTTGCGCGAACGCTGTCCTGGAGCTCGACGGGCAACGAGCGACGCGTCACCATCACCATTTCCTCGCGTGCGGGTCGCACCACCGTCACAATCGGCGAGCGACTCGGCCCACTCATCGGCGGGATCTTCGGCGGGGTTGGCGGCGGGTTCGGCGGCGGCGGCTCCGCCGGCGCGGTGGCGCTCGCGCAGAAATTCCTCGGCAACGGATCGATCGGTATTGCGCTCGTCGGCTGGCTGGCCGCGACGTACGGGATTGCGCGAACGATTTATTCGGTGACGACGAAGCGGCGTGAGCGCCGGCACCACGCGTTGCTGGCCGAGCTCGTGTCGGTGATCGGCGAGAGCGCGGTTCCGGCACCGCGGCTCCCCGGTGCCGACACGCGCGGCCCGCCGATGCTCCGTTAGGCGGTCAGCGGGGCCCGACGGGCGCGATGGGAGACTGGAGCTCGGCGCCGTCGGACAATCGCGCGCGCACCCACCACTGCTCGTGCGGCGCGGACCGGCCGCGCAGGCGCGCGGGCAGCGCGAACGAGGTGTCGACCGTGGTGTCGGCGGCAAGCACTGCGCCCTGCGTGTCCATCACTTCGACCACGTACGACACCGCGCGCGGCACCGCGCGCCAGGCGAGCACCGACGCGTTCGTCGCTGGCTTCACGAGCACGACACCGCCCGCCGATGGCCCGCGCATCACGTTCGGGGCCGTCGTCAGGGAGCGAAGCGCGATCGTCGCCGCGGCCACCGCCACGATAGCCGACGCCGCCACGAGCCACGGACTGGCGACCCTCGGACGACGCACGGATGGCGCCGCCGCACGCAGCGCGCGCAGCAACTCGAGTTCGCGGCTGCACGACCGGCACGCGAACGCGTGGTCGAGCGTCGCCAGGCGCTCGTCGTCGGACCCCTGCCGCTCGACGAGCGCCTGCAGCGCCTCCGGATCCGGGCACGATGCGCCGGGCCGCGCGTCGCGCGCCGCCAACGCGTCCCGATACAAGTCCTGCAGCTCTGCATCCGTCATGCGACCGCCTCCGGTCCAATCCCCTGTTCCGTTAGGCGCTCGCGCAGATCGGCGAGCCCCCGGTACAGCAGATTCCGCGTTTTGGCCTCCGACCACCCCAGCAGCGACGCGATCTCTTCGCGCGTGTAGCCGGCCAGGTACATGCGGACCACCGGCCGCCGCGACGGCGTGATCGTGTCGATCGCGCGCGCCACCTGCTGCGCCAGCTCGGATGACTCGAGCGATTGCTCGGGCTCGCGACGCGACGGCGCGGCAGGCTCCTGCCCAACGTCCTCCAACGCGTCCTCACGCGGACGGCGATGGCGCCGCAACACGTCCAGCGCCGCTGACACCGCAGTCCGGTACAGGTAAGACGAACCGACCGACGAAATCTGCTCACCAGTGGCTGGGCCCGCCGGCGCAGCGTCCAACGCACGGTTAGCGCCTTCGCCGCGCGCACGCCATAGCCGGATACGGACCTCTTGGAAAACTTCGTCGACGTCGCTCTCGGACAACCCGTGACGGATGCCGACGCGGCGCACCATTGCCGCAAACCGCATCAATACCGCCTCGATGGCCGGCGAGATCTGGTCGGTCACGTGGGGAACAACCATAGCGCGAAGGTAGCGAGCCCATCGCACGCTCGCAAAAAGGGCGCGCGACCGGGGTCGAGTAGTGGCGGCGCCTGGGTCTGGCGCGTCCCGCGAGAGGCAGCCCGCGCCCGGAAGGCGAGAATTCGAGCGGCCGACGGGCCGCCAAACGTCGAATCGGGTGCACAATACCGGCGGCGAATGATATTTTGAAGTGCTAGCTCCACTCAAAACGGGGACTCATGGCTACTCAGACACGTGCCGAGCGCCGCGCCGGCGCGGCGCTCAACCGCGAGCAGCTTCTGGCGGCATATCGGACCATGTATCTGTCGCGCCGGCTGGACGACAAGGAAATCCAGCTCAAGGGGCAGAACAAGATCTTCTTCCAGATCTCGGGCGCGGGGCACGAAGCGGTCCTCACGGCCGCCGGCATGGCGCTGCGTGGCGGGCACGACTGGTTTTTCCCGTACTACCGCGACCGCGCGCTCTGTTTGCAGTTAGGCATGACCCCGGCGGAAATGCTGTATGAAGCGGTCGGCGCGGCCCGCGATCCCAACTCGGGCGGTCGCCAGATGCCGAGCCACTGGGGCAGCAAGCGGCTCAACATCGTGTCGTCGTCGTCGCCGACGGGCACCCAGTTCCTCCACTCCACCGGCTGCGCGGAAGCCTCCCTGCGCGCCTCGCTGCTCTCGATTACCGAGGGCTTCGAGTCCGATGAAGTGACGTACGTGTCCGCGGGCGACGGCACGACCAGCGAAGGCGAGTTCTGGGAGTCCCTCAACACGGCGTGCAATCTGAGTCTCCCCGTTGTCTACCTGATCGAGGACAACGGCTACGCCATCTCGGTGCCCGTCGAAGTGAACACGGCCGGCGGCAGCATCTCGAAGCTCGTGGCGTCGATGCCTGGGCTGCTCATTCAGGAAGTGGACGGCTGCGACCTGGTCGCCAGCTACGCGGCCATGAGCAAAGCGGTGGCATATGCGCGGGCGCGTCGCGGACCGGCGCTCGTGCACGCGCACGTGATCCGTCCGTATTCGCACTCGCTGTCGGATCAGGAAACGATGTACCGGCCGCCCGAAGAGCGCGAGGCGGACGCGGCGCGCGATCCGTTAGTCACCTTCCCCCGGTGGCTGGTGGCCGAGGGGCACATCACGGGACAGGAGCTCGAGGCGCTCAAGGCCGAAGTCGATGCGGAGATTCTGGCGGCCACCGATGACGCGCTCGCGCAACCGCAGCCCACCGCCGACACGGTGCTCTACGGCGTGTACTCGCCCGACGTCGATCCAACGAGCGAGCAGTTCGACACGGAGGATGATCCGAAATTCACGGGCGAGCCGACCACGATGGTCGATCTGCTCAACGTCTGCATGAAAGACGAAATGCACCGCGACGGGAAGATCCTCGTCTTCGGCGAGGACGTGGCCGACGTGTCGCGCGCGCAGTACCTGGACAAGGTGAAGGGCAAGGGCGGCGTGTTCAAAGTGACGTGGGGGCTGCAGAAAGAGTTCGGCGGCGACCGTGTCTACAATTCTCCGTTAGCCGAAGCGAACATCGTCGGCCGAGCAGTGGGCTTGGCGGTGCGCGGCTTCAAGCCCGTGGTCGAGATCCAATTCTTCGACTACATCTGGCCCGCGTATATGCAGTTGCGCAACGAGCTCGCCACCATGCGCTGGCGGTCGAACAACGACTTCAGCGCGCCCGCCGTGGTGCGCGTGACGTACGGCGGATACATCCGCGGTGCGATCTACCATTCGCAAACCGGCGCGTCGCTGTTCACGCATTGTCCGGGGTTGCGCGTGGTGTGTCCGTCTACCGCGCTCGATGCGAACGGGCTGTTGCGGACGGCGATCCGCTGCGACGACCCCGTGATCTTCCTCGAGCACAAGCACCTCTATCGCCAGACGTACAACAAGGGCCGCAATCCTGGGCCGAACTTCATGATTCCGTTCGGTAAGGCGAAGATCCTGCGTGTGGGCGCGGGCATCACGCTGGTGACGTACGGCGCGACGGTGCAGCGCGCGCTGGTGGCGGCGAACAAAGTGGCGGAGGACGGCATCGACGTCGAGGTGATCGACTTGCGCACGCTGTCGCCGTGGGATCGCGAGACGGTGATGCAGTCGGTGCGCAAGACGTCGCGCGTGATCGTGGCGTACGAGGATTCGCTGTCGTGGGGCTACGGCGCCGAGATCGCGGCCGCGATCGCGGACGAGTGCTTCGCCTGGCTCGACGCGCCGGTCAAGCGCGTGGCGTCCATGGACACCTTCGTGGGGTACGCGCCATCGCTCGAGGATGCGATTCTGCCGCAGACGGACGATTTCGTTCGTGCGTACCGGGAGCTCGCCGCGTTCTGACGGCCGACGCCCGCTCGTTAGGCGACACGAGGCCCGCGTCCGCGCGGGCCTCGTTGCATCCGGCAGATGTTTGGCCTAACTGGCGGGCGAAGCAGCGGCGGCGGGAAGCTGGCGAGAAGCCCCACGGCGATGGACAGCGCGGTGAGGGCGGCGTCGATGAAATCGGGCGACACGGGGGGGCGGAGCGTGTTCGGTTAGACTGGAACCGGCGTGAGGCATCGAACGACGGTGCGGCAGACCCATTACGATAAGCCCCAATCGATCCGGAATCAACGCTTTTTAGGCGGCCTCGCTTATCGTTGGGCTTGCGTTCGGCCACGCTACTGGACTGCGTCCGAAATGATGATCGCACCGAGACAACGCCACCAGCGCGCTCGGAGCAATCCAACGCGACGTGTTGGACTCATCTGCTCATGAAGAAACGGACACAGCACGGTCACTTCGGACAAAGCACGGACCGCTCGGCTGTCGGGGAAAGCGCCTCCTGCGGGAAACAAAGTGACTGTCGTTTAAGACGCGACGGAAGCGACCTCGCGCCAGCACGATGCCTACACGGCAGCCGAGCGGTCCGTGCTTTGTCCGAAGTGACCGTGCTTTGTCCGTTTCTTCATACGTAATTACCAGAATCAGATGCTATCCTAAACTCAGACGTGGTTCACTAGGTCTTGATTAACGTCCTCAGCGCTCCCGCGCGCGGTCGAGGACCGGCTTGACGTCGATGATCGGCGTGCCATCGATCGCCTCGAGCTCCGCGACCGTGAATTCGATCGGCGTCTCGACGGCAAGGATGCGCACGCGATGGATGCCGATTGGGTTAGGCCGGTCCGGCGACCGCGTGCTGAACACGCCACGGATCGGCGCCGACAGGTCGTCGCGCGGATGGACGCGTCGCACCGAGCGATCGCTCTGGTGCAGCCAGGTGAGCACCAGGATCTCGTCGCCGGCACGCAGGTCGCGCACCGCATCACGGTATTGCGGATCGAACACGAGCCGCGCGTCCGGAGCGCCCTCGTTGCCTTGCATCGGCGCCGCGGCCCGGTCGACGAGGGATGAGCGAACGTGGCCAATGGGAATGACGTCGTACATACGGTCCCCGTAAGCCATTCGTTAGGCGCCGTCGCAGCGCGCATGCAGGCGGCCTCGAACTGGGCCCGCCGTTCTGCGTTAGGCGCGTGCGCCGGCTCGCCGCCGTCGCGGGGCCGACCCAGTGCTGGAGTTTGCACGGGTCGCCCTGCCGACGCCAGGCCCGAACTCGCCTCGCGCCGGCACGCCCCCGACCGCGATGCGCGGCGCTCGCATCGGTTCCGCCATCGCGTTACGCGACCTGCAGGCCCCCGCTCGCCGCGCCGGCGGAGCCGAGGTAAGTTGGAGGTCGGCGCCCGCCGGTGAGCCCGGCGTGCGCACATCCAGCTCGCACCGCATCCAGGAGTCCTCGCATGAAATCGCTGACGGCCGCGCTCGCCTTCGTGGTCGCCGCGGCGCCCGCGCTGCTCGGCCAATCACCCGTGAACACGTCGTTAGGCAGCGCGCAGGGCCCGCACCCGTTCACCGTTCGTGACCTCGTGATGATGGACCGCGTGAGCGACCCCCAGCTCTCGCCCGACGGACGCTACGCCGCCTTCACCGTACGCCGCACCGACTACGCCGCCAATCGCGGCATCACGTCGATCTACGTGCTCGACCTCGGCGGCACGAGTGCGCCCGTGCAAGTCGTCGACAAGGCCGCGCAGCCGCGTTGGGCACCCGATGGCCATCATCTCTACTACATGGCCGCGACCGACGGTGTCGAGCAGCTGTGGCGCGTCGACCTCGGCAGCGCCGCCGGCCTCGACCTCGCGGGGCATGCCGCCCCGACGCAGGTGAGCCGCACGCCGCTCGACCTCAACACGTTCAAGCTGTCGCCCGACGGTTCGCACGTCCTGCTCTCGTACGAGGTGGATACCGACTGCCCAACCCTCGCCTGCACGGCCCAACGGATCGCCGCCCGCGCCGCCGACAAGGCCAGCGGCACGCTGTACAC
>Ga0075436_100000637_pt1 | contig 23075 bp, 21 predicted proteins | sample RhiMethybrSRZTD5_FD_75303 | JGI IMG/M metagenome (GOLD analysis project Ga0075436, IMG submission 75303) | Populus rhizosphere microbial communities from Tennessee, USA - Rhizosphere MetaG P. TD hybrid SRZTD5 | ecosystem: Host-associated > Plants > Roots > Rhizosphere > Soil | place: USA...
TAATTTCGCGTAATCCCCGCCGCCAGTCCAGGGCTTGACTCCGCTCCGTTCCCTCACTACCATCTCCGCATGGGTTACTGGGACGAGTATCGGAAGCACGGCGTCTGGGGCGGATCAGACATCCCGAAGCACTCCGCCGAGATCAACCAGGTCAAAGGGGCGCTCAACGCTATTGGCATCTCCATCGATCAATACATCGACAAGCGGGCCGGAACCTATGGCGGGATCATCGAGGTAGCTGGAAATCCGGAGCCCACCGGAATCAAATTCTTCTGCAAGGATCCGGCGGGTCTCGCCTACCGCATCCAGCAGCTCAAAGATCATATCAAGCCGGACGACCGGACCACCGCCGGAGGGCTGTTCAACGCCGCACGGGCCAGCGGCGACAGTTATCGGGAGAGCGGCCTCGGCATGCGCCTGCACATTGAGGTCGGCGACATCACCGACTGTCACCTCGACAGCCATCAGATTGTTGCCGGCTCCGCACCCAATGGCATGGGCACTCTGTACGATTTTGATTCGATCGCCGATCACTTCACGTTCGATCTGGGGCCCGAACTGCCGGTTTTGAAATGGCTGTACTTTCCGCTTGGGCGCCACGCCTCCATCGGACCGTATTTCACGATGCGAATGAATCGGCCAGACCCGCAGTTTCACGACCCCAGAAGCGGACCGGAAGGCGGGCTCGAGTTCGGCGCCGGCGTCTCTGTCCGGGGTACTTTTTCGAAGTTTGGATCGAAGTAGCGCGGGCTGGTTTTAACGCCGCTTCTGCGACGTCTTTGCCGCCCCCCGCGCGTGCGCGTCAGCTGCCTACCGGTAGTTCGCCACCATCATCAGATCGCTTGCCAGCATATCGGCCTCACAGTCGACGATAGATTGGCCATCTGGTGATACCGTGAGTCCTAACATCGGCCAATGTGCTGCGGAAGCAGCCTGACGCGAGGTTCCGCTTGAGAAATCCAGAAACTTGATCTTGGAACCAGATACTCCTACGGGTCCGAAATCCACCGGAATGTAATAGACTCCTTTTCGGGTGACCGCGTAATTCAGCGCATAGATCGTGTCGTCCATCACTCGGATTTCCGGGCCGCCCCGAAGCGGCAATTTCCACAAAGTGGATGCATCCCAGTTTGAAGCGGCATTCTTCAGGAAATAAAGCGATTCGCCGTCGGCTGCTTCCTGCGGCGCTGAGCCTCCGTGGGCCGTCAACCGAACTAGATCCTGGCCAGTGGTCCGCATCTTCCATACCTGCATCGCGTGCCCCTCAAGAAAGTGTGTGCTGGTCTGGCCACCAGGATCGGAGCCGAAATAAATCCATCGTCCGTCGCGAGACCAAGCCGGGTCCACGTTGTTCGCTGGTCCGGTCGTAAGGCGCTTCAGCCCGCTGCCATCTGAACGGACCAAGAAGACGTCTTTGTTCGGGCTGCCCCGGCGCCGCATAGAAAAAGCGATCTGACGGCCGTCCGGAGACCACCGAGGGTAGTGAAGTTCACGCGCACCAAACACCGTGAGCTGTGCCAGGTTTCGCCCGTCCCGGTCGCACACCCAAATTTCCGGATCTCCGGAGCGGTGCGATACGAAAACGATCTTGCGGCCATCCGGTGAGAAATGCGGTTCATTCGTAACACGCGTCGAGGTCGCCAGCTTGATCGGGGCGCCCTTCTGCGCCGAGTCCTGTAGATCGATGCGGTAGAGGTTTTCGGGACAACTAAGATGGCTGTAGAGCATCCGGCGTCCGTTTAAGGAAAACGTTGCACAACAAGCCTCGCCGCCGAATCCAATCCGTCGCGGCGCCTGTCGTCCAGAAATCGGGATTTTCCAAAGTGCCGTTCCCTCAGCGTAGTGCGTACCCGCAGTGAAGAGAAACTCCCGTCCGTTCGGCATCCAACAGGAGACCGCGATCCACCGATCATCTGTATACAGAGACCTCGGTTCGCCCATCGGATGCAGATCGGCGCCCAACGAGAGGACGCATAGTGTGTTACTTGGTCCGGGACCGAATCGCGTGAACGCGAGCTTACTGCCGTCCGTCGAAATCGCTGGATAAAAATCCCCATCCCCTCCTTTCGGGGGTTGAGTTAGCGGCCTCTTCTGTCCGGTTTCCACGGAAAGCAGCGAGATAATGTACGGTTCATCATTTGCGGTCTTGTCGACCGTGAATAGCCACTTTGAGTCTCGCGACCATGCCAGGTAGGGACCAATCAGGAAATCCTCCATCACCGAGACCTCGCCGATTCGCTGCTCACGACCTCCCCCTGGCGAAACAAGGAAAACTCCAGTAGTGTCTGGCGTCAGAGGCCGCAGGAAAGCGATGAACCGCCCATCCGGAGACCACGCCGCCCCGAAATCCAAAGCTGGGTTAGTGGTCAGCCGCTGCGCTATCTCACTGCCGATACGCTTCGTATAGATGTCGAAGTTATCGTGCGTCTCGCCGTCCCAGGTGAACGCTACTTGGGTGCCATCCGGCGACAAGGTGGGGCCTGTCTCAGCACCCGGGTAGGTTGTCACGGGCACCGGCTCTACTGCGACCTCCGGTCCGCCGCGAGTCAGGAACCACACCCAAGCCAGGCCTGCCGCAGTGGCGGCAAGCAAGCCTCCCAACCAAGCCAGCGAGCGGCGATGAGACCGCTTTGCCACCTCCGCTGGTGGTGTCTCGACCGGCATGAGGAAGCGGTAGCCCTGGCGTGGCAGTGTTTCGATGAAGCTCGGTGTGTCGGCTGAGTCATTCAGCGCTTGGCGAATCTTTTTGATTGCGGTATTGAGCCCGTGATCGAATTCCACGAAAGTATCGGCGGGCCAGAGCGCCTTGTGAAGTTCTTCGCGCGGGACCACTTCTCCGGCGTGCTGGAGAAGCAGAGCCAAGACGCGGAAAGGTTGTTCTTGCAAACTGATTTTCTGCCCCTGCTTGCGCAGTTCGTGAGCCGAAAGATCCGCCTCGAATGGCCCAAAGCGAACGATACCGCCGATGGGTGAGGGTATGGCCATATATCCTGGCACCTCGGGTGACAGATTATAGCACTGGCCGGGGTGTTCGGTTGAGTACAGAACTCCAGTAAGGTCTTCAGATCGAGCAGGTTTGCTGTTCAGAAGTCATAACCTTCCGTTTAGAAACGTTCCAGCACTTGGCGATTGAAATACACCCGCCAAAATCCGATCCTTCATCGGACCGATCTTGCGGAGCGAAATCATTGGACGCGGTTTGCTCGGTGTGGCCTTGGCCGCTTCCGTTATGGCTGCCGCGCCGCAGCCCAAAATAACCGTCCTGGTGTATGACTATGCGGAGGTCCCGCTCAAGACTTTAGTGTCTGCCCAACAGCAGGCCGCCACCATCTTTAATACTGCTGGCATTGAGATCGAGTGGAGACACGGCTTTCCAGCTCCCAATGAAGCCGTGCCCGCGTATCCGCCGGCTGGCGGACCTGACAAACTTGAGGTCCTCATCCTTTCGCGCGCCATGGTATCTCGTATGAAACCGGGATTGAATGACCTCGCGCGCGCTCTTCTTCCAAGCAGTAGTGGCTTTGGTACGGTGGTTTATATCTATGCCGACCGCTGTCGAGAGCTGGTCAGCGGCCGAGGATGGGCATACGGGTCGATTCTGGGCCACATCCTCGCCCACGAACTGGGGCACCTCCTGCTCGGACTCGGCGCCCACCGTACCGGCAGTATTATGCAGCCGAACTGGGGCGAAAACGAATTGTGTCGAGCGCTTCAGCGGCGCATGCTCTTTCCATCGTGGCAGGCGGAACAGATGCGAGCACAGGTGGTCGCGCGTATTGGTGACAGCGCAACCCTCCTGAAAATGCGCCAGCAATAGACGCACGGGCGAAAGTCCATCCGGATTTCCATTGCCCCACCTACTCCGGCCGCACCAGCATCTTCACGTGCTTGTTTTTCTCGTTCAGCAATCCGTTATAGCCTTTGCCCACGAGATCGTCGAGGCCGATATGGTCCGTGATCAGCAAATCGCCGCGAAAACGCGGGTCGGTCATGATGCGGATGGTTTCGTCGTAGACGCCGTAGCCGCTCATGCTCCCCGAGATGGTTTTCTCGCGGAATACGACGTCGGTTAGATCGATGGCGGCCGGTTTCTCAAAGACGCCCATGATCACCAGTCGTCCGCGCGTGCGCGTCAGTTTGCCCGCCATCAGCACCGTCGCCGGCTGGCCGGCGCATTCCATGACGAGATCGAAGCCCGCGCCATCCGTGATCTCGAGCGCACGCTTTTCAGGATCTTCGCGCGTGGGATCGATCACCGCGTCGGCGCCGCACTGCTTTGCTGCTTCGATCCGCCTCTCGGCCACTTCGATCGCTACCACTCTCTTGGCCCCGCGGATGCGCGCGGCCATCAGCGCCATCAGGCCGATTGGGCCTGCGCCCACGATCGCCACATTGTCCCCGGCGCCCGGCTGCCCCTGCGCGACGGCGCGCACAGTGGAGGAGAACGGCTCCACCAGCGCGCCGATCTCGTCCGTGATCGCATCCGTCAGGTGATAGCACTGATAGGCGTTCAGGTTCAGCCGCTCGGCCAGCGCGCCGCCCGTCCATGACGTGCCCAGAAACGCCACACGATCGCATTGCGCCATCGAGCCCGTCCGGCACCACCGGCATTTGCCGCAGCCGATGATGGGGCACGCCGCGATACGGTCGCCAACCGCGAAGTTTTCGACGCCCTCACCCACCGCCGTCACTTCGCCCGACATCTCGTGGCCGATGATCACCGGTGCCTGCACGCCCGTCACCGGATGCGGATGGCCGAGAGGGATATAGAGCGGCCCTCCCATGTACTCGTGCAAGTCGGTTCCGCAAATGCCGCACCAGGCCACCTTCACCTGCACCTGCCCGGGCGGCGGCGCGGGCGGTTCGCTCACCTTTTCGATGCGGACGTCCTGGCGCCCGTGCCAAACCGCGGCCTTCATGCACTTTCTTTCTTGATGTAGAGCACCGCCGGGCCGGTAAAGGGCACCGCCAAGGATTGCTGCTTGCCGCCTGTGACGTTGCCGCCGAACGTAGTGGTGCCCTCAGCCGGGTGCATCCACTCCACGCTGAATTTTCCCCGCCCATGGGACAAGTCCACCGATGCCTGATCGCCTTCCGGCAGGTACACCAGAAACTCGCGCTCGGGATTGGCAAGGCAGTAGCCCGTCGATGCCAGCTCGTCGTGTGGCGTCATGGAATCGAGGTCCATGCGGAGCGCATACGCACGCGTGTATCCGATGGCCTTGCGCACCGGTTCCCACGTCCAATCGTCGCGCCGGTTCAGATCGCGCAATGGATACCCCGGTCGCGGCCCCCAGTTCACCTCCGGGCATGGGCTTCCCGCGATGGGATCCCAGCTATCCATCAGCAGCGTATTATGTCCTCGGACCAAGCACTTCCACGCCCAGCTCACCGTTCCGCCATGGCCCCAGAGGTGATCGGTGTCGTTGACGCTGACTTTTTTTCCGTCCCATGCCGGCGGATCGAAGAGGAACTGCCGGCCAAATGGTGAAACCCACTCGGCTGGGCTCGCCATCATCTCTTCCATGCGCTCCACGCCCGCTCCGGTCAGGCCCACCGGATGCCGCTTGCCCTTCTCGGTTTCCAGTTTGTGCATGGTATCCACCACCCACCAGTCCCAATCCTTGCCGCCGCCTTCGTTCACCACTTCGTAGAGCACATTATCGAGATCGTCCACCGTATCGACGATCTTCTTGAGATACGCCGCGTGCTGCTCGCGGACTTGCGAATCGTCGAGATCCGGCTGCCCGTCGCCGTTCCGGTCGCCATTCACGCCGTTGATGTTGTTCTGGGCGTTCAATGGATGGCCGGACCACGTCTGCTTTCCGCAATGCGCCGGCCGGTTGTAGCTGAACCCCTGAAAAAGCTGCACCGCGCAGTAGATACCGCGGTCCCGGCACTCAGTGACCCGCGCCCGCATGCGGTCGAAATAGGCCGGATTGAATTTCGTTAGATCGACTTTCAGGCCGCCGTCGAGCGCCGTATCCGGGCCCGTCCGCACGTACAGTGTTGGCTCGAACAGAATCTTGTCCGGCGTCCATGGCGCCCAGGCCGATTGCTGCCATCCCCACAGCCGCATGAAGTTGTGGTTGTGGCTGAGCATCATGGCCAGATAAGCCTGCCAGTCAAACGTCGGGATGGGCGCGGCGCCCGAGTCCTGCAGGTTCGCCCATGTATGCGCGCCCGTCAGGAAAATCGCCCGGCCGCTTGCGTCGGCGAAGTAGCGCGGGTTTTTAGGATGGACGCGCAGCGGTCCCGTGGCCGGCCTCACGATCTGCGCTGAAGCCGTCCTCCATCCGCTCGCCGCGACACCGCAGGCTACCGTCGTCTTCAAGAAATCGCGCCGATTCATATTGCCGTCTCCCTAAGCCAGTTGCCCGCCGTCCACAAACAGCAGCACGCCGTTGATATAGCTGGCATCTTCCGACGCCAGAAAGAGCGCCGGACCGGCCACATCCTCCGGGGTTCCCAACCGGCCGAGCGGGATCAGACCCCGGGCCGGGTCATACTTTTTCATGAATTCCGGATCGTTCAGCACGGGCCGCGTTAAGCGGGTCTTGATGAACCCCGGGCCCAGAGCGTTGGAGTTGATGCCGTGGGGGCCAAGTTCGCGCGCCAGCGTTTTGGCAAGGAGAAACACGCCCGCCTTCGAGGCGTTGTAGTGCCCCAAACTCGCCTCCGCGTCCCAGCAGTTGGTGGACGCCATGAAGACGAACTTGCCGCGCTTGCGGGCCACCATGTGCGGCGCAACCGCCTTTGACACCAGGAACGCACCGCGTAAGTTGATATCCACCGTGTCGTCCCAGGTCTCGTCGGAGATGTCGAGAAAGGGCACTGCCGGCGCGATCCCGGCCACGTACATCAGCACGTCGATGCGGCCGCGCCAGTCCACAACCTGCTTGACCATGGCCTGCACCTGTCGGGAATCGCGGACGTCGCATGGAACACACCGGGCATCCGTGCCCTCGGCATGCATTTCGCGAGCAGTGGCCTCCATCATGGGACAGTCGATATCAGCGATGGCAACCTGCGCCCCTTCGCGGCCCAAACGCACGCCGATCGATTTCCCGATACCTTGCGCCCCGCCCACCACCAGTGCCACCTGGTCTTTGAAGCGGGCTGCGCCGTTCGAATGCTGGTCGTCCATCCGTTACTTGCCTCTAACGTTAAAGTATTAGTCGGAGCAACGCCAGTCTGTAATGATCGCCCAAATTTTTGTTGGGGCAGCACGCTTGCCACGATGGTGGGGCACCGTGGGATTTTAAAAATCTTTCAGAGCTTTCTTATAGCCAGCCGGACCGGGTCCATAGGACTCTTGATGGGGTCTGGCCGAGCCATCTGGTGGTCAGGAGGTTGGAATGAGACTCAAGGACAAGGTGGCCCTGGTCACGGGCGGCGCCTCAGGCATCGGCAGGGCGACGGCGGAACTTTTTGCGCGCGAGGGCGCCCGCGTAGCCGTTGCGGATTACAGCGCCGACGGCCGCGATGCCGTACAGGCCATCAAAAACGCGGGCGGAGAAGCCATCTTCGTGCCCGTTGACGTCTCGGATTCCGGCCAGGTGGCGAAGATGGTGGAGGCCGCGCTCCAGGCTTACACGCGTATCGATATCCTCTTCAACGGCGCGGGAATACTCTACTATGGAACCGTGCTCGAGACCGACGAGCAGGCCTGGAACCGCGTAATTTCCATCAACCTCACCGGTACTTATCTGTGCTGCCGGGCGGTGGTGCCCCACATGATCCGCCAGGGCGGCGGGTCCATCATTAATGTCGCGTCGACAGTTGGCGCCCACGATGCCTGCGCGAACGCCGTGGCCTATGTGACCTCCAAAGGTGGAGTAACCCTATTTACGAAGGCCCTGGCCATCGATCACGCAAGGCAGGGCGTCCGGGTAAACGCGCTGGTGCCCGGGGCCACCGATACTCCTATGATTCGAAAGGCACTTACACCAGAGGCCCTGGAGGCGTTGGCATCGTCGCAGCCCATGGGCCGGCTGGGCCGCCCCGAAGAATTGGCCAAGGCGGTGTTGTTTCTGGCGTCGGACGATGCGTCGTTCGTAACCGGCAGCGCGATGTACGTCGACGGCGGCCAAACCGCCAAGATTTGAGGGAAACGCTGTGGCTTTTTCAATAGGTTTGAGCAATCCGGAAGGTCCGGTGGCGCTTCCGGACGGAACTTGGCTGATCGTGGAAGGCGGGGCAGAGCGCGGCTGCGTCACGCACATCAGCGCCGACGGCCAGACCACGCGCGTCATCAAGAAGACCGGTCGCCCGAACGGTTTAGCGATTGATTCCAAAGGTGTTATCTGGGTGGCAGAGTCAAAAACGCCGTCGCTCGTTAGGCTCACGATGGACGGAAAGGCCGAGGTGGTGGCCACGGAGTGTGATGGCGAGGCATTTCTGTTCCCCAACGATCTTTGTTTCGGGCCCGACGGCGCGCTCTATCTGACAGATTCCGGGGTCTTTATCGATAACTTCGTGATAAACGGCCAGATCCGCCCCGACTACAAGGACATAACCTATGATGGGCGCGTCTATCGAATCGACGTCGGGACGGGCAAAGTAAAGAAACTCGACACTGGCATCAAATTCACGAACGGCATCGCGTTTGGCCCGGACCGGCTGCTCTATGCGAACGAGACGCTGACCGGCAACATTTATCGCTACGAGAACGGCCAGCGCGTGCTGTTCGGCAACGTGATCCGGCCGGATGCACCGCCGGGATGGAAGGGGCCGGACGGCATGGCTTTCTCGACGGATGGCAGACTGTTTGTGGCGGTTTTCGGGCAGCAGGACATAACGGTCCTCGGCAAGACGGGCGCGGTAGTCGAGCGCATCCCGACCGCCGGAAAACTGCCCACCAACGTGGCCTTTGCGCTACCCGGCCGGAAGCGGATTCACGTCACCGAGTATGAACTCGGGCAGTTGGAAGCCTTCGATGTTACCTCCGATGGTCTGCCGCTGTGGACCGGACCGACAGTTTGATGGATACCTCCACCACCAGCGTCCCGCGCCTGAGACGCGTCCTTTCAGTCTGGGACCTCATTCTATACGGGTTAGTGGCAGTAACGCCCAGCGCCCCGGCGACGGTTTTTGGCCTGGCGGAGTTGCGGTCTCACGGGCATGCGGTGGTCACGATCCTGGCGGCGATGGTGGCGATGGTGCTGACGGCCATCAGTTACGGCAGGATGGCGGCACTATACCCCTCGGCCGGGTCGGCATACACCTATGTGGGACGCGGCCTACACCCCTATGCCGGCTTCGTATCAGGCTGGGCCATGCTGCTGGATTATGTGGTGAGCCCGCTATTCTGCGTGATCTATGGCAGTTTGGCCTTGCAGCGGGCGGTTCCCGCGCTTCCGTATCCGGTGTGCGCAGCGCTGTTCGCGGGCGGCATCACGTACCTGAACTTGCGCGGCATCCGGTCGACGGCGCGCGCCAACCAAGTATTGCTGACTTTCATGTTTGTGGTGCTGCTTAGCTTTATCTTCCTCGCGATCCGGTACCTGCTGGCGCGCCAGGGGATGGCGGGTTTGTTTTCGGTGAAGCCGTTTTACGATCCGGCGACGTTCAATGTTCGCGATATCGCGGGCGCCACTTCGTTCGCGGCGCTCACGTATCTCGGCTTCGACGCGGTAACGACGCTGGCGGAGGATGTGAAAAACCCGCGGCGCAACGTTCTGTTGGCGGCGGTCTTAGTTTGCGCGTTCACCGGCGTATTCGGCGGGCTGCTGGTGTACCTGGGCCAGCTGGTGTGGCCGGATTACAATACATATTCGAACATCGAGACGGCATTCATCGAGGTCACGGGGCGCGTGGGTGGAGTCTGGCTGTTCCAGGCGATGGCGACGGTGCTGGTGGTCGCCAATATTGGCGCGGGGATGACCACGCAGGTGGGCGCCGCGCGGCTGCTATTCGGCATGGGGCGGGACAACGTAATTCCCCAGCGGTTTTTCGCCCACCTGCACCCGGTGCGCAATACGCCCAACCGCAACATCTGGCTGATCGGAATCCTGGCTTACACGGGCGCGCTGGTGATGAGTTATGAGACCACGGCGGAGATTCTCAATTTCGGGGCGTTTCTGGGATTCATGGGTGTGAACCTGGCGGTGATCTGGCAGTTCTGGGTGCGGCGGGCGGAGGGACACTCGAGAGAATTGTTCGCGGATATCATTTTGCCGGGGCTGGGATTCCTGTTCTGCACCGTCATCTGGCTGGGGTTGGGCGCGCCCGCCAAGATCGCCGGAGGTATCTGGTTCGTCATCGGTCTCTTTGTGCTGGCCGCGCACACGCGGGGTTTCCGGCAGCCGATTCTGTTGCCCGACCCCGCCAACTATGAGTGAAGAGTCGAGGAGATGAATCGATGAAGATGAAAAAGTTCATCAACAAGCCCGAAAACATCGTGCCGGAGCTGCTCGAGGGTTTGGCTCTCTCGCATCCGGACAAGATCCGGCTGACCGGCAGCAACCTGGTGGCGCGCGCGGTGCCCAAGGCCAAAGGCAAGGTGGGGGTGGTGACGCTGGGCGGCAGCGGTCACGAGCCGGGCTTGAGCGGATTCGTGGGCGAAGGCATGCTGGACATCAGCGTAGCGGGCGAGATTTTCGCGGCGCCCGGGGCGCCGCGGTGCCTGGAGGCGATACGGCTGGCGCAATATGGCGCGGGCGTGCTTTTCATCGTGCTGAATCATGCGGGCGACGTGCTCTCCGCCAACATCACGATGGAGATGGCCAAGCGCGAGGGACTGAACGTCAAGATGACGCTCACGCACGAAGACATCTCCGGCGGAACGAATCCCGAGGACCGGCGCGGCCTGGTTGGATTCCTGCCGGTTTTCAAGGTGGCGGGCGCGGCCGCGGAAGAAGGCCGGCCGCTCGATGCCTGTCTGGAGATCGCCGAACGCATGGGACGCAATATGCGCACGCTCGCGGTAGCGGTGCGGACGGCCACACATCCCTCGACCGGGCAGCCGATTGTCGAGCTGGGCGATGATGAAATGGAAATTGGCATGGGGCAGCACGGCGAAGCGGGAACGGGCCGCATGAAGTTGAAGAGCGCGGACGAGACCGCGGAGATCATGCTCGATATGCTGCTGAAGGATCTCCAGGCTAAGCCGGGCGAAGAGCTGCTGGTAATCGTCAACGGAGCGGGAGCGACCACGCTCATGGAGCTGTTCCTTTTGTTCCGGCGCGTGGACCAGATCCTGAAGGCGAAGGGCATCAAGCTGGCGCGCGGCAAAGTCGGGGAATTTATCACGACCCAGGAGCAGGCAGGATTCCAATTGATGATCGCCCGCATGGACACCGAGCTGCTCCGCCTGTGGGATGCGCCCAGCAACGCGCCGTATTTCGTGGTGCGATGACGGGAGGAATCACCAAGGACGATTTCGCCCGTATGATCGCGGGTGCAGCGGCATCGATCCGCGCACAGCATGCGCTACTCAGCGAACTCGACCGGGCGGTGGGCGATGGCGATCACGGGGCGACCATGGTGCGCACGGTAGAGCGTCTTGAGAAAGCGTTTGCGCCGGGAGGGCCGGGAGATCTGAAGACCTGCCTGAAGGAAGCCGGCTGGAGCGTACTTGGAGGGGACGGCGGGGCGTCGAGTTCGCTGCTGGGCATTTTTTTTGGAGGCATGGCGGACGCCCCCGAGTGCGGCGCACCGGCCTGCGCCAGCGATGTGGCGGCGATCTTCGAGGCGGGCCTGGCGTCGGTCCGGAAACAGACCAAAGCCCAACCCGGCGATAAGACCATGATGGACGCGCTGGTGCCGGCGATCGCGGCGCTGCGGGCGGCGGCGGATGCGGGCAAGAGCGTGACCGAGGCGCTGAGCGATGCGTCGGGCGCGGCACGGGCGGGCGCGGAAGCCACGCGAAATCTCACGGCGCGGCACGGCCGGGCGAAGTTTCTGGGGGAGCAAACGCGCGGGCACATGGACCCGGGGGCCGTCTCGACGGGGCTCATGTTCGAGGGCTTTTATAAAGGATGGGGAGAATCGAAAGGAGAATCCGGCAATGCCTGATGCAGATGATGTTCAGGACGGGAAAAATTATCATGTCGGCGTTCCGTGCCAGGCGAACGCATTTTTCCTGAAGGGAAGCAATTCGCTCGATTGGGGAATGAAGAACCGGCTGGCGCGGATTTTCAATCCGGCCACGGGAAAGACGGTGATGCTGGCGGTGGACCACGGCTATTTCCAGGGGCCGACGACGGGTCTGGAGCGTATCGACATTTCGATCGTGCCGCTGGTGCCTTACGCGGATGCGCTGATGATCACGCGCGGCGCGCTGCGCACCTCGATTCCGGCAGAGATGTCCAAGCCGGTGGTGCTGCGATCGAGCGGCGGCCAGAGCATCTTAAAAGAGCTTTCCAACGAGCTGGTGGCGGTGGATATCGAAGACGCGGTGCGGCTCAACACGTCGGCCATGGCGGTGCAGGTTTATATCGGCGGCGAGCACGAGCATCAATCGATCGGCAATCTGGTGAAAGTTGTCGATGCGGGCAACCGGCACGGCATTCCAACTCTTGCGGTGACGGGCGTGGGAAAGGAACTGGTGCGCGATGCGAAATATCTGGGCCTGGCGACGCGCATCTGCGCCGAGATGGGCGCGCACGTGGTGAAGACGTATTACTGCGAGAAGGGTTTCGCGCGCGTAGCGGCCGCGTGTCCCGTTCCGCTAGTGATCGCGGGCGGCAAGAAGTTGCCCGAGTTGGACGCGTTGAAGATGGCATACGAGGCGATCGATCAGGGCGCTTCGGGAGTCGATATGGGCCGAAACATTTTCCAGTGCGAGGCGCCCATCGCCATGATCCAGGCGGTGCGCGCGGTGGTGCACGACCAGGAAAAGCCCGACAAGGCCTTCGAGCTTTATCTGTCGTTGAAGAAAGACGCGCACACCGTGGCTGACAGGAGCTGATGATGCCTAAGATCGAGAAGACTCAGGTGGTATGTGTGGCGGAGTTTCGCGCCAAGGAAGGCAAGACCGACGCGCTGATCGCCGCCATGCACCCGCTGATGCAACCGACCCACAAGGAGCCGGGCTGCATCCGCTACGAGCTCAACCAGCGCGAGGATGATCCGCGGTGGATCACGTACGTGGAGAAGTGGAAGGACAAGAAAACGTTTGACGAGCACTGCGCCATGCCCTACATCACACATTTCTTCAACGACGTGCAGCCGGGGCTGGTGGAGAAGTTCGAGGTGAAGCTGTACAAAGAGATTTTGCCATAACCCCAGGGACGGCGGTATCGGTTGCTCGGCGGAACGGTTGCGTGGAATAATGTCCACCTGTGCGGATTCCGAAGAAGCTATGCGAGGACCAGGTCCGCCTGGTGGAACCGCAGATCAATGCGGAGGGGATCCACGTCTGGCCGTTCGATCCGGCGTTCCCGGTGGACGTGCGGTTCATGACCAGCGGCCTGGGACATAACGTCCGCAAGAACCGTCACGACTACTTCGAGCTGGCGTATCTGTGCGCGGGCGGAGCCAGCCTGGAGATCCAGGACCGCTCTCTGCCGTTCCATGAGGGCGACCTGGCGGTGGTGGGCAGCACACTGTATCACCGCTTCGAATGCCGCTCCGGACCGCCGGTGACGCTCGGGGTTCTGTTCTTCAAGCCGGATCTGATTCGCGCCGATGGCGGGCCGGACAACACCGAGTATCTGACACCGTTTCTGCTCCAGGATTCGCAGTTTCCGCACGTGGTTCCCGCGAACACCTCGATACCGGGACAGGTGTTCGACCTGATGCAGCGGATTCGGGCCGAACTGCCGGCCACAACGCCGCGGGCGCGGCTGACGGTGAAGACGTATCTCAAGATGATGCTCATCCTGCTGGTGAATCAGTACGCTTCGTATGCTGGGACGGTGGAGACGTTCCAGCGCCAGCAACGGGCACTCGAACGGCTGCGACCGCTGTTCGAGTACTTGGAAAAGCACTTCGGCGAGGCCACTCAGGTGCAGGAAGCGGCGCACATCTGCGGGATGAGCGAATCGCACTTCATGAGCTTCTTCAAGCGGGCCACGGGCCAGTCCTTTATGGCGTACCTGAATCACTGCCGGATCGAGCGGGCGCAGGCGCTGCTGGCGATGACCGACAAATCGGTATCGGACATCAGCCAGGAGATGGGTTTCTGCGACCAAAGCTATTTCGGAACCGTTTTCCGGAAACTGGTGGGCGTGACGCCGGCCGCGTATCGGGCCAAATCCCGCGCGGACGGGCCCACGCGCCTAGGGGATCACGGGGCGGCGCCGGCCAGTTTGATCGCGCGAGCCTCCGGCGGGGGACGTTCGAACGGAAGACATCAGGGACCGCTAGACGCGTCCCCGCCAGAGCGTAGGATTTCGCTAAGCCAGTCGTAAGCCTGCCATTGACATTGAGTTCGCGAACGAAGAGGAGGTGTTTGACCATGCGGATCGCCGTAGATAGCGATGATGCCGGCATCGAGCTCAAGCGGATGGTTGTCGAATACCTGCGCGAATCGGGCGTGACTGTCGAGGACCTCGACCTGCTGGCTTCGCGGAAGGTTGACTATCCCGACATCGGCTATAACCTGGCTCGCCTCGTGGCGCGGAAGGAATACGATCGCGGCGTGCTGATCTGCGGCACGGGCTTGGGCATGTGCATGATCGCGAACAAAGTGGAGGGCGTGTACGCAGGAGTCTGCCACGATGTGTACTCCGCCGAGCGCTTGCGCAAGAGCAACGACGCCCAGGTCATTACGATGGGGGCGCGCGTGGTGGGTCCGGAAGTCGCAAAAGCGGTGCTGGCGGCATGGCTGAAGTCGGAATTTGAAGCGGGCCGTTCTCTTCCAAAAGTGCAGCGGATGCGAGAACTCGAAGCCATCGAGCGAAAGCGGGCGGAGAATTTATGACGGCTCGCCGCCTCTTCCTCGGCACGGGATGGAAGATGAACAAGACGGTGCGCGAGGCCGTGGATTATACACACCGCCTGATTGCACGCCTTGGAGCGATCCAGGGGCTAGATTCGTTTCAGTTGTTCGTGATTCCGCCATTCACGGCCATCGACGCGGTGAAACGTGCTGCTGACGGGAGGTTCTGGGTGGGCGCGCAAAACATGCATTGGGCCAAACAAGGCGCTTTCACAGGTGAGATCTCGGCGACCATGCTGAGCGAACTGGGAGTGGACCTGGTGGAACTGGGACATGCGGAACGCCGCCTGTACTTCAACGAGACCGACGAGGCCATCCAACGTAAGGTGGAGACTGCTTTGGAATTCAACATTCGCCCGCTGGTTTGTGTGGGAGAACGGCGGGAAGAGCGCGAACGGGGCTCGGGCCCTGACGTCGTGGCGCAACAACTTCGCCGGGCGTTGCAGGGTACCCCGGCGCGACTGGCCGGCAATTTGATGGTGGCGTATGAGCCGGTCTGGGCGATCGGCGAGCACGGAACCGCCGCCACGGCCAATGACATTCGCGCCATGCACGAACACATCCGCGGCACGTTAGCGGCCCTGTTCAGCGGGGCGTCGGCATCGATCCCGGTGCTCTATGGTGGCACGGTAAACGAAATGAATGCCGCCAGCTTGTTAGTGGAGGGTGGCGTGGATGGTCTGTTCATCGGCCGCGCCGCCTGGCAAGCCGACGGTTTCGCCGGAATCATCCGCGCTTGCGCGAATGCTATTGTCTCTTCAACCACTGGAGTTGTCTCATCTTGAAGAAGCTGATCAACGATCCTCGAAAAGTGGCCGCGGAAGCGCTCGAGGGGCTGGCACTGGCCTATCCGCAGACTCTGCGGCTGGTTCCCGGCGCCCAGGCCGTGGTGCGGAAAGATGCGCCGATCACCGGTAAAGTCGGGGTTCTCAGCGGCGGAGGGAGCGGTCACGAGCCGATGTTCGCCGGATTTGTCGGAGCGGGGATGGCGGACGGCAGCGTGGCTGGAAACATCTTCGCGTCGCCTCCTCCGCAACCGATCGTGGCGGCTGCCCAGGCCATTCACGGCGGCGCCGGCGTGCTCTTCCTTTACGGGAACTATTCGGGCGACGTTCTGAATTTCGACATGGCCGCCGAGATGTTGGAAGAAGAAGGCATTCATGTCTCGACGGTGCGCATCACGGATGATGTGGCATCCGCGCCACCCGCGCGTCATGAGGAGCGGCGCGGCATAGCGGGCGATTTCTTCGTCATCAAAGTGGCGGGAGCGTGCGCGGGCGGCGAGGCAACGCTGGCAGAAGTCACGGCAGCGGCCGAAGAAGCCAATCGCAATACGCGCAGCATGGGCGTGGCTCTATCGTCGTGCATCATTCCCGCGTCCGGCAAGCCGATTTTCGATCTCGCGGAGGGCGACATGGAAGTTGGCATGGGGCTGCACGGCGAGCCGGGTGTGGAGCGAGCCAGGCTCAAGACGGCGAATGAAGTAGCTGAGGAGTTAGTCAGGCGAATCCTGGAAGACATGCCGGAGATCGGGAACAGCGAAGCGGCGATTTTGGTCAACGGCCTGGGCGCAACCCCGTTGGCGGAGCTGTTCATCGTGTTTCGCGCCGCTCATGCCATGCTGGTGCGGCACGGCGTCACGATCCGCCATTCGTATGTGGGGAATTACGCGACGTCGTTAGAAATGGCGGGCTGCTCGATCTCTCTGCTGCGGCTGAATGAGCGGCTGAAGCATTGGATGGCCGCCCCCGCGCAAACGCCAGCACTGATGCAAATCTGATGGCCATCGCGGCGATTGACGGGCTTGGTCTCTCCCAGATGCTCGTCTTTGTGGCCGACGAGATAGCCCGGCGCGAGGTCGAGTTGAACGCCCTGGATGCGGCGGTGGGCGATGGCGACCACGGAATTACCATGCGGAACGGGTTCGAAGCCATCCGGGAACGCCTGGGGCAGCTCGATCCCGCAACTTCCATTGATGGGATTTTACGGGAATCCGGCAGCGCCTTCCTGGGTGCGACGGGCGGAGCCATCGGGGTAGTGATGGGAAAGATGCTGATGGCCGGGGGCAAGGCGCTCCAGAGCGTCCAGGAGATCCGGGCGCCGGAGTTTCGACTGCTGCTCACTTCCATGGAGACATCCGTGGCCACGACGGGGAAGGTCAAGGTTGGGGACCGCACGATCCTGGACGCCATTCACGCCGCAGCGGCGGCCTGCGATTCGGGCGCACAAGATCTGGGCGCCATGGTGGAGCTCTCGGCCTCCGCTGCACAGGAAGCCGCGCGGAGCACCGCGGACATGTTGTGCCGTGTAGGCCGGGCCAGCCGCCTCGGCAACCGCGTTCTTGGGCATCCGGACCCTGGCGCCACCTCGTTCGGCATCATGCTTGGGGCGATGAGCGATTGGATCAAGGCGCACCCGTAGGCCCGGGTTTTCCAAGACCAGAGGATTTCGAGAACCATTCAGAGGCTTGCCATAGACAGGCGGCCCTCAGGTCCCGTAATCTTAAGCGGAAATTCAGGAGGAATTCATGAATCGCCACATTGCAGTCTTTGCCTTGTCGCTTGCGCCGGTGTTATGGGGAGCGCCGGGGGGAGTTTCGTTCTCGCAGCCGCCAGAAAACGTCGAGGCGTACGATTTTGTCGAGATCACGGCAAGTGTTGCGGGTGCCGACGCGCGCAATCCGTTCACGGACGCAACGCTGAAGGGTTCATTCGGCAAGGCCGGCGGAACCGCGCGCACGGACGTGGAGGGCTTCTGCGATTCCCCGGACGGCAGCGTGTTCCGCATCCGCTTCATGCCGTCGTCGCCGGGCGATTACACGTATTCGATCGCTTACCGGCAGGACGGTTTCGAGAAGACGTACTCCGGCACGTTTCACGCGGTGGATGGGCGCCGGCGCGGCCCGCTGCGCGTGGATCCGAAGTACCCGTGGCATTTCATCTGGGAAGGCACGGGCGAACACTACTTCTTCAACGGCACAACGGCGTTCTGGCTGGTGGGCTGGCGCGACGAGAGCACGATCGAGTATTGCATCGAACGTCTGCTCAATCTCAAGATCAACCGGCTGCGCGTGCTGGTGGCGGGCAACGCCAACATCTTTTGGGGCGAGCCGGTGATGACGGGCCCCAACTTCACATACGCGCTGCGGCCGTGGTTAGCGAAGGAGCCGGAGAGCTTCGATCATCCCGGGATCGATTTCACGCGCTTCAACACTCCGTACTGGCAAAAATGGGAGCGCATGCTGCGATTCTCTCGGGAACGCAACATGATCATCTCGGTGATTCAGGATATATCCACGCACAAGGCGCAACCGGTGGAATATAGCGACGACGAGCGGCGCTACCTGCGCTACATGGTCGCGCGCTTAAGCGCATTTTCCAACATCACCTACGATCTGGGCGATGACATGGACAGCTTTCGCGACGAGAAGTGGGTGCATGCCACCGGCACGCTGATCGAGAGCTGGGACCCGTACAAGCATCTGGCCACCAGCCACCCGGTGCACCGCGAGAACCAGGACCGCGCGTCGCCCTGGTTCGGGTTCACCTCCATTCAGGACTGGCGGCGCCCGCAGCATCCTCTGATGCTGGAGGAGCGCGAGATCCAGAAGAAGACCGGGCGGATTATTCCGCAGACCAACGAAGAGTACGGATACGAAGACCACTATCCGCACTGGGCGCCGGGGCCGGGCACTGATTCTCCGGAAACTTTGCGGCAGATGGCGTGGGAGATCGCGATGGCGGGCGCGTATGGGACCGCGGGCGAGACTTCGCGCCGCGGCACCAACATCTGGCCGGACACCGGCGGCGGCTGGATCAACGGGCGAAGCGACGACACTACCGTGATGCTGAAAGGCTACGGGCACATGGTGGAATTCTTCACCAGCTTCGAATGGTGGAAGACCGAGCCGCACGACGAACTGGTGGACAAGGGCGCTTTCTGCCTTGCCAAGCCCGGCGAAATCTATGCGGTCTATCTGCCGAAAGAGGGCAAAGTGACGATCAAGCTCGAGCCTGGAACCTACGAAGCGAGCTGGTTCAACGCGTTCACCGGACAGAAAATCCCATTGCCGCCGGTTACGGGGCCGGCGTGGACCTCGCCTCAAACGCCGGGCTGGCTGGACTGGGCCCTGCTGTTGCAGAAGCGACGGTAAGAGGAAGTACCGCGTTAACCCGGCGCGCGGCCGCGCGTGAACAAAACGGGATAGTGTCTTAACATAGATTTAAGGCAGTACCCTGAGCAGCCGCAGCGGAGGTCATTATGGTCTTTGACGTAGTGCCCATTGAAAAAGTTAAGGACTACTGGGACCAGCGGCCTTGCAATATCCGCCATTCGACTAAAGCCGTCGGCACCCTGGATTACTTCAATGAGGTGGAAGCCCGCAAATACTTTGTGGAGCCGCACATCCCTCAGTTCGCGCAGTTCGAGCGCTGGAAGGGAAAGCGGGTATTGGAAATCGGCTGCGGGATCGGCACCGACACCATCAATTTCGCGCGGCACGGTGCGTTAGTCACCGCGGTAGATCTCTCCGAAAAATCATTGGCGATTGCCCGCGAGCGGGCCAAGGTCTACGGGATGGAAGATCGCATCAAATTCCATCAGGGCAGCGCGGAAGAGCTCAACTCCATCGTGCCGGTTGACCCATACGACCTCATTTATTCCTTCGGCGTGATCCATCATACGCCGCACCCGGAGCGGGTGTTGGAGCACATCCGCCGCTATGCTCACGGGGAGACCACCGTGAAGATCATGGTTTATCATCGCTGGTCCTGGAAAGTGTTGTTGATATTGCTGCAGTACGGCCATGGCCGGTTTTGGCGACTACCGGAGCTCGTGGCGAAACATTCGGAAGCTCAGACCGGATGTCCCATCACTTACACCTACACGCGAAGGGGCGGGCGGAAGCTCCTCGAGGATCACGGTTTTCGAGTGACAGAGACATGCGTGGATCACATTTTCCCCTATCGCATTGCGGATTACGTGCAATACCGCTACGTCAGAGAATGGTATTTCCGTGCGATGCCGCGGCCCCTGTTCCGCTGGCTCGAGCGGCGCCTGGGCTGGCACCTTTGCCTGACTGCGGTGGCCCGCTAAATGGCGTCACGGCTGGCGGATATTATGCCGGAGATCGGCCCTTATATTTCGGTGGTCGTGACCGCTCGCAATGACGACCACGGCGGCGGCCTGTTACGCCGGATGCAAACGTTTGTGAACGGCTGGATCGGGCAGTGCCAAAAGCATGGACTTGTCTCCGAGCTGATCGTGGTGGAATGGAACCCATCGGAGGACCGCCCGCCGCTCATGGACGCCCTCCAATGGCCCGCCGATACACGGCCCTGCCAGGTGCGATTCATCCAGGTTCCCCGCGAAATCCACCGGCGATACCAGTACGGCGAGGTCATGGCGCTCTACCAGATGATCGCCAAGAACGTGGGCATACGGCGTGCGCGGGGCCGGTTCGTGCTCGCGACCAATATCGACATCATTTTTTCCGACGAACTGGTTCGTTACCTGGCTGAAGCGCGTCTCGAGCCCGGCCGCATGTACCGCATCGATCGCCACGATGTAATGAACGACGTGCCGGTGGATGGCTCGGTGGACGACCAGCTGGCGTATTGTAAGACTCACCTGATCCGCGTGAACGCGCGCGAGGGCACGTTCAACCTGACGCCGGATGGCCTGCCGGCCCTCAGCGAGCAGGATATCGCCGATCACGATTCCGGCATCAGATTCGGCGCCGGCTGGTACGGCGTGGAGCGGGACTCGATGCAACAAGTCTTCCGCTGGATGAACACCGACGCGGAGATTGGGGTAAGTTTGCCAGGCGATCCTCCGTTCCCGCTTATCTTCCACCTGGAGCCGGGGCCCAGCGCGGGAGCCGAGCCACTTCGGCTGCAGGCCGTAGATAGCGCCGGGAAAATTCTCGCGGAGACCGAGGTGCGGGGTCCAGCGAAGATCGAAGTGAAGCTGTCGTTCGACGGCGAGACCGTTCGTTCATTCCGTCTCCACGTTGCGGCCGGTGGCGGCCGGCCAGTCCCGCATGACTCCCGCCTGCTGAACCTGCGCGTGTACCGCTGCGAATGGGAGGCATCTCCCGCCGGCGCCGCCCGGCGTCCGGCAGCCCCACTGATCAGGCGGAAAATGCGGGCGCCCCGTTTGTGGATCAAATTCATGTATCTGGTGAACCGGATGGCCGCGGATGGGCCGCATGTCGACCTCGCCCTGCGGGTTCCCGATGGCTTCCGGCGTTTAGCGCGCTTCTATGTCGGGGTGGGTGGGCTTACGGGAGCCCTCAAGGGCGGGCTCCGTCGTTATCGTCAACTGCCGCGGGATCGCGTCGGCCGCGATGAGGCATGGCCTCACGAGATGAACGGAAGCAGAGCGGAAAACCCCGTGCTCCTTCACACCAACGCCTGCGGGGATTTCACACTAATGGCGCGCGAGAATTGGGCTGACCTCCGCGCCTATCCGGAATTCGACTTGCATTCCTTTAACCTGGACTCCCTCCTTTGTTACGCGGCGCATCATGGCGGCATCAAGGAAGAGATCTGGAGAGATCCGCTCCGCATTTACCACATCGAGCACGCAACGGGCTCCGGCTGGACCCCGGAGGGGCAGGCCCAATTGTTTGGCCGGCTGCATGACAAGGGAATCGGCTGGCTGGATTACCGGGAACTTTTGGCGTGGGCCGGGCAGATGCGGTGGCTGAATTCTCCGATGATTTTCAACCAAGAGAACTGGGGCCTGGCCAATCTGGAGCTGAAGGAAACGGCTCCGTTCACGAAATCATCCGCCAACGCCGCTTCGTAGCGCTCTAGGCGAGCGACAGCTTCAGCTTTTTGCCTGCGTTGATTTGCTGGGGAGCCGCGAACCGTACCACGGCTTCGCCCGCTGCGACCTCGACCCTGGCGGGCGCGCCGGCCGTCACTTTGGCGCTTGCGCCTGAAAGCGGCACGCGAACGGTGGCCAGCTCGAGGGTGCCGCCTTCGACCGTGATTTCCACGTCCAGCTTCTGCTTCGCCGCCTCCTGCGCGTAACTGCCCCACGCGGTTCCCGCCGAGTACAGGCAGCGAAACTGGCCCTGGGAAACTCGCGGGCGGAAGCGAATCTCCCGCTCAGGCGCCGAGTATCCGAAGCCGGAGAGCGCCGTAAGCACGCTCCAGCTCGACATGGCGCGCGCGTAGTGGTGGCCGCACTCGATCTCGTTCCACGGATTGCGCCGCGTGCCGTCGTAGCGGGCCCTTGCGGCGTCGACAATGGCCAGCCCTTCCTTCACCATGCCTTCGTAAATCAGGTGCGCGGCCACCTGGTATTCGATGCCGGTCCAGACTTCGTCGGAATATACAAACGGCAGCGCGGGCCGCTTGCCCTTGGGCCAACTGCACAGCAGCAGGCCCTTTTCATCGTTGAGCGCGTAGATGCGCTGGGCGTTGGCGAAATCGGCGAAATCGGTATTGAAGTTGTAGCGGAAAATCGAGGCCAGCGCGCTGCGCACGCGATCGTGCGGCAACAGCTTTCCCAACCCAACGACTTCGGCGAACCACTGGCCGAGTAATTGGTCCGAGAGGCACCCCTCGCCGTACTGGTAGCGCGCGGCTTTGGGCTGCGATTCATCCACTTTCTGCACGTAGTACTCGCCGTTCCACAGCGCCTGATCGAGCCGATCGCGGCCTTTCTCGAAGATCTGACGGTACGATTCCGCCGCCGCACGGTCGCCCAGATGTTCCGCCATGCGCGCGGCCGCCGTCAACGCACCAAGATAGAGCGTGCCCATCATGCTGTTTGGACCGTAGAACTCGATGTCGTAAGTGTTGTGCTGCTCGCCTTCCATGACACCGTCGCGGTCGGCGTCCCACTTCACCCAGGCGTATTCGAGCGCGCGCTTCACGTTCGGCCAGAGTTTGCGCAGCCAATCATCACCTGCGCCCCGCATCCACTCGCGGTAGACCTTCATGACGCAGCCCATCTGGCCATCGGCCGCGGGATGGACCTTGTTTCCGCCCTGCCGCAGAGGGACCGGCGTGCGAAAGCTCATGCTGCCATCGGGCCGCAGATTCACCAGAAAGTCAGTCTCGCGCATGCTGCGCTCGAGCGTGGGGTAAAGGTGCGCCATGGCCTGCTCGTAGTTGTACACGTGTGTGCAGTTCATGGGACAGCAGCCGTCATGATCGTTGCAGCCTTCGAACGC
>Ga0075436_100000638_pt1 | contig 23058 bp, 22 predicted proteins | sample RhiMethybrSRZTD5_FD_75303 | JGI IMG/M metagenome (GOLD analysis project Ga0075436, IMG submission 75303) | Populus rhizosphere microbial communities from Tennessee, USA - Rhizosphere MetaG P. TD hybrid SRZTD5 | ecosystem: Host-associated > Plants > Roots > Rhizosphere > Soil | place: USA...
GCCGTCGCCGTCGGCGTCGAAGCGGCTGCCGACGTGCGCGAACGAGTCCCATTGCGTCGAATACTGCAGCGCCATCAGCACCTGGTCGTCGCAGATGACATCGGTGAGGTTGTCGTTGTACTCGACGAGCGGCCGGCAGAAGAACTGCTTGCCGTCGCGCGACGTGGCCGCAAGGCGCGGCGGCGCGCGCCGCGGATTGAGCACCTGGCCGCCCGGATAATCGAGCGGGAGCGAGCAGCAGAAGGTGATGCCTTCCTTCACTTCCGCGACGCCTTGCAGCACCTTCTCGCGCGTCACCCAGTTCATGCGCCCGCGCTGATCATCGGGGCCGAACTCGCCCCAGTTGGATCCCGGCGGGCGTTGCTTCCAGCGTTGGCTCATAGGCTCAGTAGTAGTGGCGGCCGATCCATTCGGCGACGAGCGCGGGCTTCGCGGCACCGTCGCGCTCGATGACGACGCTCCAGGTGACCTGCACGCCGTTGTCCTCGATTTTTTCAAACTTCGAAACCGTGAAGCGCGCGCGCACGCGCGAGCCGACGGGCACGGGCGAGGTGAAGCGCACGCGGTTCAGGCCGTAGTTGACGCCCATCCTGCGGTCGCTGAACGAGAACGTCGACTCGGAGAGGTGCGAGAGCAAGGACAGCGTGAGAAAGCCGTGCGCGATGGTCGCGCCGAAGGGTGAATGCTTTGCGCGCGCGGGATCGACGTGTATCCACTGGAAGTCCTCGATCGCGCGCGCGAAAGTGTCGATACGCTGCTGCGTGATCTCGAGCCATGGCGAGACGCCCACTTCCTCGCCGACCCGGCTCTCGAGCTCGCGGATGCTGGTCATTTCTGGCGCAGGTGCGCGATCAGGCTCGTCGCCTCGGCGGCGCGGCGCTTGGCGCCCGCCGGATCGAGGCGATCGAGCTCGGCGCGCAGCGTTTCGTAGCTGGAGATCTGCTGGCGCACGAGCTCGCTGCCCTTCGCGAGGTCCTGCGGCGTCGCCGCGGCAAGCTGCGAAGAGACCTGGCGCAGCTGCGCTTCGAGCGCGGGCACGGACGCGACAGGCTTGGGCAACGGCGCGCCGCGGTAGGGGACGACCTCGGCGCTGACGCGCGGATCCGAGGGCGGCAGCGACGAGAGCCGCACGGAGCCCGTGTCCGGATCGACCCAGCGATACAGATCCGCGCGCGCCGCGGAAGCGGCGACGAGGCAGAGCGCGACGACCGTCGACGCGGCTCGAAGCACACTATCCCGGGCGCTTCGCCCTGGCGAGGAAGGCGCTCATCGCCGCTTTGGCCTCCGGCGAGCCGAGCCGCTCGGCGAAGATGCGGGCCTCTTCCGCAATGTGCGCGTCGATCGCCGCGGCGTGCGTCTTCTTGAGGAGCTGCTTGGTGAGCCGGATCGATTCCGGCGGCAGCGCCGCGAGCGCCGCCGCGGCGCGCTCGGCGCGCGCGAGCACTTCGCCGTCGGGCAGCACTTCATTCACCATGCCGACTTCGCGCGCCTTCTCCGCCGTGAACGGCTCGCCGAGCAAGAGCAGCGCGGCCGCGCGCTGGTGGCCGGCGAGGAGCGGCAAGAGGAAGGTCGAGCCGAATTCCGGCACGATGCCAAGCGGCACGAACGGCAGCTGGAAGCGCGCGCCCTGTCCGGCATAGACCAGGTCGCAATGCAGGAGCATCGTGCTGCCGATGCCGATCGCCGGCCCGTTCACCGCGGCGACGACGGGCTTGCGCATCCCGGGCAGCGCGCGAAAGAGCGGCGCGGCCGGCGAGTCCTCCGGTCGCAGCCGGGGTTTCAGGAAATCGGCGATGTCGTTTCCGGCGCTGAAGCACTCGCGCGTGCCATGCAAGAGCACGGCGCGCACGGCGGCGTCGGCGTCCGCGGCGGCCAGCGCCTCGCCGAGCAGGCGGTACATCTCGCTGGTAAACGCGTTCTTCTTCTCCGGGCGATCGAGCGCGATGCGCGCGATGCCGCCGCCGGTTTCAGCCCGTACCAAGCTTGTAGTCTTTCATCTGCTGGCGCAGCGTGAGCTTGGAGAGCTTGCCGGTGGCGGTGTGCGGCAGCTCGGCGACGAAGACCACGTCGTCGGGCATCCACCACTTGGCGATCTTGCCTTCGTAGAACTTGAGCAGTTCTTCGCGCGAGATGTCCTTCCCGGGCTTCTTCACCGCCACGACAATGGGCCGCTCGTCCCACTTGGGATGCTTCACGCCGATCACCGCCGCTTCCGCGATCGCGGGATGCGCGACCGCGATGTTCTCGAGGTCGATGGAGCTGATCCATTCGCCGCCCGACTTGATCACGTCCTTCGAGCGATCGGTGATCTGGATGTAGCCATCCGCATCAATGGTGCACACGTCGCCCGTGGGGAACCAGCCATCCTTCAGCGGATCGCCGCCTTCGCCCTTGAAATAGCTCTTGATCACCCAGGGGCCGCGCACCTGCAGGTCGCCGAACGCTTTCCCATCCCAGGGCAGCTCTTTGCCTTCCTGGTCGACGATGCGCATGTCGACACCGAAGAGCACGCGCCCCTGCTTGTACTGCAGCTGGGTGCGCTCTTCCCTGCTCCACTTCGCGTGCTTCGCCTTGAAAGTGGTCGCCGTGCCGAGCGGGCTCATCTCCGTCATGCCCCAGGCATGCAGCACCTCGACGCCGTATTCGTCCTGGAACGCGCGGATTATCGCCGGCGGGCAGGCCGAGCCGCCGATGACCACGCGCTTGAGCGTCGTGAAGCGCAGCTTCTGCTCCTTCATGTAGTTGAGAAGCGCGAGCCAGACCGTCGGCACGCCGGCGCTGATCGTCACTTCCTCGCGCTCGAAGAGCTCGTGCAGGCTCTTGCCGTCGAGGTGCTGCGCCGGAAAGACGAGCTTCGCGCCCACCAGCGCGCAGCCGTACGGCAGGCCCCAGGCGTTGACATGGAACATCGGCACGACCGGCAGCACGATGTCGCGCGCCGAGAGGTTGAGCGCATCGGGCAGCACCGAGGCGTAGGCGTGGATGATGCTCGAGCGGTGCGAATAGAGCGCCCCCTTGGGATTGCCGGTGGTGCCCGACGTGTAGCAAAGGCAGGCGGCGCTCCTCTCGTCGAAGCTCGGCCACTCGAACTGGTCGTTTTCCCGCTCGAGCAGCTCGTCGTAGCAGAGCCCCATCTTCGGCATGTGCGAGCGATCGGTCATCGCCACCCAGTGCTTCACCGTCTTAAGCTGCGGCGCGAGCTTCTCCACGAGCGGCGCGAAGGTGATGTCGTAGAACACCACTTTGTCCTCGGCGTGGTTGGCGATATACGAGATCTGGTCCGGGAAAAGCCGCGGATTGATCGTGTGGATGACCGCGCCGCTGCCGGCGACCGCGTAATAGATCTCGAAGTGGCGGTAGTTGTTCCAGCCGAGCGTGGCCACGCGGTCCGACGTCTGCACGCCCAGGCGCCTGAGCGCGTTCGCGAGGCGCCGGGCGCGCGCGTGCGCGTCGCGGTACGAGTAGCGGTGGATCGCCCCGCTCTCCACCGTCTTGGTGACGATCTCCACCGCCCCGTGGTGGCGATCGGCATGGCGGAGCAGGTCGCTGATGAGCAGCGGCCGGTCCATCATCAGGCCAAGCATGGTCATCCCCCTAGTACGGCTAGTTTACTGCTCGTTCGAGATGACCTCCCCGAAGAGCTCGAACTCGTGGCCGTTGAAGCGCTCGAGCTGCATCGCTTCGATCGGCGCATAGTCGGTGGGGCTGGTGCTGATGGCGATGCCCGGAAGCAGCGTGTCGATCCGGAAGCGCTTGAGGCTTGCCGCCTGCTTCATCACGTTGTCGCGCGTGAGGGTGTCCCCGCACTGCTTGAGCACCTGCTCGAGCGTCGCTGCCACGGAGTAGCCGTAGACGTTGAATGGATCCTGCAGGTCGGCGTCGGCATTGTACTTCGCCATGAACTCGCGCCAGGTCTTCATCGCCGGATCGTTCGCCCAGCGCTTATCGGTCGGGTCCTTGACGTACGCGCTGGTAATCACGCCCACCGCCTTCTCGAGTCCCGCGGGCTTGAGCACCGAGCCCACCGAGTTCGACACGTTGTTCAGGTAATGGACGGGCTTCCAGCCGCTGTCATAGGCGGCGCGGATCGCCTGCGCGGCGAACTTGGGCGTCGTGATGTTGAAGAAGACATCGGCGCCGGAGCTCTTCAGCTGCAGGATCTGCGAGTCCACGGTCGGCTCGCTCACCTCGTAGGACGCCTTGGCGACGATCATGTTCTGGTGCTGCGGGCCGAGGCCGTCCTCGAATCCCTTCAGATAGTCCTTGCCGTAGTCGTCGTTCTGGTAGAGCACCGCGATCTTGGCGTTGGGCTTGGTCTGCAGGATGTGCCGCGCGTAAATGCGCGCCTCGGTCTGGTAGTTCGGCTGCCAGCCCATGGTCCACGGATAGTTCTTCGGATCGTTCCACTTGGTGGCGCCGGTGGCGACGAAGAGTTGCGGCACCTTCTTCGCGTTCATGTACTTGTGGATCGCCGTGTTCGAGGGCGTGCCGAGCGACTGGAAAAGCAGCAGCACTTCATCCTGCTCGACGAGCTTCCTCGCCATCTCGACCGTCTTCGGCGGGCTGTAGCCGTCGTCGTACGACATGAAATTGACTTTGCGGCCGTTGATGCCGCCGCGGTCGTTCACCATGCGGAAGTACGCGGCGATGGCCTTGCCGATCGCGCCGTACGCGGAGGCCGGGCCGCTGTACGGGTTGGTGTTGCCGATCCGGATCTCGGTATCGGATGCGCCCGGGTCGTATTTTTTCTGCGCGAGCGCCGGGAAGGTGAGCGTTGCGGCGAGCAGTGCTACGGCGGGGAGAAGCCTACGTTTCATGGAAGAGCCTCCTTGGCATGCGATAGCTTACCCTCGCGGCGGCCGCGGGTGAGCGCTCGCACCGCGCCCGCCGCACCGGTCGGCATGAGGTAGACGAAACCGATGAGGAAGACCCCGAAGACGGCCCAGGGGGCGGCCTTCGAGAGCTCATCGGCGATGTTGGGCACGAACTGGATGAAAAGCGCCCCGTAGAGCGCGCCGGAAAGCGAGGCGAGGCCGCCGACCACGATGCCGACGAGGAAGGTGATCGAGAGGAACACGCTGAAGCTGTCGGGAGCGACGAACTGTACGGCGATGGCGCCCAGCGCGCCGGCGATGCCGGTGTACATCGCCGAGACGCCGAAGGCGAGCGACTTGTAGAGCGCCGTATTGATGCCCATCGCCTCCGCGGCGGTGTGGTGGTCGCGGATGGCAACCAGCGCGCGACCGATGCGCCCGGAGACGAGGTTCCAGCCCATGATGAAGAGCACGAGCGCGATCGCGAGCACGAAGAAGTACAGCCACTGGTCCGCATTGAGCTTCACGCCGGCCGCGGCGAGCCAAGCGGGCGGATCGGGCTTGATGATGACGATGCCCTGTACGCCGCCGGTCCATTTCTCGATGAAATGCGCCTTGAGAATCGGCGGCATGGAGACGGCGAGCGCGAACGTGGCGAGCGCGAGATACAGCCCCTCGAGCCGCAACGCCGGCAGACCAAACAAAAAGCCCGCGACCAGGCACACCGCGCCCGCGATCGGAATCGTCGCCCAGTACGGCACGCCGCCCTGGTCCATCAGGATCGCCGCGGCGTACGCGCCGATCGCATAGAACGCGCCGTGGCCGAGCGAGATCTGCCCGTTGTAGCCCGTCAGGATGTTGAGGCCAAGCAGCGCGATCGCATAGACCAGCACGAGCGTCGCCTGGAACGTGCGGTAGTTCGTCAACACGAACGGCAGGATGCAGGCCATGACGACCAGCAAAATGGTGACTGTCACCATTTTCCTGTTCATACGCGCGACACCTGCACGCTGCCGAAGAAGCCGGAGGGCCGCACGAGCAGCACGCCGACGATCAGCACGAGCGCGACGACGAGCTTGAGCTCGTTGCCGATGACGAAAGCGCCGAGCAGGTTCTCGAGCACGCCGACCACCAGCCCGCCGAGCACCGCGCCGCCGGGGGAGTCGATGCCGCCGAGAAGCGCGGCGGCGAAGGCGTAGAGCAGGATGCCGCTCATCATGTTCGGATCGAGATACACGATCGGCGCGACCATCATTCCCGCGACCGCGCCCACCGCCGCGGCGAGGCCCCAGCCGAGCGCGAGCATCCAGCCGACGCGAATGCCGACGAGGCGGCTCGACACCGGATTCTCGGCCGCCGCGCGCATCGCGAGGCCGAGCGGCGTGAAGCGGAAAAACACGTAGAGGAGCGCGAGCACCAGCAAGGTCACGAGCAGCGCGCCGACCTGGTGCGGCGACATGTAGCGCAGGCCGAGCGCCGGCGGGAACGGGCTCGGAAAGCTCTTGATCGTGTAGCTGAAGATCCAGCCGGCAACGCTGTTGAGGATCACCAGCAGGCCGATGAACACCACGACGACCGCGAGCACCGGCGCATTCTCTACCGGGCGGATGACGATGCGCTCGATGAGCACGCCAAGCACGAAGGCGCCGAGCACGGTGAGGCAGAACGCCGGCCAGTAGCCCATGCCCGCGTTGATCAAACTCCAGGCGAGGTACGTCGCGAACATCGCCATCTCGCCTTGCGCGAAGTTCACGAGGTGCGTCGCCTGGTAGATCATGACGAGCGCCAGCGCGAGGCTCGCGTAGATGCTGCCCGTCGCGAGTCCGGCGAGCAACTGGAACATGACCGCTTCCATCAGTACCCCAGGTACGCGCGCCGCACGGCGTCGTCGCACTTGATGTCGGCGGCGCTTCCCGCTCGAACGACGCGCCCGGTCTCGATCACGTACGCGTGGTCGGCGAGCTCGAGCGCCATCGCCGCGTTCTGCTCGACGAGCAGCATCGCCACGCCCGACTCGGCGTTGATCGCGCGCAGGATGGCGAAGAGTTCGCGCACGACGAGCGGCGCGAGCCCGAACGACGGCTCGTCGAGCAGCATCAGCTTCGGCGCGAGCATCAGCGCGCGCGATACCGCCAGCATCTGCTGCTCGCCGCCGGAAAGCGTGCCTGCCTGCTGGCGCCGGCGCTCTTTCAGCCGCGGGAAGTAGCCGTACATGCGCTCGAGGTCGCGCGCGAACGCCGCGCGGTCCTTGCGCACATAGGCGCCAAGTCGGAGGTTCTCCTCCGTCGTGAGGTGCAGAAACGTGCCTCGACCATCGGGCACGTGCGCGATGCCGAGGCGCGCGATGTCCTCGGTGCGCCGGCCGTCGATGCGCTTTGCGGCGAAACGCACCTCGCCTTCGGTGCGCACCATGCCGCAGATCGCGCGCAGCGTCGTCGTCTTGCCCGCGCCGTTGGCGCCGAGGAGCGCGGTGATCGAACGCTCCGCGAGCTGGAAATCCATGCCGTGCAGGACGCGCGTTGCGCCATAGGCCGCGCGCAGGCCGGCGACTTCGAGAAGGCCGCTCACGTCGACCCCAGGTACGCGCGCACGAGCTCGGGATGGCTGCGCACTTCGGCCGGCGTGCCTTCGGCGATGCGCTTGCCGAAGTTGAGCGCCACGACCCAGTCGGAGAGGCTCATCAAAAGCTGCATGTGGTGCTCGACCAGCAGGACCGTCAGCTTCAGGCGCTCGCGCAGCGAGCGGATCAGCGCGCCGATGGCGCCGACTTCCTCATGATTCAGCCCGCTCGCCGGCTCGTCGAGGAGCAGCAGCTTCGGCTGCGCCGCGAGCGCGCGCGCGAGCTCGACGCGCTTCTGCGTGCCGAAGGGCAGCGCCGCGACCGGTGCGTGCGCAAAGCGCTCGAGGTCGAGGAGCGCGAGCAGCTCGCGCGCGGCATCCCGCGCCGCGCGGTCGGCGCGCGACGCGTACGGCAGCCGCAGCGCATTGGCGAAGAAACCGCCGCGCGAGCGGCTGTGGCGCCCGACCATCACGTTCTCAAGCACGCTCATGGAGCGGAAGAGCGCGAGGTTCTGGAACGTGCGCCCGATGCCGAGCGCGGCGATGCGATGGCGCGGCACGGTGGCGAGCGACGTGCCGTCGAACGCGATGTCGCCCCGCTCGACCGGGTACAGGCGCGAAATGCAGTTGAAAAGGGTGGTCTTGCCGGCGCCGTTCGGGCCGATGAGGCCGACAATGCGACCGGGCTGGACGTCGAAAGACACGCCGTCGAGCGCGACGATGCCGCCGAAGCGCACGGCGACGTCCTGCACGCGCAGCAGCGCCTGCTCTCGCTCCGCCGCCAAAAGGGGACCTCCTCCTTGCGTTTAATTTTACCGAGTTAGAATCGACTCCCCCCATGAGCGAAGTCGCTCCCTACGCCGTCCGCGACGGCGTCGCCGTCATCACCCTTAACAATCCGCCGGTGAACGGGCTCGGCAACGCGCTGCGCGCCGGCATCCTCGAAGGCCTGCAGCGCGCCGACAGCGACCCGCAGGTGAAAGCGGCGGTGCTGATCGGCGCCGGCAAGGCGTTCTCCGGCGGCGCCGACATCCGCGAATTCGGCAAAGCGCGCGCGCGGCCCGACCTCTGGGAAGTGAACGAGGCGCAGGACGCGATGAAGAAGCCGCTCGTCGCCGCCATCACCGGCTTTGCCCTCGGCGGCGGCCTCGAGCTCGCGCTCGCCTGCCACTACCGCATCGCAACGCCGAAGGCGCAGCTCGGGCTGCCGGAAGTGAAGCTCGGCATCCTGCCCGGCTCGGGCGGCACGCAGCGCCTGCCGCGCATCATCCCGGTCGCAAAGGCGGTACAGATGATGACGACCGGAAACGCGATCACGTCGGAGGAGGCGCTGCAGCTTGGCCTCGTCGACGAGATCGTGCAGAACGGCGATTTGCTGCAAGCCGCGGTCGTGTACGCGAACAAGCTCGTCGCCGAGCGCAAGCCGCTGCGGCGCATCCGCGACATGCGCGCGAACGCTGAGGTCGACTTCAAAAAAATACGCGAGGAAGTCGCCAAGGCCTCGCGCGGCTATCCCGCGCCGCTCGAGATCGTCGCGTGCGCCGAGGCCGCGGTCAGCAAACCGTTCGATGAAGGACGCAAGGTCGAGCGCGAGCGCTTCGCGCACCTCGTCAACACCCCTGAATCGGCAGCATTGCGCCATGCCTTCTTCGCCGAGCGCCAGACGACCAAGATCCCGGACGTGCCGGAAGACACGCCCGCGCGGCCGATCAAGCAGGCCGCCGTCATCGGCGCGGGCACCATGGGCGGCGGCATCGCCATGAGCTTCGCGAACGCCGGCATCCCGGTGACGATCACCGACGCGACGCAGGACGCGCTCGAGCGCGGGCTGAAGCGCATCCGCGAGAACTACGCGGCCACCGTGGCGAAGGGGCGGCTCAAGCAGGAAGAGATGGACAAGCGCATGGCGCTGCTTCGCCCGACAACCAGACTCGACGAAACTCGCGACGCCGACATCATCGTCGAGGCGGTGTTCGAGCGCATGGACGTGAAGCAGGAGCTCTTCCGCAAGCTCGACGCCATGGCCAAGCCGGGCGCGATCCTCGCCACCAATACCTCCACGCTGGACGTCAACCAGATCGCCAGTGCCACCCAGCGGCCGCAGGACGTCGTCGGCACGCACTTCTTCTCGCCGGCGAACGTGATGCGCCTGCTCGAGGTGGTGCGCGGCGCGAAGACCGGCAAGGAGGTGCTCGCCACCACGATGAAGCTCGGCAAAGCGCTGAAGAAAGTGCCGGTGGTAAGCGGCGTGTGCGACGGCTTCATCGGCAACCGCATGCTGGAGAAATACGTGCAGCAGAGCCTCTTTCTCCTCGACGAGGGCGCAACCCCGCAGCAGATCGACGGCGCGCTCGCGAAATGGGGCATGGCGATGGGCCCGTTCACCATGTACGACATGGCGGGCAACGACATCGGCTGGGAGATCCGCAAGCGCCGTGCGAAAGAGCGGCCCGACTTCGTCTACGGCAAGTTCGCCGACCGCATCGCCGAGAAGGGGTGGTTCGGGCAGAAGACCGGGCGCGGCTGGTACCGCTACGAGCCGGGAGGCAGGAAGCCAATTCCCGATGCCGAGGTCGAGCGCATGCTCGCCGACTATCGCAAGGAAATGGGATACAAGGCGCGGGCGATCAGCGACGAGGAAATCGTCGAGCGCTGCATGTACGCGCTCGCCAACGAGGGCGCGCACATCCTCGAGGAAGGCATCGCGCTGCGCGCCTCCGACATCGACATGGTCTATCTCACCGGCTACGGTTTCCCGCCGTACCGCGGCGGGCCGATGTTCTACGCGGATACCGTGGGACTGGACAAAGTGCTCGCCGCCATGGAGCGGTTCCAGAAAGGATATCAGGGCGCGCAATGGCAGCCGGCGCCCCTGCTCGTCAAACTCGCGAAAGAAGGACGGAGGTTCAATGAATGAGGCAGTGATCGTCTCGACGGCACGCACCCCGCTCTGCAAGAGCTGGAAGGGCGCGCTCAACATGACGCACGGCGCGAAGATGGGCGGCCACGTGGTGCACGCGGCGCTCGAGCGCGCCAAGGTCGACCCACAGGAAGTGGACGACGTCATCATGGGCTGCGCGAATCCCGAAGGCGCGACCGGCTGGAACATCGCGCGCCAGATCGCCGTGCGCGCAGGGCTGCCGCAAAGCGTGCCCGGCATGACGGTGAACCGCTTCTGCTCCTCGGGCTTGCAGACGATCGCGCTCGCCGCGCAGCGCATCATCGCCGGCGAAGGTGACATCTTCGTCGCCGGCGGCCTCGAGTCCATCTCGCTCGTGCAGAACGAGATGAACAAGCACCACTTCCAGGACGAGTGGCTGCACCGGCACAAGCCGGAAATCTACTGGCCGATGCTGCAGACGGCGGAGTATGTCGCGCGCAAGTACGAGATCACGCGCGAGGACCAGGACCGCTACGGCGTGCAGAGCCAGCAGCGCGCCGCCAAGGCGCGCGCCGAGGGCAAGTTCAAGGACGAGATCGTGCCGATCACCGTGAAGATGAAAGTGGTCGACAAGAACACCGGCACGGAAACCATGCGCGAAATCATCGCCGCCGAGGACGAAGGCATCCGGCCGGACACGACCTACGAGGGTGTATCGCAGATCAAGCCCGCGATCGAAGGCGGCGTCATCGCCGCCGGCAACGCGAGCCAGTTCTCCGACGGCGCGTCGGCTTGCGTGGTGATGAGCGCAAAGGAAGCCGAACGCCACGGCCTCAAGCCGCTCGGCATCTACCGCGGCTTCGCCGTAGCGGGCTGCGATCCGAAGGAGATGGGCATCGGGCCCGTGTTTGCCGTGCCGAAGCTCCTTGAGCAGACGGGCAAGCGCATGGAGGACATCGATCTCTGGGAGCTCAACGAAGCGTTCGCGGTGCAGGTCATCTACTGCCGCGACCGGCTGCACATCCCGAACGAGCGCTTGAACGTGAATGGCGGCGCCATCGCCGTTGGCCATCCCTACGGCATGACGGGCTCGCGGCTCGCGGGCCACGGGCTCATCGAAGGCCGCCGCCGCCGCGCGCGCAACGTCGTCGTCACCATGTGCATTGGCGGCGGCATGGGGGCCGCCGGGCTCTTCGAGGTCGTGAATTGAGGCTGGTCATCGCCGCCGCGCTGGCACTCGCGGCGGCCGCGGCACAGGCGCAGAGCTTTCCGAGCAAGACGATCCGCATCATCGTGCCGTTCCCGCCGGGCGGCGCGAACGACCTGATGGCGCGCTATCTGTGCGAGCGCTTCCCGCACGATTTCGCCCAGCCGTGCGTGGTCGAGAACCGGCCGGGCGCCGGCGCCATGATCGGCATCGATGCCGCGGCGAAGGCCGAGCCCGACGGCCATACGCTCGTCATGGTGCCGAACAACGTCGCCACCATCCCGTTCCTCTACACCAAGGTGCCCTACGACACCGAGAAGGACCTCGCGCCGATCGCGCTCGTCTCGGGCACGCCGATCATGATCGGCGCTCATCCTGATTTCCCGGTGAAAACGTTCAAGGAGCTCGTCGCCTACGCCAAGGCGCACAGCGGCCAGGTGAACTTCACGAGCTGCGGCGTCGCGTCGCCGCAGCACCTCGCCGGCGAGTTGCTGGCCCGCGAAGCCGGCTTCAAGTGGACGCACGTGCCGTACAAAGGCTGCGGCGATGCGCTCACCGCAGTGCTCGGGGCGCAGGTGCCGGTCTTCATCAGCACGGTGGCGCACATCATTCCGCAGATCAAGAACGGGAAGCTGCGCGGTTACGCCGTCCTTGCCCCGGAGCGCAGCAAATTCGCGCCGGAGTACCCGACGGCGAAGGAAGACGGCTATCCCGACATGCAGTTCGACCTCTGGTTCGGCCTCATGACTTCGAGCCGCGTGCCGCAGCCGGTGCAGGCGCGCCTCAACGCCGAAGTCAACAAGGTGCTGCAGGCGCCGGATCTCCGCGAGAAGCTCGCGCAGCAGTTCTACGAGCCGATCGGCGGGACGCCCGAGCGCTTCGCGCAAGCCATCCGCGCCGACCGGGAGCGCTACGGCCGCGCCATCAAGGAAGCGGGCATCAAACCCGAATAGCTAAGCGAACTCGTCCAGCACCGAGCGACGCACGTCGTCCTCGATGAGGCGCCAGATGCGCTCGACGCAGGCGGTGAATTCTGCGGAGCGCTTGATCGAGAGCGCGCGCGGCCGCGCGAGCGTGACGGGCACGATCTCGCTGATGCGGCCGGGGCGGCGGCTGAGGACGACCACGCGGTCGGAGAGATAGACCGCCTCGTCGATCTGGTGGGTGATGAAGAGCACGGTCTTGCTTCCACTCGACCAGATGCGCGTGAGCTCCGTCTGCATGATCTCGCGCGTCTGCGCATCGAGCGCCGAGAATGGCTCGTCCATCAGCAGCACCTCGGGATCCACGGCCAAGGCGCGTGCGAGGTTCACGCGCTGGCGCATGCCACCGGAGAGTTGGCGCGGGTAATACGCCTCGAAGCCGGCGAGGCCGACGAGGCGCAGCAGCGCCTGCGTGCGGCTGCGGGCTTCGGCGCCACGCGCACCGTTGACCTCGAGCCCGATGAGCGCATTGCCAAGCACCGTGCGCCACGGCAGGAGGGCATCGGCCTGGAAGACGAAGCCGCGATCGATGCCGGGGCGCGTCACCCGGCGGCCGTCGATCTGGATCTCGCCGCGGTCGCTCGCTTCGAGGCCGGCGACGATGCGCAGGAGCGTCGTCTTGCCGCATCCCGAGGGTCCGACGAGGCTGACGAATTCGCCGCCGGCGACCGCGAGGTCGATGTTCTCCAGCACGGTGAGATCGCCGAACGCTTTCGTCAGGCCGCCGATGCGCAGCTTCATTCGAAGTTCCACGGTACAAGGTGCCGCTCGAGCGCCTGGAACGCCGCGGTAAGGACGATGCCGGCCGCGGCGAGCACGACCACGCCGGCGAAGAGCTGCGGCATGTTGAACACCTCGGCGGCCTGCGTGATCATGAAGCCGAGGCCGGCGCGGGCGCCGAAGAGCTCGCCGACCACGACGCCGATCAGCCCGCGCCCGACGCCGAGGCGCAGCCCGGCGAGGATGAAGGGCAGCGCCGCGGGCAGCGAGACCTTGGTAAAGAGCTGCAGCTTCGTCGCGCCGAAGGAGCGCACCGCTTCGATGAGCTGGCGGTCGGCGTTCCTTACGCCGGCGTCGGTGTTGATGATCACAGGGAAGAGCACGAGGCTCGCCACCACGGCCACCTTCGACCAGATGCCGATGCCGAACCACAGGATGAAGAGCGGCGCGAGCGCGATGACCGGCGTGGCGTAAAGCCCGGCGATCCACGGATTCAGCATCGCCGCCGGCCGCCGCCACGACGCGGTAACGAGCCCGATCGGAATGCCGAGGACGACGGCGAGCACGAAGCCGAGCAGGAACTCCTGCGCGCTCACCCAGCTATGGTGCTGGAGCGCGCCCTCGTTCCAGAGCTTGGCGAGCGCAAGCGCCGTTTGTGACGGCGTGGCGAGGAAGAGCGCGTTCTTGACGACGAAGCGCCCGACGAGCTCCCACAGCACGAGGCCGGCGATGACGGAGACCCAGGCGAGCGCGTGGCCCTCAATGCCGCGCTTTCCCGCCTTGCGCCGTGGTGCGCCGGTCTTTGCTTCGGCGCCCGCGCCGCTCAGCGCGCGCTCTTCAGCGGCCAGCGAACGCCGCCTTCAGGTACGACTCGTCCATGAACTTGGCGGGCGGTGGCGGCGGCTTCGGCAGGTCGCCGAGCTCGGCGACGGCCTCGAGCAGCCGCCGGAAGCCCTCCGTCGGCATCGAGCCGTCGCGCCGGAACGCGTGCAGCTCGTGGAAGAAAAGATCGTACGTCTTCGCCGAGTCCTCGGGCTTCGCGCCCGTCGCCTTGACGAGGATGGCAACCGCCTCGTCGCGGTTCTTCGGGTCGTAGAGCCACTCGACGCCCTCGTGTACCGCGCGCAGGAATTTGATCACCGTGCTGCGGTTGGCCGGCCCCCACTGCGTATTGATGCCGTAGCCGGTGAACGGCAGCCCGGGCAGCACCTTGTGCACGCTGCCCAAGTCCGAGTAGCCCTGCCCGAGCGCCTGGAAGTCGAACGGCGAAGTGAGGATCGCGGCGTCGACCCCGCCCGAGACGAGCGCGGCGAAGCGCGCGGTGGTGGCGCCGGCGTAGAGCAGATCGAAGTCGCTCGCCTTCAACCCGGCGGGCTTCGCCAGCGCCTCGAGGTAGATCAGCGTGATGTCCTTCGTGCCGCCGATCATGACCTTTTTGCCCTTGAGCTCCGCGAGCGAGTGCACATCCTTGCGGCCGACGAGCTTGTACGGCGGCTCCGCGACCTCGTAGGCGATGATCTTCATCGGCGCGCCCTGGTCGATCGGGCGCAGCAGATCCGGCAGCCCGGCTTCGCCGATGTTGATTGCGCCGGCGGCGAGCTGCTGCGCCGCCTTCGCGCTTCCGCCGGTCGCGACGATGTCGAGCTTCACCCCCGCGCGATCGAAGTAGCCCTTCTCGAGGGCCGCGTACACCGGCCATTGCAAGGCGAGCTTTGCCACGACCCCGAAGATGACGTTATCGGCGGCGGACGCGCTTTGCGCGTCGAGCGCGGCGGCGAGCGCGACGAGCGCGAGGAACTTTCTCATTTGGCTGCTCCGTGTTTCAAAAAGTGCTCGACGATCTCCTCGCCGGTGGCGAGCCAGACCTTGTCCTGCGAAGCGACGAATTTGAGCGCCCGGTCGAGCGCGTCGATGCGATGCGGCACGCCGCTGATGTAGGGATGCAGCGCGATCGCCATCACGCGCCCCGAGCGCTCCCCCTCGCGATGCAGCACCTCGAACTGGCGCCGGATCATGCGCTCGAACTCTTCCGGCGTGACGTGGTGGTATTCGATCGCCACCTTGTCGTTGATCTCGGCCGAATACGGGATCGAGCAAAGGCGCCGGCCGCCGCCGAGATCCATGACGTAGGGTTGGTCGTCATTCACCCAGTCGGCGACGTACTTGCAGCCGAACTCGGCGAGGTAGTCGAGCGTATTCCACGTCTCCTGCAGGCCCGAGCCCAGCCAGCCGGCGACCTTGCGGCCCGTCGCTGCCGCAATGCGCTCGAGCGTCGCGCGCACGACGTCGCGCTCGGTGCCCTCGGCGAGCTTGTTCAGGCGCCGCACGTTCGACTGGCAGTGGCCCATGAACTCCCAGCCGAGCTTTTTCGCCTCGTCGATGATCTCGGGATGCGCGTCGCAGATCTCGCTATTCAAGGCGACCGTGCCGCGCACGCCGTGCCGCGCCATGACCTCCATCATTCGCCAGATGCCGACACGGTTGCCGTAATCGCGCGGCGCCCAGGTGAGAACGTCGGGGATGAGCCCGCCGGAGCCGCCCGGACCCTCGGGCATGCGCTCATCGAGCGGAAAAAACTCGATGTTGGGAATCACCCAGAGGGCGAGGCGCGCGCCGTTCGGCCAGACGATCTTCGGCCGGCGGGTGATCGGCACATAGGGAAACGGGCCGTAGCGGCTCGGCTTCATCGCAGCTGCTCCAGGACGTCCTCCACGTGCATCACGTCGGCGTATTTGTGGTGCAGATCGAAGAGATTCACCTTGTGCGAGAGCAGATGCCGGTCGAACGTGCACTCCTCGACCACCACCGTGTGATAGCCGTTCGAATAGGCATCGACGACCGAGGCGCGCACGCAGCCGGAAGTCGACTCGCCGCACACGATGAGGCTCCTCACGCCGAGCTTGTTCAGGTGCGCGATGAGGGGCGTGCCGTAGAAGACGCTCGCGCGCTGCTTCTTCACCACCACGTCGCCCGGCTGCGGTGCGAAGTCGGCGCGGATTTCCCACGAGCGCTCGTCCACCCGGTTCACGCGCCGCTCGGTGGCCATCACCGTGGCGCTGGTATCGGTCGTCGAATAGAAGATCGGAAGCTTGGCCGCGCGCGCGGCGGCGAAAAGCCGTTTCGTCGGCTCGATCGCCGCCCAGGCGAACTCGCCGCAGGTGCTCGGATGGTCCTTGATCAGCTCGTGCACGGGGTGCGCGCCGCCCCCGTATGCAAGGTTGTAGAGATCGATGGCGAGGAGTGCGGGACGCTCGCCGACGTAGATCTCGCGCTCGTAGGCGCGGTAGATGGCGAGCGCTTCGGGGCCGACCACGTCCCGCCAGCAATGGTCCTCGAAGCCGCGCGCCATGGTGCTAAATTCTAGCCATATGCTCGTCCTCACGAACGATGAGATCGCAAAGCTCCTCACCATCGAGGAGTGCATGGCGGCGCTCGAGCCGATGTACCGCGACGTCGCGGAGGAGCGCGTGCTCTTTTCGCCGCGCGTGGACAACATCGCCCCGAACTCTCATCCCGAGGGCTATTACGCCTTCAAGCACATGGGCGGCACGTGGCCGCGCGAGAAGGTGCAGGCGCTGCGCATCAACTCGGACGTCGTCACGCATCCGCTCATCGCGGGCAAGCCGAGGCGGGTAAAGCAGCCCCTCGCACCGGGCGAGCGCTGGGTGGGACTCGTGCTCCTCTTCAGCACCGAGACGGGCCAGCTCCTCGCCATGTTCCCCGACGGCGTGATGCAGCGCCTGCGCGTCGGCGCGACGAGCGGGCTGGGACTGCGGCACCTCGCGCGCGAGGATGCGCGGCGCCTCGCGCTCATCGGCAGCGGCTGGCAGGCGGGCACGCAGCTCAGCGCCGCGCTCGCCGTGCGCAAGTTCCGCGAAGTGCGCGTGTGGAGCCCGCGACGCGAGAGCCGCGAGGCGTTCGTCGCCGAATGGGACGCGAAGATCGGCGGGCTTATCCGCGCCGTCGATACGCCGGATGCAGCGGTCGAAGGCGCGGACGTCATCGCCGCCGCGACCTCCTCCATGGTGCGCGTCATCGAGCCGCGCTGGCTGAAGCCCGGCGTGCACGTGAGCTGCATCAAGACCCAGGAAGTCGACGCCGAAGTCCTCAATGCCTGCGACCGCGTACTCTTCTCGAATCGCCGCCAGTCGAAGCACTACGACAACGTCATGAAGGGCACGCCGAACGTGAAGGACGAGTCGGCGCGCGGCTGGTGGAACGACGGAGCCGTACGCATGGACGGCTTCGCCGATCTCGCCGATCTCCTCACCGAGCGCGCGCAAGGCCGCCAGAACGCGAGCGAGATCACCTGCTTCGTCAACAACGTCGGCACCGGCCTGCAGTTCGCCGCCGCCGGCGCCTACGTCCTCGCCAAGGCGCGGCGCGAGCGCGCGGGCACCGAACTCCCCGACGACTGGTTCACCGAGAACGTCCATCCGTAGGCAGGGCGGACGTGCCACGCAGCGCGTTGACGTAACAGTCCGCTGAGCACAATTCGGGCGTCACTTAGCCGCACCACCCGCACCGGGAGGAGACGCAATGCAGCCCGACGAGCTGTACGACGACGATTTCGACCTCGAGGAAGAGGACAGCTTCGAAGCGGAGGATTGGGACGAGGAGACGCTCGGTCTCGACGCCGAGATGGACGCCGACTCCATCGCGCGCGAGATCGGCCTGCGGCCCTAGGCCGTGTGCTCGGTTCGCTTCCGGCCCGGCCGCCGCGGCCGCTAGCGAATCGGCCGCAAGACCGTAAAGGTAGACCCTTTGCCCGGCGCGCTATCCACGCGGATGGCGCCGCCGTGGAGCTCGACGAAGCGCTTGGTGAGCGCGAGGCCGAGCCCGGTGCCTTCCGCCTTGCGCGTCATGTGCCGATGCCGGTGTAGGTTCAGGATGTCGGCGGAAGCCCGCTGCTGCTCGAGCGCCTGCTTATATAGGCCTGCGCTTCCGCCGCTTGTCGCAGCCGCGCCTTACACCGGCTTTCGCCGCACCCCTAGTGTTTTGCGCTCTGCGGACGGGGATGTCATGGAGGAGTTCGGGCTCCGTCCCCGAATCAGTTCGGGCTCCGTCCCAGGTCTTTCAGGCCGAACCCAGGGACGGGCTGGGAGAAGCCCTTAAGGGTGAGCTCGCCTACGGGCTCGAAGTCGAAAACGCCGTCGAGGACAGCCATGGTTTTGCGATCGGCGAGGATCTGGCCCGCTTTTGCCTCGGCGCAAAGGCGCGCGGCGAGGTTGGTGACGTTGCCGATCGCCGCGTAGTCCCAGCGCCCCTCGAAACCGATCGCGCCGAGCGTGGCGTAGCCCTGGGCGATGCCGACGCCGAGGCCGAGGTCGAAGCCGCTCCTTTTTTTCCAGTGCGCCGCGATCGGTGAGAAGCAGTCCATCATCGCGAGCGCGCAGCGCACCGCGTGCTCGGCCGGCCGCTCGATCGGCACCGGATCGTTGAAGAACACCATCACCGCATCGCCGGCGAAGCGCTCGAGTGTTCCCTCGTGTTCGAGGACGAGCTTGCCCAGCGCAGCGTGGTAGGCCCGCAGGAGCTCCATCACTTCCTCGGGCTCGGCGCTGTCGGTGAAGGCGGTGAAGCCGCGCAGGTCGAAGAATTCGACGGTGATCTCGCGCCGGTGGGTCTTCAGCACGTCCTCGCCTTTGCCGGCGGCGATGGCTTCGGCGAGCTGCGGCGAGAAGAAGCTCTTCAGGCGCGCGAGGCGCTCGTCCTGGAGGTTCTTGATGCGCAGGAGCGACTTCACGCGCGCGAAGAGCTCGGCCTGGTTGACCGGTTTCGGCAGGAAGTCGTCCGCGCCCGCCTCGATGCCTTTGACGCGCTCCTGGTTCGGATCGAGGGAGGTCGCGAGCACGACGGGCAGGAGTGCAGTGGCCGGGTTCTCGCGGAGCTTGCGGCAGACCTCGTAGCCGGAGATCCCCGGCATCATGATGTCGAGGAGCACGAGATCGGGCGGCTGCCGGGCGATGCTCTCGAGCGCCTGCTCGCCGCTCGCGGCAGTCGTGATCTCGTAGCCCTTCGCCGCCAGCAGATCGGAGAGCAGCTTCACGTTCTGCGGCGTGTCGTCGACGACGAGAATGCGCTGCGCCATTTATCTCTTCGCTCCGTCGACGATGCGCTTCACCGTCTCTAGGAACTCCTTGAGGTTGATCGGCTTGCTGATGAAGGCATCGAATCCGGCGGCGGTGATCGCGCTGCGGTCGGTCGGCGTCACCGAAGCGGTCAGAGCGACGACCGGAATACGCGCCGTCTTGGAATCGCTGCGCAATTGCTTGAAGGCCTCGATGCCGTTAATCCCCGGAAGCTGGATGTCCATCAGTACGAGGTCCGGAACGCTCTCCTTCGCGAGCTTGACGCCTTCCTCGCCGGTCACGGCCTCTATGGTCTTGTAGCCCTTCGCTTGCAGCACGTCGCGCGCGAGCTTCATGTTCTTTTCGTTGTCTTCGACGATGAGGACTGTGCTCATGGATGTCCTTAGTGCCCGATGGGAAGAGTGACCGTGAAGGTCGAGCCTTTGCCGGGCGTGCTCTCGAGCCCGATCGTGCCGCCGTGCAGCTCGACGAAGCGCTTGGTGAGCGCAAGGCCGAGGCCCGTGCCCTCGGCCTTCCGCGTATAGTCGCGCCCGACCTGCTTGAACTCCTCGAACACCGCGGCGTGGTCCTCCGCCGCGATGCCGATGCCGGTGTCCTTCACGGCGATTTCCACCTTCGTCGTATCGAGCTTCGCGTTCACGTCGACGCGTCCGCCGTCGGGCGTGAACTTTACCGCGTTCGAGAGCAGGTTGACGATGATCTGCTTGAACTTGCGCTCGTCGGCGTGGAACTCGCCGAGCCGCGGATCGACGCTCAGCGCGAGCGCGATGCCGTGGCGCTGCGCGCGCTCACGCACGAGCGTCATGGCATTCGAGAGCGCGCTCGGCAGATGGAAGCTCGAGATCTCGAGGTCCATGCGCCCGGCTTCGATCTTCGAGAGGTCGAGGATGTCGTTGATGAGCGAAAGGAGGTGGCGGCCCGACTCGTGGATGTCTTTGAGGTAATCGAGCTGCTTCGGGTTCACTTCGCCGAACATCTTGTCGATCAGGACCTCCGAGAAGCCGATGATCGCGTTGAGCGGCGTGCGCAGCTCGTGCGACATGTTGGCGAGGAACTCCGACTTGTGCTTGTTCGCGATCTCGAGCTGCGCGCTCTTCTCCTGTATCTCACGGAAGAGCCGGGCGTTCTGGATTGCGATGACGGCTTGATCGGCGAACGTCTTGAGCAGCGAGATCTGCTTGTCGCTGAATGCGCCTGCGGCCTCTCGCGCCACCCAGATGGCACCGATGCCGCGGCCTTCGAAGAGCATCGGCGCGAAGATGATCGATTTGAAGCCGAGCACGCTCGAACCCTTGACGACCTGCGGCGGCGCGAGGCCCTCGCGCACGTCGGGAAAGTGCGCCACCTTCTGTTCGAGGATGGCCGAACCGGTACCGCTCTCGCGCGAGAGGGGCATCGGATAGATGCGCGCCAGCTCGTCGCGATGCTGGCCACGATAGGCGGCGAGCTCCACTTGACGGTCCGGGGTGGCGAGCGTGACGCCAACGAGGTTGCCTTCGAACAGGCGCTCCGAGCTTTCCAGGATCTTGTCGAAAACCGGCCTCGTGTCGGCGATCGAGCTCGAGATGGCACCCAGTACCTCGCCTGAAGCCTTCTGCTGCTCGAGCGCCTCCTTGGTCTCGCTGAAGAGGCGCACGTTCTCAATGGCAATGGCGGCCTGGTCGGCGAAGGTCGTCGCGAGGGCGATCTGCTTCTCGCTGAACGGACGCACCTCCGTGCGACGCAGGAACATGGTGCCGAAGGCTTTGCCCTCGCGCATAAGCGGCACGGCGAGCATAGTCTGGCGCCGGCCATAGCGTTGCGCGAGCTCCCAGCTGATCGGAAACTCCTGCTGTTCGCGCTCCAGGTCCTCGATATGAATTGGCTTGCCGTCGGCGATCGTCCGGCCGGTTAGCGTCCCCGGGTCGAACGGCAGCATGTCGTTGCCGCGCAGCTCCGCGGGCCCGTCGAACGCGCTGCGGCGCAGGTTCGCGCCTTCCAGCACGTAGATGGCAGCGGCAGCAGCGTCGCAAAGGCGCGTCGCACGCTGCGCGACCGCGTCGAGCGTGGGCTTGACGTCGCTCGGCGAGCCTGAGATCGCGCGCAGCACCTCCGAGATCGCGGTCTGCTGATTGAGCGACTCACGCGTCTCGTTGAAAAGCCGCACATTCTCGATGGCGATCGCCGCCTGATCAGCGAAGGTCTTGAGAAGCACGATGTGCTTCTCCTCAAACGGCCGCACTTCCTGCCGGCGTAGCACGATCGTGCCGAGCGCCTTATCCTCGCGCACGAGCGGCACGGCGAGGATGCTGCGGTGGCCATATTCGACGGCCATCGCGCGGCCGCGCGGGAATTCGGCTTCCGACGCGTTCTGCAGGTCGGCGACGTGCACGGGCTTGCGATCGACGAGCGAGCGGCCCATCACCGTGGTGCGATCGATCGGTACGTTGCGGTCGCTCGCGTCGGGACGGCCGATGTTGCCCATCGAGGCCGCGAAATGCATCACGGCGCCGTCGACCAGGACGATGTCGACGAACCTGGCCTCGCAGATGCGCGCGGCGCGCTCCACGACGGCGTTGAGCACCGGCTGCACGTCGCCCGGCGAACCGGAGATGACGCGCAGAATTTCGCTGATCGCGGTCTGCTGCTCGAGCGAATCCTTCGTCTCATTCACCAGCCGGGCGTTCTCGATCGCGATCACTGCCTGGTCGGCGAAGGCCTTAATTAGCGCGACCTGTTTGTCGTCGAAGGGTACGGGCTGCCGCCGCGCGGTGGCCACCAAGCCTATGACTTTGTCCTGGCGAACCATCGGGGCGAGGATGATGGAGTCATAGCCGATAGCACGCGCGTCCTCGCGCGAAACTTCTGGTGTGTTCATTGCATTGATGATCGGCGCCTGTTGCACCACCTGCCGCGTGAGCACGACGCGACCCGAAAGTGACCGCTCATCGATCGGCCGCGGATAGGTCCGCCTCAGCCTTTCTACCGTGGATTCACCGCCGACGGCAGCGATCTCCAGTTTCCCGTCACGCACCAAGTGAACGGCCGCGAACGGAGTACCTAGCAAGCGCAGGAGGTTGCGCACGATCGCGTCGAAAACAGGTTGCGTGTTGGCGATCGAATTTGAAATGGACGAGAGGATCTCGCCGCTCGCCTGCTGAAAGTCGAGCGCCTGCTTCAATTCCGCCGTGCGCTCCTCCACTTTTCGCTCGAGGCCAGCGTACGACTCGCGTAGCTGCGCGGTCATGCGGTTGAACTGATCGGCCAGCGACTCGAGCTCGTCGCCGGTCTTCACCGAGATCTGGGACTCGAGATCGCCGGCGCCGATCCTCTGCGCGCCTTCTTGCAGCACGCTGATCGGCCGCACCATGCTGCGCGCGAGCCACATCGCCGCGATCGCCGAAAAGAGAAGGCCGGCGACGAGGAGCGCGACCGTGCGGATTACCGTGGCGTCGAGCGCCTGGTAGACCTCGGACACCGGCTGCTCGACGAGCACTCTCCAGCCGAGCGGCGTCGGCCTCTGGCCCTGCATCGGCTGCTCGCGCGAGGGCTCGATCGGCGCGTAGGCGGTGAGCACGCGATTGCCGCCGAGGTCGTTGGCGAGCATGGCGAGCGAATCGTCGGCGTCCGGGCTGAGCGCCGCTTTCACCTGCTCGAGGTGCGACATGCTCGTCTTGCGCAGCACGAGCCCGATGTCCGGATCGGCGACGAGATGGCCGCTGCTGTCGACGACATAGGCCTTGCCTTTCTGGCCGACCTTGATGCGCGTGACGACGTCCCAGATGAACTTGAGGTTCACTTCCGCGACCGTCACCGCGCCTTG
>Ga0075436_100000639_pt1 | contig 23035 bp, 23 predicted proteins | sample RhiMethybrSRZTD5_FD_75303 | JGI IMG/M metagenome (GOLD analysis project Ga0075436, IMG submission 75303) | Populus rhizosphere microbial communities from Tennessee, USA - Rhizosphere MetaG P. TD hybrid SRZTD5 | ecosystem: Host-associated > Plants > Roots > Rhizosphere > Soil | place: USA...
CACACCGAGCAGTCCGCCCGCGAGGCCGGCGTACGCGGCGGCGATGACGAAGGCGGTGAGCTTGTAGCCGTGGATGTTGTGGCCGACGGCCGCCGCGCGCATCGGGTTCTCGCGGATGGCACGGAAGACGGCGCCCACGGGCGAGCGCACGATGCGCAGCGCGACCACGATGCCAATGAAATAGCAGGCGGCGAGAAAGGGATAGAGCGCCCAGCCGGTCGTGAAGTGAAGCTGCGTGAAGCCCAGATCGAGGCTCGGCGTGGGCACGCCCGGCAGGCCGTTCTCGCCGCCCGTCCACTCGGAGAGCGGATTGAACTCGACGAAGAAGAACACCTCCGCGATCGCAATCGTGATCATCGCGAAGTAGATGCCCGTGCGACGCAGCGCGATCAGGCCGACGAGGTAGCCCACACCCGCGGCGGCGACCGTGCCGATCACGAGCGCCGTGATGACGTGCGGAAAACCCGCGCGCGTGAGGAGGTACGCGGCGACGAAGCCGCCGGTGCCATAGAGCGCCGACTGGCCGAACGAGAGAAGACCGGTGTAGCCGAACAGGATGTCGAAGCCGATGCCGAAGAGTCCCCACACCAGGACGCGGTTCACGGTGTTCGGCGCGGCGTCGAAGAGCGGCAGGATGAACGGTGCCGCGATGAGCGCAAGCGCCGTCAGCGTCTCGATGAGCAGCGGCCGCCGCGGGCTGTAGATGCGATCGGCGTTCATTCGCGGCCGAGCTTGCCGAGCAGGCCGCGCGGCCTGAGCATGAGCACGAGCGTCATGGCGGCGAACAGCATCACGTACGCATAGCCGGGATTGACCATCGAGGTGAGGCTGATGATCTCGCCGGCGATCAGGCCGCCGAGCACCGCACCGGGGAAGGAACCGACGCCGCCGATGACGACCACCACGAACGTCTGCACGAGGATCTGCTCGCCCACTTCGGGGCTGAGCGAGACGATGGGGGCGTTGATCATGCCGGCGAAGCCCGCGGCCATGGCGCCGATGCCAAACACCACCATGAACACGCGATCGACGTTGATGCCGAGCGCGTCGACCATCGCGGCGTCTTCGATGCCCGCGCGCACGATCATGCCGAGCCGCGTGCGATAGAGCACGAGGAAAAGAACCAGCAGCGCGACGGCGCAGATGCCGACCACGGCGAGGCGGTAGGTCGGGTAGAACATGAAGCCCATGTTGGTGATGCCTTGCAGGAGCGCCGGTGCCTGCACCGTCTTCGAGTCACTCGAGAAATACCAGCGCACGGCCTCGACGAAGAGGATGGCGAGGCCGAAGGTGACGAGCAATTGGTCCTCGTGCGGCCGCGCGTAGAAATAGCGGATGATCACCCGCTCCATGACGATGCCCAGCACGCCGAGCGCGAGCGTGCCCGTCGCGACGCCGGCGACAAACGAGCCGCTCGCCTGCCAGGCGACATAGCCGGCGTAGCCGCCCAGCATGAACATCGCCCCGTGCGCGAGATTCAGCACGCCGAGCGTGCCGTAGATGATGGTAAGGCCCGACGCGATGAGCGCGAGCAGCGCCCCGAGCGCGAGGCCGTTGAAGAGTTGCGAGCTGAAATTAGCCCAGGTGATCACGCGCTAAAAGGCCGTCGCCCCCGCGCAAGCGGGGGCCCAATTTGTCTTAAAAAATGGGTCCCCGCTCGCGCGGGGACGAGGGCCATCGGCCTTACGTGTAGTCGCCGAGCTTGCAGCCGAACGCGTCGGGCTTCTGCATGAGCGGCGCGCCCGGCACGATCTCGGTCACCTCCCAGAAGTCCTCCTTGTTGCGCATCTGCTTGGGCGCCTTGCCGCGCACGATGACGACCGGGCGCACGAGCTGGTGGTCTTCCGCGCGGAAGTACACCTCGCCGACGAAGGACTGGAGCTTGCGGCCCGCCTCGTAGGACTTGATGACGTCGGGCGGATAGAAGCTGCCCGCGTTCTCTACCGCGTCAGCCCACATTGCGAACGACATGTACGCGTTCTCCGCGCCCCACTCGGGGTTGTAGCCGTACTTCTTCCGGAAGTCCTGCACGAACATCTTGGCGAGCGGGAACTTGTCTTCCAGCGTCCACCAGAAGTCGGTCGCGGCGTAGACGCCCTGGGAAAGCTCGGCGCCGATGTTCTTCGCGAGGAAAGGGATCTGATAGGGGATCACGAGCTTCATCTTCGGGATGATGCCGAACTGCTTCGCCTGCTGCGTCGAGAGCACCGCATCGCGGCCCCAGTTGACGTTCAGCAGCACCTCGGCGCCGGAGTTGGCGATGTTGGTGAGGTAGGAGCTGTAGTCCGTGGCGCCCAGCGGCGAGACCTGGTTCGTCACCATCTGCCAGCCGCCGTTCTTGATCAGGTACTCGCTCACCGACTTCGTCACGGTGTGGCCGTACGTGTAGTCGGGCGTCATGAATGCGCACTTCTTGTTCTTGCCGTACGCCTTGAGGAGCACCGGGCCGATGGCGTTGGCGGCGGTTTCGCCGTAGAAGTTCTGGCGGAAGCCGTAGCGCACGCAATCCTTGCCCGTGGTGTCGTTCGAGCCGGAGATGCCGGTGACGTAGAGCACTTTCTCGCGCTGCGCGAGCTTGTTCATTGCCACCGCGACCGCGCTCGAGGTCGAGCCGGTCATCAGGATGACGTGGTTCTCGGTAATGAAGCGCTGCTCGGCCTGCACCGCGTCGTTCGGCTTCGCGGCCGAATCGGCCACCACCAGCTTGAGCTCCTTGCCGAGCACGCCTTTTTTGGTCTTGGGCGAGATCTTGCGGATGAGCTCGTTGCCGCCGTTGATGTGCTCGACGGCGAGCTGCCAGCCCTTCAGCTCGTCCTCGCCCTGCTCGGCGTAGGTGCCGGTGCGCGGCACGGCGACGCCGATGAACACCTCCTTGCCCTTGACGCCCTCCGGCCAGGTGCCGATGGGCGGATGCCCATTTTCGTCGGCGAGCGCCTGCCGGACGTAGGCGGGCAGGGCGAGCCCGCCGGCGACGCCGAGTCCGGTGCGCATGAAGTCACGACGCGTGTACGGATGTCTGTTGTCTTGCATGGATTCTCCTCCGGATAGGTCTATATCGTGGCGCGACAAGCCTGCATTTATATCGGGGGACGATATTAAACGCAACGCCCGCCTCGTGTGGTAAAAACGCCGCCCGGAGACCGAGCTTGCTACTGAAGAAGGCGGAGCGCCGCTACCAACTCGAGACGCGCGACTACGCGCGCCTGGCCGCGTTCCGCCATGCGCTGCGCCGCTTCCTGCGCTTCAGCGAGGCGGCCGCGGCGCGCGTCGGCCTCACCACCCAGCACTACCAGGCGATGCTGGTCTTGCGTGGCTGTCCCGACGACAAGCGGGTGACGATCAACGACCTCGCGCAGCAGCTGCTCATCAAGCACAACAGCGCGGTCGAGCTCGTCGATCGCCTCGCCGGCGAAGGGCTGGTCGTGCGCGAGCCCTCGAGCGCCGACCGGCGCAAAGTGGAGCTGCGGCTCACCGGCCGCGGCCGCCAGGTGCTCGCCAAGCTCGCGGCGATGCACCGCGCCGAGCTGCGGCGCGTCGGACCGGCGCTCAAGCGTTTCTTGGCCGACCTGTCGCGCCCGGCGAAGGACTGAGGCTCAGTCCTTGAGCAGCAGCTGGATGAGCGCCGCGGTGCTGTCCCAGCGCTTGCCGCCGCGCGCCTCGAGGTGCGCATAGAACTGATCGACGAGCGCCGCCACCGGCAGGCGCGCGCCGCTCGCTCTTGCCTGCGCGAGACAGATGCCCATGTCCTTGCGCATCCATTCGATCGCGAAGCCGAAGCCCTCCGCCTTGAGCTCGCTCATCGGCTTCCAGCGGTTCTCCATCTGCCAGGACTGCGCGGCGCCTTTGGAGATGACGGAGATGACCTTCTCCAGGTCGAGCTGGTTGCGCTTGGCGAACGCGAGCGCCTCGGCGAGCGCCTGCGCAAGGCCGACGATGCAGATCTGGTTCACCATCTTGGTGAGCTGCCCGGCGCCGGCTCCGCCGATGAGCGCCGCCATCTTCGCGTAGACGTCGATCACCGGTTTCGCGCGCTCGAAGTCGGCGGCATCGCCGCCGCACATGATGCCGAGCTGGCCGTTCACCGCGCCCGCCTGGCCGCCCGACACCGGTGCGTCGACGAAGCCGATGCCCTTCTCCTTCGCCTTGGCGTGAAGCTCGCGCGCGAGCATCGCCGAGGCGGTGGTGTGGTCGACGAGGATCGCGCCGCGCTTCATGCCGGCGAGCGCACCGCTGTCACCATAAACGACCGAGCGCACGTCGTCGTCGTTGCCGACGCACATCATGACGAAGTCGCACTCCTTTGCCGCCTCGCGCGGGGTGGCCGCGTGCTTGCCGCCGTATTCCTTCGCCCATTGCTGCGCCTTCGCCGCGGTGCGGTTGTACACCGTGACCTCGTGCGCGCCCTTCTTGCGCAGGTGACCCGCCATCGGATAGCCCATGACGCCGAGGCCGAGGAACGCGACTTTAGCCATCGTTTTGTCTCCTAAGGTTTTTCTTCAGGGTTGACAGACGCCGGTCAACGGACCCACAATCATGGACGTTTATACAGTATCCGGTGTTGGCCCAGCCTCTTGCAACCCGAGGACCTGCCGTTAGATGCCGACATTGCTAGAACAAGAGGTACATCGAATGGATGACAACAAGTCTAAGGCATTAGCCGCCGCGCTTTCCCAGATCGAGAAGCAGTTCGGCAAGGGCTCGATCATGAAGATGGACGCGGAGGCGATCAAGGACATCGAAGTGGTGTCCACCGGCTCGCTCGGCCTCGATCTCGCGCTCGGCGTCGGCGGTCTGCCGCGCGGCCGGGTGGTCGAAATCTACGGTCCGGAGTCCTCCGGCAAGACCACGCTCACGCTCCAGGTGATCGCCGAGATGCAGAAGGCGGGCGGCACGGCGGCGTTCATCGACGCGGAGAACGCGCTCGACATCACCTACGCGGCGAAGCTCGGCGTGAAGACCGAAGACCTGCTCATCTCGCAGCCCGATACCGGCGAGCAGGCGCTCGAGATCGCGGACATGCTGGTGCGCTCGGGCGCGGTCGACGTGATCGTCATCGACTCGGTCGCCGCGCTCACGCCGAAGGCGGAAATCGAGGGCGAGATGGGCGAGCCGCAGATGGGGCTGCAGGCGCGGCTCATGAGCCAGGCGCTAAGAAAGCTCACCGCCAACATCAAGCGCACGAACACGCTGGTGATCTTCATCAACCAGATCCGCATGAAGATCGGCGTCATGTTCGGCAACCCGGAGACGACCACCGGCGGCAATGCGCTCAAGTTCTACGCCTCGGTGCGCATGGACATCCGGCGCATCGGCTCGATCAAGAAGGGCGACGAGGTCATCGGCTCGGAGACGCGCGTCAAGGTGGTGAAGAACAAGGTGGCGCCGCCTTTCAAGCAGGCCGAGTTCGACATCCTCTACGGCGAAGGCATCTCGCGCGAAGGCGAGGTGCTCGAGATCGGCGTGAACCTCGGCGTGCTCGAGAAGTCCGGCGCCTGGTACGTCTACGGAGCCGATCGCCTCGGGCAGGGCAAGGACAACGCGCGCGACTTCCTCAAGGAAAATCCGCAGCTCGCGCGCGAGATCGAGGCCAAGATCCGGGAAAAGGCCGGCGTCATGCGTGCGGCCCCGATCGCCGCGGCTGACAAGGTCGAGGAGCCGGCGCCGGACAAGAAAGTCGAGCATCTCTCGACGCGCAAGCGCGGAGGCAGCGCCTAGCAGCAGCACAGCCGCGCACGGTGAAGCCCGAGCGGCCCGATACGCCGAGCGAGCTCAAGGTGCGTGCGCTGCGCTACCTCGCACGGCGCGAGCATTCGCGCGCTGAGCTCGCGCGCAAGCTTGCGCCGCACGCCGAATCGCCGCGTGCGCTCGAGTCGATGCTCGATGAGCTCGCGAGCCGCAGGCAGCTGAGCGACGAACGCTACGCCGAGACGCGTGCCCATTGGCTTGCGCGCAAGTACGGCGCGGCAAAGATCCGGCAGGACCTGAAGGCCCATGGCGTGGCCGACGTCATCGCCGAGCGCGTGTCGAGCGAGGGCGAGGACGAGCGCGCACGTGTCATCCTCGCGCGCAAGTATTCGACACCCGCCGCGACGCGCCAGGAAAAAGCGCGGCGCGCGCGTTTTCTTCAGAGCCGTGGTTTCTCGTACGAGACGATCCGCCGCGCGCTCGCGCTCGCAGAGAGCGATTGAATTTATCCGGGCGTATTTAATTGCGCGCGTTGTGCGCCGTCAGCAGCGCCGCGCGTTCATCCCTGTGCAGGCTTAACTGCGGAGAGGAGGTGAACGTAATGGAACAGGCACAAGCATTGGCAGTCGTGCGCTCGCTCGCGAATGGCGTGGACCCGGAGACCGGCGAAGTGTTTCCAGCGCAAAGCGCGTACCAACGGCCGCTCGTCGTGCGCGCACTGTACGAAGCAGCCTCGGCGCTCGAGCGCATGGAGCGCTTCGAGCGCAGGAAGGCGCAGCTGCCGCCGAAGACCGGCGAGCCGTGGACGGAAGAAGAAGATCGCAAGCTTCTCGCCGCGTTCGATGCCGGACGCGCGCTGCAGGAGCTCGCGGCCGCGCACGAGCGCACCATGGCCGCAGTGAGAGCACGACTCTTGAAGTACGGCCGCATCAACGCATAGCGGGGAGTTCCCGGAGCGACCGCGGCGCTCCGGGCTTTTTGCCGCGCTGTCGTCCGGCGGGCCTCTCGGCTCGAGCAGGTAGAATGGTCCGATGAAGTCAAGCGAGATCCGCTCGAGCTTCCTCGAGTATTTCCGCTCGAAGGGCCACAGCATCGTGCCTTCGAGCTCGCTCGTGCCGGCGAATGACCCGACGCTGCTCTTCGTCAACTCCGGCATGGTGCAGTTCAAGGACGTGTTCCTCGGCAAGGACAAGCGCTCCTACAAGCGCGCCACCACCGCGCAACGCAGCCTCCGTGCCGGCGGCAAGCACAACGACCTCGAGAACGTCGGCTACACCGCGCGGCACCACACGTTCTTCGAGATGCTGGGCAATTTCTCGTTCGGCGATTACTTCAAGAAGGATGCGATCGGCTTCGCCTGGGAGTTGCTCACGAAGGTGTACAAGCTGCCGCCGGAGCGGCTCTGGACCACGGTCTACCAGACCGACGACGAGGCCTACGACCTCTGGACGAAGATGGTCGGCGTGCCGAAGGAGCGCTGCGTGCGCATCGGCGACAAGCCGGGCGGCGCCAAATTCCAGTCCGATAACTTCTGGCAGATGGCCGACACCGGCCCGTGCGGCCCGTGCAGCGAGATCTTCTACGACCACGGTCCCGGCATCGCAGGCGGGCCGCCCGGGTCGGCGGATGCCGACGGCGACCGCTACATCGAGATCTGGAACCTCGTCTTCATGCAATACAACCGGGACGAGCAGGGCAAGATGAATCCGCTGCCCAAGCCCTCGGTCGATACCGGCATGGGCCTCGAGCGCATCGCCGCGGTGCTGCAGGGCAAGCACTCGAACTATGACATCGATCTGTTCCAGGACCTGATCAAGGCGGCGGCGCGCGAGACGCACACGCGCGAGCTCAGCAGCCCGTCGCTCAACGTTATCGCGGACCACATCCGCGCCTGCAGCTTCCTCGTGGTCGACGGCGTGATTCCGGGCAACGAGGGGCGCGGCTACGTGCTGCGCCGGATCATCCGCCGCGCCATCCGGCACGGCTACAAGCTCGGCCAGAAGGAGCCGTTCTTCTATCGCCTCGTGTCCGATCTCGACAAGGCGATGGGCGAGGCATATCCGGAGCTGCGCGGCGCGAAGGAACGTGTGGCCGATGTCCTCAAGCAGGAGGAGGAACGCTTCGCCGAGACGCTCGAGAACGGCATGGGCGTGCTCGAGTCCGCGCTCGCTTCCGGCGAGCGCCTGCTCGACGGCGAGACCGTCTTTCGCCTGTACGACACCTACGGGTTCCCGGTGGATCTCACGGCCGATATCTGCCGCGAGCGCGCTGTGATGATCGACATGGCGGGATTCGAGGCGGCCATGGAGCAGCAGCGGGAGCGCGCACGCGCCGCGTCGAAGTTCGTCGCCGCCGCCGGGCTCGAATATTCGGGCCGCAAGACCGAGTTCCACGGCTACGACACGCTCGCGCTATCGGCCAAGGTCGTCGCGCTCTACAACGAGGGGACGCAGGTCCCGGCGTTGAAGAGCGGCGAATCGGGCACCGTGGTCCTTAATCGCACCCCGTTCTATGCCGAATCCGGCGGGCAGGTCGGCGACCGCGGCGAGCTGGTCGGCTCGCAGGGCACGTTCGAGGTCGCCGATACGCGGAAGATCCAGGCCGAGGTATTCGGTCATCAAGGGAGATTGAAGACCGGCACGCTGAAGGTCGGCGACACCGTGGAGGCGCGCGTCGATATCGCGCTTCGCAGCCGCACGATGCGCAACCACTCGGTGACCCATCTCATGCACAAGGCGCTGCGTGACGTCCTCGGCCCGCACGTGCAGCAGAAGGGCTCGCTCGTCGACGCCGAGAAGACGCGCTTCGACTTCTCGCACGACAAGCCGCTCAGCGACGAGCAGGTCCGCCGCGTCGAGGCCCAAGTGAACGACGAGATCGTCAAGAACACGCCGACGCGCGCCGAGATCATGCCGCTCGAGCAGGCAAAGAGCTCGGGGGCGATGATGCTCTTCGGCGAGAAGTACGGCGACGAAGTGCGCGTGCTCGACATCGGCACCTCGCGCGAATTCTGCGGCGGCACGCACGTCACGCGCACGGGTGACATCGGCTTCTTCAAGATCATCGAGCAGTCGGGCATCGCCGCCGGCGTGCGGCGTGTGGAAGCGACGACGGGCGAAGCTGCGCTTGCTTGGGTGCAGCAGATGGAGCAGCAGGTCGGCGAGCTGGCCGCGCAGTTCGGCTTCCAGAACGTGGATTTCGATCAGCTCCGGAAGCGCGCCCTGTCGCTGCAGGAAGACAACAAGAATCTGCAGAAGGAGCTCGCGCGCCTGCGGCTGAAGCTGCTCTCCGGGCCCGGGCAGGACATCGCCTCCCAGGCCGTGGACGTGAAAGGCGCCAAGGTGCTCGCCGCGACACTCGAGGACGCGGACGCCAAGACACTGCGCGAGACGGTCGACCGGCTGAAGGACCGGCTCAAGTCGGCGGCGATCGTGCTCGGCGCCGTGAACGACGGCAAGGTGTCGCTCGTTGCCGGCGTCACGGCGGATCTGACCGCGAGGGTCAAGGCGGGGGAGCTCGTCAATTACGTTGCCCAACAAGTGGGCGGCAAAGGCGGCGGGCGCCCCGACATGGCGCAGGCCGGTGGCACCAACCCGGCGGCCCTCGCCGGGGCGCTACAGTCGGTAAGGTCCTGGGTCGAGCAACGGGTCTAGAAGCTCTCTCCGTCGTTCCTGCGAAAGCGGGAATCCAGCTTTTCTTATTTAGAAGTCACGCGGTCCTAAAAACCGATCTTGTGCCGGCGGCCGCCGCGGCCAAGCTGCACATCGTCGGGCTCGACTTCGGTGCGGCCGGCGAGCTTGGCCGTGCCGAACGCCGACTGCACGGCGCGGCGCATTTCGCGCGGCGCGAGCGAGGCGAGCTTCTCGAGCGTCTCGACCCCGGGCGTTTCCGGGAATTGCCGGCCCCAGTCGTGGGCGTTGCGCACCTCGCGGTAGATGGTCGTCGCGATGCGCAGCGATCCGGTCTCATCGGGGGCGTCGATCTCGTACACGGTAAGGCGGTTGAGCAGCGGCTCGGGGATGCGCGCCGGGTCGTTCGCCGTCGCCAGCCACACCGCGCCCGAGGCGTCGATCGGCAGCTCGACGAACTCGTCGACGAAGCGCGTGGCCGTCTCGACTTCCAGCAGCTCATAGAGCGCGCCGAGCGGATCGTACTGGCCGTCCGAGCTCGCCTTGTCGAGCTCGTCGACGACGATGACCGGATTGGCGTACTCGCCGTTCAGGAACGTGTCGAACACCTTGCCCGGCTTCGCGTTCTTCCATTGCGATGACGCGCCCGAGAGCACCCAGCCGGCCGTGAGCGAGCTCATCGGCACGAAGCCGAAGCCCGTGCCGAGCAGGTGCGCGAGCTTGCGCGCGAAATGCGTCTTGCCGATGCCCGGCTCGCCGAGGAGCAGCATGGGCGGCAGCTCGATCGAGTCGTTCGAATCCACGCAGAGCGCGAGGTGCTTGCGGATGTCTTCCAGCACCGCGCGGAAATTCGGCAGCTCCTCGAAAAGTCCTTCCATCTCCGGCAGCGCGGAAGGCTTCACGGTGAAGCGCTGGCCGCCGAGGCGCAGCATCTTCTCGTAGATGGCGCGCAGAGCTTCGTTCGCCGAGGGCGAGAGCTCCTGCAGCGCTTTCTCCACGGAGGGCAGGTCGTAGACGTCCTTGAAGCCGGCGATCGGAATGCTCACGCTTGCGGACATGCGGCACCTCTCTTGGCTGCTTCTTGTGTTGAAAAAACTAACATGACGCTCGGTTCGTAGCAAACACCGCGCCTGGCAGCCCGGGCTGCCGAGTGCCAATCGGCTACATTTCGTCGCATGACTACTACAACGCGCGAGCACTTCCAGAGTTTCGGCGCCGGCCATCTTCCGGGACATCTCGGCGTGGAAATTCTCACGGTGAGCCCCGCGCTGGTGGAGAGCCGCCTCGCCGTGAATCGTCAGGTGATGGCCCCGAATGGGTACCTGCATGCCGCCTCGGTGGTCGCGCTCGCCGACACGAGCTGCGGCTACGGTTGCGTGGCGGCGCTGCCCGAAGGGGCGAGCGGCTTCACGACGATCGAGCTGAAGGCCAACTTCCTCGGCACGGCGCGCGACGGTGCGATCGTTTGCCGCGCGACGCCGCTGCACCGGGGGCGCACCACGCAGGTCTGGGACGCCGTGGTCACGGTGGAGGGTAGCGGCGCGAAGATCGCGCTCTTTCGCTGTACGCAGATGGTGCTCTGGCCCAAGTAGACAGCCGAAGGGCCGCCATGCTTCAATGCCGACGATGACGCGCCGGTTTTTTGGCTTCTGCTTTCACTTCCACTGCCTGCTGGCGGACGGAACCGGCTAAGCTCAACCCTTAGACTCAGACCAGAACCGCCAGCGCCGAAAGCCTGGCGGTTTTTGTTTTTGGGAAGGAAAAACGTGACCACGCCTGTCGACAACTACCTCGCCACCGTCCCCGCGGACAAGACTTCGCTCACCGACGATGAGCGCATCGAGAACATCGTCCCGCTGCCGCCGCCGGAGCACCTGATCCGCTTCTTTCCCATCCAGGGCACGCCGGTAGAGGCGCTCGTGACCGAGACGCGCCGCCAGGTGCGACACCTGCTCGCCGGCCGCTCCGAGCGCCTGCTCGTCGTGATGGGACCGTGCTCGATCCACGATCCGCAGGCGGCGCTCGCCTATGCCGAGCGGCTCGCCGCGGAAAGGAAGCGCCACGCGGGCGAGCTCGAGCTGCTGATGCGCGTGTACTTCGAGAAGCCGCGCACCACCGTGGGCTGGAAAGGGCTCATCAACGATCCCTACCTGAACGGCAGCTTCCGCATCAACGAGGGCCTGCGCATCGCGCGCGACCTGCTCGTTCGCATCAACGAGCTCGGCGTGCCGGCGGGCTGCGAGTTCCTCGACGTGATCTCGCCGCAATACATCGGCGATCTCGTCTCCTGGGGCGCGATCGGCGCGCGCACCACCGAGAGCCAGGTGCACCGCGAGCTCGCTTCGGGCCTCTCGGCCGCGGTGGGATTCAAGAACGGCACCGACGGCAACGTGAAGATCGCGGTCGACGCATTGCTCGCGGCGCGCCAGAAGCACCATTTCCTTTCCGTACACAAGAGCGGGCAGGTGGCGATCGTCGAGACGCGCGGCAACGAGGACTGCCACATCATCCTGCGCGGCGGAAAAGAGCCGAACTACGATGCGCGCGCGGTGCAGGCTGCCTGCGCCGAGCTCGCGCGCGCGGGCCTGCCCGAGCGCCTGATGATCGACTGCTCGCATGCCAACGCCTCCAAGCAGTACAAGCGCCAGGTCGACGTGGCGCAGGATGTGGCGCGCCAGCTCGAGGCCGGCGAGCGGCGCATCGTCGGCGTGATGGTGGAATCGCATCTCGTCGAGGGACGGCAGGAGCTCGAGAGCGGCACGCCGCTCGTCTTCGGGCAGAGCATCACGGACGGCTGCCTCGGCTGGGACGATTCGCGCGCGATCCTCGAGACGCTCGCGCGCGCCGTGAAGCGGCGCCGCTAGGGTTTGGCATAATCGGCGCCGATGCCCCAGCGCCCGCCGCAACTCGGCCATCTCGAGTACCTCGGTGACGCGACCAAGTTCGCCGGCCAGATCCAGGCCCTTATCCCGAAGTGCAACCTGCTCGAGCACTTCTCGCTCGGCGAGGTGTGCACGCTCGCGCATTTCATGGAGGTCTATCGCGCGGAGCCGGGCATGGAGATCATCCGCGAGGGCGAAGGCGGCGATTTCATGCTGATGCTGGTCGAGGGGCGGGTGGAAGTGCGCAAGCGCGACCGCTGGAACACGCCCCAGGTCCTCGCCACGGTGGACGCGGGGCGCACGCTCGGCGAGATGTCCATGATCGACGGGGCGGCGCGCTTCGCCACCTGCGTGGCGCTCGAGTCGGCGCTGATCGCGGTCCTCGACCGCGAGATGCTCGCGCGCATCATCGTCGAGCAGCCGCTCCTCGGGGCGAAGATCCTCATGGAGCTCGTCCTCATGCTCTCGCAGCGGCTGCGTGCCACGAGCGAGCGGCTGCTGGATGTCCTCGACGAGCATGAGGCGATCGCCGCGGTGCCCGACCTCCTCTAGTGCGCGCCACGCTACCCCTTCTGCGCCGGCACGGCTTTCCGGCCGTGCAGCGCCGGCGCCTCGAGACGCTGCAGGTGAACCTCGGCTATCGCTGCAACCAGAGCTGCGTGCATTGCCACGTCAACGCCGGCCCGAATCGCACCGAAATGATGCCGAGCGCGGTGATCGGGGAAGTGCTCGAGTTTCTCGCGCGCTCGAGCGCCGCGACGCTCGACATCACCGGCGGCGCGCCGGAGCTGCATCCCGAATTCCGGCGGCTGGTGTCGGCCGCGCGCCGCCTCGGAAAGCACGTCATCGACCGCTGCAACCTGACGATCCTGCAGGAGCCGGGGCAGGATGGCCTCGCCCGGTTCCTCGCCGCCGAGCAGGTGGAGATCATCGCCTCGCTGCCCTGCTATACGCTCGAGCTCGTCGAGCGCCAGCGCGGCGCGGGGGTGTACGAGCGCAGCCTCGCGGCGCTGCGCGAGCTGAACGCGCTCGGTTACGGCGTCGCTGAGAGCGGGCTCGTGCTGAACCTCGTCTACAACCCGCAGGGGCCCTCGCTGCCGCCGCCGCAGGAGGCGCTCGAAGCGGACTACAAGCGCGAGCTCGCCCGCCGCGGCGTGCTGTTCAATCGTCTCTTCACGCTCGCCAACATGCCGATCCAGCGCTTCGGCTCGATGCTCCTCTCGAAAGGCAAGTTCGAGCCTTACATGGCGCTCCTGCGCAGCGCGCACCGCGACGAGAATCTCGAGCAGGTGATGTGCCGCACGCTGCTCTCCGTGGACTGGCAGGGCTTCGTCTACGACTGCGACTTCAACCAGATGCTCGGCCTGCCGCTCGTGCACGAAGGGCGCGCGCGACTGCGGCTGCGCGAGCTCATCGAGCGCGAGCTCGCCGGCGGCGCCGTCGTCGTGCGCGATCATTGCTACGGCTGCACCGCCGGGCAGGGCTCATCCTGCGGCGGCGCGCTGAATGCCTAGCCCGGGCCGGCGCCGGCTCCTCGTTCTCCTCCTCATCGCTGCGCTCCTCGCCGCGTTCTTCGCGAGCGGCGCGCATCGCTATCTCAGCTTCGAGCGCTTGAAAGCGGAGCAAGCGCAGGTGCAGGCCTGGTACCACGCGCACCCGGCGGCGACCGCGGGCGCGTTCTTTCTCCTCTACGTGGCCATCACCGGCCTTTCCATCCCGGGCGCCACGGTGCTGACGCTCATCGCCGGCGCCATCTTCGGCCTCGCCGCGGGCACGGTGCTCGTCTCGTTCGCCTCGTCGCTTGGCGCGACGCTCGCCTTCCTCGCTTCGCGCTTCGTGCTGCGCGACTGGGTGCGCGGCCGGTTCCGGCCGCAGCTCGAGAGCGTCGATCGCGGCGTGCAACGCGAAGGCGCCTTCTACCTTTTCACGCTGCGCCTCATTCCGGCGGTGCCCTTCTTCGTCATCAACCTGGCGATGGGCCTCACCGCCATGCGCCCCTGGACCTTCTACTGGGTGAGCCAGCTCGGCATGCTCGCGGCGACCGTCGTCTACGTGAACGCCGGCACGCAGCTCGCCGCCATCGGCTCGCCGGCCGGCATCCTCTCGCCGGGCCTGATCGGCGCGTTCATCCTGCTCGGCATCTTTCCGCTCGCAGCGAAGAAGGCGCTCGATGCCCTCAAGGCGCGCCGCGTCTATGCGCGCTGGCAGCGACCGCGGCGCTTCGATCGCAACCTGATCGTCATCGGCGCGGGCTCGGCGGGACTCGTCGCCGCCTACATCGCGGCCGCGCTGCGCGCCAAGGTGACGCTCGTCGAGAAGCATCGCATGGGCGGCGACTGCCTCAATACCGGGTGCGTGCCCTCGAAGGCGCTCATCAAGTCGGCGCGCGCTCTCGCGCAGATGCGCCGCGCCGCCGACTACGGTCTCGAGCCGCCCGCGGTGCAGTTCGATTTCGCGCAGGTGATGGAGCGCGTGCAGCGCGTGGTGCGCGAGGTCGCGCCGCACGATTCGGTCGAGCGCTACAGCGCCCTCGGCGTCGAATGCCTGCGGGGCGAGGCGCGCATCACCTCGCCCTGGAGCGTGACCATCGACGGCAAGCAGACGCTCACGACCCGGGCGATCGTCATCGCGGCGGGCGCGCAGCCGGTCGTGCCGCCGATTCCCGGCATCGAGCGCGCAAACGCGCTCACCTCCGATACGGTCTGGGCGTTGCGCGAGCTGCCGCGGCGGCTCGTGGTGCTGGGCGGCGGGCCGATCGGCTGCGAGCTGGCACAGGCCTTTGCGCGCTTCGGCTCGCGTGTCACCGTGGTCGAAATGGCGCGCCAGCTGCTGCCGCGCGAGGACCCCGAGGTCGCCGAGCAGGTGCGCACGCAGTTCGCCGCCGAAGGCATCGATGTGCGCACCGGCCATCGCGCCACGAGCGTGGCGCCGGGGCGCACCCTCGTCTGCGAGCACGACGGCGCGCCGGCGCGCTTCGAGTTCGACGCGCTCCTCTGCGCGCTCGGCCGCGCGCCGAACACTGCCGGCTATGGCCTGGAAGAGCTCGGCATCCCGGTGAGCAAGGCGCGCACGGTGGAGACGAACGAGTACCTGCAGACGCTGTACCCGAACATCTATGCCTGCGGCGACGTGGCCGGCCCCTATCAGTTCACGCACACGGCGTCGCACCAGGCGTGGTACGCCGCGGTGAACGCCCTCTTTGCGCCGTTCAAGCGCTTCCGCGCCGATTATTCCGTGATCCCGTGGGCGACGTTCACCGAGCCGGAGGTGGCGCGCGTGGGCCTGAACGAAAGCGAGGCGAAGGAGCGCGGCATCGCGCACGAGGTCACGGTGTTCGAGCTGGCCGAACTGGACCGCGCCATCGCGGAGGGCACGGCGCGCGGCATGGTGAAGGTGCTCACGGTGCCGGGGCGCGATCGCATCCTCGGCGCGACGCTCGTCGGCGAGCATGCCGGGGAGCTCATCATCGAGTTCATCGCCGCCATGAAGCACGGCATCGGGCTCAACAAAATCCTCGGCACGATCCATATCTATCCAACGCTCGCCGAAGCAAACAAGTACGCGGCCGGCGCCTGGCGTCGCGCGCATGCGCCTCAGGCGCTCCTCAACCATCTCGAGCGGCTGCACGCATGGATGCGCGGCTGAGCATCGTCGTGCCCGTGCTGAACGAGGAGGCCGGCATCGCCGCGGCGCTCGACGCGCTATCGCCGCTGCGCGCGCGCGGCCATGAGGTGATCGTCGTCGACGGCGCCAGCGAGGATGCCACCGCGGCGCTTGCCGCGCCGCGCTGCGACCGGCTGCTCAGCGCGCCACGCGGCCGCGCGCTGCAGATGAACGCCGGCGCGCGCGCCGCGGGCGGCGACGCGCTCGTTTTCCTGCATGCCGACACGCGGCTTCCCGAGCGCGCCGACGAGCTGATTCTCACCGCGGTAGCGAGCGCAAGCTGGGGGCGCTTCGACGTGGCGATCGACAGCCCGCGCGCGGCGCTTAAGCTCGTCGCCTGCGCCATGAACCTGCGCTCGCGCCTCACCGGCATCGCGACCGGCGACCAGGCGATCTTCGTGCGCCGCGAGGCGTTCCCCGGCTTCCCGGAGATCCCGCTCATGGAGGACATCGCTTTCAGCCGCGCCATGAAGCGCCGCGCGCGTCCGGTGTGCCTGCGAGAGAAAGTCGCCACCTCGCCGCGGCGCTGGGAGGCGCGCGGCGTCGTGCGCACGATCGCGCTCATGTGGCGGCTGCGGCTCCTCTATGCGCTCGGCATTGCGCCGCAGCGCCTCGCGCGCGAGTACGTCGATCAGCGCTGACTGCGTCGTCATCGTGTTCGCGCGCGCGCCGCTCGCCGGCCGGGTGAAGACCCGACTTGCCGCACGTGTCGGCGCCGCACGCGCGGCGCGCCTGCACGAGCGACTCGTGCGCCAGGCGCTCGCTACCGCGCGCGCCGCGCGCTGCGGCCCGGTCGAGCTGCACGTGAGCGAGCGGCACGCGTTTTTCCGCGGCTTGCGCACGCCGCTCCGGCTGCAGCGCGGCGACGACCTTGGCGAGCGGATGTACCGCGCCCTGCGCCGCCATCGGCGCGCCATGGTCATCGGCTCGGACTGTCCGGCGCTGCGCGCGAGCGACATTGCGCGCGCGGCGCGCTGGCTGCGCGGCGGCGCCGATGTCGTGCTCGCCCCGGCGCAAGACGGCGGCTACGCGCTCATCGGCGCGCGCCGCATCACACCCGCGCTCTTCGCGCGCATCGCATGGGGCAGCGAGCGCGTGCTCGCGCAGACGATCGACAACGCCGCGCGCGCCGGCCTGCGGCTTCGTTTGCTGCGCACGCTCTGGGACATCGACCGGCCCGAAGATCTCGAGCGGCTGCGCTCGCACAAGCTCTCGCTGACGCGCCGCGCAAGCGCCGATCGCTTGCGCGTGCGTGTTACACTTCGCGCGCCTCGAGGAGGAGGTCAACAGCGATGAAGATAAAGAGCCAGAAGGATTTCTGGTCCGGCATCATGTTCATCGGGTCCGGGCTATTTTTCGCTCTGTGGGCGGTGGAGTTCTACCAGATGGGCACGGCGGTGCGCATGGGACCGGCGTACTTCCCGACCGTGCTCGGTGGCCTGCTCGTCGTTCTCGGCGCGATCGTGCTGCTGCAATCGCTCGCCATGGAGCCCGAAGGCGACCAGGCGGTGCACACGCCGTTCAACATCGTCGACCTGGCGATCGCGCTCGGCATCTACGCCATCCTGATTTTTCTTTCCGTCAAGATCGGCTTCTCCTCCGAGTGGGCGATTCTCGGCGCGACCGTGATCGTGGCGCTGCTCACCGTCATGTTCCGGCCCGACGCCAAGCCGCTCGTGCTCATCACCGCCGCCACCATCTTCTACGGCTACCTGATGAAGCCGCTCGGCCTCGTCATCGCGACCGCTGCGCTCGTGTTCATCAGCGCCGCGGGCGGACACGAGTTCAAGTGGAAAGAAGTGACGATCCTCTTCGTCATCCTCATATTGTTCTCGGTGTTCGTGTTCGTGAAGGGCCTGACGCTGCCCTTCCCGATCTGGCCCGAGTACTTCAGCTGAGGAGCGGCCGATGGAACAGATCTTCCACAACCTCGTCATCGGCTTCAGCGTCGCGGCGACGCCGATCAATCTGCTCTTCGCCCTGATCGGCTGCCTGCTCGGCACGCTGATCGGCGTGCTGCCGGGCATCGGCCCGGTCGCGACGATCGCCATGCTCCTGCCGATCACATTCAACCTGAGCCCGGTCGGCGCGCTCATCATGCTGGCGGGCATCTACTACGGCGCGCAGTACGGCGGCTCGACCACGGCCATCCTGGTCAACATCCCGGGCGAATCCTCCTCGGTCGTGACCTGCCTGGACGGCTACCAGATGGCGCGCCAGGGCCGCGCCGGTCCGGCGCTTGCGGTTGCCGCGCTCGGCTCGTTCTTCGCCGGCTGCGTCGCCACCGTCATCATCGCCGTGGCGGCGCCCCCGCTCGCGGAGGTCGCGCTCAAGTTCGGCCCGTCGGAATACTTCTCGCTCATGGTGTTCGGCCTCATCGCCGCCACGGTGCTCGCGCACGGCTCGCTCATCAAGGCGATCGCCATGGTGGTCTGGGGCCTGCTTTTCGGCCTGGTCGGCACGGACGTCAACTCCGGCGTGCTGCGCTTCACCTTCGGCGTTCCCGAGCTCTCGGACGGCATCGGCTTCGTCATCGTCGCGATGGGCATGTTCGGCACCACCGAGATCATTGCCAACCTGGACATGAAGGAGCACCGCGAGATCTTCACGAGCAAGGTGAAGAACCTCTGGCCGACGAAGCAGGACTTCAAGGACTCCTGGGGCGCCGTGCTGCGCGGCACGGCGCTCGGCTCGTGCCTGGGAATCCTGCCGGGCGGCGGCGCGCTGCTCGCCTCCTTCGGCGCCTACAGCCTGGAGAAGAAGGTCTCCAGGCACCCGGAAAAATTCGGCAAAGGCGCGATCCAGGGCGTCGCGGCGCCGGAATCGGCGAACAACGCGGGCGCGCAGACCTCCTTCATCCCGATGCTCACGCTCGGCATCCCGTCGAACGCCGTGATGGCGCTCATGATCGGCGCGCTCATGATCCAGGGCATCGCGCCGGGGCCGCAGGTGATGAACGAGAAGCCGGAGCTCTTCTGGGGCCTCATCGCCTCGATGTGGCTCGGCAACCTGATGCTCGTGATCCTCAACCTGCCGCTCATCGGCATGTGGGTGAAGCTCCTCACCGTGCCTTATCGGTACCTCTTCCCATCGATCCTGGTGTTCATGGCGATCGGCGTGTACAGCCTGTCAAACAACCCATTCGATGTGCTCATCATGGGCGTCTTCGGCGTGCTCGGCTACATCTGCGCCAAGCTGGAATGCGAGCCCGCGCCGATGATATTGGGCTTCATCCTCGGCCCCTTGATGGAGGAGAACCTGCGGCGGGCGATGCTGCTCTCGCGCGGCGATCCGACGGTGTTCTTCACCAAGCCGATTAGCGCCGGCTTCATGATCGGTTCCCTCATCCTGCTCGTCATCGTCGCGCTGCCTGCGATCCGCAAGAAGCGCGAAGAGGTGTTCGTCGAAGAATAAGGCGCTCTTCGCGGCCGCCAGCTCTACGCCGAGCTCGTACGGCGCTCAGGCGCGAAGCCGGATTAGAGAGCAGCGACGGTCTGCACCTCGATCAGGAACTGCTCCTGAACGAGGCGATCGATGATGAGCAGCGTGTTCGGCGGATAAGCGCCGTTCGGGAAGAGCTTCGGGAATTCGCGCTGCCGCCAGGCCATGAAGCGCGCGATGTCCTGCGAGTGCACGAGGTAGGTGGTGAACTGCACGACGTTGTCCCAGCCCGCGCCCGCGGATTTCAGCGCCTCGGCGATCTGCGCGAAGACGCCGCTGCATTGCGCGTCGAAGTCGGCGCCGGGCGCGAGCATGCCGGCGATGAAGAGAAACTCCGACGCCTTGACGCGCGTAAGGTGCGAGTACTGGCCGAGCGGCTTGCCCAGCGCGCCCACGTTGTAGATCTTGATCTCGGCCATCAGCGCTTCTTGCGCTCGTGGCGCCACTGGACGTCGCTGCGTCCCGCGTGGCGATTGAGCCGCCGGCCGGCGATGAAGAGCACGTCGGAGAGCCGGTTGAGATAGCGGCGCGCCGCATCGCTCACCTTTTCGCTGTGGCCGAGCGCGACGAGGCTTCTCTCGGCGCGCCGGCAGACGGTGCGCGCAAGATGCGCCGCCGCCGCGGCGCGGGTGCCGCCCGGCAGGACGAATTCCTTGAGGCGGGGCAGCTCCGCGTTCCACGCTTCGATTGCCGCCTCGAGGCGCTCGACCTGGGATTCGCCAAGGAGCGCATGGCCGGGGATGCTGACTTCGCCGCCGAGGTCGAAGAGGTCGTGCTGCACCTCGAGCAGGAGTGCGCTCACCTCCGCGGGCACATCCTCGGCGAGGACGAGGCCGATCGCGCTGTTCAGCTCATCGAGCTCGCCGAGCGCGTGCACGCGCGCAGCGTCTTTCGCGACGCGCGAGCCGTCGCCGAGGCCCGTCTCGCCGGCGTCGCCCGTGCGCGTGGTGATCTTCGACAGCCGATGCGCCATGCGGGCGATTATAGGAGCTCGCGCTTCTTGACTTTGCTGCGGATCGCGCCGCGGGCGAGCGTGGTGAGGATGAGCTCGCCCTCGCGCGCCTGCGCGGCGTCGCGCAGCACCCGGCCCGCGCCATCGCGCGTGATGCTGTAGCCGCGCCCGAGCACCGCTTCCGGATCGAGGCTGGTGAGCGACGCCTGCAGGCGCTCGAGATGCGAGCTCGCGCGCTGCACGCGATGCGAGAGCGCAAACGCGAGCCGCGTGCGCAGCTGTGCGAGCGCCTGCTCGGAGCGGCGCAGGCGCTCCGCCGGATGCACGAGCCGCTTCGTGCAGCCGTCGAGCGCCTGCATGGCGTATTGCAGCCGGCGGCGCATCTCGCGCGAAAGGCAGCGCGCGCAGTCGGCGATCTTTCCCAGAAGTTCATTCCTCGAAGGGGTGGCGAGCTCGGCCGCTGCCGTCGGCGTCGGCGCGCGCCGGTCGGCGGCGAAGTCGGCGATCGTGAAGTCGCTCTCGTGGCCGACGCCGACGATGACCGGGATGCGCGAGGCGCGGATCGCACGGGCGACGAGCGCCTCATTGAACGGCCAGAGATCCTCGATCGAGCCGCCGCCGCGCACAAGGAGCACGACCTCGCACTCGGCGCGCGCATTGGCGGCCGCGAGCGCCGCAGCGATGCGGCCGGCGGCGGCGTCGCCCTGGACGGGCGCAGGGTAGACGATGACGCTCACCGCCGAATTGCGCCGGGCGAGCGTCGTCAGCACATCGTGCAGCGCCGCGGCTGCGAGCGAGGTGACAATGCCGATCGTGCGCGGGTACGGCGGCAACGGCCGCTTTGCCGCCTCATCGAAGAGGCCCTCGCGCTCGAGCGCCTCCTTGACGCGCAGGAACCGCTCGTAGAGCGGCCCGAGGCCTGCGGGGCGCAGCGCCTCGACCGTGAGCTGGAAGCGCCCGCGCGGCTCGTAGAGCCCGACCAGCACGTGCGCCTCGACTTGCATGCCTTCGCGCAACGCGCCTTCGAAGGCGGCGGCGCGGCTGCGGAACATGACGCAGTCGACCTGCGCGCCGCGGTCCTTCAGCGTGAAGTAGCGATGGCCCGAAGGCGCGCGGCTCAGGTTCGAGAGCTCGCCGCGCACCCACAGCAGCGGAAAGCGCCGCTCCAGCGCGTCGCGCACGCTACGCAGCAATTCGGAGACGGTGACAATCGGTCGCGGGATTTCATTCTGCATGGCGGGCGCGCGCGCCGAGCGAGCCTACACTATCCACACCGGCCGCCTTGTCATGCGGCCACGCTGCCCGGAGTGCCGCCGAGGCCGATTCTTTTCCATAAGCGCATGTTTCGGCAGCGCAAAACGCTGCTCAATTTTTGATCGCGACCGACTCGAGGCGTCGCGCAACAGGCTTCAGCGCCGCTATTCATAGATAATCCACAAACTTCTCCACAGCTTTTTGTGGATATCGCTGTATCCACTACGCCCTGACGACACGCAACGACTTCGGAGAACCGATTGCTGCGGTGCATTAACTTGCTTCGCGTCGCGCGTTTGCCTTACAGTCGCGCGCGCAGTCTCGAAAAACGATAAGGAAAGCGGTTGTTCGCAATACTGCAGGCGGCCGGTTGGCCGATCTGGTTTCTCCTCGTCGCTTCCATCATTGCTGTCGCCCTGATCATCGAACGCGCCATCTCGCTGCGCGCGAAAAAGATCATCCCGCCCCGGCTTTTCGACCAGGTGGTGGGTCTGTACCGGCGCCAGGGCGTCTCCGACGAGGTGCTCGAGCGCCTCGCCAAGGACTCGCCGCTCGGCACGGTGCTCGCCGCCGGGCTGCGCAACCACAAGAGCTCGCGCTACGTGATGAAGGAGGCGATCGAGGAGGCGGGCCGCGCGGTCGCGCACGACATGGAGCGCTTTCTCACCACGCTCGGCACCATCGCTACCGCGGCGCCGCTGCTCGGGCTCTTCGGCACCGTGATCGGCATGATCGAGATCTTCGGCTCGCAGTCACCGACCGGCTCGAACCCGCAGCAGCTTGCGCATGGCATCTCGATCGCGCTGTACAACACCGCGTTCGGCATCGCCATCGCCATCCCTTCGCTCATCTTCTATCGCCACTACCGCAACAAGGTCGATACCTTTGTCGTGGAGATGGAGCTCCTCGCCTCAAAGCTCGTCGACATCCTGCACGGCGAGCGCATGGACTATCCGCCGCTGCGCGCCTAGAGCATGAATTTTCAGCCCGGGCGCGACAAGGAGCCGCTCGAGATCAACCTCGTGCCGCTCATCGACGTCATGATGGTGATCCTCATCTTCCTGATGATCACCACCACGTACAACCGGTATACCGAGCTCGCGATCAATCTGCCGGCCGCGGACGCCGAGAAGCAGCCGGAGCGCACGGCCGAGATCGCCGTCCTCGTCGACGCGCAGGGCCAGTACGTCATCAACCGCCGCGCGGTCGTCTACCGGAGCGTCGAGCAGATCGCCGATGAGCTCAAGCGCGCGGGCGGCGGCGCGAAGGAGCCGGTCGTGGTCATCAGCGCCGATGCCAACGCCACCCACCAGGCCGTGATGCGCGTGATGGAAGCGGCGCGCCTCGCCGGCCTCTCTCAGATCACGTTCACGGCGCAAGCGACGAAGTAATGCGCTCTTCGTAGTGCGCCATTGGTACCACCGCGGCCTGCTCGCCTGGCTGCTGTGGCCGGCGAGCCTGCTCTTTCGCTTTGCGGTCGCGCTGCGGCGCGTGCTGTACGCGCTGCGGCTGCTGCCGAGCGCGCATCC
>Ga0075436_100000640_pt1 | contig 23008 bp, 17 predicted proteins | sample RhiMethybrSRZTD5_FD_75303 | JGI IMG/M metagenome (GOLD analysis project Ga0075436, IMG submission 75303) | Populus rhizosphere microbial communities from Tennessee, USA - Rhizosphere MetaG P. TD hybrid SRZTD5 | ecosystem: Host-associated > Plants > Roots > Rhizosphere > Soil | place: USA...
AGGAACCCAGGGTTTAAGGGGGGACGGGCCAGAGTAACTACGCGGGCGTCGCCCACTGAGAGCTCCACGTCCGGCACGACCGTACAGACGGTCTGCTCAAAAGTTCCAGCGTCCAAACCCTCCAGCAGCTTGCGCACATTCTTTTCGGTGCCGCCGGTGGCGAGACGGTGAACGATGTGCATAATGCGAATGTGAGCCGTGCGCGACCCCACAGCCGGGTGCATCAGTTCGGATTGCATCAGCTCAGGCATTGACCAGCTCCGGAAGCTGGGCTTGCTCTTCCTGCTCTTTCACTTCAGCCTCTGCGTACTGGTCCGCCAGCCTCCGGCGCACCAAGGCCGCCAGGCCGGCGCTGACCCCGAGGAGGTGCCACATTAAGTCTTCGTTCTGGCGGCTGATGAACATATTGGGAACGATGTAAACCATGATTGCCTGCTGAATCAGCAGACAATAAGCCATCCAGTTGTCGTTATCGGGAAAGCGGCTAAGCCGTCTTCGCAGGCGCCACATGGTGACAATGGTTCCGCCGATGATAGCCACGAACAACACGCAGGAAGGAATTCCTTCTTCCGCTCCCAGGTCCAGAAATGCATTGTGGCAAGCACGGGGGCGAAAGTTCGTGTACTTGGGAAAATTAATCTCAAACTGGAGAGGGCCAATGCCAAAGAAAGGGTGGGCTTTTATCATCAGCAGCGCGGTTTCCCACGCCTGCAGGCGGCCAATGGCGGAAGCGTCGTCGTCGGCCGCGGTGGTAATCGACTGGTAACGCGACATAGCAGCCGAGGGAGCAAACTTCAAAAAAAGAACGATGGCGATGGCCAGAACGACCACCCCAACCACCCGGCGTTTGGAGTAAAGGGTAAGCAGCAGGGCCACCAGGGCAAGGCCTAGGAATCCCGAACGGGAGTGGGTACCCACAACCGTGATGGCGCAGCCCAGTGCCATTCCCTTCAGACCCCAACGCAGCCACTTGCGCGGTTCCGAGCGGGCTAAGCCAAACAGAATAGGAATGGCGACGTTAAGTGCCAGGGCATACTCATTCTCTTCGCCCTCGACGCCTCCTGGACCCATCATGCGGGCTTGGCCGCCGGTAATAACGAAGTCAATGGCTCCCTTTAAGCCGATCAGACCGACGGAAATGCCGAGGGCATACAGCAAGGTCCGCACGCGCTTTTCGGAGTTGGCCATGGCCGCCACCAAAAAGGTGATGAGGAAAATCTTGCCGAATTCCCAGATCTTGGGTTCAGCGAGAGCTGGACTGACAGCGAAGATACAGGCCAGGACGGTCCACACATAGAACAGAGGAACCAGGGCCAGACCGCGGATGCGTGGCGGCGAGCGGCGAATCTCAAAAAGGAGATAGCCAACCAGAGTGGCGGCAGCCAGGATGTAGGCGCCACGAGTAAAGCTGTACACCGGCCAGACAAAGTCGTTGGGACGAGCATGGGAGTACCACAGATAGAGCAGGAGGCCGCCAAAGGGGGACACCAGTGCCAGAGGCACGCCTAAAGCTACAATCACCCGAAGAAAAAGTCCCCGCAACATGAAATCAGTTCCCGAATCTCCCGGTCATTTACCAGCCGGTATGGTGCTCAACGCCACTTCATTCGCACACGGTGTCGCCTGCGTTCTAGGGAAAAAGGCGCACCAGAGCCGGTCCTACCACCTTGGTGAGGGAGAATGGCAGCCGTTTCCACGCCGACGTCAACAACTGGAAGCGGGGGTTTGCCGGTGAGAAATTGGGCATGCTCTTCCTCCGTTCCAGGTGATACATGTAGGGGAGGGGTCGCTGCCGCATATTCCACTGCGTCTTGAAAGCGTAAGCTCCGGTAGCCATCTTGCTGCGGCCGAAGTCAAAATGGCGGAAACCACGCGCCACAGCCTGCTTCATCACTTCCCAATACATGAAATTGTTGGCGGCAACCCGGCGGCCTTCAGGCAGCGATCCGCCGTAATAAGGCAAAATCCAATCGCGAAAAAGGAAACTGAGCACGGCCGCAACCGCCTGCTTGCCGTGCCAGACCACCGTGATTTCACACAGGTCGCCAAATTCCTCGAGCAGGATTCGGAAAAACCTTTTGGCAAATACGGGCGTCCCCAGATGGTGCACGCTGGCAGCATAAATCTCATAGAACACGTCCAGCTGTGAGTTATCCACCACGGCGGCCAGACCGGCCTTTTCTGCCTTCCGAATCATGTAGCGCGTGTCGCGGGGAAAGCCGCGCAAGAGTTGCTCTGGGTCTGAGGGCAGGTCCTGTTCAAAGGCGACGTACAGGTCCTTAACCCGAAAAGAGGAGTCGAAGCTCGCCCAACGCTCGCGCAGTTCCAGGTACTGAACTTTTTCCGCGGCGGCGATTTGGCGCGCGGCATCGCAGAGCGCTTGTTGGGCGGCATCATCTCCGGCACATATCCCCCCGTAAACCGCGAAGGGAGTGGAAATAAGCGTGCGGCCCTGGATGAGATTCTGGACCAGAAATAAAGGCAGCACCCCGCGGATGCCGCTCTGATCTTCCGCCAATAGATAACGCGCTTCAAAAGCAAAAGCCCGCTGAATTACGCGTTGCCACGCGGTGAGGTGGAAGAGCGAGGCGCCGGGATGACGGTCGACGTACCCGTCCCAGGCTGCGCGCAAGTCCTCCTCAAAGGTGCGCACTTGAACTCCGGTGGCCGGATTGATGGTGGTGGTTACCATTTCCTCTGCTCTCGACTGCTCCCGTTCCGCGGCACCCGTTTGGGGAAGGATTCGGACTCGGTCTGGAACAACCATTCCGGGTCGAGTTGGAAGTATTTTGCGATACGGCTCTTCACGCCGGCAGAGGGCTCACGATATCCATTAATAATGCGGCTGAGGAGAGTCTCATCTATGCTCAGCTCCCGCGCCAGCCGGTTCTGGTGGATCCCCGATCTCCAAATCTGCAGCTTCAAGTTGGGGTACATTGTGACTCCTTGCGTCGACGTCGGTCGAAATCGCCCTGCCTTAAGCGCCGTTCTTTCTTTTGCTCTTGCCGTAATACGGGTTCTTCTTGCCGTAGTAATCGGCGTAATATCCCGAGCCGGCCTGGGCATTGTTAATAATCACGCCTATCAGTTTCTTTTCCAGGCGATTGACGGTCAGGTCCAAAGCTTCACGGGTGGTCTTGCGCAGCTGAACGGTAAGCAGGGCGGCATCGCAGGGGCCAGACAGTAACTCGAAGTCGGCGATGGGAGCCGTAATGGGCACAGAATCCACAATGATGAGGTCAAATTCCTCTTTGGCCCGCTGCAGGAATGCCGGCCAGCGGGGCCCTTCGAGCAGCGTGGGCATTGAGTCGTCCTGGACGTCGCCCACGGGCGCGATGCACAGGGAGGGATATTCCGTATTGCGAATGCAGTCTTGGAATTCCGCCTTATCCTGCAGGTAATCACCGACTCCGCGATCGTTCTGCAGGCCAAGCAACTCGGTCATTCCCCGCACACGCAAGTCGCCATCCACCAACAGCACGCGGGGCTTCCCCAATTGCCCCAGGGTGATGCCGAGGTTGGTGCAGATCAGGCTCTTACCCTCTTCCTTCTCAGGGCTGGTAACGATAAGAGAGCGCAGGCCGGTCTTGTGGTGAGCGTTCAGCAGGCGGGTACGCAGGACGCTGAAGTGCTCGGTTGCGCCCACCAGCACGGGGTCTATGACTAAGGGGTAAACGGGATGGACGTGAAACGCCAGCGGATTCCCGTCCCGCTCAGCCACCAGTTGCGGCTCCTGGCCCGCTTCTACATCTTCACTTTTCTCTGCGGTACCGTTAAACCAAGTAGCGAATGACATTGCAAATCCCTTCCTCAGCCTTATGTCCTTTACGGTTACTTCCTCAGCGATACGGCGATAGCCCCCACGTACATGAGCAACAGCACAGTGCTTGCGCCGGCTGCGAGGACGTTGTGCCATTGCTCCTGACGCTTCTTGGCCGCGGTTACGAGCCAGGGAATTTCCGCCAGCACCGGGGCCTTGATCTGGTCGGTAATCTCATGCTCCGTTTTGATGGTCCGGTCAAACAACTCCAGCCCCAACACCAAGCCAAAAGCAAAGACCATGCCGGCCAGCAAGCCGAGCCCGTCAATCAAGGCGCGATTGGGCTCGTAGGGGAGAGACGGCGGTTGCGCCGGCTCCAGGATCAAGAAGCGCTCCCCTTTTTGCCGGCTTTCCATGTCGGTGGAAATATCAGCAGAAAACTTGTGGTCCTGCAGGCGCTTGTAATTCTGTTCCGCCTGTTCGTAGTCACGGCTGAGAATGGCTATTTGTTGGGAAGCGGCGGGAGCCGCGTCCAGCATGGACTGGTGATAATCAATCTGCGACTTCAGATCCTGTTCTCGCTTGGCGTGGGCCTGGATATCTTTGTCGATGCCGGCAATCTGGCTGTCAATCACCGGATTGTGGGGCCGCAGGACGGCAGGGGGGGCAGCAGGGCCCTCCGTCTTCTTGGCGGATTTGATCTTCTCCTGCAAACGATCAATATCCTGCTGAATTTTCAGTACATCGGGAAATTGAGGACCGTAGCGGGTGCGCAGCTGTTCCTGTTGCGCTTCGAGCCGGGACAGTTGGTCCTGCAACCCGGTGGGAGCGGAGCCAGCATTGCCGCTATCGAGATCAACCACTTGCGGGCTGTCGGCCATGAGGGACTGCAGGTAGACTTTCTGCTGCTGGTCGCGGCTGACGGCATCCATCTCACTGCGCATCTCCAGTTGCAGGGTCGCAAGCGCCTGCAGGTGCGCATTTTGCGCTTCCGGCAACTCTGAGGCATAGCGCGCGCGCAGCGCACCTAGCTTGCTTTCTTTGTCCTCCAAATCCTGCCGAGCCTTAGCCAGTTCACGATCAATGAATTCCGCCGTGCCCAGGACCTGTTCTTCCCGGGCCCGCAAGTTCTCCTCTATGAACAAGGAAGCGAGGCGGTTGGCAACGGCGGCCGCCGTGGCGGCGTTGCGCGAATGATAGGAAATGTTGAAAGCGGTCAGATCGGCCCGGCCACCGGTGGAATAGGAAATCGGCTCCAAGTCAATGTCTTCGCGCATCTTGCGCGTAATCTCCAGGGGCGGTTGTTTTTTCTTCAGCTCCTGGTACAGGCCCATGTCGTCAACGATCTGCGAGAGTTTAGTGTCGGACAAAATCTGTTGCCGCAACAGCGCAAGGCGCTCGTTCGCCGTCAAGGTCGCGGTTGATTTCACGTAGCTTTCCGGCACCTTGCCGGGATCAATCAAGATGCTTGTGGTGGCCCTGTAGGAATTGGGAACGAAGTAAACCACCACGGAAGTGAGCAGGCCGATGAGGGTCGCCGTGGCGATAATCAGCCATTTGCGCCGCGCCACCAGGCGTTTGTAATCCTTCAATCGAAAGTATTGCAGCCCAGCCAGCGAGAGATCTAGATCCGGTTTTTGTTTAGTCGCCATAAGCTTTCACCGCCAACAATTTGTTGACTCGTCCGGCGGAGCCCACCCCGGCAAACGGAGGGGCGACGCCGGCCCAGTCGGTCCGTTAATTCAGGGAGCTAAGCAGCTTCCTGGCATCGCCTGCTTCCGTCACATTCGGTTCCAATTTCACAGCTGTCTCGAGGAATTGCTTGGCCTGAGACTTGCGGCCGGCACGGTAATAAGCCACGCCCAGGTGATAGTTGAATGTGGGATTGCGGGGATTTTTGTCCACACACTCCTGCAGCAACTGAATGGCGTTGCCTAAGGTGTCTTTCTTTACGTAGATCCAGCCGAGCGTATCGGCAACGCCGGAATTGTCAGGACTGGCCTGGCGGGCCTCCTGGGCCAGCCGTAAGGCGACATCAATGTTGCCGCCGTGCTCCGCATAATTCCAAGCCAGATTGTTCTTGGCGACTACATTGCCTGGATCGAACTGCAGCGCCTTTTCGTAGCTGTCCTCGGCTCCTGTCCAATCCGAACGCTTCTCGTGGATCTGGCCCAGGCGTAAATAGACCAACGACGATTTGGGTTGGAGCTGCAAGGCATGGTTGTAAGCGTCCAGCGCTCCGTCAAAGTTGTTCTGCAAGGCAAAAGAAGTGCCCAAGCTAAGCCATGCCGGGAGCAGCTGCGGATTCATAGCCAGGGCTTGATGCAGAAAGGACTGGGCTTGCGCCTGACGACCAGCCTGCAGCATGACTTCCCCGGAGATCTGGTAGCCTTCTGCCCATTTCGGGTATTTGTGCAGGGTGGACTGCAACTGGGCAAGAGCTACATCGGGCTTCTTCTCTGCCAGATAAGTCAGCGCCAGAAGGTAAACGGTATCGGTATTTTGCGGTTGCAGCTCTGAGGATTTCTGCAAGAACTTGCGCGCTTCCGGGTATTTGCCCTGGTGAAACTTGATCCAGGCCAAGGTGCGGTAGGTGTCGGCCTGCGCTTCCGGCTGGTTAAAGGTATTCAGCAGGGGCATCAGATCCTTCTCTGCCTGATCGGCATTCCCCTGCTCGGTCTGCAGAATGGAGCGCATAACGTAGGGACCGAGGGATTTTGGTTGGCTGGCAACTACCTGGTCCACGTCGCTCAGGGAGCGCTGAAGGTTGCCCGACCTCATTTCCACTCCTGAGAGCAGAGTGCGGGCCGGAATCAGCTTGGGGTTAAGTTCCAGGGTGGTACGCAACTCGCCTTCCGCCTGACTCACTTGGCCGAGGCGCAGCTGCACGGTTGCCAGGTAGTAGTGGGCCAAAGCCGAACGCGGCTCCGCCTGGGTAGCATGCTGCAGATCGGTCGCGGCCTGCTCCAGATGCCCCTGTGCGGCTTCCAACTGACCGTTCAGGACCAGGGTTGTGCCATCATTCGGATGGGACTTGAGAATGGACTTAACCATTTTTTCCGCATCGGCCTGGCGGCCGCTGACCAGGTAAAGCGTGGCCAAGGCCCGCTTATTGACCAGGTCATCAGGATATTTCTGGATGACCTCCAGATATTCCTTTTCAGCCAGAGTGGCCCGGTTGCTGGAGGCATAAAAGTGGGCCAAAGCGCCGCGGTTCTGCGGGCTGGCTTCGCCCATAACTTTGATTTTCTGGAAGACCGCCTCCGCTTCGGGCAAGCGCTTCTGCTGCCATAGGAAGTTCCCCAGCAGATATTGCGCGGGGAGGCTTTGCGGGTTGCTAGCAACCGCACCGCGAATGACGGTTTCCGCTTCCGCCGGCCGGTTCTGCTGCACCAGCAGAGAAGCCAGAGCTGTAAAAGCCGGCACGGCTTGGGGAGCATATTTTACGGACTGACGCAGGCTGTACTCGGTTTCGGCAAGCTGCTTGTCCTGGAACTGAAGGCTGGCGCGCAGAAACCACCCGCCACCATTAGTCGGATCCAGTTTCAGCAGGCGATCCACGGTGGCGCGCGCGCTCACATCGTCACCTAATCCGCGCTGGGTCGCGGCTACCACCAGCAGAGCTCCCGGATCATCCTTCTTCTGGGCCAGAATGGCGTTCGCCTGTTGTTTGGCGTCGTCATACTTACGTGCGGCCAGCAGCAGGTTTGCCAATCGTAAGCGCGCGTCGGTATTGGACCCATCCAGATCCACAGTCTGACTCAACTGCCGGAAAGCGTTGATGAACTCCTGACGCTCCTCATAGAGCTTCGCCAATTCATAATGCGCAACTGCCAGCTTGGGATCGTTCTGAATCGCTTGGCGATAAGCAATGATGGATTCGCTCACCTTCCCGTTCTTGGCGTCCTTGCGGGCGATCGCCAGTTGGTTTTGCGCTTTTTGCGCCGGCGTGAGGGTTTGACATGCCGCGGAGGACAGGAGCAAAACGCCCAGTGCCATCACCGCCGAACCGGTTCTTGTACTCCAACGCGAGTGTTGCTTGCGACTTTTCACATCTTCCCCCAAGAGAGCTTCGTCTTTGCTGTTCCCAGCTAACCCTAAACCGCTCCTGATCCAAATAGAACGACTTGAACCGTGCGAAACATGATCAGGAAGTCGAAAAATGCCGACATGTGCTTGATGTAAAACAGTTCGTATTCCAGCTTGTTCTTGGCGTCCTCGCTGGAGGAGCCGTACTTGTACTTGATTTGTGCCCAGCCGGTGATGCCCGGCCTTACGGTATGGCGCTGCTCGTAATAGGGGATCTGCTCGCTCAGCATCTGCACGAAACCAGGCTGCTCAGGGCGCGGGCCAACGATGCTCATATCGCCGCGCAGGACGTTCAAGAATTGCGGGATCTCATCCAGGCGGCAGCGGCGAATCCAGCGCCCGACCCGGGTGATGCGGGCATCATCTTTGGACGCCCAGGCCGGCCCATTCACTTCCGAATTCTGGCGCATGGAGCGGAACTTCAACATGCGGAAGTGGCGGTCAGCCATGCCCACCCGTTCCTGGCAGAAAAGAATAGGCCGGCCGGATTCCAGATAGATGGCCAGCGCCACGATCAGTGCAATGGGCGACAAAAGCACCAGAGCGGTGGCCGAGAGCACGAAGTCCATCACCCGCTTAACAACAACTTGAAACGCGCTCTTGGAAAAGCCCTCGGAGAGGATCAGCAGACTGGGCGTCAGCTTTTCCAGCATGATGCGGCCCGTGAGCTTCTCGTAAAGCGAGTGAGCATCTTCGACCATGATGCCGGAAAATTTGACACTCAACAGCTTCTGGACGGGCATCTGGCCGCGGCGTTCAGCGAAGGAGAGGATCACGCGATCCACGCGGTCGCGCTGCACAAATGTATCGATCTCGGAAAAGCCGCCGACGATTCCCGGGTTGACCAGCCGCTTGCCGATATTTTCACCCTTTTCATCGAGGAACCCGAGAACTCTGAAATTCAGTTCGGGGTGCTCCAGGATCTCGCGAACTAGGCGAATGCCTGCGGAACCGGTGCCGGCCACCAGCACCCTCTGCTCGGGACGGAAGAAGTTCCCGGTGGCATCCACAAACAACCGCCAACTGATGAGCGAAACTCCGGTGATCACGGCGGCAATAACCGACACGCCGCGGCCCACCATCAGGCCCGGTATGGCGTAGTAGAGAAAGGCAAGGATAAGCGAGGCGACCCCAAGCGATTGCATGACGCGGATGAGCAACTCAGGGCGGCGCGCCACCGCCCGGAGGTCGTACAGGTCGTTGTAGTAGAAGCACAACATGCAGATGAAGATGACGGTGGCGAGCTTAACCGGCAGCTGGTAACTTTCCGCGCTGTCCGAAGCGAGAGCCCGAACATCGCCAAGCCGCAGCCAGGCTGCGACCCAGAAACTGACGATGATGAGGAATGCCTCAGTACCAGCAAGCAGAACGCTCTTCCGCGGAACGTATTGGCCGGCTAAGCGGAACATGTGCAGCTACCTACCTCGCTCCCTCCGGCGACCAAGCCCAGCGGACACCCAGAACCGCGGCCTCGCGCGCCGTAGGGATGTTCAGATTCGACCCAAAATTCAAGTAGAAATAGGTGGAGTAAATGGACCAACTGGGCGTCATGCGATAGGTGAGCGTTGACCAACCCATGACTCCGTTGGAGGAACGCACCGAACTGGGGAGCCGCTGCTGTACGTAGCTGCTACCCACCTCGAACGCCCAGCGCGTCCACAGCCGGTGTTGAAAAGAGACGTCGTAGCGGTTATGAAAGCCATCGCCCAGCACCCCGACAAACTCCATATCGCGCGAAAAATCGGCGGCCACCCCGCCGTGCCGGAAGCTCTTGTAAAGTCCAATCGAACCCTGCCCAGTGACGTTGCGTTTTGACCACGCCGGGCCGGCTCCTACGCTCATGCTGACCGTGCGCGTCAGCCGGCGCGTGTAGGTCGCAGTCACCGTCTGAAATTGCAGCCTGCTGTTGTTGTTGCGCTCCTGCTGATCTGTGAAGCCGTACGCCAAAGTCATGCCGCCATTGCCGTTGAACTTGTGCGACCAGGTCAGCTGCGCGTTGTAATAAAGCTGTTCGTCGGCGGGAAGGTTGATGGTGCCCAGCGCCTGCGGGTCACTTACTCCACCCAGGCGCATGAAGGAATTTCCTAACGAGAGATTCAGCTGGTTGTTGCCGTCCAATTGCCGATTTACATCCAAGTTCGCGCTGTTGACGATGGACTTGCGGCCCAGCATAAAAAACGGGTTGCGGGTGGCCGATCCGTTCGCGAAATCAGGATTGAACGACGATGAGGACATGAACGTAAGATTGGGCGAGTAGTGATACTGGTCGGCAAGACTGACTCGCCAGAAGCGGCCAAAGTTGCGTGAGGTCGAAAGATCAAGGGCGTGCGCCGTGACGCTATTGCGAAAGCTGCCCGAGGCATACCAAGCCATGGGCATGTATTGCAAATTAAGACGGGAGCGGCTGTGCTCAATGGAATAGATAATCAAGCCGCTGGCCAGAGTCGCCTCCCCGGCGGGCGCCTGCGCGCTCGCTTCGTAAGCCTCCATTGCACTGAAAGAGAGCACTGACAGGTGGCCCCAGCGCAACGGGGAAATCCGGCTCTGCAGGGGCAGACCGGATTGCAGGCTATAGACCGGCTCGGAGGCATCCGAGGCACTGCTGGCCTGGGCGGCAGCGGCAGCAGCATCCGGAGTAGTGGCCGGAGCCGTCGCCGGCTGCGGCTGCACCACGGGGACCGGCTGGTCGGTTGAGGTGGCATCGCCTTGGGTCTGGGGCTGGTTCGCCGCGTTTGGATTCTGCGCAGCCATGGCACCGCCGAGCAGGGCCACAATGGCAAAACGAAGAAGCAGGAACCCTAGCAGTCTTGCGGTTGGCCGGCAATTGAATGTATGCGCCATGGCACGCTCCAAAAATGGAAATCAGGGTACGACAACCAGGTCCCCAGGTTGTAAGACGATGTTCTGCTTCGTGTTCTTGCCTCTAATCACGTCGTCATAGTTAAAGGAATAGCGAGCTTGCTTTTCGCCGAGTTTGCGGATGACGTAGATCTTTTTCCGTTTGGCAAAATCTTTCAAGCCACCGGCTTGAGCTATCAATTGCAAGATCGTGGTAGAGCTATTGATAGGGAAAGAACCTTCACGAGCCGCTTCGCCGATCAGGTACACATTTCGGCTGTTGATCTGGCGCGCGGTCACAGTCACCTGAGGCACATTAACGAAAGGCTTCAATTTTTCGGTGAGCAGGGCCTGCAACTGTACGGGGGTGAGGCCCACAACCTGCACTTCATTGACCAGCGGAACGGTGATCTTGCCGTCGGGCCGGACTACCACCACGCCGGAGAGTTCCGGCTCTTTCCAGACGGTGATGGCCAGGACATCCTGCTCCCCGATGACGTATTGATCCGACGGAGACTGAGCAGCGGGCTGGTTCGCGCTCAATTGGGAGCTTGGCAGATCGGTAGAGGCGATTTCCGTCGCAGGAGCTTGCCTGGCCGCAGGCGAAGAATGCTCCGACTGCGCCGCAGTGGCAGGCAGGGCGGACGCGGGTTGCGCGGCCACTGGGCTGGCCTTCGCATCGCCAGGTGGATCATCCGCAGTTGCCGGCTGCACAGTGGCGCGGTTGGAAGACGCAGGCTCGCTGGTAAAGAAGGCCGAAGTAGCAACTTTTACAGGCGGGTGGTTCGCCGCCTGGCTGGGTGAGTTGGACCGCGCCGGTTCGGACTTAGGCGCAACGCTCGAAGTATTGTCGGCCGCACCTGGAGCAACCGAGGCCGGCGAGGGAATGTCATTCCTGGATGATGGCTTAGGAGAGCCCGTTGGATCAGATGCGGCGTGGAGAGCCGGGTTGGGGCTGGGCACATTCTCATCCACGGATTCCTTCGCGGAAGTGGCCGTCGTACTAACCGGCTCGCTGTTACTTTCCGCGGGAGAGTAGTCAGCAGCAATCGCATCGTCCAGATTCACGGTCACTGTGCCGCCGTTACTCGCCACTTGATAATTCCTGGGGCGATCCAGATCCAGCACGACGCGCGTGACTGGCGGAACGACTGGCTGAACGCCGATACGCACGCCCTTCACGCCATCGTGGTCCACCGGAATATGATTTTCAGCATATGCGGAAACGGTGTTGGGAAAATCAATGACCAGACGATTGGGAGCTGGGACGGCAGTAACAATGGGCTTCACCGCGGTGCTGGTCTTGATTTCAAACCGCATCCCCTGGCTCTGGGGCTCAACCTTGATGGTTTCGAGCCAGGCAGATGAATTGGCCGCGCTCGAGTCCGACGTGAAATGCGCCGAGCGCGTCGCATGTGATTTGGCCGCCACCGGTGAAGCACTCAGCTCGGTCTGTGCCCTTGTCAGGGTAGCGCTCATACCCGCCGCCACCAATGCCGCCGTCAGCACCCACCTGTAACTCATCTACTTCTCCCTATCTAAAACCGCGCTCTGGGGAACTACAGTCAGTTCCGGGTGTTAATTCTGCAGGTTTGCTTTCTGGTTTGGCGTTTTGCCGCCTATCTGTAGAGGGCATTGGGGTTACCACTACCAGACGCAAATCACTTTTGACTAGGCACTTACATGTTGCATTTGCCTTTCCAAAGCTGCCCTGAATGGGGGTTATCCATCGAGCCTTAAGCCGGCTGAAAACTAAGGACTTACGGCTGCGCCGAAGACGAGGGGGGTGGGCAGACCGGCTCAAGCCAAGAGTTTTCTCAATCGAGGTGAAAAGGTTTTCACTTCTTCCCAGCAGGGGCCTCCCCCTGCGACCAGCAGGCCAGAGGTCCGCAGGTAAGCGCCCGCCGCACCCCGGTAACAGCCTAGCCCGATACGACATGAGTTAACCCGCGGACGCCCCTGAGCAGGCTGAATTCTCAGCAAACATCAAGGTTGGCGGGGGGAAGCACGCAAGCGGACCACAACGTGCAGCACCGATATTGAGGAACCGCTCCGGAGGCAAGTCCAGGTGGCGGAACTGTGAACGCGCTCGGCAATAAAGGCACGCGCGGGTCGGCAGCAAGCCAATAAGACATGACATTGAGGGCAAACTACGGCCGTTCAAACGCAACTTTCTGCGCCCCGGGCGGATTCAATGCAACCAAGGACCCTGGCGAACTGCCTCCGGGCTTCTCTCAGAACCATTCACCAGAACTGGTAGACGGGGCCAGTGTTGACCTGGAAGATTATTACCAAGTGGAGGCGTTTGCCGACCGTGTGGAGCGGGCACGCTGGCCGGAGTTTGCGTCCCGCGTCCGCCAAAACACAGAGCGCACTCTGGAACTTCTAAACCGGACTGGCACGCGCGCCACATTCTTCGTTCTTGGCTACGTGGCGGAGCGGGATCCAGCGCTGATTCGCGAAGTGGCGGCAGCCGGCCATGAAATAGCCTGCCACAGTCACCTCCACCGGCGGGTGCACACGCTTACCCCGGTGGAGTTTCGCGAGGACGTGCGGCGGGCGCGCGGCGCCATTGAAGATGCCGCCGGAGTTCGAGTTTTAGGTTTTCGCGCCCCCACATTCTCAGTCACTCTAGATTCACTCTGGGCGCTGGATATCCTCCTTGAAGAAGGCTTCGAATACGATTCCAGTATTTTTCCCGTGCGCCACGATCTATACGGGATTCCCGATGCGCCCCGGTTTCTTCACCAACTGGCTTTGCCCTCGGGCCGGAGCATTTGGGAAATTCCCATGTCCACGGTGCGGATGGGGGGAGTAAACCTCCCGGCAGCGGGCGGAGGATACTTGCGGCTGATTCCGCTGGCGGTGACACGCTGGGCAATTCGCAGAATTCATCGCCGCGATGGCCAGCCTGTCATCCTGTACTTCCATCCTTGGGAACTGGACCCGGAGCAACCGCGCCTGCGCGGCAGCTGGAAATCGCGCTTCCGGCACTATAGCGGGCTCAAAAAGACCGAAGCGCGACTGCAGATAATCCTCACCGAGGGAAAGTTCCAACCGCTCATTAACCTGCTGCGAAAGGCGCAACAGCCAGAGCAAGCGGCACAGGTAAGCCTGGGCAACGGCGACTGAGTCGGCGACGAGAGCCCGTTTTCTGATTCCTTTGGATCCAAGCAGTAGTGGAAAGACAACTCAGCACAACTTCGGCGTGAAGTGCGCTCCCGGAAACCCTCAGCGCGGACCGGGGGTAGCGGACAGGGTAGCGCCCGGCAGTACCCAGACAAAAGGCACGCCTGGCTTGCCTATATAAACAAATTGATCGTGAGCGGTGTCATAGGCGAGATAGCAGGCATTGAGAATCTCACAGGGGCCGGGTCCGCCCGAAGCGGCACTCGAAATGTCCGGCCTCTTCGCCCAGGTTTTTGTGGCCAGATCAAACTGGTATAGCGCGCCTTCCGCGGCATAAAGCAGCAAACTGCCTTGCCTTCCACGCGCGGGATCGAATGCAATGGCGGGAAACTTCTGGCGGGGCGGTTCGGTTCCCTTTCCAGAGCTTAGCTGCGTCCAGGTTTTCGCGCCAACGTCATACGCATAGACCTGTCCGGCCGTGGGGTTGGAGTGGTCTCCGCCATAAATCAACACGCGATTGCTCCTGCTATCCCACGCCAGACTATATCCGAAGCGCGGGCCGGGTGCTGAGCCTCTTACACCACCGACCGGATTCCAATCATTAGCGCGGGAACAGCCGATGCTCGCGTTTTTGGCGAAGCAAAGCAGCCACAGAGCAGTGGGCGTGTAAATACCGCCGTAGCGCACGATCACATCGTGCACCGGATCGTAGATGCCGCCACTTTCGGTCTCCGCCGGCTGCAGCGTGGGAGTGAGCAAGCGGAACCAATGATAGGATTCTTCGCCCTCAAGAGGCATGTACCAGGTTTCGCGCAGACTATAGACTTCGTTGTAGCCGCCAAATGTCCAAATGCGCTTGCGCGAGGAATCGTAAGCCGAATCGCGGACGGGATGCTGATCACTGGGATGGCCGGCAATGGGCCCACTCATGTTTCGCGGGGCTGGGCAGGCCTCGTGAACAATAATGCCTTCGGCGTGTTCGCGGCCTCCCGCGCTGTATCCGGCCAGGCTCAGGTAGCCGCGCGTAAGATGGCGCAGCATGAGTCGAACGCTTCCGGAGGGGCAATTGCCCAAGCTGACGATTTTGTCGTGCCGATCCAACTGGTCGCACGCCTGGTAGTGGACAGCCTCGCCAGCCGGATCTTGTAAAGCGATTGTTCCTTCTTGCGGAAAAGGCCGCTGCAGTGCCCCGTCCGCCAGCCCTATTTCCAGAGAATCTGTTGCGGAAGCACCGAGCGCATGAATCAGGGTGAGATGCTCGCCAGCAATGGAGCGGTGAGCCAGCATGCCCGTCCCGCAGTCGGAGAGGAATGTCCAGACCTGCTTCTCCGAAGCTGGCTTTTGTGTTCGCCGCCAGTCTTTCCAGGGCATTGCCCACCAGGCATTAGCGAAGGTGACCAAGCCATTGTCCATACCGAAAATGTAGAACTGCTGATGATCTGGGTCCGCGAGAAACGTGGTCCAGCCATTGGAATGCATGGCTTCCGGACTGGCAATGTAACCAGGCGGGGGCCAAACTTTGCACCAGCCTGTACTGGGACATGCACAATCGCTGCCGTCGGGCTTGCAGGCGTTTTGCCCGAAAAGAGAGAGGGCGAAGAGAAGGAGGAATGCTAAGAATAGCTGGAGTTTCATTTCGTCGCCGAACAACTCACCCGGATTGGCGCACGCTCATGGCCGGCGCCACCTCGGACTCGGCTCGGGGCGCGTCGGATTCGGCCGCTTCGCCAGACGGAGCGGAGCCCGGCGTGGCCAGTTTCGGCTTCTGCAAATGAACCACGTCAATCAGTATCTGATCGCTTCGCATCTGATGAAAAACGGCTTCGGAACTAAGCTCCTTGGTTGCCAGCAGCACGACTTCCGACGAACTCAGCACATCCGCCAAATCGTCGTGCAGGAGGGCTCCAATGTGCGGAATTGTGTTCTGGATGAACTCGCGATTGGAGCCCAGAATCTGACCTAGGCGCACATTGTGGTCCCAGATGTGGCAGCGGCAGCCCTCACCCAACAGGCGCTTCACCAGGTAGACCATGGGGCTGTCCCGCAAATCGTCCGTTCCGCTTTTAAAGCTCAGACCCAGAATCCCGATTTCCCTCTTGCCGGTCTGCAGAACTTCCTCAGCCGCGCGCTGGATGTGTTCCTGGTTACTGGGCAAAATGGCGTTCAACAGAGGCACGGCGAGGTCCAGTTCCTTGGCCCGGTAGGTGAGTGCGCGCAGATCCTTGGGCAGGCAGGACCCGCCAAAAGCGAAGCCCGGCGTCAGGTACGCGGGTGAGATGTTGAGCTTGGTATCGGACGTAAAGATATTTGAGACCAAGCCCGAATCCGCGCCAAGTTCATTGCAGAGCGCTCCCACCTCGTTAGCGAAACTGACCTTTAAGGCGTGAAACGCATTGCAGACGTACTTGATCATCTCCGCGGTACGGGTGTCTGTTTGATGCAGGGGAGCGGGCAATTGAGCGTATATCTGGCGTAGTGGAGAACATTCCTGGGCGTCGGCTATACCCAAAACCGTGAACGGCGGGCGAGCGAAGTCGGCGATGGCGGTACCTTCGCGCAGAAATTCGGGGTTGAAGCAGACGCCAAAATCCTTGCCAGCCCGCTTTCCGCTGCTGGATTCCAGAAGGGGCGTTACGAACGACTCGGTGGTGCCGGGAAGAACGGTGCTGCGCAACACAATCCAGTGAAATGTCTGTTTGAGCCGCAGGATTTCTCCAATCTGCCGGCAAACCCGCTCAATGGAGGTGAGATCCAGCTTACCGCTGCGCAGGCTCGGAGTAGCCACCGAGATAAATGAAACATCGGTGCTTAAGATCGCCTTTTCGGAATCGCTGGTCGCCTCAAGCAAAGACGAGTTACAAGCTGCCGCAATCAGTTCCTGCAAGCCCGGTTCGACTACCGGGGCGTTGCCGGCGGCCAACTGCGCTACCTTTTGCGGATTGGTATCTACGCCCACGACGCGGCAGCCCTGGTTTGCCAAGCAGGCTGCGGTTACCGAACCTACATACCCGAGGCCGAAAATGCTGATGGATGGTGGCACGTGCACAACTCCTTTAAAAACTTTAATCCGAAAATCGCTAAGTCGTTACGGTCAACTGTGAAGCGGGCTCACCACCGGCAACGGCAGCGCTTCCCTCCAACTCGAGCACCTCATCCACAATGGCCATGGAAGCCGGCCAAGAGTGACCATTCACCGCCTGAGCCCTCCCGGCAGCGCCCAGGCGCTCACCGCGTTCGCGGTCGCGTAACAGTTCAATGACTTGGGTAATGAACATATCGCTGTTCTCGGCAACCATGAGGTGCTCGCCAGCGCGGGCGCGAATCCCCCGCGAGGCTTCCGCGCTGGCCACCACCGGTACGCCCATGGCCATCATCTCCAGCACTTTGTTTTGCGTGCCGCGGGCGATTCGCAAAGGGGCAATGCCGACAGCCGCATCTCCCACATAGGGCCGAACATCGGGCACATGGCCGGTTACCTGAACCCCGGGGAGCTCGCGCAGGCCCAGGATGGAAGCGGCGGGATTCGAACCCACGATACGCAGTTCCGCATTCGGTACAGCTTCGCGAATGCGCGGCCAACTGTGACTCACAAACTGAAGCATGCCGTCAATATTGGGGAAGTAATCCATGCGGCCCACGAAAACCATCACCGGCTTACTCGCGGCAGTTCTATGCCGGGGATTGAAATACTCAATATCAACTCCGTTGGGAATGACCGTACACGGTTTCGGAACCCCGAGGGATTCAAACTCCACCAGTTCGTTGCTGGTGGTCACGGTGCAGCGGGTGAAGCGGCGCCCCATTTGCTTTTCCCAGCGGCGCAGTTTTTTTGCTTCCAGGCCGTAACCCGCGGACAGTGGAAAACTCCGGTGCTGGCTGTAGTCGGCCCACTTGGAGGAATCTATATCGCCGTAGTCAAGCACTTTGAAATCGCAGGGGACATCAATGGCGTAGCGGGCCATGAAGGCGCAGTGCACCCAAACCCGGTCAAACGCTTCCGCCTGGGCGGTGGCGGCAATTCTGCTCTGCAGCGCGGGCGACCAGAAGTATTGGCCGGAGGAGGGTTTGGCGGTGGCCAATCCAAGCAAGGCCCGCCCCCAGCGGATCGGGTTGGGAACGATCTCGACCAGCAGTTGCTCGCAGAACTCCCGCAGCTTGCTTCCCTGCTCCACTTCTTCCTGCGAGTGAGCCAAAGTGGCTACAGTCACCGAGTGTCTTTCGGCGAGATGCCGGATCATCTGGAAAGGACGAATCTTGCCGCCCCGGTTGGGCGGGAACGGCAAACGGTGGCAAACAAAGAGAATTCTCATTTTTGCTTCAAGGCTCCGGCGCATCGGCAGGCCGGGCCGGCTGCAGTGCCCACCATGTATGCACACCAGGCTCCAAAGTCGCCCGTCAACCGCCCGGTTTGGCGCCCGTTTTACGCCTCCTATAAACATGCGGCCCACCGGCTTTGGGCTATTTCGGCGGGCAAGAAAGCCTTCCAGCCCTGCCTTTAGCCTGTATTGCTCCATCCCGTCGGTGATAAAGTGAAAAACTTTGCACTCATCGGGCTCAAACTTTTCCGTGAATGCCGGCCCTCAAGTTACCCCAAAACCTCCGCGAACAAGCACGATGGCAAGCTTAAGGAGAGCCTGTTGACCCCGGCAAACAGTCAGGTTACCGTTCCTGTTCCGCGGAGGACGCGCTCCCATGCTGCCGGCACTCGCCTGCTTGCTGCTTTTGTGCATCAGCGCCGAACTCTACCTCGTCATCCGAGGGATTGGGGGCATGAGGGAGCTTTCTCTGCAGACCGAAGAGCACCATTTGCTGGTGGAGCTGGGAAGCGATTCGGTGGGCGAGCAATTCGCTCCGCTATGGCACGAATACGAGCAGGCTCGCTGGCTGCAGCGCCTGCACCACTGGCAGGAGCTCAGCCCAGGCATGCAGTTTCTTCTGCATGGAAGTTTCGGGAGCGGCGCGCGCCGGGAGCGGCACGCCAGCACCCGGTACGCTGGCCTGCTGCGCACGCAAATGCAGAGCGAATTGGCGCGCGTAGTCCCCGTCGAATTGGCTGCGATAAGCGAGTCGCGCGATGAACAACTGGCGGTGCGCAAACTCGCGCGCCTGCTGACTCTCGCCTGCTATGCCCGCTTTTGCCGCAACTGCGAAGAGGGCAAACAACTGCTGCGGAATTCAGCCGACGGAAAAACACGGGAGCAACTGGATCGGCTTTTTGCCATGCTGGACAATGGCGAATCAGGATCACGTCGGCAATCGTGACCTGCCTTAAACACAGGCACGATTCTGCACAAACTCAGATGCAGAAGAGGTGAGAAGTCCGCCAATGCAAATCGCCGTGGTGTTTTCGCTCGGCCTGCTACTCGCGGCTTCCCCCGCGAGGGCGTGGGAGGGCGGGGCTGGTATCCCGCAAATTGCATCACAGTCCGGGAATAAGGAGTCCATGTCCACAAGCCACAACGGCTCACGCAACGCCGCTGCTGGCGGCAATCGCTCAGCCACTATTTCCCGCGGGGCTGCTCCTGCGGAGCTATGTTCCACTTCGGGTACAGGCGAGCGCATTACCGCCAACCCTTCCAATTACGCGCACATCATGCGCACGCTGCGGCCAGGCCAAACCATGCTGCTTGCCCCCGGCAATTACCCCCGGCTGAATATCGTGAACCTGCGGGGCCAACCGGGAAAATGCATCGTCATTACCGGGCCTAAGGACGGGCCACCCGCCGTAATTCACGGCGTGCCCCGGTTCAACACCGTGGATATTGTCAATTCCAGCTATGTGGCGCTGAAGAACGTTTTGATAGATAGCCGCGGCATCCCGGGAGCGTTTGGCATCAGCGCCGGCCGTGGTACTTCCAGCGTGACCCACCACATCCTGATCGAGGGCAACACCCTCATTGGGCAAGGCGGCGCCCAGCAGACGGACGGGATTTCCACTAAGACCCCGACCTGGGGATGGGTGATCCGCCGCAACAAAATCCTGGGCGCGGGTACGGGTGTGTACCTGGGCAACTCCGATGGCAGCAGTCCGTTTTTTGACGGCATCATCGAAGATAATCTGATTCAGGATTCCATCGGCTACTGCCTGCAGATCAAATATCAATCGCCGCGACCCGCGGTGCCTGGCATGCCCACCAGGCCCAGTGTCACCATCATTCGCGACAATGTCTTTATCAAGAATGACCAGCCCAGCCCGGATGGCGACCGTCCCAATCTGCTGGTGGGCGGATTTCCGGAATCCGGCCCCGGGGCGCAGGACCGATACGAAATCTACGGCAATTTGCTTTATCACAATCCGCGGGAAGCCCTGTTCCAGGCTTCGGGCCGGGTTTCATTTCACGACAACATTCTGGTGGGCGGACAAGCCGCAGCCGCCGTATTTCGCGACCACGATCTGCCACTCAAAGTTGCTTACGTGTACAACAACACAATTTATACGAACCGTACCGGTATTCACTTCGAGAATGCTGCCGCCGAAGATGACGCCGTAGTGGGAAACCTGGTATTTGCGGCTACCCCGATCAACGGCCCCATCCGACACCTCAGAGGCAACATAGGGGACAGCGTGGCCAATGCCGCCCAGTACGTCAACGGCCCGTCCTTCTCGCTGAAGTCAATGGATTTCTATCCCTCAGACAAGCGGGCGCAGGGCGACCCGCTGGACCTGTCCCAATTTGCCCGCGAGGTGGATTATCAGTTGGATTTCAACCACCATCCCAAAGGAAAGCGCGCTTTTCGCGGAGCATACGCGGGCAGCGGGCGCAACCCTGGATGGAGACCGGCAGCGGAACTGAAAGTGGTACGCCGCAAGACCAATTAGCGCCGGCCACTAGCTACTGCACTCGAAGAGTGCCGTTCAAATCAATCGGCGAAAGTCCCAGGAACTGAGCCTTGCTGGAGGAAATTAGGCACAATACGAAGTTCTGCACACCTGCTCCCGATGTATTCACCGTGCCCAGAGTCATGCCGATCTTACCGGGCGCCTGATAGTTGGCACCCAGAGCCACCGTAGAGACGGTGATCTGCGATGGATTGCCTGGCTGGGGCTGGCTCACATCCAGCACGCCAGTAAGGTGACCGGCTCCGTCGGCGACAACCTGGCCGATGATAGCGAGATTGCCGTCGCTGGTATCGGCGGCGACAAAGGCAAAACTGTTGTTAAGAGTGGCAACACCAAAACCGTCCTGTCCTGGTTGTTGCAGGTCCGCTACTCCGGTCGCCGCATGAGCGTCGTTATTTTGCTGAACATACATGCGGGTGCCCGAAACCGTGTACACGGTAAACGTGCGCGGACCTTGGGTAGAAAATTCATTCAGGGCCCCCCGGCCACTCGCGGTCAGGGTAATGGAATTGGGGAGGAGTTCACCGAATGGCGTCGTGCTACCGTCCTGGTATTGGGCCAGGCCGGTGATATTGCCGAGATTGTCCAAAGTAAATTCGCCCATCATCCAGTACTGTCCGTCCATGCCGCCAATCTCAGTCACTAGCGCATACCCACCCGCGGCGGCCGAAGAGGGGAGTGGGTTGACCTGCATCTCGGCTTCGCCCAGGAGCATGGGAGCGGCATCCACTCCGACAATTTCCAGCTTATTGGCCGAAATGACGTAGGCAGCGAAATCAGCGGCCTGGCTGCCTACGGTAAGGGTCAAGGTGGCTCGGCCTGTGCTCGAATCCACTGCTCCCACGGTGCCAGAAGCTATAGCTACAGAGTTGGTCGCACCAGCGCCGCTGTTGATTGTGTTGTTGTCGTTCTCATCCTGCTGTCCGGAGCTCAGCGCTGTTCCCGTGCCGTCCAGGGCGAATTCGCCGATTCTGGAAATTGGATTCTGGGTGGCATCCAGCCCGCCGACACGAAACACATAGGTGTGGTTGGCGAGAGAAGTGTTGTTAAACGCGGAGGCGTTCTGCTTTTGAATCTCTCCAACAGCCGTGCCCGCCTTATCAAACTGGATAAGCTGCGCGTCGTTATCGGCGGCCGAACCGGAATTCGCAGAAAGCACAAAATGGAAGGTGCGCGCGGTGGCGCCCGTGGTGTTCAGGGTCAGGCTGCCGCGGCCATCGGCCATAACAGTGTAGGTGCCGGAGACCGGTACAGCTTTCTGAACTCCGGAAGAGGAATTGATGTCCTCGATGCCGCTGAAATTTCCTGCACCGTCCGCCTTTATGCTGCCGGCCTCAAAGCGCGGGTGGTTGCTTTCGCTGGTCAAATCGAACGCGTAGGTGCCACTCAGGCTGGATTGACTGAATTTTTTCGAGGTTATGTTCAGAATAGTGGCCGCTTTGGCCTGGCCGTTGCTAACCCCAACCAGTACCACTCCCATTTTGACGGCAGTTACCACGCCGGAAGAATTCACGGTGGCAATGCTGGAATCAGACGTCGTCCAAGTCCCGGTGGAACTGACGTCCTTGTTGGACCCGTCGCTCAGGGTGGCCTGGGCTGAGAACTGCAGGGTCTTGCCGACCGTCACCGCGGAATTCTGCGGTGTCAACGAAATCGACGTCGCCGATGGCGAGTTGGATCCGTTCGAGCTCGATGATCCTGAACCGAGGCAACCGACCAGGGTAATGCTCAACAGCAACGCCATCACAAGAGCCAAGAATCTGGACATCGGTTTTACTCCCCTAAACCAGCATCGGTTCGTCTCGAATTCCGTCTGCGCCCCGCAATTTTGCGCAATAGAGCTGGCCGTTGGAGTGGCGCGGCTTCCGGGAACTGAGCAAAGAATTTGGTAGGCAGAGCAGGGCTCGAACCTGCGACCTCCCCGTTGTAATAGCCGGGGCGCTCTTCCAGCTGAGCTATCCGCCTCCGTTGTTCCAGCTTGCAAACGTCGGCCCAAACCCGCCTGCCATCGTGCCTAGACCGGATGGATGGCGCAATTCCCGTTATGTTTCAGCGCTTTCTAGACATAGCCACGAGGGCTACCCATGAACCTGACCAGCGTTCCACTTCAAAAAGAAGGCGTGCTGGGAGGGCGGCTTTACCTTGCGATTTACGAGGAGAGCAGGAAAAAGAGAAAAAAGTTTTCACACTCTGGCCTGAGTTTTTTCTCCTAGGCGACCCCCAAGAACGCCCTGGCCGAACAAATTCCGCGCCGGCCGCCCAGGGAAGAGTTGTCCAAAGGGACAGTCGGCTCCGTGCCCTTTCGTGGTGCGAGCATCGCGGTATTTTCGCTTACTATGGCCCAAGCTTAA
>Ga0075436_100000642_pt1 | contig 22972 bp, 15 predicted proteins | sample RhiMethybrSRZTD5_FD_75303 | JGI IMG/M metagenome (GOLD analysis project Ga0075436, IMG submission 75303) | Populus rhizosphere microbial communities from Tennessee, USA - Rhizosphere MetaG P. TD hybrid SRZTD5 | ecosystem: Host-associated > Plants > Roots > Rhizosphere > Soil | place: USA...
GTCGAACCATTCGCCCAGCTTTTCGTTCACGAGTTGCTCGACGTCGCCCTTGATGTCGCTGTTGAGCTTGCCCTTGGTCTGTCCTTCAAATTGCGGCTGCGGCAGGCGCACGCTGACCACAGCGACCAATCCCTCGCGCACGTCGTCGCCCGTGATGGCGACTTCATCTTTCTGCTCTTTCAGCATTCCGGCGGACGAAGCGAAATTGTTGATGGAGCGCGTCAGCGCCGAGCGAAACCCGGAAAGGTGTGTGCCGCCGTCCACAGTATTGATCGTGTTGGCAAATGCGAAGACATTTTCGCCGTAGCTATCGTTGTACTGGAGCGCGATTTCGATCTCCACATTGCCGCGCTTGCCTTCCATATAAATCGGAGAATCGTGCAGCGTGGTCTTGCCGCGATTCAGATGCTTCACAAATTCGGCAATACCACCGGTAAAGCGGAACTCCGTGGTCTTCTCCGTGCGCTCGTCGGTCAGCGTAATCTTCAGTCCTTTGTTCAGAAACGCGTACTCCCGCAGGCGCGTCGCGAACGTGTCGTAGCTGAAAGCGATTTTTTCGAAAATCGCGGGGTCGGGATGAAAAGTAACCTTCGTTCCGGTCTTGCGTGTTTTGCCAGTTTGTTTCAGCTTCGACGTGGGCTTGCCTTTTTCGTAGCTTTGTTCCCACACTGCTCCATCGCGCTGAATTTCCAGTTCCAGCCAATCCGAAAGCGCGTTCACCACGGAAACGCCGACGCCATGCAATCCGCCGGAAACTTTGTAAGTTTCGCTGTCAAATTTTCCGCCGGCGTGCAGCACCGTCATCACGACTTCTGCGGCGGGCCGCTTTTCCGTCTGGTGCATGTCCACGGGAATGCCTCGGCCGTTGTCCACTACAGTGACGGATTCGTCCGCGTGCACAGTCACATTGATTTCATCCGCGTAGCCGGCCATCGCTTCGTCGACGGAGTTGTCCACCACTTCCCAAACAAGATGGTGCAGGCCCATTTCACCCGTCGAGCCAATGTACATCGCGGGACGCAGCCGCACGGCTTCCAGGCCGCCGAGCACTTTAATCGACTTGGCGTCGTACTTGTGGCCTGCGCCTTGCGGCGTGGCGCCCACGTTTTCTTTATCACCCATCGTCACTCCCGATGCGGCAACTTGCTCAGAAAAACCTTCGGCCCGGAACGGACTTCGAGCTAGCTGGAGTTATAGTCCGACCGAGAAAAACCGCTTTCTTTGAAGCAAGGAAGGCGTATTTGCGGATTTTGCGTCGCCTTACCCTTTGTCCCGATTCGCATCGGGATCGTAGAGTTTCCTGCTCCATCCCGTCCCGCGCAGCGGGACGTGGCGAAGACTGATGTTCTCCAGGCGGGTGCCTCGAAGCTCCTGGCGCAGAGCTTGGTTCCGGGTCACTTTAGCCTGGCGGACGTGTCGATTTGGAAGATCCCCCACAACAAATCGACAACATAGAATCATACTCCGCTCAGGCCGTTTTCTCAAGCTGGTTCGTGGCCCAGAGATTGGTGTAAGTGGTTCATTTCCTTAAATTTATGGTCAGGCAATCAAGGGCATGTGGAAAAGAAAAAAGGCCCTTTCTCAAGCGCCTTTTTTAATGCTTCCTGGCTGCTTCTTGCCGTCAAATCCGCATCGGCATAATGATGTAGCGGTAACGGTAGGACTCGTCGGCGAGCGGCCGCATCTGCCCGGCGGACTGCTCGTCTTTCAGCTCGATGCTGACCGGCCCATCGGCCGCGGCCGAGAGAAAATCCAGCATGTAACTCGAGTTAAATCCGATGGAGATGGGATCGCCCTTGTATTCCTTTTCAATGTTTTCTTTCGCTTCCCCGTACTCCGGGCTCGAAGCGGAAATTTCGATGCCTTCGGTGGAGATGGCTAATTTCACGGCGTGCGAACGCTGATCCGCAAGCTGCGAAACGCGGCGCACCGCATCGGTCAGCTCGACGCGCTCGATCACCACGTGCTTGTTATTGTCGCGCGGCAGCACCGCTTCGTAATTCGGGAATTGCCCGTTCAGGATCCGCGAAATCAGCAGGCGATGCTTGACCTGGAAGAAGAGATGGCTCTCGTCTTTTGCGAATTCGATTTGCGCATCAGAGCCGGCCGCGCCTGAGAGTTTCTCGACTTCGTCCATCGCTTTCTTCGGCACCAGCACTTTCAATTCGGCATTCATGCCCGCGAGTTTGTGGTCTGTTTCTGCAAGAGCTAACCGATGCCCGTCGGTTGCCACCATCGCCAGCGTGTCCGGCTTCAAAATCAATAGCCCGCCATTCAGCGTGTAGCGTGATTCTTCCATGGAAATCGCGAACTTTGTCTTGGCAATCAGGCTCTGTAAAATCGCCGCAGGAATCTTTACGAGCGTGTGCGGCATTGTCGGCAGCGCGGGAAAATTTTCCTTCGCCATGCCGACCAGCTTGTATTTCTTCCTGTCGCTCGTGATCTCTACCCAATGGTTTTCCAGCAGCTTGACCTTGATTTCGCCTTCCGGCAGCAGGCGCACAAGCTCGAGCAGCTTCTTCGCGGGAATCGTTCCGGCGCCTTCTTTCTTGACCTTCGCTTCGCAAGACGTGCGGATACTCAACTCCAGATCCGTCGCCGTAATGGTGAGCTCGCTCCCTTTCGCCTCGACCAGCAAATTCGACAGGATGGGGATCGTGGTTTTGCGCTCCACGACTCCCTGAGTCATGCTCAACTCACTCAACAGCGCGGACTTTGTAACGCTGAATTCCATCGCTTGATATTCCTCGCGTGCCGTTCCAGGTGCAGTCATATTCAGTCTACCCTCGGCTTGCTGCGGTTGTCAGGCTTGGGCGGGGACGGCGCCCTGTTTCCGTCTAATTCTGCTGCCGCCTGACTGGCTTCAGGCAGGTACTCTACTCGCTTTTTCGCAAAGTATAAAGCCCGACTCTCTCGCGGCACTGTGGAAATGTGCTAGGTTCATCCCGCTGCCGAATCCTCTCTAAGTTTCCTCGGCAAAAATCCACAGCCACAACTTCTTCTGCAAGAGACTTGCCCTGAAGATAGAACCAATAAACCCTTGTTGTTGTGATGACTCTTGTGAATCTGTGGAAACCACGGCAAACCGTTTACACGTATTAATTTGCAGTCATGGTTGCCCAGCGCTTTTTTGTGAGAACAGTGGAAAATCAGAGTTCTTCGAATCATTCGTCGCCACCGTGCTTCTTCTCATCCACTTCCTTCAACAGATTCCTCTCATCTTTTTCAATTCTTCTCCACAGGATTTGATTGAGAGATTCCTGCAGGAAACAAGGGAGTGACAGTTGCGGAGGCCCAAAATGGAAACGCGGCCCGTTTTCCCTTGGGCCGCGTTCCATAAAATAAATCCGATAGAGAAAAAAAGGGTTTCTATTGCAACGCGTCCATTAACCGCGTGATGGTCCGGTTGAGGTCTTTGTCCGACCGCCGAAGCTCCTCAATCTTGTTAATTGAATGGAGCACGGTGGTGTGATGCTTGCCGCCGAATTGGCGGCCAATCTCTGGCAGCGACGCCGTAGTCAGTTGCTTCACGATGTACATCGCCACCTGTCGTGGAAACGCAATCGCCCGCGTGTTACTGCGTACCTTCAGGTCTTGCTCACGCAAATCGAAGTGTTCGCTGACGCGCTTCTGGATCAGGTCGATGGTGACGCGCTTCTCTTGCGAAGCAATGATGTTTCGCAACACTTGCTGGGTCGTGGACAGCGTAGTCGCGGTACCGGTCAACGACGCATAGGCCATCAATCGTGTTAGTGCGCCTTCCAACTCGCGCACGTTGGACTTGATCGCTCGCGCGATGTATTCCGCCACGTCATCGGGCAGACTGAAGCGCTCGTTCTCTGCTTTCTTTTGCAGAATGGCAATCTTCGTCTCAAGGTCCGGCGGTTGGATGTCCGCGATCAATCCCCATTCGAACCGCGAACGCAGCCGCTCTTCAATCGAGTTGATGTCTTTGGGTAGGCAGTCGGAGGAGATGACGATCTGCTTTTGCTGTTCGTAGAGAGCATTGAACGTGTGAAAGAATTCCTCCTGCGTGCGCTCTTTGCCGGCGATGAACTGAATGTCGTCCACCAGCAGCACGTCCACGGTATGAAAGCGCTCGCGGAAGCTGATCATGCGGTCGAACCGCAGCGAATTGATCACTTCGATGGTGAATTTCTCCGCGCTCACGTAACTCAGACGCATCGCCGGGTTGCGCTTCTTGATGGTGTGCCCGATGGCGTGCATCAAGTGCGTCTTGCCCATTCCCACGCCGCCATACAGAAACAACGGGTTGTAAGCCTTTGAAGGCTGCTCGGCAACCGCCCGCGACGCAGCGTGCGCAAACTCGTTCGACTTCCCGACCACGAACGTGTCGAAGGTGTAGCGCAGATTCAGTTGATGATCGCTGCTCTCAAAATCCAGTTTGGCCTGACCCGTCTTTGCCGGCGCCGCCGCTGCTTGCACCGGCTCTTCCTCGGTGCACACGTATTGCACTTTCACATTGGGCGTGCCGAGTTCGTGGAACACCGCTTTGATGATGTCCCCATAAGTGCGTGTCAAAACCTGCCGGAAAACCGCGCTCGGAATCTGAATATAGAGGGTTTCGCCCTCGGCCCGGTTCAACTTGGTGGGCTGGAACCAGGTCGTGAAAGTGTTGATGCTCACCCTGGCCTTGACGTGCTCCAGGAACTTGTCCCAGGCGTTTGCTGTCTCGCGTTCGCGTCCAACTTGGGTAGCTGTAGTCATGGGTAGAGACAAAAAGGACACCCTCTACTATTTCCACAGATGTGTAAAAGCTGTGGAAAGCAATGTCGCACTCGTTTTTGCTTCGGCTTCTGGGTTCCTGGCCGCGCCGAGCCCTATGCCCCTGGTGCCCCGGGCGTGACCTTTAGGATTTGTCGGCCTGCATGCTGCCGCTCTTAAGACCGCGCGGGATTGTCTCCGATTGAATTGCTTAGGGCAAGCGAAAAGTGCACGAAGGTCCAGTAAGTGTTGCACACGGCATGCACAAGTTTTCCACAGACGCAAATCTGCCACAATTATTCACGAAACTTTCATTTTTCCGCAAATTTCTCAGCAGAATCATTTGCGAACAGAAAGTCTTGCACAAGAGTCCCGCAACCGGCCTGAGGAAATCTTCCGTCACTTCGTATTTTTCTTGTTTGGCCGGTCGAACAGGTAAAGACCCAAAGGATCGCTTCCGATAAGCAACTGATCCCTCTGGACGAGAATCGTATTGGCTTCCAGTCGCGCTCCTTGGGGAGTATAAATCTTGTAGGTCGCGAGCCGGGTACCCGCCGCATCGAAGTGCAACAGGTTGTTGTTCAGCGCAATCCACACCTCTCCGTTCGAATGGTCCACTCCCAGCCCCGTCAGCACGCGCCGGAAGAATGGCTCTTTGGTCTTTTGCTCTTGCCGCTCGATCTCTTTCCGCATGGCCACTGCCGTGGGCAGCGCATCAATCGCTGTGTATTGAATGTCCTGTCCCGCGTAGCCCAGGTGGTCGTACTGCCGCACCGTCGGCTCCGGTAAATACCAGAACGCGTAGTAAAGATGTCCCTGCGCATCCGTGCCCAGTTGGCCGATGTTCAGGAAACGATTCAGGTCCGCGCGTTCGGAAAGCGGTTCAGGGTCGCCGAACTCCCGCACCTCCTTGCCATTCTTGTCGAAGACCATCACCAGGTGCGGTTCGCGCATCGTGGCAACGGCGATTTCGCCTTCCGGCAAGGCCGCCACGGAAACGGGGTTCTTCACTGCAAACGAGCGCAACGGCGTGCCGTCACCGGAAAACACGCGAATAAGATTCGCGCCGCGGTCTGCCACGTAGATCTTGCCTTCGGCATCCACGTCGCAGTCGTCGCCAAAGGCAATCAAAGCCTGGCTTGCGTTCGCGCCGCTTGTTTGAGGCGGCGCTTCGCCGATGGACAGCAGCTGCTTTCCTTTCATATCAACAACCACCAGCCCCGGTGACGGCGAGGCCAATACGTACAGCCGCCCATCCGCGCCCTGCCGCACGGCGCGCAGCCCGGGGCCAATCGCCGGCAGAATCCGCTGCTTTGCGGAAAGATCCACGTCCTCCGGTTCTTGCGCCCGCACCGCCGTGCCAACCAACATCCACGCAACCAGACACGTTGCCCACTGAATTCGCACTCCTGAATTCGAGACAACTCTACGCCTTGAACCCACCGGTATTCGCATGACTCCTTCAGATTACTACGACCGTCCCGCGGTTGCCCGCTCGCCGCCGGGTAAGTGCCAGCGCCACCCCATCGCGCGCGAGAGAGGTAAAGCATAAGCGGCAGAACGCAAAGAGCCCTTGACGACACAGCTCTAATATGTTGTATTGCCATATATGGCTATTGCATCGGATCGAGAACTCAAGAAAGGCAACGCGGAATTGCTCATCCTCGCTCTACTCGAGGAAAAAGCCCGTCACGGCTACGAAATTGGCAAGCTCATCGCCGAGCGCTCCGAAGGCGTGCTGCGCTTCCACGTCGCTTCGCTTTATCCGCTGCTCTATCGCCTCGAGCGGCGCGGCTGGATCAAGGGCGAATGGGAACCTGCCGGTGGCCGCCGCCGGCGTTACTACCGGCTGACGCCTACCGGCCGCAAGATCCTCGCTGAGCAGCGCTCGCGCTGGCGCGCTTTCTCCGGGGCCGTGAATCGCATCGTGGAGGCCGGCGCTGCGCACCACAGCGCCGCAAGTTACAGCATGGAGGCACAGCATGCCTGATTGGAAAAAGATCGTCCGCGAAAAGCTGGGAACTTTGCCGTTAACCAACGGGCGCCGCGACGAAGTCATCGAGGAACTCGCCCAGCAACTGGAATCCGCCTACGAAGAGGCGCTTGCGCAAGGCATCAATGAGCAAGAAGCAATGCAGCGCAGCCTGGCGCAATTCAAAGATTGGGAAAGACTTCGCTGCGAAGTTTTTCAGTCCGTCGAAGGTGCGCGCCTCCCAGTGTGGGAGCAAAACGGCGCGTTTTCCCCGCGCCGCTGGCCCGTGTGGATCGCTCTGGGACTGAGCGCGCTTTTGTTCGCGCTGCCCACTTTCCGCCAGGCGCTGGAGATGATTCCGCTTCCTGGGAGTTACCCAGAACCCCCGAGTTCACAGATTCTTTCAGACGCAGCGCTGCGCCGCGTTGAGCACTCGGGAGATAAACAAAAATACGCTCGCGCGCTCGCCTTCGTTGCCCTGCACAGTCCCAAAGAGGACGACGAGCGAGCGGTTCAGGCTGCGGAGAAGGCCATCGCCCTCGACCCGCAGCTTACATGGATTGCCGCAAAGATTTCTCATGCCACATATCTTTACCCTGGCTACGACCCTCATCCTTGGATCGAGCGCCTGAAAGCGTGGGATCCGCAGAACGGTTTCGCTTACATGCTGGAAGCCGACGCCAATTTCCATTGGTGGGAAACGCCTTGGACCAAGTACAGCGCCACGCCAGGAGGCTTACGCGCGGCGCTCGCCGCCGAGCCACGCTGGCGCATTTCCATGGAGAAAGCGTTCGCTGCTCCTCGAATCGACTTCTATGATGCCCAGCAATTTGCCCTGGACCGCCAGGTGCTCCTGGAGCAAGGCTTCGACCGGCCGGAAATGCTGCTCGCCGCCGGGTGGTCCCAGCCTGTCCCGGTCCTTATGTTAATCAGTTTCTATATAGACATCCAATTGAAAGACATTGGTGAGACCGCCGAAAAAGCCGGCCGCACGGACGATGCCCTCGCCGCCTATTGGAGCGTGGTTCGTTTTGGGGAGCGGCTCAAGGCCGAGCCGATGGACACCGCGCAGACTTATTCCAACAAGCTTCGCCGGGATGCCTACAAACACATCCTCCCGCTTTTGCGGAGCAATGGGCGTGCTGCGGAAGCCTCTGCGGTCGAATCTGCCCTTGCAGCACTCCCTCGCTTCGATTACTCAGTCGAGCCCTCTTATTTCTCCTTGGAAGCAATGGGCAATCGCTCGGCGCGGGTCATCGTGGTTTCCGCTATTCTCGTCGCGCTTCTTGGAACCGCAACGATTCTCTGGCTTATCTTCGTCATCGCCCTGAAGTGGAACGCGGACTTCAGCCGCCCGTTTAATCGCCTTGCTTCGTCTCTTTGTTTTGCTCCGCCTGCGCTGTTGCTTGCCTCCATCGCGCTTTTCCTTGGGTACTACCCGTATGCGCGATCCATAGCCCAGTTCCACTCCTACAAGGATTTGGAATACGGATATGCTCCCGTCTTAGTGGGGCTTTACAACGTCACAAGGTTTGGCAACTTGAACGACGTCTGGCTTTCTCACATGTTCTGGCCTTCAGTCTGGTGCGCCGCGGTGGCGCTTGTCGGCGCAGGCCTGCTCTGGTGGATGCGCGACCGTCCGCGTCCCGATCACCCCGACGCCGCGTAGTTAACTTGCGAAAAAAATCTCTGACTTCTAGGCAGCCTTAGTCGATGCAGAAGCGGAGGCGCTCGATGGAGCGGGCGCGGAGGCGTCCGGCGGCGTTGCGCGGCCCGTCGTCGTCGGTCTCTACCAGCACGCAATTCATCTGCACGTCGCCCGAAGCCACGTCAAACCTTGCGGGCAGGCCATTCAGAAATTTTTTGATGATGCCTTCCTTGTCCATCCCGATCACGCCACCATGCGGCCCGGTCATGCCCACGTCCGTGATGTACGCTGTGCCCTGCGGCAAAACGTGCTCATCGGCGGTGGCCACGTGCGTGTGCGTGCCCACCATCACCGTCACGCGGCCGTCCAGGTACCAGCCCATCGCTACTTTTTCGCTGGTGGTTTCCGCGTGCATGTCCACCAGCACAAAGCCCACGTCCTCCGGAATTTTCGCGAGTTCGCTGTCGGCTTTTCGGAACGGGTCATCAATCTGCGTCATGAACACGCGCCCTTGCAGATTCAGCACGGCGTACTTCACGCCGTTCTTCGCCGTCCCGACGAACAAGCCGCTCCCGGGATTCCCTTCCGGAAAATTTGCCGGGCGCAGCAGCCGCGGCTCGTGCGGCAGAAACTCCATAATCTCCTTGCGGTCCCAGCTGTGATTGCCGCCGGTGAGCACGTCGATCCCGTCCTTCAGCAGGTCTTCCGCCAGACGCGGCGTGATGCCGAATCCCGAAGCGGAGTTCTCTCCGTTGGCGATCACCAGGTCAATCTGCCGCTGCGACACCACGTCGGCCAGACGGTCGCGCACGACCAGTCGTCCCGGCGCCCCCACAATGTCTCCCACAAAAAGTACGCGCATGTCTTATCAGGGCACGGCTTCAGCCGTGCCGAAAAGCAGCCAGCTTGCTTAAACAGAAACGGAGCGGACTGCTTCGCCGTGGGGAGCTAGGCCGTGAACCTCTGAAATAGGTGGGCGCCACGAGCCAACCGTTAGGCTTTCCTGCCCCGCTCGCCCGCCGCTCTAAGAAGTTTGCCGGTGGCCGTTTACCGTTCGCCGTAGACAAGGAACAAGGCGCAATTCCTTTCCGTTACGGTGAACGGCGAACTGTGAACGGCAAACGTCTTCGGAATCGGCGGCGCGCCAGCGGGACAGGCCATGCACACAGGTTGTCTATCCGCAGCACCCCAGAGATTCGTTACGGTTCAAACGGCTTTCGCGCCCTCACCTGCGTCGAAGTACCGCTCCGCGCCCAATTGTAGCAGGGTTGCTTCCAACAAAGGGAAGCGCCTCCGGAGGCGTTGCTGCTTTTCTGCTTTCCGGTTTTTGTCACTCGTACCTTAGCGCCTCCAGCGGATCGACTCCCTCCGCGCGGCGAACCGGCACCCAGCAGGCAAGCAGCGCGACTCCCACGAACAGAGCTCCAACAAGGATCAACGTGGCAGGATCGCTGGGCTGCACCTCGAACAAGAACGACCGCAGCACGCGCGACAAAACCATCGCCAGGGCCACTCCTGCGAGCACGCCGCCGGCAATCAACTGAAATCCCTCGCCGAAAATCAGTTTGCGAATGTCCCTTTGCTTGGCGCCAAGCGCGCTGCGAATGGCCAGCTCCCGTCTCCGCGAAGCGACCGACAGCGAAAGCACGCCGTAAACTCCCACGAGCGTCAGGGCGCTTCCCACAAGCGAAAACCCGATCAGCAACTGCATCGCGAAAGTGCGGGACGCCAGCGAATCATCCCGAATCTGCTCCAGAGTCTTTACATTTTCGACCGCGGCCGTTGGATCAATGGCATGCAGCTCGCGTTCTACTGCAACCACCACGGCGCGCGGGTCCGCCGTCGTTCGCACCACCAAATGCTTCGAGAACGCAGTCGCCTGCCACAGCGGCAGATAAATCTCCGGCGATGCCTGTTCTGTGAGGTCGTCGGTACGGCCATTGGAGATTTCACCGATAATCTCCACGCCAGGCTTGTCCCGGCCGTTCATCCAGAACTTCCGCCCAATGGGACTCTCCTTTGGAAAGAAACGGTTGGCGAATGCCTGGTTCACGATCGCCACCTTCGGCGCTTTATCGTCATCCGTCGAGCGAAATTCCCGCCCCTCCATCAACGCCACGCCCATCAACTTGAAGTAATCGGGCGTGACTGCGCGGAACGGCAGCGCAGTCTTGTCGCTCTCCTTCAATGCCGGCGGCTGCCCTTCGATTTCCAATGTCGCCGGCCAGTTGTTTCCCGTCAGCGGTACTCCCCAGGCAAACGCCGCGTACTGCACACCCGGAAGCGCTGCAACTCTCTCCAGAGCCTGCCGATGGAAGCTGCCCCAGGTCGAGAAGCTTTGCACTTCTGTGACGCTCATCGTTAAAATGCGTCCCATGTTGTACCCGGACGGCACTTTTGCGATGTTCACCATGGTGCGAATCAGCAGCCCGGCGCCTACCAGCAGCGCAAGCGTGAGCGCCGTCTGCACCATCGTGACTCCGCGCAGCAGCCGCCGCTCGCCGATTCCTGCCGTTCCTTTTGGCCCGGCGTTCTTCAGCACCTCCATCGGTTCCAGCCGGAAGGCCCGCAACGCTGGCAAGGCTCCTGCTAAAACCGAAGCCAGCATCGCAGCGCCCAATCCCCACAGCAACACGGCCCATCCGGCCGTTACGCCATCCAGCCGCGGAATGGCGTGCCCGGCAATCAGCTTGAACAACTTGACGACGCCGAAGGCCAGCGCCACTCCAAATGCTCCGCCCGCCAGCGCCAGCAACAAACTCTCCGTCGAAACTTGCCGCAACAGCGCCATGCGCCCCATTCCTATCGCGCTGCGCACCGCGTACTCCTGCTGGCGCTGCAGCCCGCGTACCAGCAGCAGCGCCGCCGCGTTCCCGCAACCAATCAGCAGCACCAGCGCCGCCGCCCCCAGCAAAGGCAGCAAAATCCTGCGCCCATCCTGATTCATTTCCTCCGTCAGGGATTCGAGCTGCGGTGTGAACCCTTCAAATTCCTTCTCCGCCTGGGCTTCTCTCGTCGCCAGCACAGACAACTCGAGTTGTCCTTGCTGTGGTGTCGCTCCGTCCCGTAGCCGCGCCACCAGGTTCCAATACGGGTCCTTCACATACTTCGGATCCGCCGTCGCCGGACTCCAGAAGTCCACCGTGGCGTTGACGTCATAGTTTGGCTCCTTCGCTGCTCCCGGCACAGGCAGAAACCGCACGCCGGGCTGCATCACGCCGATGACGGTTGGCGGCACGTCCCATCGGCTAATTCTCACCGCCTTGCCGATGATATGTGGGTCGCCGCCAAACGCGCGCTGCCAAAACTCATACCCGAGCAAGATCGCCTTTGTCGGCCCTAGCGCAAAGTCCGAATCCTCGAAGCTCCTCCCTGCCACCGTCTTCAGGCCCATCACCGGCAAATAATCTTTCGTTACCCACATCCCCTGCATGGATTGGCTGCCGTCGTTGCGCACCAAGAAATTAAACGTCCAGCCGTACGCCGCGATACCTCTAAACGACCGCGCCTCTTTCTGCCACTCCATCCACTGCTGCGCCGCCCATCCTCGCGGACTCTCCATTTTCTGCCCGTCCGTTCGTGCCGGCGGCACCAGCATCAGTTGCTGCGGCTTCTGGTAGGGAGGCGGCGTCAACAGCACGCCTTGAATAAGGCTGAACACCGCCGAAGTCGCCCCAATCCCCAGCGCCAGCGTCAACACCGCGATCAGGCTAAAGGCCGGTTGCTTCCGTAGCATCCGAAGTCCAAATCGCACGTCTCGCAGCATCGCCACTCCTGTGAAGCTTCTGCCCCCCGTTGCGGGGTTACTGCCCAAGTTCTGTGCCTTCTCTTTCCCGCGTTCTGCTCTTTACCCTCTGCCTTCTACTCCCTGCCCTTAGTCAACGTTGCAGGGCTCCGCCAAGTTCCGCAATTCTCGTGGTTTTGACGAGCAAATTGAACCGGAGGTAGGAGGTACCGCCGGAATGGGAAGAATTGGGGTACGCTACCCCCCATACACCCCCCCACTGTTGCAACGTTATTAAAACAAAGAGCTTGCAAATTGGGCAGCTTGTATTTGCATGAAAACAAAGAAGATAAGGAGGGGCAAAATGGGCAAAATGCGTGGGTTCGAGAACCTGCACCAACCCGCCCCCTCCGTTGCACGGGAAAGAGTGCGGAAGTAATTGATGAGAAAAGAGTTGGAAGTCCCCATGGCCGCAAGAGAGTGCGGAACCGCATGAAAAGAAAGGGGTTAGATATGCACACTATTCCTGCGGGATCTTCAAGGTAAGTGCGGCGGGGGCTCATCTGGTTTGGCGGGACTAGATAAGGCGTGCCCGAATCCAAAGCACTATTATACTACATGTTTACTGTTTGTCAAGAAATAAATAAGTCGTTTGAATACTGGAGGTTGGAAAGGAAGAAATGTTCCGTTGGATCGTCCGTTTTGCAGGAGTTTGTAAGCTGTTTGTATTGTGTGCGGTGCGAAAGCCTGAGAAAAGTCAAAAGCCGCACCCTGAAAACCGCAGGGATTGCCCACCCGCCCCATGGGGTCTCACTGGAGTGGGCTGTGGCCACCGCCAGCTTACGAAGCGTAGTACTCGTCTATAGATGAGATTATCTGTTTGCCATCGAAGTCATGAAAAGCTGCCAGAATTCCGCATAATTGCCCATATAAGAGACGATAATACATTCGTATGACTACGATTCCCTGGAATGAGGATAGACATATGGTGAAGGAGGATCGGGCGAGTCAGGAAAAGGGCGGCGCTGGCGAAGGGTGCCCGGTTGAAATGCAAGGCGGCAAGCGCTGCGGGCGGCCGATTCATACCGAGCCCGGATCAACCTACGATGAAGAGTACGTTTGCTTGATGCACTCGCGCGATCCCCGAAAGAGCGAGGAGGAGTTTCAAAGGGAATTCGAGGCCACACTGGAGGCTGCAGGAAAGAGCATCGCTGATTTTGCGATGTTTGTTTTTCCGAGTGCGAAATATCGCAGGCGGAAATTCGCGGCGGTGTGCAGGTTTGAGGGCGCTACGTTCAGCGGGCACGCAGACTTTAGCCAGGCGGAATTCACGCGGGACGCGTACTTCCGTTCGGCTGCCTTCATGCAGACGGCGAACTTCAATGGCGCGATGTTCTCGCAGGATGCCTACTTCGGCGGGGCCACATTCACCCAGAATGTCTCCTTCCCCGAGGCCAGGTTCACGAAGGACGCCGACTTCAACCGGGTCAGGTTTACACAAGTCGCCAACTTCCGAGGGGCCACTTTCGGACAAGAGGCACGCTTCGAAGGAGTTTGGTTCACATGGAACGTGAGTTTTAACAGAGCAACGTTCGTGAACATTGCTACTTTCAACTATGCCACGTTCGCGCAGAACGCCAAGTTCAAAGGGGCCACTTTCAGACAGAAGGCGCGCTTTGAAGGGACAGGGTTCACCACGGACGTCACTTTTAACCGAGCCACATTCTTGAATTACGGTGCTTTCAACGATGCCACCTTTACACAGGACGCCGACTTCAGCGGGGCCACTTTCGCGCTTGATGCCAATTTTAGTGCGGCTACGTTCGCGCAAAAAGTCGACTTTAGCGGTGCCGCGTTTACACAAGGAGTTGTTTTCCGGCGGGCAAAATTTCTCGGAGCTACTGAGTTTCGGGAAACAGACATTGATCCCAAAATGTTTCGAAGGGACGATTCGAGATTACCAGGAGCAGACTTCTCGATGGCGGAATTTGCGCAGCCGGAGAGGGTGCGCTTCTACAAAACGTACCTGGGGCAGGCGCTTTTTTACAATGGCGACGTTTCCAAGGTGAATTTTTCATTGGTGGAGTGGCGCCGACGAAAGGGCAGTCGTAGGTGGATGGCGGTCGAGGAAGAGGTTGATTTTAGAGCTGCGCCGGACTTGAAGACGCAAGGGGGAGCCATAGATGAGCGTCGCTATTGGCTAATTGTCGAGCTCTATCAACAACTGAAGAAGAACTATGACGAGCGTAAGGATTACGGGACAGCAGGCGACTTCCACTACGGCGAATTGGAAATGAGACGCTTGGCCACGGGTCCCCCGGGGTTGCTGTTCCGTGCGGTAACCGGCAAGATTCTTGAGGAGCAGTCCATGAATGCGGTGCGGCGGTGGTGGCACCAGCAGCTGAGCTTGGTGGCATGGTACAAGTACGCGAGCCAGTATGGAGAGAGCTATGCGCGGCCGGCTCTCTGGCTGGGCGTTGTGCTGCTGTCTTTTGCAGTGTTGTATCCCGTGTTTGGGTTGCGATACGAGCCGGCAAAGGAACACGCTGGTATAGGCTCGGATGCTCCCGTGATCCTTAGCTACGGCAATCCGCTTTTTCCGGGTCAGCTCGACGCCCATCGCCACAAGGCACAGTTGCGTTTATTCGGGAACAGTCTGCTCACGGCAGTGGAGATCGCGGGCTTTCAGAAGGAGCCGGCCTACCAGCCGGTTTACCCGTGGGGCCGCGTGCTGACTCTGCTGGAGATGGTGCTGACGTCCACGCTAGCGGCGCTCTTCTTCCTGGCCGTGCGACGGCAGTTCCGACGGTGAAGCCCCCACGGCCCGCCTCAGAAGGCGGCCAGAGGAAAGGATGTCGGGCTTCCCAATAGGAACCGGGACGCATGACCCGCGAAAGCCCGCCCCTACGGACCGGCCCATTGGAGATAGAATCTGGGGTCAAAGATGGATGCCGCTTTAAAGAGCGGCGCTACGCCTCAAGGAGGATTCCATGCACGCTAATCGCCTGGCCAAGGCAGCTATCCCGGCATTCATTTTCTTCCTCCTACTGTGTGCGCCCAACGTCTCCGCCGCGCCGGCCGATCAGCTGGGCAAGGTGAATTTCCCCACGACTTGCTCGGGCGACGTGCAGCCGACGCTTGAAAAGGGGCTCGCGCTGCTGCACTCGTTTCAGTACAAGGAGTCGGAGCAGACGTTCACGGAGGCGGCCACGCGCGCGCCGAAGTGCGCCATGGCGCATTGGGGCAAAGCGATGGCGTTGTATCACGAGCTTTGGGATTTTCCGCAGGAAGAGACTTTGAAGGAAGGCCGCAAAGACATCGAGAAGGCGAAGAAGGTCCGATCTGGGGATCCGCGTGACAAAAGCTTTATCGCAGCGGCGGCTGCGTTTTTCCAGAAATCCAAAATGTCCCACGCCGATCGCATCAAGGCGTATTCCGAGGCGATGGGGAGATTTTATATGGACAACCTTGGAGACAGCGAAATCGGCTCGTTCTACGCGCTATCTCTCATCTCGCTCGCCGAAGAGGATGTCGACTCGATAGGCAACCGCGAAAGGGCCATTGCGATCCTCAATCCGCTGCTCCAGAAATATCCCGATCATCCCGGCATTGCGCATTACTTGATTCACGCCGCGGACCGGCCGGAACTTGCACAGCAAGGGCTGGAAGCCGCGCGCCGCTACGCCGCCATCGCGCCGGATTCGTCGCACGCGCTGCATATGCCGTCGCACATTTTTGTGCGGCTTGGCCTGTGGCAGGATTCCATCAACTCGAACGTTGCAGCGAATGCTTCCGGCGCGCACGCCGCAGAAATGCATCTCGCGGAAGCGCATTATCAGACGCACGCGATGGACTTTCTGAGCTATTCGTATCTGCAAAGCGGCCAGGAAGCCAAAGCGCGCGAAGTGATCGAGCACACCGGCCACATTGTGGGAGCCACCGACCAGGGAATGGCGCGCGACCGCGACTATCTCTCCGCGCGGACGGCCCTGGAGCTGCATCGGTGGAAAGAAGCCGCCGAGCTTTCCCTGCCCGCGGACCGCAAGGATTGGGATGACACGACGATCTGGGCGCGCGCGATTGGCGCCGCGCGCAGCGGAGACGTGTCCGCTGCCGAGTCCGCCGTGAAGGAGCTCACTGCACTTGTGGCCGAGCGCGAAGAGCGTTCGCGCAAGCAGGGCTACAAGCCGTCCAACGAGAAACCTTCTGATCTTGCTGAAGCCGAAGCGTGGTTGGCGTTCACCAAGGGAAAGCCGGACGAAGCGCTCGCGGAGTTGCGTGCCGCCGCCGACCATCAGGACAAAAATGGCGGCGAATCCGTCGGCATCCCCGCGCGAGAAATGCTCGGCGACATGCTACTTGAATTGAAGCGCCCCGCCGACGCCCTCACCGAATACAAAACTTCGCTGAAGATTTCCCCCAACCGCTTCGACGGTTTGCTCGGCGCCGCTCGCGCAGCGCAGGCCTCCGGCAACGCTGCTGCCGCACAAACGTTCTATGCGCAACTTGCTTCCGTCTGTGCGCCTGCCGCGGATCGCCCGGAATTGGCCGAAGCCAAGACCTACCGCGCCCAGAACTGAAAAATGAGGTCGGTCGGCGCGAAGGAGGCAAGCTGGCAATGGCGTTTGACGAATTGCTAAGAAGGAATCGGAAGGGCCAAGCGGCGCTTGACCCTGCAACCATTCCGGCATAAGCTTCGTCTTATTAAGCACATGCGAAACAGGGCATATCGTGTCCGTGTAGTGGCGTTGCTCCTGGGGATTATCTTCCTGGGGGCGCAATTCCATTTCTGTACGGACCTGTCTGCTTCGCCTTCGGCTACGCACTTCTGCCCGGTCTGCTCGGTGGTAGGCTCCGCGGTTACGACGCACTCGCCGACCGTGGCCCTGATTCCAGCGGCGAACCGGCTGGAAGTGGTTTCCGTGGTGCTTGCAGTTTCCTCGGCTTTTCCGCGCGGTGTCTCGCCGCGCGCGCCTCCCGCGCTCTAGCTAGCAGTCCAACCAGCCCTAGGTTTTAGCAATCTCGTCTGATCTCGGAATCTCAAGTTCGTAACTAGGAGTGGTGCCATGAAACGATTCTCTGTTTTGTTTCTGCTTGTTCTTTTTGGGGTTGGTGTTCGCGCGCAGGAAAAGCCTGCCGCGGTCGAGGCTTCCGGAAAGAAGGAAGCTTCTTCTGCGGGAGGATCTGCTGCGTCCGAAGAAGCTCGCGTGAAGGCTCTAGAAGAACAGGTGCGCTCGCTTGTGGAACAAGTGGCCCTGCTCCGTGGCGAATTGAGCGCGCTGCGCGATACGAAGACAGATGCGCCACGACCGAAGGAGCATCTCTTGCTCGCGTCTTCGCACATCGAGCCAGGTACGCTGGCGTCTGTGACGACGACTACTGCCGCTACCGTCGCACCAGCCGCCGCGACGCCAGCAACCACAGTCGCCTCGATGGTACCTGAACCGGCTGCGAGTCCGGCTTCGCCGCAAGTCGCCCAGACGCAAACCTTTGGAGGCGCGACCTCTAACGCCAAGCTCCTCAATCCGGATATCAGCTTGATTGGGGATTTCATCGGCACGGCGGGTCGCAACACCATTTCTCCGTCGCGTTCGCTCGAACTGCATGAGTCCGAAGTGGGCATGCAGGCCATCATCGATCCCTATGCTCGTGCGGATGCCTTCATCTCTTTCGGCGAAACGGGTGTAAACGTGGAAGAAGGCTACGTCACGTTTACCGCGTTACCCGCAGGTCTGCTGCTGAAAGTGGGGAAGATGCGGGCTGAATTCGGCAAAGTGAATACGATTCACAATCATGCGTTGCCGTTCATTGATAGGCCACTGGCGACCAATAATCTCGTCGGGGGCGAAGACGGCATTGATGACGCCGGGATTTCCCTCTCACGCTTCCTACCCGCGCCGAAGAACTGGTTTTTCCAAGGAACCGCTCAGGTTTACCGTGGTGATTCCTCGGATGTTTTCACCGCCAATCAGCGGCAGGACGTGAGCGCTGTGGGGCATCTTCGTCTTTACCGTGACCTTGGCGAATCGACCAACATTGATCTTGGTGGCTCTTATGCCCGTGGGCACAACAATGCCGGCGTCGGAACAACGTTCAATCCGGATAACTTCATTACCAATCTTTATGGCGCAGACGCAACGCTTCGCTGGAAGCCGCTTCGCCGCGCTATCTATCATTCTTTTATGTTCCGTACCGAACTTTTCTGGAGCGCCCGGGACCAGCTTTCCCCGGCCAACATTTTCCAAACGCAGCACGCTTTCGGCATGTACTCTTCGGCGGAGTACCGCGCGAACCGCCGGTGGACGATCGGCGGACGCTTCGATCGCAGCGGCCGGGCCACGAACGCTAACCTGACGGATAGTGGTTTTTCCGGTATCCTGACCTACTGGCCGAGCGAGTTTAGCCAGATCCGTGGTCAGTATCGCTACGGACATTTGTGGGACATCACCAATGCTCGCTATACAGACGCCAATGAGTTTCTGTTCCAATTCCTTTTTGTGATGGGCGCGCACGGGGCGCACCCGTTCTAATGCTGACTCTCGGAGAAACCATGCGAAATTCCAAACTCTACACTCGATGCATCGCCCTCGTTGCCACACTCGCCTTGCTCTGCGCCACATGCCAGCTTCCAGCCAGCGCTGAAAGCAAGTTGAACATCATGACGGCCACGACCGACCTGGCCTCGCTTGCCCAGGAAATCGGGGGCGACAAAGTCGAAGTCCAATCTGTCGCTCGTGGATATCAGGATCCGCATTTCGTCGAAGCCAAACCCAGTTTTCTGCTCAAGCTTCGCAAAGCGGATCTCCTTATCGTTGTCGGCCTGGAACTGGAAATCGGCTGGCTTCCTCCGCTCATTACCCAGTCCACTAATCCGAAAATCCAGGTGGGCGCGCCGGGCTACTTCGACGCTTCACGGTACGCGAAGATTCTGGAGATTCCCACGGGCGTAGTCACACGCGCCGAGGGAGACGTCCATCCCTTGGGCAATCCGCACTATTGGCTCGACCCGGAGAATGGTCTACGCATAGCGAAGGGTATTCAGAACAAACTCTCGGAAATGCGTCCCAACTACGCGTCTTATTTCGCGCAGCGCTTTGACGATTTCGAGCGGCGCATCAAGCAAGCGGACGAGAAGTGGCTTGCGGAGATGAAGCCGTACGCCGGGCGCAAAATTGTCACCTACCACCGCTCCTGGCCCAATTTTGCGGAACATTTTCACCTCGATGTCGTCGGCTACGTCGAACCCCGGCCCGGCATCCCGCCGAGTCCACAGCATACCGTCGAACTTATCGGCTTGATGAAGCGCGATGGCGTCAAGGTCATCGCGGTTGAGCCGTACTTCGATTTGAAAACGCCCAATGCGGTCGCGCGCGACACGGGCGGGAAAGTCGTTGTGCTCATGCCTTCGGTTGGCGGTGAAAAGGAAATCACCGATTATTTCAGGCTCTTTGACTACGACATCGCGAAGCTGAAGCAGGCCTTCGACGAAGCAAAATAACGTCCAGGAGATGGCGGAATGGAAATCCTTCTTTTCTTACTCGCGCCCTTTGTCGCGAGTCTCATTCTTACGGGGATACACGCTTATCTTGGCGTCCACGTCGTCGAGCGCGGTGTGATTTTCGTGGACTTGGCGCTTGCACAAATTGCCGCGCTAGGAGCTACGGTCGCGATCGTTGTCGGAATGGACCCGCACGGACGCGGTTCCTACTGGATCAGCTTGGGCTTTACTTTTCTCGGCGCGGCGATCTTCTCTCTTGCGCGCAGCGCCCGCGGCCACATTCCCCAGGAGGCGTTCATCGGCATTGCTTACGCCGTCGCCTCAGCCACGGCCATCCTTTTGATGAGCAAAGCGACCGGGGAGACGGAACACCTGAAGGACATGTTGGTGGGCAACATTCTAGCGGTTTCCTGGCAGGAAGTGCGGAAGACGGCTCTGCTCTATGGGGCCGTCGGACTCTTCCACTTTATTTTTCGCAAAAAATTCCTGTCTATTTCCATGAACCACGGCAAAGCAGAGCTGTCGGGGATGAATGTACGCTTCTGGGATTTCCTATTCTATGCTTCGTTCGGCTTCGTGGTAACTTCCTCGGTCGCCATCGCCGGTGTATTGCTCGTTTTCTGCTACCTGATTGTTCCCAGCGTGGGTGCGATGCTTTTTGCAGACCGCATCGGAACGCGTCTGGCGATCGGCTGGACCATGGGCACGCTGGTTTCGGCGCTGGGCTGCTACCTCAGTGTGCAGCTGGATACGCCCACCGGCGCAACGATCGTCGTCACCTTCGGGGCGATTCTTGTCCTGATGTTTTTTACGCACTTGATTGTGCATCACGGGCGGGCGGCAAAAGAGCTCGAGGGCGCCGCTTCAGCGCGGCGCGAACTCGAGACGGCGGCCTCTCCGTTGCCAGAGAGGTAGTTTGTAAGGACAAGCCGCTCCAAGAGCAGAGGTGTTGCTCACTATAAACGGGCGTGGCGTCTAACCAAGCTTAGGGTAGGGTGGAAGTCGAAATGGTTCATCGGTCAAAAACGAGAAGATGCGCGGCTACGCTCCTTGCTTTTAGCCTGGCCGTACTCTTTGTTGCGTTTGTTTCGCAGGCTGCTTCCCATTCCCACGTAAAAGGACAGAACGAAGCAACATGTCAGGTGTGCCAAGCCGCGCACCTTAGCCCTGCAGCGCAGGCAGGGGTTTTTTTGCTCCATGCACCCTTGTTGTCGAGTGGTTACGTTCAACAATTTCTTGCGACGTTTCATGAAGAGCTTTTCTTCCACGATTCTCCTTCCCGCGCACCTCCCACCGCGTAAGCCAGCCTCATCACTCGAAGCGTATCTGAACGCTGACCGATCTCCAGGTCAGTGTCACCGCCACGTTTTTTGGCGGTCTCTATTCACCTACACGCCTAGTCCTCGAAAGGATGGAGCAAAATGTTGAAGAGATTGAATTTTTACTTAGTCCTTGCATTGGGATTCATTTTGGTTGTTATTGCGGGGTCTGCTAAAGCCCAAGTGGGGAATTCGGGCTCGATCGAAGGAGTGGTGAAAGATCCCTCCGGAGGCGTGGTGGCAGGCGCAACGGTTGAGATCTCGTACGCAGTGAGCGGTTTTCACCGGGAGACTGCCACAGGTAGCGATGGGAGCTTTAAGTTCACGAACGTCCCATTCAATTCCTACCATTTGGCGGTAAAGGCAGGCGGCTTCGACAGCTTCGCACAAGATGTGGACGTGCGCTCAGCGGTTCCGACGACAGTGCAAATCAGCTTGAAAATTGGAACAGCAGTACAGACCGTGAACGTCGAAGCGAAAGACCTGGTGGAAAATGAATCCACGTTTCACACGGACATCGACCGGGGCTTGTTCGACAGGCTGCCGCTGGAGAGCGCGTCCTCGTCAGTGAGTTCGCTAGTGACGCTGGCCGCGCCTGGTGCGGTAGCGGACTCCAATGGACTGGTTCACGCCATCGGGGACCATGCGGAAAGCTCCTTTTCCGTGGATGGCCAGCCGGTAACGGATCAAACAAGCAAAGTCTTCTCCAATCAAATCCCGGTCGATTCGATTCAATCGCTGGAGGTAATCTCCGGCGCGCCGCCCGCGGAATTTGGAGACAAGACGAGCCTGGTCATTAAGGTGACGACGCGTTCCGGGCTTGGCCAGACGAAGCCGGTCGGAAGCGTACGCGCTTCTTATGGGAGTTTCGGTTCGGATAATGCGGGCTTCGATATGGCGTTTGGAGGCCCGAAGTGGGGCAATTTCATTGCGGCAAATGGCTTGAACACCGGCCGGTTCCTCGATCCGCCGGAATTTCAAGTTATCCATTCCAAGGGCAACGAGCAAAACGTATTTGACCGCGTGGACTTGCAGTTTTCAGGCGCAGACTCGGTGCACCTAAACGGGGGATACACGCGGTCGTGGTTTCAGAATCCAAATTCCTTCGATGCGGTGGCCTCCGGCCAGGACCAGCGCGCCCAGATCAAGACGTACAATTTCGCGCCGACCTGGACTCACTTGTTCAGCACCAGCACCCTGCTCAATGTCGGGTTCTTCGCGCGTCATGACCAGTTCAACTACTACCCCAGCGCAAACCCTCTTGCGGACGTTTCTGAGACCGCCACTCAGCAACGCAAACTGACCAACCTTGGTTTGCGGAGCGATCTTTCTTACGTCAAGGGCATTCATAACATAAAGATTGGAGCAACTTTCGAGCACACTCTGCTCACGGAAAACTTCAGCCTGGGACTCACGGACCCAACGATCAATTCCCCATGCTTGGTAGCGAATGCGGCTGGTGATTTAGTGGGGTCTCCTGATACGGCGTTAACGGACCCGACGCAGTGCGCCGGGGCTGGACTCCAGCCTAACGATGGCAGCAATCCCAACGCAGCGGCAGCGCCATTCATATCGCTCCTGGGATGCATTGACCTGACACGACCCACGCCCTCTACGAACGACGGCTGCGCCACGCCGCAAAGCACATTGTTCGGGTTTCGCGGCCGTGGAGACGTCCGAGAAGTCGCGCTTTACCTGCAAGACACCATTACCAAGGGCAATTGGTCTTTCAATGTGGGTGTGCGTGGCGACTTATATCGCGGTCTCACCAAAGAGTCACAAATCGAACCGCGCGCCGGCATTTCCTACAACATTAAGCAAAGCAACACGGTTATGCGTATCTCCTATGCCCGAATCCTCGAGACTCCATTCAACGAGAATCTGGTTGTTGCCAGCGTGGCCGGTAATCCATTCCTGGACGCTCTTTTTGGCGGCTCCTCAGGGCCGATTCGCGCAGGGCAACGCAACGAGTTCCACGCGGGACTTCAGCAGGCGTTCGGCCGGTACCTCGTTGTTGATGGCGACTACCTCTGGAAGTACACACATAACGCCTACGACTTCAGCGACCTGCTGAATACGCCGATCT
>Ga0075436_100000645_pt1 | contig 22940 bp, 18 predicted proteins | sample RhiMethybrSRZTD5_FD_75303 | JGI IMG/M metagenome (GOLD analysis project Ga0075436, IMG submission 75303) | Populus rhizosphere microbial communities from Tennessee, USA - Rhizosphere MetaG P. TD hybrid SRZTD5 | ecosystem: Host-associated > Plants > Roots > Rhizosphere > Soil | place: USA...
TGGAGTACTGCGCGCGCTGGCTGAGATCCCTATTCCCCACGTTGCGGGTAACATTTATTCCCGCAGGCGAACCATTTCAGGCGGTGGCAAGGTGAGCGGCTCCCGGCTGCAAGCTGTGTCCGTTGGCTAGTGCGAGTCGGTGCCGGTGCGCTTCAGCGTAGGACGGCCGTCGTCGGTCGAGCCGGGAGTGGAGCCCGGTTGCTGGGTGCGGCGCAGGCTGGGCTCGGGCTTGCCGTTCGGGTTATCCACCTTGCGCCGGTTCTCGAGCCGTGCCAGACGTGATTTCACGTCCTGGAACTCAGAAGTATCCACCACATATTCATCGCGTGCGGGCAGGATCTTCGCGATCTCTTTCTGGGTTTGCGCGGCACGCGCTGGGGTGGGCGGATGGCTGTCAAAAGCCTTGTCAAGAAAGCCAGGCTTCTTTTTTTCCAGCGCTTGCAGTTTTTCGAAAAAAGCTGCAAAGGACTGCGGATCGTAACCCGCCTTGTAAAGGTATTGCACACCGAGATAGTCGGCTTCGGCCTCAAAGCCGCGGGAGAACTTCATGAAGGTGACCGGCAGGGCCAGGCCGGCAGCGCTCTCGACGGCGTAACCGATGCCGCCACCCACGAAGATCAAGGGAATGGAGGCAATGTTCGCCAGGTTGCCGCGAGTCTGCTCGCGGGCGATATGGCAGGCAGCTACGTGGGCAATCTCGTGGGCCATGACGCCGGCCAGCTCAGCTTCGTTATCGGCCGCCAGGATCAGGCCGGAATTGACGTAGAAAAATCCGCCTGGCAGGGCGAAAGCATTGACCTGGTCAGAATCAATCACCTTGATCGTGAAGGGCACTTTGGAATCGGAGTTGCGCACCAGGTTCTGGCCCACGCGGTTGATGTACTCGCCAATAACCGGATCTTTGATCAGCTTGACCGAGGACTCCACCTGCTGGGCGTACTGGCGCCCCATATTGACCTGAGAGTCAATGCTGTACCAGTTGCCCAGACCCTTATTGCAGCCCACGTTCCGATGGCCGATGGAGGAGACATCGTTGAGGCTGCCATCCTGAACTTCCTTGGGCACCTCGTCCTTTTTGTTGGCGGCAAAAAGGCTGGCAGCGAACAGGCAAACCGTGATCAAGGCAATGATGCGGTGCTTCATACTTTACAACTCCCGCTAGCCGGCTAATGGCCCCAGCAAGCTGAACCCTGAGCGGACCAGCAACTCGCAACCGGTAAGAACCCGGACCGGCAAGGTGTTCTCTAATTTACTCCTAAATTGCCTGTTTCGGTTGCGCTCAGGGGTCTTGCAGATTGGATGTTGGGCCAGCTCACGACGCCACAAATTTTTGAGCTTTGTGCGACTGCTTGCCATTGTAAAGTCTTTGGGCCCGAAAACCCTTTTGCAGACGGCAGCGACACGGGTGAGTGCCCCGCCGCCACACCCTGGGTCAAAAGCGTACGGCAATGCCCGCAGTAACAAACAAGTTATTTTGACGCCCCAAGGTCAGGGTTTCGAGGCCAACGCCGCCGGAGTTGAAGTCGCGCACCTCGGCCCGCAATCCCACAAACGGAAGGAATTTCAGATCCAGGCCGCCTCCTATGTCAAGCGCGAAAGTGCTGTCGGATGTGGAACCTCCAGTGAAGAGCTGGCGGTTGAAGCGGCCATACCCCAGCCCTGCCGAAATGTACGGAGAGAGGGGGAACGAGGGGGCAAGGCGCACCCGCAATCCAGGAGTAATGAACAGAGAAGTATAACTGCGGACCAAGCTAAGACCGCTGAGGCTGGGGATATCGGAACTGAAGGACCCCGCGACGGGGAGTTCAGCGTAAACGCCGAGCATAGGCACGGAAGCGATACGGTGGGCGAAGGTCCCTTCCAATGCCGGAGCAACGCCCAGGCTGAGGGGGCTGGTAACGTTGAAATAACCGCCGCCGGTAAGGGCAATGTCGTTCTTCTGCGCCTGGGCGGCCCCGGCGATCAATAAACACAACGCAACCAATACGGTCTTGCGCACGAATCCTCCTTAAGTCCTGGAAGAACGGAAAAGGCTGTTGCACGGCAGAGCCACAGATCCTCTTGGCAGCCCACATTTTCCAGGAAAGCTGGCAAGGTTAGATGCAGGTAAAGCCGAGCACGTGGGGGATGGATGTTCCTGCCTGGGCATTCACAAAGCGGCGGTATCCAACTGGTTGAGTTTGCTCAGTAATACGTCTGGATGGACGGGTTTGGGAAGCACCTCGAAGGAATAGCCCTGCTCCTCGGCAGTCTTCAGCAGATCAGAAGTAGCTGCCTGTCCGGAGAAAAGCAGGATGCGGGCCCCCGGGCACATCTCCTGAATGGCCTTGGCGGCTTCGATGCCGTTGACCCGGGGCATCATGACATCGGTGATGATGGCATCGGGGCAGTTCTCCAGGACTTCGCGGATGGCCTGACGGCCGTCATAGGCGACGCGGGTTTCAAAGCCATGCAGGGAAAGGATATCGGCAATGCTGTGGGCAACCGTGCGCTCATCGTCCACCACTAATGCGCTGAGTTTGCGGCCGCGTTTGCTGGCTGGAAGGTTCCTGCCCAGCGCTTTTAGGGCAGCCTCCACGCGACGCAGTTCGCCGCGCAAAGCGTTTTCAATTTCCTCCGAGCGGCGCTCGCCACGGGCTACGCGGCTGACGTAAGAGCGATCCACACCGAGTTGCCGGGCGACGCGGCTATATACACCGCGAAACAGTGCGTAGGGTTCGCGTTCATCCATGCCTGGGCGCCTGCTTTCTGCTCGCACTCTCACGGCGAGCCTTCATCAACATTGGAGACGACGCAGTGCACGCACAGTAAGCGGCGGTCGGGCCGCACCATGCACGCCGCAATCAGGCGTGAACCCTGCATGCGCGGGCCATGGTCGGAGTTCGAGAACCCACAGCCAGACTCCGCGACAACAAACCGAATGAGCCGCTTTAGTTTAGAAAGCAAATTCCGCAACGGAGTTGCTAGGCCATTCCAGCCGCTACACGGGCGTGCTCCTGTGCTTGTTCAACGCTTTTTCAACTGTGGTAATCTTTTCACTCCTGGTTATCACCAAAGGTGACTCTGCTTCTGTTCCCCTGTCACAGTTGTGCATGTTTGAGTACTCCTGAGAAGGCGTGTACCTCGCCACCGGGCTGACTGCTGCCATGGCAGAAAGAAAAAAGACCATCCTCATCGCCGATGATGAACCGAAGGTGGCGGACACCTTGCGGATGATCCTGGAGAACGCAGGCTATCGCACGCTGGTGGCCCACAACGGAGAAGACGCGGCCCGGCTAATCAGCAAAAGCGCTCCTGACGCCGTGCTGCTGGATGTGATCCTGCCGGCGATGGATGGAGTGGAGGTGGCAATCCAAGCGTGCCAAGCCGCGCCCAACTGCAAGGTGCTGCTGTTTTCGGGACAGCCTGATGCCACCGAACTGCTGGCCCAAGCAAGTTCCCGCGGCTACCGTTTCGAAATTCTGGCTAAGCCGGCACGCCCAAAAGAGCTGCTGCAAAGAATCGGGGAGTTGCTGGCGCGCTAGGTTCCTGGGGGAGCGCCTGGCTTCAAGTGCGAAGCTTCGCAAATGCCCGACCGAAGCCGCGGGCTGCCAAGTAGAGGACCTCCTCCACCAGATAGCAGAGGATTCAACCCTGAAATTGAGGACGGCGCATAACCTTCATTGTACCGCCAGCCGACGCGCCGGCTTACCCGCATTGCTCATCCGCGGCTCCCATCTTTGAATGCCGAAGCCGTGACCAGTTGCGGTTTATCAGGTGCAGCAGCGGATTCCACATTCACTTCGCGCAGGAATTCAGCTGCAGCTTCGGGCAGTACTGTATTGATGTACATTCCCGAACCTAGTTCGAAACCGGCCACCCGCGTCAGCCGGGGAATGATGCTGACGTACCAGTGGTAGTACTTCACGCCGGCACATTCCGCGGGAGCGGAACGAATGGTGAAGTTGAAGTCGGGATCATGCAGGCCATAGTAGAGTTTGGCCAGGACCAGACGCAGCACGCGCGCCAGATCCGTAATTTCCTCTCCGCTGATATCGGCAAAATTGGCCATGTGGCGGCGCGGATAAATGTGGGTGCAAAACGGGGTAAAGGAAGCAAACGGCTCCAGGGCGACAAAGCGGTCGGTGACCAACACTAAACGGCTTTTATCCTCCAACTCCTCCTGGACAGCGGAACAGAACATGCACTCGCCAAAATCATCATAGTGGCGCAAGGCCTCTTGCAGGCGGCTGCGCACCTGGGAAGAGATGACCGGGGTGGCGATGAGCTGGGAATGGGAATGCTCCAGACTGGTGCCGGCATCCACACCGTGGTTCTTGAAAATAGTGATGTTGGCGATGCGGGCATCGAGGCTAAGGTCGGTGCACCGCGCCTTGAGAGCGCGAAAGACGCTGGCCACCTGTGAATCCGGCATCAGCGCGGTGATCTGGGAGTGGTCTGAAGTCTCGACAATTACTTCGTGAACGCCGAAGCCGTTCACCGTGCGATGAGAGCGTTCCACCACCCGGCGGGGCGTGAGTTCCGGCTGCAGAGCCGCAAACTTGTTGGGCACCACGCGCACCAGCCAGCGGCTGTCATTGGGCGCGGTCACCCGCAGCACTTCCGGCGGCGTGGACTTCTCATTACCGGGGCAGAAAGGGCACTTGGGATCGAAGCTGGGCAGACTGCGGGGAGCGCGCAGTACCACCATGTCCTTGGGACGCTTGGCGCGCTCAGTGGCGATGATGACCCATTCCTTATTGAAGCGGTTCTGGCGGAGTTCAGGCATATGTCACCTCGCTGCCGTGAGAAGCGGCGGTTGCCTTCGCGTCAAGCCAAGCGTCCGCCTGGTGTAAAATCCGAAGCAAAGTTCCATGCAGCCAAACAAAGTTCCCGTCGGTGTGCTCGGCGCCACCGGTATCGTGGGCCAGCGCTTCCTGCAGATGCTGGAGCGGCATGCCTGGTTCGAGGTGGCATGGCTGGCCGCGTCGGAGCGTTCGGAAGGACGAGCTTATGCGGAAGCGGTGCGCTGGCGGCTGAAAACGCCGATTCCAGCGCGCGCTGCCGCTCTGCCGGTATCCTCTGCCAACCCGGATGGCGCTCCCAAAATCATCTTTGCCGCGTTGGACGCCAGCATCGCAGCGGAACTGGAACCCCGCTTTGCCGCTGCCGGGCATGCGGTGATCTCCAACTCCAGCGCCCTACGCATGCAAAAAGATGTCCCTTTGGTCATTCCCGAGGTCAATGCCGAACACCTGAAAGTGTTGGACTGCCAGTCGTGGCGGCGCCAGAGCGGCGGGTTCGTGGTGACCAATCCCAACTGCTCCGCCATTGGCCTGGTGCTGGCCCTGGCTCCATTAGAGCAGCATTTCGGACTGGAGAAGGTGATGGCCGTCACCATGCAGGCTGTCAGCGGGGCCGGCTATCCCGGAGTGGCCTCGCTCGACATTCTGGGAAACGTGATCCCCTACATCGCCAACGAGGAAGAAAAGATGGAGGAGGAAACCCGCAAGCTGCTGGGACAGGTACGGGATGGGCACATCGAACTGGCGGGGTTCGCGATGAGCGCCCAGTGCAACCGGGTGGCGGTAGAGGACGGGCATACGGAGTCGGTCGCTGTGAAACTGAAGAAGAAAGCAGGCAGAGAGGAGATCATCGAAGCCTGGAGAGAATTCAGCGCGGTTCCGCAGGAATTGAGGCTGCCCACCGCGCCGGAACGGCCGGTGGAGTATTTGCCCGCTTCGGACCGGCCGCAGCCGCGGTTCGACGTGGACCGGGGAGCAGGCATGACGGCTTGCGTGGGGCGATTACGTGCTTGCGGCGTGCTGGACTGGAAGTTCACCGTCATTTCGCATAACACTATCCGCGGCGCCGCCGGAGCCGCGCTGCTAAACGCCGAATTGCTCATGGCACAGGGATATCTGGATTAGCTGCACTTCCTTCGCCACGGTTGAATCAACTTCGCTACCGCAGATACACGCTAATGAAAACGGATTTTGTCTTCTTCTTGGGCTTGAGACTATGGCCATCGGAACTTTTGTCCCAATTCACGAGCGGCTCCGATGTGTCAGTCCAGAAAATATCGGCGCTCATCCGCGCTAATCCGCGGCCAATGAAGTTGGCAGCGAGATTGCAGCCGAGGACGGCGCGATGCTGGTAATGAAATTCGGCGGCACCTCGGTGGAGAATGCCGCCGCCATAAAGCGCGCCGGCGAGATCGTCCGTGAGCGGCTGCCGCAGCGACCGGTAGTGGTGGTAAGCGCCATGGCCAAAGTCACCGACAGCCTGCTGGCCATGGCTCGCGCCGCTGGCGCCGGCGACCGCAAACGCGCGCTGGAGCTTTCGCGCAGCCTGCGCGAGCGCCACTACACCACCGCCGGCGAGCTGCTCGGTACCGGGCTGTTCACGCAGTTCCACTCCGAACTGGAAGCCGAATGCGATGCTCTCGATGAACTGCTGCGCGGCATTGCCGCCGTGGGCGAGCTAACGCCCCGCACCTCCGACCATGTGGTTTCCTTCGGGGAAGGGCTGTCCAGCAAATTGGTGCATGCATCGTTTTCCGCGCACGGCATGGCGGCCCAATTGGTGGACGCGCGCGAGTGCATCGTGACCGATGCCACGCACACCCGAGCGGTGCCGATGCTGGAGGAAACCAATCAGCGCCTGCGCACCGGGGTGAAGCCGGTAGTGGAGGCGGGCCGGGTGGCGGTGATGGCCGGCTTCATCGGGGCCACTGCGGAAGGAATCACGACCACCATCGGCCGCGGAGGGTCGGATTTTTCCGCCGCCATTGTAGGCGCGGCCTTAGGCGCCGAGCGCATCGAGATCTGGACCGATGTGGACGGAATGATGACCACCGATCCTGGCATCTGCCCGGAGGCGAAACGTATTAAGGCCCTCTCCTTCGAAGAGGCCGCCGAACTGGCCTACTTTGGGGCCAAAGTGCTGCACCCAGCCACGGTGCTCCCCGCTATCCAGAAAAACATCCCGGTGTACGTGCTGAACTCGCGTAACCCCAAGTGCGAGGGGACGCGGATCACCGCGCAGGCGCCGCAGTGCCGCAGCACCTTCAAGGCCATTGCCGCCAAGAAGCGCATCACCATTGTGGACATTGTGGCCACGCGCATGTTGATGGCGCACGGCTTCATGCGCGCCATCTTTGAAGTTTTTGACCGGCACCGCTGCGCCGTGGACGTGGTTTCGACCTCAGAAGTGAGCGTGTCCGTCACCGTGGATTCCAACGAGTCGATTCCAGCCATTGCCGCCGAGCTTGCCGCGCTGGCGGACGTGAAATACGAGGGGCGCAAGGCGATTGTCTGCCTGGTGGGCGACAACATTCGCGGCACGCCGGGCGTGGCAGCGAAGGTTTTCACCGCGCTGGGCGACATCAATGTACGCATGATTTCCCAGGGAGCTTCGGAGATCAATCTGACCTTCGTCGTAGAAGAAGAGGACGTGCCCGAGGTGGTAAGGCGGCTGCATGGAACATTTTTCGCGGATCCGGACCCGGAAATTTTCGCGTAAGTGGGTGGCTAGCTAGCTGGCTAGCTTAAATGGGTTGCCGCGATCGGCCGATCAGCTAGTAAGCTAGGCATCTAGTCAGCACATTCTTTCGTTGCAACAATGATTCTCCTCATCCTTGGTCGCGGGAAGACTGGCTCGCTGGTGGCGGAAGCGGCGCGCCACCGCGGACACGAAGTACGGGTGCTGGGCAGCAAGGACAACTACAACGCCGGCGGCCTCACTCCGGATTCCCTGCGCGATGTGGCAGTGGTCATAGATTTCACCACTCCGGAGGCTGTGCTCGACAATATCGCCGCCTGCGTGCACGCGCGCAAGAACATGGTGGTGGGCACGACCGGCTGGTACGGAAACTTGCCCAGCATCCGGGAAGTTGTGGCCCAGAGCGGCACCGGGCTGCTCTATGCTTCCAATTTCTCCATAGGCGTTAATGTCTTCTTTGAGATTGCCCGTGCCGCGGCTGCGGCGCTGCACCACGGCTACAACGGCGAGATCATGGAGCGCCACCATGCGCAGAAGAAAGATGCGCCCTCCGGCACGGCCGTAGTGATTCAGAAGATCCTGCGCGACATCGGGGGCCAAGCACCGGAAATCGTTTCCCTGCGTGAGGGCGAAACCGTGGGACTGCACGAGATCGTGCTGGATTCACCCCATGACACCATCCGCCTGGCGCATGACGCCAAATCCCGGCGCGGCTTTGCCGAAGGCGCGGTGCGGGCGGCCGAGTGGCTGGCCGGGCGCAGCGGCTTTTTCGAATTCCGCGACATCTGGCGGGAGCTTCGGTAAGCGCCGAATCCTTTTTTAACAAGCCCCTCCCGCTTGGTTTATCCTATTAGGCTATGAATTTACGTGGCTGCGGCACAGCATTGGTCACGCCCTTTCGCCACGATGGCGCGGTGGACGAAGCGGCGCTCCGCGAATTAGTGGCTTGGCAGGTGGAATCGGGAATCGACTTCCTTGTTCCCTGCGGGACCACCGGAGAAACGCCGACACTCTCGCGCAAGGAATGGCTGCGCGTAATCGAACTGACGGTGGAAGTGGCGGGGGGGCGTGTGCCCATAGTGGCTGGCGCAACTTCCAACTGCACCCGCGAGGCCATTGAAAAGGCGCGCGTGCTCTCCGACCGGGCGGGCGTGGACGCGATTCTGACCGCGTCACCGTACTACAACAAGCCCACGCAGGAAGGCCAGTTCCAGCACTTCCGCGCCATTGCGCAGGCGGTCAAGAAACCACTCATCCTCTATAACGTGCCGGGCCGAACCGGCGCGAACATCGAGCCAACCACGCTGGCGCGGCTGGCTCATATCCGCAATATCATCGGCGTGAAGGAAGCCAGCGGCAACCTGGGGCAGATCGTGGAAGCGTTCAACGCTGTGCCTACCAATTTTCTGGTGTTTTCGGGGGATGACGCCATAACGCTGCCCGTCATTTCTCTGGGCGGGGCGGGAATTATCTCCGTGGCGTCCAACGAAATTCCGCGTGAGATGGCAGAGATGACGAGGGCAGCGCTGGGCAACGACTGGGACACCGCGCGCCGGCTGCACCGCAAGTACCTGGCCCTGATGCAGGCCAACTTCCTGGAATCAAATCCGATTCCGGTGAAGGCGGCGCTAGCCATCATGGGCAGGATTCGCGAAGTTTATCGCCTTCCCCTGGTGCGCATGAGGGAAGATACGCGCGCCAAACTGGAGAAGGTGATGATTGGCGTGGGACTGGAATTGAAAACGGCGGAGCCGGCGCCGCCTCGACGTCCTCGGGCGGCGGCAGCAGCGGTAGCAGTTGCGGGCGAACCGACCACGGTGGTCGAACCTGCACCCCCGTCGGAAGCGGCACCTGCGCAAGCGGATAATGGAAACAGGGGAGAATCCATACCTGCGAAGGTCGAGACCTACGCTCATCCGGTCGAGGAGGCGCCGGCAAGTGCAGCCGAGGCCAGCGGCGACGATGCAGCAGCCCAAGTCCAAAGCGGAACGTCTTCCGTCGCTGTAGCCGACGATGTGCCTGCGACCGCGCCAGAACCGGCGTTGCAGGCACCACCCGAACCGCTAACATTCTTCCTGTATGAGAGCTGGCAGGCGGGACCGCACAAACTGGTGCTGCACCGTTCCACGTGCGGCAGCTGTCGCAGCGGGACAGAGCGTCCCAGCGGCACTGATGAGGCTCACTCGCGCTGGTACGGGCCTTACCTCACCATACAGGAGGCCCGTGAAACCTCGCGTGGGCTGAGCAACATCCTGATCCGCAGCGAGTGCAAGTGCCTGAGCAGAAGCTAGCATTCAGCATTTAGATCTTGGTCTTGTGATGTGGTCGCGTGCATGAAAGGGGGCCTGAGGCTACGAACCTCTTTCAGGCCGCCTTCCGCTGCGCGCCCGTCGTAGCGAGCACGCGCCCATAAAGCTGCTCATAATTGTCCGCCATGCGGGCAGCCGAGAAATTCTGCTCCGCGTGCCTGCGGCAGTTTGCGGGCTGGATTTGATCGAGACGGCCCACCGCTGGTGCCATCTCTTCGACAGAGTCCACCAGAAATCCGGTGATACCATGGCGCACAACTTCGGGCAGGGCCCCACGCCGAATGGCGATGACGGGAGTGCCGCAGGCGGCTGCTTCCATGGCCACCAGCGAACTGGTTTCCTCGGCCAGGCTGGGCACCAGCACAGCACGAGCATTGCTGAGAAGACGTGCTTTCTGTGCCACGGTGGGCCCCTCGACCAGACGCACGCCGGGGAACCCGTTGTCTAAATGAGGCGCGATCTCACGCTGAAAGTATTGCTGGTGGTAGCTGAAAGGATAGACCTGCCCTGCAAGAATGAGCGGCAGGCCAGCTAAACGCGCCGCCTGAATGGCAAGATGGGCGCCCTTCTCCTGGCAGATGCGGCCCAGCCAGAGCAGATGCGATTGCTTGCGCTCGGCCAACGGAAATTGCTGCACCTCGATGCCATTTCTTACCACGCCCAGCAGGCGCGGAACGCCGGCAAACGAACGCGCTTGCGATTCCGAAACACAGCTGAACGCGACATTCGAAGGAATGTTCTCAAACATCTGCGGCGGGTAGAACGATCGCGGCAGATGTAGAGTCGCCAGCACGGGAAGGCTCAATACAGCGGCGTGCGGCCAGAAGGTGCCGCTCATGTCGTGGATAAGATGGAACCGCCGGTGGGTTCGTTGGCGCCGGGCGAGAAAATGCAGAATGGCTCGATTATGTTCAGCATCGCGCCGTGGCAAAGAGTCCGGCTGCCCAGGAGAGGGGCCCGTGGGCAGCAACTCGCCGGCGGCCTGGGAACCGTCGCAAGCGGCCACCATGGTGCAGTGACCGCGCTGCGTCATCTGGCCCTCGGTGACGCGCAGCACCTGCTCGGCGCCGCCGGCGCTGGCTTCCGAAACCGGCAGCAGCGGGTAAGCAATGTAAAGGATGCGCAAGGAAGTCATGACGGTGAAGCGGGCGCAAGTTCCGCCGACTGCAGGAAATTGGCGAATGCGGCGCTGACTTCCGTGCCCTTGATGGGCCAGCCCCAAGCCTCGTAGTTCAGCACTCCGGAATGCGGGGGCCGCGAGTAGTCGTAAGCAGCCTGTGGACGGAACCATTCTGTGGCCGCGCTGAACTGCTTCAGCACCTCGCCCTGAGAAGCATAGGCGGCGAGCATCTCATGTTTCTTTTTCTGCTCTTTCGGCGTAGGTTCCAACGGGATTTCCGAACCGTTCAGCGAGCGGAACTGCTGGCACAATGCCGCGCCATCGGCTCTGCGGAAATAGAGCGGCATCTCCCAGGCGGGCAGCGAAAACTTTCGCGCCAACACAGAGGTCAGGAAGCTGCAACTGTCGTGGTCGGGGTGGCCGCCCTCGTAAGCAAGCGTGAGCAGGGCCTGGGGACTGCGTCGACGGACCAAGGCAGAAAGGCTCTCCAGAGCCGGGCCCAGGCAGCGAAACAGCTCCTGATCCGTAAAGTAACCTTCGCCGGCTTTCAGGATTTCGATGTGGCGCACGCCTGCCTGGCTGAGCGCCGTCCGGGCTTCGCGGCGGCGCAGATCGGCGTAGGCTTCGCGGGAACCGGTCTTCTCCCAAAAATAGCGGTCATGGGGCGCGCCGTCGGTCGCGAAGACCACCACCGGCTCGCTCATGCGCTGCATCAGGGCACCGCAGCCCACAGCCTCGTCGTCCGGATGCGCGATGAGGATTAGCGTTTTCTGCAGCAAGGGCGCGAGGGCGTCCATGAGGAAGTGAGATGCAGGTTAATTGACGATTGTTTGATTGCCGATTGACGAAAGAGCACCTAACAAGCAGCTGTTAACACTTAGCCTCTAAACGTCTCCGTCACCTTCGGAAAGTTCGGTCGCTAAATGCTAATTGCTGCCTCACCGGAGCCAATCTTCCAGCTCAATGGCACGATCCGTGCGCTCATCACGGTATTTGACGATTACGGGCGTGTAAAGCGACAGGTTCCACTCCGCGGCTTTCCCTTTGCCGATAGCACGCGAACCTGGCACAACCACGGCATTTTCAGGCACCGTGAGGGGCGCCTCCGCGCTGGCCCGGTAGACTTCGCCACGCACAATGTCATAAAGCGGGGTGGAGCGGGTCAGGATGGTGCCCGCGCCCAGCACCGCGCGGGCCCGCACCCAGGTGCCCTCGTAAACGCCGCAGTTGCCGCCCACCAGCACATCATCTTCAATCACCACGGGCGTGGCGTTCACCGGCTCCAGCACGCCGCCGATCTGGGCCGCCGCGCTCAAGTGGACGCGCTTGCCCACCTGAGCGCACGAGCCGACCAGCGCATGCGAATCCACTAGCGTACCTTCATCCACGTAGGCGCCTACATTGATGTACATAGGAGGCATGCAGATGACTGACGGCGCCACGTAAGCACCCTGGCGCACGGAGGAACCGCCGGGCACCACCCGCACCCGGTCCGCGGACCGGAAGCGGCGCAGCGGGAAAGTGTCCTTGTCCACAAATGATAAAGCTGCGCCTTCTCCCGTTTCCTGCAATTCGCCCAGGCGGAAGCCGAGCAGGATGCCCTGCTTCACCCAGGCATTCACCACCCAGCGATCAGCTTTCTTTTCGGCGGCGCGAATACGGCCCTGGTTCAACGCCTCGCGAAATTCCAAGAACGCCTGGCGCGCTTCCTGGGTGTGCTCTCCCGAGGAGATGGCGAAATATCGTTCGATCGCGGCTTGCAGTTCTCGCATGACCGGGCAGTATAACGAATGAGGAGTGAAGATCAGCTAATTGAAGATTGCAAATTGATAATTCCGAGGTATTTACTTCCATTGGCAAGGGCGACGCCTGACAAACATCAGGACGGGGCTGTAGAAATCAATGCTCAAGCGGCCTGCTCCGACGCGCCTTCGATGATGGCGTGAGGCGTGGGCTTGCGGCCTTCGCGGGCGGCTTCCAGGCGGGCAGCGGAGTTGATCAGCGAAATGTGGCTAAAGGCCTGAGGGAAATTGCCCAGCTGCTCGCCATTGTCCGGGTCAATTTCCTCCGAATACAAACCGACATCATTCTGAAATGACAAAACGTGCTCGAAGAGATCTTCGGCTTCGCGCAGCCGTCCGAGGAGTATGTAAGCGTCAATCAACCAGAAGCTGCACATGGAAAACGTACCTTTTTCCTCGCCGGAAACACCATCATCCACCCCGCGATAGCGGTACACCAGCCCCTTGCGCACCAGTCGCTGCTCAATTTTGTGAATGGTGGAAAGCATGCGCGGGTCACTCGCGCCGATCAGGCCGATGATAGGCAGGCGCAGAGCGGAAGCATCCAGGTCTTCTGAGCCGTAGGACTGAACAAATGCGCCGACCTTGGGATTGAATCCATTCTGCATGATGCTGCCGTAAACGGCATCGCGCTCACGCTGCCACAGGGCAATATTGCCTTTAGCGTGCATAAGATCGGCCAGCTTGACCGCGCGGTCGAGCGCGGCCCAGCACAGCGCCTTGGAGTCCACAAAATGGCGCTGCTTGCCCCGCATTTCCCACAAGCCGCTGTCCGGCTGGCGCCACACGCGGGCCACGTGATCGGCAATCTGCCGAACCAGGCGCCAGAGTTCATCCATAAATGGTTCGCGGTGCGCGGCAAACGCCTCGTGTGTGGCATAGAGATAAATGCACTGCAGCAGTTCGCCGTAAACATCCAACTGCTTCTGGGTGGCGGCGGCATTGCCGACACGCACCGGTTGCGAATTACGATAGCCCCGGAGGTGCTTGAGTTTGACTTCTCGCTGCTCGTGTTCGCCGTCAATGCCGTAGAGGATCTGGAACGATTTGTTGAGATTGGGACAGGTGCGGCGGAAGAAGTGGAGAAAGTCACAGGCTTCGCCGTAATAGCCGAGCACCATGAGCGCGGTCAGGGTATAGCTGGCGTCGCGCAGCCAGGTATACCGGTAGTCCCAGTTGCGCTCGCCCCCAATCTGCTCGGGCAGCGAGGTGGTAGGCGCGGCCACGATGGCTCCCGAAGGCTCGAAAGTAAGCAGCTTGGAAGTGAGGACGGCGCGCAGGACGGAATCGCGATAGGGCCCCCGGTAATGGCAAGTCCGGAGCCAGGTTTCCCAGTACTCGCGGGTCTCGCTCAGCAGGGCCTCGGCCCGGGGCAAGTCCATAGGGACAATCGGAGTGCCGGGTGCGGCGTGGCGAAGGCCAATAAAGCTGGCTTCGCCGGCGCGCAATTGCACTCTTGCCCGCGCCTTATCGCTTCCCACAACCTGAAACGCAGCACCCGGCACGTGCAATTCGTCATGTTTGCCGCGGAAAACCAAAGCACCGCCGCGGCTTTCAATTCTTGCCCGGTCGCGGGCGAAATTAAATGTCGGGTGTACTTCAACGTCTGCTTCCACGCTTCCGGATGTGCACCGCAGCAGGCGAACAATCTGGTGATCGCTGTCCACATCCTGGCCGGCGTGGGTCGGTTCCTGCCGCCTGCGCAGCGGCATGAAATCAGTGAGTTGCAGCACACCGGACGCGGTGGTGAAGGTGGTCTCAAGAATATTCGTGGCGGGCAGATAGCGGCGGGAGCGGGATTTCACCCGCTCAGCAGTTACTGCACAATGGCCGCCCTTTTCATCGTCAAGAATACGCAGGAAAACGGCCCCGCTGTTGAAGTGAGGCAGGCAGGCCCAGTCCAGCGAACCGTCCGAGTTGATCAGGGCGGCGGAATGGGTGTCGCCAATGACGGCATAGTCCTGGATTGGCCGGTACACACTTATTCAGAGTAGCAACGGCGTTGGAAGGGTTGCGCGCAGACCCGCTATGGAGGCACAGATAAACGGAAAAGCCGAGTCCAAGGCGAATGAAATTTGTTCTTTTTGCAGGGAAATCAGCGCCGGGGCAAAGCGACGCGCACCTGGCCTGCGGGTTCGGCGGGCTCCGGTTCCATTTCCCAGCCGCCATGCGTTATGTTCCGATACAGCAAGCTGGCGGCCACGGCCGCGATCACCAGCATCACGGCTCCCAGCCATCGCGGTGTGAGCGTTAGCCAGCCGATGCCGAACAGAGCGCCGTAAACCATCACGCAGCCCAGAATCCAGGAACCGAGGTTCCGGCCCAGGTCGCGGGTGGCGGGAGTCTCGGGCGTTTTGAGCGCCACCGGTTTCCAGCCGCGCACGTCCGGGCGGGCCTTGCGGTAAAAACGGAGCAGCACTTCTTCGGACTCGGGCTTGGTCAGGAACGTAACAAAAATCCAAATCACGGTGGTGACAGCGGTAGTGGTAATCGCGGTTTTGGCGAACAACACTGCTCCCTGTCCCGTAAACGGAGCGGCCCAGCGCAGGGCGATGGTCACAGCCAGGGCAGTAGCCATGGCGGAGATTTCGCTCCAGGCATTGATGCGCCACCAGTACCAGCGCAGCAGGTAAACCCCGCCGGTGCCGGCGCCGATTTCGAGCACCACTTCCCAGCCTGACTTGATGGAAGTTAATTGCGCGGCTACGTAGCCGGAGCAAATCACCAGCAGGACCGTAACCAGGCGGGAAATGTTCACATAGTGATTTTCTGAGCCGTTGCGCTTAATGAATCGGCGGTAGAAGTCGGCCACCAGGTAAGAAGCGCCCCAGTTGAGTTGGGTGGCAATGGTGGACATAAACGCCGCCATGAAGCCGGCCACCACCACGCCCTTGAGCGCGTGCGGCATCTGGTTGTTAACGATCAGCATGTAGCCGGTTTCAGGATGGTCAAGATGGGGATAGAGGACGATGGCAGCCAAAGCGGCAATGATCCAGGGCCAGGGACGAATGGCGTAATGGGCGATGTTGAACCACAAAACTGAGAGCAGGCCGTGGCGCTCATCCTTGGAGCTGAAGATGCGCTGCGCGATGTAGCCGCCGCCTCCGGGCTCCGCGCCTGGATACCAGAAAGCCCACCACTGCACCGCGAGGTAAACCACGAAGGTGAGTCCAGGAAGCAGCCATAGCGCCTCGGAGGTGAACGGGCGGGAGAAATCCGGAAAAAAGGAAAGGGCATTTCCGGGCGCAGCTCCGCCGGATGAGGCCGTAGTGCGCAAGTGATGAAGGGTGCTGACCAGCGCGCCCAGTCCGCCAACCGCGCCGACTGCGTAGTAGGCGACCGCTATTACAATGGCCATCTTCAACACGAATTGGAACAGGTCGGTCCACAGCACGCCCCATAATCCGCCCAGGGAAACGTAGAACCCGGTAAAGGGGATGAGAAAGAAAATACAGATGGCCAGGGCGGCGTGCGGGCTCACGCCTAGCGTGATTCCGACAATGGTGACCATCGCTTTGGTCACCCAGCCCAGGATGAGGCAGTTCATGAGCAGGCCAAGGTAGATGGCCCGGAAGCCGCGCAAAAAGGCGGCAGGCTTGCCGGTGTAGCGCATTTCCGCAAACTGCACGTCGGTGAGGAGTCCCGAGCGGCGCCACAGCCGCGCAAAGAGGAATACGGTCATCATGCCCGAGGGCAGCAGGCACCACCACAGCCAGTTGCCCGCAATCCCCTGGCTGTATACCAGGCCGGTGACCACCAAGGGCGTGTCCGCCGCAAAGGTAGTAGCCACCATGGAGGTGCCGGCCAGCCACCAACTGACATTGCGGCCGGAAACAAAGTAATCATCCACGCTGCGCCCGGAGCGGCGCCGGAAATACAGGCCCATGGCCAGCGTGATCACCAGATAGGCGACGATGGCTGACCAGTCCAGAAAAGTGAAATTCATCAGCTGTGTCCAGTGTGCTGGGGTGGGCGGCGCCCGCTGGAGGCACATGGGCCGCCGCGGGGTTCCGTGCTGAAATGCTTATCCTGTGAACTGCAGCTCGACCACGGTGCAGTCGTCGGCCAGGGGCGTGCCGGCGCAGAAGGTGTTGACCGCGGCGAAGATCTGGTCGAAGGAACTGTGGGCCGCAATCTCCTGCAGGCGCGTGTCTTCAAAGAATTCGCCCTGCGCATTCTCCGCTTCGGTAACCCCATCGGTCACCAGTATCAGGCGGTCGCCGCGGGCCAGCTTGCAGGCGCCGCCCTGGTAGCCGGCATCGGCAAGCAGGCCAACGGGTACGTTGGAGACTTCCGGCCGCACGACCTGACCGTTGCTGATGAGCAGCGGCGGCACATGACCGCAATTGACGTATTCCAGCTCGCCGTTGCTATTCAGGCGCACGATGACGGCAGTGGCGTACTTTTCACCGATGTGCTTCTGGCAGAAGAAGCGATTGACGGCAGAGGCTATCTCAGGCAGCGGCATGCGCGCCACCAGGTGCGAGTAAACCATTCCTTGCAGGGTGGAAGCCAATAGGGCGGCAGTAATTCCCTTCCCGCAAACATCGGCAATGACTACCGACAATTCGTCGCCGGTACGCACGGCGTCGAAGAAGTCGCCACCGATCTCCTTGCAGGAGATGTTGCGGGCGCGCAGGGCGGCAAAAGAGACTTCGGGGATGGTGACCGCCATCAGTCCCTGCTGGATGGTGGCCGCAATAGCCATCTGCTGCTCGTAGCGGCGGTTAGCTTCCTCCGCTTCCGCCAGGCGGGCGTTTTCCACCAGCGCGGCAGCTTCGCGCGCGATGGCGTGCATCACGTCGTGACCGACGCCGGAAAGATTGCGAGAAGTGTAGCGGGCGTCCAGGTAGAGCACGCCCAGAACCACCGGCTGGACGGCAGTGTCCGCGGCGCGGGCGGCCTGTACTTGGGTGCGACGCAAGGGTATGCAGATCACGGTGCGCAAATCATAAGCAATCACGCTATTGCGTACGGCCATGTCGCTGGACTGGCTGGTATCCGACACCACGAACTCCGAGTTGGAATTGATAGCGTCGTCCAGAATGGAATGAGAAATGGTTTTATCGTCCAGCAAGGCGGCGCCGGAGGAATTGCGTCCCGCCGCCAGGCGCAGTTTGCCTGGGCCGTCGAGCAGGAACACATAGCCGCGCTCGGCCCCGGTGAGACGAAGCGTGGATTCGATGAGCGTGAGCAGAATTTCGTCCAACACCCCGGTGGTGTTGAGCTTGCGCGCTGCCTCCAGGAACAGGGTCAGCTTCTCCAGGTCGGTGGTCTGGGTAGTGATGTGCAGGTCGGAAATCTGGCTCAGGAACTCGCGGGCGGTGCTGGTGCCAGCCTGGACCGGCTGGAAGACCGCGTACACGGAGTCGCGGGCGCCGAATTCGATGCGGTCGTTGGGCTTTAACTTGACCCGCTGCACCCGCTCGCCGTTGACGTAGGTGCCGTGCTTACTGGCCTGGTCAACCACCGAGAATTCGCCATTTTCCGAAAGGATGACAGCGTGGTCGCGGGAAGCGCGGGGGTCGCTAATCACCAGGTCCTTGTCCATCTTGCGGCCAACGGTGAAGGGGGAATGATCCAAGATCAGGGTGCGAGTATCGTTGCCCTGCACCAGCAGCAGGGTAGGAAAAGCTCCAGTTCCAGGTTCGATGGCAGGAGTGGCGGCGCTGTGTAAAGCCATATTCGTCTATCCGGGGGGTAGGTTTCCCGCTGGGTGTTACCCCGGGGGTGGCGGGCTTGCTACCTTGTGGTGGGAAAAGCGTAATCCCTGACTGCGCTTAAAGCAAGACAGAAGGCGGGATTCACGGGGTGACCCGGCCGGCCCAGCGCTGCAGGGCATAAATCCCCAGAAGCGCCATGACGCCAAAGGGGATGAGCAGCGATGTGGCAACCGGTAGGGCGACGCTGCCCTGGACCCCAGCGGGGGGACGGGTAAACCACAGCGCGCTCAGATATAAGGCGGCTATCCATGGCCAGATAACCAGCCCGGCGACCATCAGGTAAAGCAAGCGCGGCAATGTCCCAAAACGCGTGATAACACGCCAGTTTCGAAGCAAGAAAAACACACCCGGGAACAATAAGATCTGGTTGTACGGCGACCAGACTGGAATGATGAGCACGGTCATCGCGACGCTAAGCGAGAGCATCAGGCCAAAGCGCGACGAACCGGCAGGCTCATGGCGCCACGTCCATCCCAGCAAAGTGAGGAGACCCAAAAGCAGGCCGGTTGCGATGTTGCCTCCCAATGGCGTCAGGATCGCCTGCAGAATGGAAATGCCTGCCGCGTATTCGCGATAGGCAACTAGGGCTGAAATGAACTTCGGAATCCAGCCGGGCAGGAGCAACTCTCCCCCTATGATCAAGCAGGCCACAGCGAGCATAAAACTCAAAAATAAAGGCCAGCGCTTTCGCCAGTCACCCATAACCCATAAAAGGAGAAAAATCAGCAAAGGAGCAACGAGTTGGGGCTTGATGGTGGAAACTGCCAGCAACAGCCCCGCCACTGCCAGCCAGCCCGCGCTGAGGGCTGCGGCTGCGGCTGCCATCAAAGCGGCCACGAGGATAGTAAGTTGCTGCAATTTAATGGCTTGCGCGGCGGGAAAACTGCCGACCGTCAGCAGCAGGAACATAAGCTTGGCGCTGCGTGAAAAACGCCAGCCCAAGGCATTGAGCCAAAGCAGGGTGGAGGCGAGTACCAGCCCGGCGAGCACCCAGGTGAAGGCGCTGCGCACAAGGGCAAAATCCAGGTGGATGAAGGGGGCGAGCAGGAAGACGACGTATACCGGGTAGGCGAAGCCCGCCTGGTCTTTGGGATCGTTGGGTCGGCCGGGATCCAGAGCCCTGCCGTAGTATCCAACCTGAATTTCGCGCGTCACTTGCTGACTGTAAGGATCGCGGCCGTGGAGGAACAACTCCCGCGCTCCCAACCAGCGCGGATAAAGGTCCGAAAGATTGCCGCGGGGCTTTCCGAAGCGCACCGCATCAGCTTTTTGGTACGGAATCAGCACGCCCTGCACGTAAAACCACATGCTGGCTGCAAACAGCAAAGAAATGGCTACGCCCAGCAAATGACGGGGTCGGCGTGGCCTGAGCCACACAGAAAGCGGCACGCGCTTGCCCCGTCGAGGAGCATTGCGGGGGACCCGCGGGGCCAGCACGCCGAAAGTTAACCCGCTCAGGGGTGAAGCCATGTTAAAAGTAGCTCAACTTCCATGTGGCGCCGCCTCGCCATCTCCGGAGCTATCGGCATCAGCAGCGGAGTACTCTGCTGGGCGATCATGCGCCATCTGGGCCTCGGGGCGTGTGATTTCAATTATGCCCTGCGTGAGGCTGGCGAGTTGCTCGCCGGGCGCGATCCTTACACCATCTTTCAGAGAACGCCATCCTACCCTCTTCCAGCGGCCATTGTTGGGCTAGCCTTCGTCTGGGTCAAGCCGGAAATCGCCGCCGGGCTCTTCTTTGGTGCGAGTTCAGCACTCCTAGCCTTTGGCTTAACGCGGCAGGGGTACACCCGTCTCCTGGTTTTTCTCGCCTACCCATATTGGGCGGCGATGATTACCGTGCAGTGGGCGCCGCTAATCATGGCAAGCGCTCTTCTCCCTTGGCTGCTGCCAGTCACCACCGCTAAGCCACAATTGGGTGCCGTGGTGGTCCTGACCTATCCCACGCGACGTGGTCTGCTTGGGTGCGTGCTGCTGCTGGCGGCCAGCCTGATCCTGATGCCCAATTGGCCGCTGCGATGGTTGGGCGGCGTCAGCCAACACACGCACTACGTTCCCATCCTGGCCCTCCCCGGACCGGCATTGTTGCTGGCGCTGTGGCGGCGCCGCGATCCTGACTCCCACCTTTTCCTGCTCAGTTCTCTGGCTCCGCAACATTGGTTCTATGACAGTTTTATACTCTGGCTGATTCCCAAGACCCGGCAGGAGATTATGGCTACCGTCTTCCTCAGTTGGGGCGCGGGGATTACGCGCTGGTACATGACGCCGCACTCATGGGCCGAGGTGGGAGCTTGGGCGGTACTGTGGATTTACCTGCCGATGCTCACCGTTATTCTCCTGCGCGGCACCGAAGCCAGCCTGCGTGAGCGCCGGAAGCAAATGTTTACTGGTGTGCAAACCCCGGCTACTGCGATAGCTGCCTTGTCAGTCGAGGATCACTGAGCGGGAAGAAGACTGAAATACGGTATGGCTTCTGCCCTTTGCTGGGAGTGGACTTCCTTTTTCAAGGAGCGCCCGATTCCAGAGGATGGCTGAGCTTGTGCGCTAAGGTGAAATCCTTGGCTCTCCGACCAAATGGCCCAGGGTTACAGCGGGCCGTTCCGAGCGGAGCATGGAGGTTTACTCTCGCGGCGTTAGCATCAAAACAACCTCTCGACGCCAAAAATGCCGACGACAGTTGCACAGCCGTCCACAGCCTGTAAATCCATGTTTGGTGTAAGCTAATTCCCGTTTGAGCCCCGCCCTGGACGCTTTTCATGAGGAACTCTAGGCGCGCTTTCGCCAAAGGCCGAAAACAGGCCCCTGACCGGCCCAAGGACGGTTTACACCCAACGCAGCCCTCCCCCGCAGGGCACCCGGAAACGCAGGCAAGAGTCGAGTTGGCGGCCATTGTGGAATCCTCCGACGATGCCATCTTGAGCAAGGACTTGAATGGCATCATTCATAGCTGGAATAGAGGAGCGGAGCGAATCTACGGATACTCGGCCGCCGAGATGATCGGCCGGCATATTTCTTCGCTGCTTGCTCCGAACTACCCGGATGACACGGTTGATATCATGCAGCGGCTGCGCCGGGGAGAACGAATCGAACATTACGAGACCAAGCGGCAGGCTAAAAATGGCGACGTGCTGAGCGTCTCGCTGACCATCTCACCCATTCGCGAGCAAAGCGGGACGATCATCGGGGCGTCCACCATCGCCCGTGACATTACCGAACGCAAGCAGTCGGAGGAAGAGCTGCGGCGCAGCCGGCAGGCGTTGCAGGAAAGCGAACTGCGCTTCCGTTCGCTGGTGCAGAATTCTTCCGACATCATCAGCATTCTGGCGGCCGACGGCACCATACGCTACGAGAGCCCCTCCATCGAGCGCATCCTGGGTTATAAGCCGGAAGAGCTGGTGGGGAAAAGCGTTTTTGGATTCCTACATCCCGACGACCGGCAGCGAGTCATAGAAGTTTTTCGGAAGCATTTGACCATTCCCGGCTCGATCGCCCCCATGGAACTGCGCTTCCGGCACAACGATGGCAGCTGGCGCACCGTGGAGGCCACAGGGAATAATCTGCTGCACGAACCGGGCGTCGCCGGATTGGTGGTGAATTCCCGTGACATCACGGAACGCAAGCGCACGGAAGACGTGCTCCACGCCACTGAGAAGCTGGCCACAACGGGGCGGCTGGCCGCCGCCATCGCCCATGAAATCAATAATCCTCTGGAAGGCGTAACCAACCTGCTTTACCTGCTGGAGAACCATCCCTCCCTGGACGCCGCCGCTCGGCGCTACGCACGCATGGCCCAGGAAGAAGTGGGGCGAGTGGCGCGGATCGCCCGCCAGACCCTCGCGTTTTATCGCGAACCGACGGTCCCGGTGGAAGTGGACGTGGTGGAACTCCTGAACGGCCTGCTGGAGCTTTACGGCCTCAAGCTGCAAAACCGCAGAATCACCCTGGAGAAACGCCTGGAGGGCTCAGCCTTCATCACCGCTTCACCAGGAGAAGTGCGGCAGGTCCTTTCCAACCTCGTAGGCAATGCACTAGACGCCGTCCCCGAGGGAGGCGAGATCAAAGTGCACGTATATCAGTCGCGCGATTGGCAGCACCCGTGGCAGAGTGGCGTGCGCGTGAGCGTGGCGGACAATGGCCATGGCATTCGCCGCGAACATCTGGAGAGCATCTTTGATCCCTTCTTCACTACAAAAGGTGAAAAGGGAACCGGCCTGGGACTGTGGGTCAGCCATGGGATTGTGCAGAAGTACGGGGGGAATATCCACGTGCACAGCAGCGTGCGACCAGGTCGAAGCGGCACCTGTTTCACCGTGTTCTTTCCCCACGGCGCCATCGTCGAAAGCCCGCGCAAGCCGGTGCGCCGCGCGAAAACAGAGGTGTGAGGCACTTCAGCGGTTGACGAAATCCGGACTCCGCTGCCCCGCCTGAACCACATTTCAGCACAAGCGTACGGGTCATTCGGCCCCAATTACCCTCGTACATAGACCGCAGGTACTTTTACCCT
>Ga0075436_100000653_pt1 | contig 22828 bp, 22 predicted proteins | sample RhiMethybrSRZTD5_FD_75303 | JGI IMG/M metagenome (GOLD analysis project Ga0075436, IMG submission 75303) | Populus rhizosphere microbial communities from Tennessee, USA - Rhizosphere MetaG P. TD hybrid SRZTD5 | ecosystem: Host-associated > Plants > Roots > Rhizosphere > Soil | place: USA...
AACACCTGTTTTGAGAACCTCGCCAAAATTAACTTTTGACTGATAGAGATTACGTGCTGAATAATAGAGATTCTGCACGTCGATGAGTACTTCAACCCTTTGTTCTTTCGGCTTAATTGCCATAAAACTATTTTTTGAGTCCAATCTTCTTTACTACTTCGTTATAGCGCTTTTCATCGCTATCCTTGAGGTAGGCAAGAAGTTTTTTGCGTTTGACAACCATACCAACCAGTCCGCGCCGAGAATGAACATCCTGGGCGTGCTTTTTAAGATGGTCAGTTAAGGAATCAATCTTTTCAGAGAGCAACGCAATTTGGACATCGGCAGATCCGGTGTCCTTTTCATGAACTCCATGCTCTTTAATGAGTTTTTGTTTAGTATCTTTCTTCAACATAGGTAGATAATAATGATGGGGTTATTCTATATTATTTATCTTATTTTGTAAATAGCTTGCACTGAACGCAGTGAAGTGTGCCCTCAGCAGGAATCGAACCTGCAACCTTATCCTTAAGAGGGATCTGCTCTGCCAATTGAGCTATGAGGGCGTGATTATGCGCCGGGCAACCCGAGAAGGCGTGCAATCTCATGGATAATGAGCCATGAGGCAAAAATAATGAGGATGCCAATAACGGCACTCCAAATAAGGTTTTTTCCTGTGGCCAGGAAGTTTGCGTTAATACCCTGTAAAATAACCAAGGCGCCGCCAATGGTAATAGCAAGGGCTGCAAGGGGCACGGCAACAGAAAATACCAGAAAGTTAAAAATATTAAAGGCTAATGTGCTTAAGTCGCTTAACTGACAGGGATTGTTAAGGGCTTGTCCGCACGGAACCAAGTCTGCATGGGCTGTTCCATGTAATATACCCATAAGCGCTCCCAAAACTATAAGCACAAAAACAAGTTTCTTCATGGATAAAGTTTACACTGAGCGAAGTCGAAGTGTGCCCTCGGAGGGACTCGAACCCCCAATAACAGGTTCGAAGCCTGTCGTGATATCCATTTCACCACGAGGGCAAATAGGCTATTGAGCCATGACTAATTCTATAACAAAATTTGAAAAAAGGCAAACTTTCCAGTACCATACGAGAATGGCAATTCCTCAAGAGGTTAAAAAGATAATTACCGACTTAAAAGGCGCTGGATTTGAGGCATATATAGTAGGCGGATGCGTACGAGACCTTTTAATGAAAAAAACTCCCAACGACTGGGATGTAGCCACGAATGCCAAGCCCGAAGAAATCCAGAAAGTTTTTCCTGAGAATTTTTACGAAAATAATTTTTTAACTGTTACGGTTCTTACTAAAAGCGAAAAAATACCACAGGTTGAGGTAACCACGTATCGCTTAGAGGCAGAATATTCCGACAAACGCCATCCCGATCATTTAGAGTTTGCAAAAACCCTTGCAGAAGACCTTGCGCGGCGCGACTTTACCGTCAATGCTATGGCGGCCGATGAAAAAGTAAAAGTTACTGATTTGTTTGACGGCCAGAAAGATTTAAAAAAGAAAATTATTCGTGCCGTCGGGGATGCTGATGAGCGATTTAATGAAGATGCCTTGCGCATGCTTAGGGCAGTGCGATTGGCAACAACATTAGGTTTTACTATTGAAGAAAAAACAGCCGCAGCCATTAAAAAACATGCTGGGTGGTTAGAACGTATTTCAGCTGAGCGTATCCGTGATGAATTGGTAAAAATAATTATGGCTGATAAGGCTGCGGACGGTATTGATCTGCTTCACCAGCTTGGATTGCTCACGTATATTCTTCCCGAGCTTGAGGAAAATGTGGGAGTGGCTCAAAACAAGCACCATATATATGATTGTTATTGGCATGCGCTTAAAGCATTAGAATATTCGGCAAAACAAGATTTTACGATACAGGTTCGCATAGCTTCACTTCTGCACGATATTGCCAAACCAAAAGTTAAGGCCGGAGAAGGGTCCGATGCTACCTTTTACAATCATGAAGTAGTGGGGGCAAAAATGGCAGAAAAAATGTTAGAGCGATTGAAGTTTTCTAAAAAAGACATCGAAAAAATCACGACGCTTGTCAGATATCATTTGTTCTACTACAATGTGGACGAAGTAACAGAGTCGTCAGTGCGGAGACTTATCAAAAATGCTGGGGCAGAAAATATGGAAGATCTTTTGCGCGTACGCCAAGCTGACCGCATTGGCAGTGGCGTCCCTAAAGCAGAACCCTATAAGTTACGCCACTTAAAATACATTATTGATAAGGTTTCGCATGACCCGATTTCGGTGAAAATGCTGAAGGTGAGCGGTAACGATATTATGAAAGAGTTACAGATTGAACCAGGGCCAAAAGTAGGATTGATATTAAATTCATTGTTGGCAGTAGTATTAGAAGATCCCACAAAAAACGAAAAAGAGTTTTTAGTAGAGAAAGCGCGTGAACTAGATAAAAAGTCCCCCGAGGAACTCACGCATTCATTACAAACCATTGAACGCGCGCAGGAAAAAGAAGAAAAAGAGCGCATGAAAAAATATTACGTATGAAGGTTAATATAAAGAGGTTTGATAAAGAACTTCCTTTGCCCCAGTATAAAACGTCGGGAGCTGCGGCGTTTGATCTGACGGCGCGTGAGGCAATAGAAATTCCGCCCAAAGAATTTAAATATGTTCCGCTGAATGCTGCCGTTGAAACGCCCGTTGGATATTTTCTTTTATTGGCGGCGCGTAGTTCAACCCATAAAAAAGGTATTTGGATGGCAAATGGCCTTGGTATTGGAGACCCGGATTTTTCGGGAGATGGCGATGAATATCATGCGGTCTATTATAATTTCAGCGACAAACCCGTGCTGATTGAAAAAGGGGAACGCATTGCACAAGGAGTTTTTGTCCCGCGCGAACAAGCTGAATGGGTGGAAGTTGAAAATATGGAAAACAAAACGCGTGGCGGGTGGGGAACAACAGGTAAGATTTAAAAAACGGGGCGGAGTATGCCGGTAGTACGCACGCTTCGGGTGCGTGTAGACTGGGTTCGATTCCCAGCGCCCCGACAAGAAAATTTATATATTATTGCCTGGGAATCGAAGCCCGGAGCAAAGCGCGAGTTTCGCAGAAGGCGAGCGCTGTGAGGGCCGGCCCGGAGGAAATTTCCGTCAGGAAATTTACCGGAGGGGATTCCCAGCGCCCCGACACAATATGGCGCAAGAAATTGAAACAAAGGTGTTAGATATTAATGTTAATGAAGTTAAAAGTAAACTCTTGGCTCTTGGTGCGCAAAAAATTCAGGAAACACGCCTTTTGGTTAACTGGTATCAAACTAAGGGCGAAAAAGAAGGAAGTGCTCGTTGGTTTTTAAGAATAAGGTCTAATTCAGAAGGACAGCACGAAGTTACGTGGAAGGGAGATCCCAAAACAATTGGAATTGCTAAGGTGCGAAGAGAAATTAGCTTTTTTGTTGAAGAACCCGAAAAAGTGGCAGATTTATTTAAGGAATTAGGCCTGGAACAATATGGCTGCCAAGAAAAAGATCGCACATCGTTTGTATTTAAAGATTGGCGTTTTGATGTTGATCAATATCCAGGCATGCCGCCATTTTTAGAAGTTGAGGGTAAAAGCGAAGATCATTTAAAAGAGGGGATGAAATTATTGGGATTAGAAGGAAATCGCACATATGCTCAAGGTGAGAGAACTCTCATCCAGGAAGTGTATGGGTTAGATTGGTATAATATGAAATTTTAAATAAGGGCCTGTAGTCCAGTGGTAAGACGCGGCATTCGCATTGCTGAGGCGGGAGTTCGATTCTCCCCAGGTCCACAATAAATTACCCTAGGGATGAAACTTATTTCTCTTAATACGTGGGTTGGCCGAGTAGGAAAAGAAGAATTATTGAATTTCTTTAAGAAGTACAATAATGTAGATATTTTTTGTTTACAAGAAGTCTGGGAAGGTGGACATCAGTATGCTAAAAAATATGATAGTCACCCACCTATTGCTTCTACAACTCTGGCAACTGATATTGGAAAGGTTCTTGATAATCACGTAGCATTCTTTCGTCCGTGGATGCAGGATTGGGCAGGCCAAGCGATATTTATAAAAAAAGATATTAAAATATTAGAAGAAGGAGAACTGTTTGTTCATAAAACAAAAGAAGATGTATGGGATTTAGAAGATGCCAACCACGCCCGTAACCTCCAATACATTACTTTCGAAACTTCAAAGGGATTAAGGACCATAGCTAATTTTCATGGTTTGTGGAATGGGCAGGGCAAAGATGATACTCAAGAACGACTTTTACAATCAGATAATATTGCCAACTTTCTCAAAGGAATTAAAAATCCTCATATTCTCTGCGGAGATTTTAATTTATTACCTGAAACAAAAAGTTTAAAGAAGATAGAGGATTTGGGGCTAAAGAATCTTATTAAAGAGTTTAATATTACTTCAACCCGGTCAAGTCACTATAAAAAACCGCTTAAATTTGCCGATTATACATTTGTAAGCCCTGATATTACCGTTAATGAGTTTAAAATGCTGCCTGACGAAGTTTCTGATCACCTGGCAATGTATTTGGATTTTGAGTAAATATTTAATTTATGGACGTACATATTGAGCCATCATGGAAAGCGGCGCTTAACGATGAATTTGAAAAGCCCTATTTTACCGAGCTAGCGCAGTTTGTAAAAGATGAATACAAAAACGGCGCCGTTTATCCTCCGCCTAAATTTATTTTCCATGCGTTTGAATTGACTCCGTTTGATAAAGTGGAAGTGGTTATTTTAGGGCAAGACCCTTACCATGGCACGGGTCAGGCGCATGGATTAGCCTTTTCAGTGCCCGAAAACATTGCCACGCCTCCCAGTTTGCAAAATGTGTATAAAGAAATTATAAACGACATTGGCGGCGTCATACCTATAACAGGAAACTTAGAACATTGGGCACAAGAAGGCGTATTTTTACTCAACGCCACTTTAACGGTGCGCGCTAACACTGCAGGGTCACATCAACATAAAGGATGGGAAACATTTACTGATGCCGTTATTCAAACACTTTCAAAAAAACGTGATAACCTCGTATTTATGCTGTGGGGGCGATACGCACGCAATAAAAAGATTCTTATTGATGAGTCAAAGCACTTAGTATTAGAAGCTGCTCATCCTTCTCCTTTTTCTGTAGAGAATTTTTTTGGAAGCAAACATTTCAGCAAAGCAAATAACTATTTAATAGAACATGGCAAAAAACCAATCCAATGGTTATAATACATTCGTGGAAAACAACATCAACCCAAACAACGAATTAACAGCGCCAAAGCGGAATTTACCCCGTGATGTCTTTTTGCACCTCTTTGCAATTGTTGGCCTCTATTGGTCTGCTATTAGTTTTATTACGCTGTGTTGGCAGTACATCAATCATTTTTTTCCTGATCCGCTTACGATCAGATATGGGAACTTTTCATCGCCCGGAGCTATTCGTTTTGCTGTTGCTTCACTTATTATTATTTTCCCTCTCTTTATTCTTGCTTCGTGGCAACTCAACAAAATCTATCGGCGCGAAGCAGGCGTGCGCGACTCGCGCATTCGCAAGTGGCTGATCTATTTTACGTTGTTTGCCGCGGCCCTGATTGTCATGGGCGACCTCGTGAGCGTCATTTACAACTTTTTAGGAGGGGATATTACTATTAGATTTATTTTAAAGGCGCTTTCGGTAATGGTAGTGGCTGGCGTTGTCTTTGGGTATTATCTTAATGACGTCCGCCGCGCCGAGCCATCAACCTCAGCAAAATATTTTGCCCTGGGCAGTTCTCTGGTGGCACTTATATTAGTTGTGGGCGCCTTCTTTATTATTGGTTCGCCCACATCAGCGCGCCTGCAACAGTTAGACAACCAGCGCGTCAGTGATCTTCAAAACATTCAATGGCAGGTGGTGAATTATTGGCAGCGCAAAGAAGCACTTCCAAAAACTCTTGCTGATCTTAACGATCCTATTTCAAGCTACCTAGTTCCTAATGACCCGGTAACCAATGCTCCGTATGAGTACAGCGTCAAAGATGCAGCAAATCTAAAATTTCAGTTGTGTGCTACATTTAGTACTGACAACAAGCAAACCGGCGGGCAGATAAAACCAATGCCAATGATGCCCGGGGGTGTGTACGATTACTCAGGTGCATTTTCATCATTTGACCATGCACAAGGGCACGTATGTTTTGACCGGACTATAGATCCTCAACTCTACCCGCCGACGAAGAAATAAATTATGAACAATCTTGGCAAACTGGGGGAAGATCTGGCGTGTGGGTATCTTGTGGAAAAGGGGTTTACAATTATGGGGAGAAACTGGAAGATAAGTTGGGGAGAACTAGACATTATTGCGCAAAAAAAGTTCACCCTGTTAAATAAAATATCTTGGATTTTAGCTTCTGTCTTTAGACAGAAGCTATTTAACAGGGCAGGATTCTTTGGCCGAGATAAAACAATCCATTTTGTGGAGGTGAAAGCGTTAGCCGCGGGCAGCGCTTTTTTTCCTGAAGATCATGTGGATTTTAAAAAGCAGGAAAAATTGCGAAAGTTAGCTCAAGTGTGGCTGGCACAGCATAAGTTTCCCCAAACGTTCCCTCATCAAATTGATGTGATTGCCGTTACCATTGGCCGCGCTGGGGAAAAACCGCTCATTCATTATATTCCCAACGCAGTAGAGGATGTGTTAAAATAATTGAACATGAAAAGTAGAAAGTATTTTTCTCAAACACTCGTTGCCGTAAGTGCATTTTTTGTTTTGGCGCTGGGAATACACGGGGCAACCGCTCAAATTGATATAGGCTCTCCAACTACGCCGCCGTCACCAACCACGCCGATGCCAACGATTGTTTTGCCTCTTCCTTCAGACATACCGTCAACTCCAACTACACAGCCGCCTCAATCGTCACCAGCCTCTAACCTGATCCCGTATGTTAACTCGATGGTTCCTTCGTCGGTAACACCAAAGGATGCGGGTTTTACGTCAACGTTTGTCGGCCTTGATTTTACGCAAGGTACCCGAGTATACCTTAACCTTAATGGTTCATTTGTTTCACTGCCAACGACTTTTGTTTCTTCGACTGTCATATCAGCTGAGGTTCCCGCGCTCACAACTGCTGGAACATATGCTTTTAAAGTAGCCAACCCTCCGCCGGGCGGGGGAGTTTCTGACATCCTTTTGCTTACAGTCAGTGTGCCAGCACCAGCATCAGTTACCATATCGCCTCCACCAGCGCCAAACCCAGAACCAACAGAATCAACGCAAGAAATAACTCTGCCTGGTGAACCACCACAGCCAGCACCGCAACCAAAACCAGAGCCAACCCCGACGCCAAAGCCAACCCCAGTTCCGACACCAAAGCCAGCGCCAAAACCGTTACCCCAAAAGAAATGCCTTATTTGTGACTATATGGACATGCCCCAATGCGAAACAGCTGCAGCTCAAACAAGTGAAAAGAAATGTTTGGCTGCTGGCAAAGATTGTAAGTGGGATATTGGAAAAGACCGATGTTATAACCGTTTTAAGGAAGATTGCGAGGATATTATCTCGCAAAAGCAAACAGATTATGATTGGACAAAGCTCGTCAACTCCACTAAGACAACTGCTGACCAAATAGCTCGGCTGTGGCCCAAGGATTGCAATCCCAAAGACTATATTTCTCGCGGGCATAGTTCTCCAGCTCAATGCGGTCCGTACTTCGGTCTCATTAAGGCATGTGTTGAGGCATCGCCTCCAAACATACCGCTTAATTTCGTAAATACCGGATGCTCAACCTTCAAAAACATTGAAGCAGTGTTGAAATACGCTGAAGAAATAAGGAAGCAGCTTCCTCAAACATGTAAGTTAACCATCACGGGAAATCAGGCAAACTCAGGTTTTCCTGATTGCACCAGCGAAATGAAATTGGTGATTACCTGCAAGGGGGTTACGGTCACCTATGGCGATTGCCACGACCAGGGCGACGACAATAATTTCTGTTTCCCGGCAAATATAAATCAAACAGTTTTTTGTACTGATGATAGTGGTAAGGTAGTAAAAGAAACATGCTGTGACGTAGGTTACCAAATAGACAGCCATACAAGTAATGGAAAACCGATTACCACCGCATGGGTAAGGGGAGACAGATGTTCCACAACGACAAAACCAAAATCTGGCTCTGGGTCTAATACGAATTCTGGTTCCAATTCTAATATAAAATCCGATTCTATTTCTGATGTGGTTTCGAGTGGCACGTGCCCTGGCACGGGAGTAAAATATTGGTGCAGTAATGCCAAAAAAGACGCTCAAACCCAGGCAAATACCTGCTTAACTCAAGAAAAAGAAGCATGTGATGCACAGCAACTTACCTTTTCACCGGGATCATGTACCGGACAAACCGCGCCCGGCAGCATATTTGAAAGTTGTGTTTCTGACGTTTCATGTCCGTGGACGTGCGGCCGTTAAATTGACAGGGGCCGCACTATTTGCTAGTATATAGGTAATTAGTTGAATGAAACTATGTCTGCTTGACCGCAGGCATATTTTTTTAAGGGAGCGCAGCGAACACTTACCCTCGCCTCCTATGCTGTCACGATCAAGATTATTAATTTTAAAAATAAAAAGTAATTATGCCACTTCGCGCCTTTGCATAAGAGCTTAGGAGGCGGGGTGCTCATTTCATTCGCATATGGATCTCAAATCATTTCAGCGGGCCATTGCGCAAATAGCGGAAACGCGGGGAATTTCAGAGCAGGCGATCATGGAAACGATCGAAGCGGCTTTGGCAACTGCGTATAAGAAGGATTACGGCCAAAAAGGGCAGAAAATAAAGGCGCGGTTTAACCCATCCTCGGGTGCAACGCATTTTTGGCAGGTAAAACTGGTCGTAGACGAGACTATGCTCTACACCGAGGCAGAAATTGAAGACATGAAGGAAAAGAAAATGATTCTTCATGAAGATTTTACCGTGCGCGAAGGCGAAGAAGCTCCAAAGAAAGTAGTCTTTAATCCCGAAAAGCACATCATGATTGAAGATGCTCAAAAAATGAGCCCTAAGATTAAACTGGGCGAAGAATTGGAAATTCCATTAGAAGCCAAAGAAGATTACGGACGCATTGCAGCTCAAACGGCAAAACAGGTTATTTTGCAAAAAATCCGCGAAGCTGAAAAAGAAACTATTGCCACCGAATATAAATCAAAGGAAGGTGAAATCATTTCAGGTATCGTCCAGCGCGTAGAAGGCGGGATGGTATTTGTTGATATTGGCAAAACGCTGGGCGTTTTGAACCGCGAAGAACAGATTCCCGGTGAATTCTATCGCCCAAGCCAGCGCATCAAGTGCTACATTTTAAAAGTTGATGATACACCAAAAGGATCAGTGGTTTTGTTAAGCCGCGCCTATCCAAAACTGGTGTCGCGCTTATTTGAATTAGAAGTTCCCGAAATTGGATCAGGGACTGTTGTTATTAAATCAATTGCTCGTGAGCCCGGATACCGCACCAAGATTGCCGTTGCTTCAACGGAAGAACGCATTGACCCTATTGGATCGTTAGTTGGCCAACGCGGTACTCGCATTATGGCTGTTATCAATGAATTGGGCGGAGAAAAGATTGACGTCATCTTGTGGCAGGAAGATCCTCAAAAATATATTGCTAATGCGTTAAGCCCAGCCAAAGTTGCCGATGTACAGGTTGAAGACAAAAATACCGCCGTGGTTGCAGTTCCCGAAGACCAGTTGTCATTGGCTATTGGAAAAGAAGGCCGCAATGTCCGCTTAGCATCAAATTTAACTGGTTGGAAGATTGATATTAAACCGGTGGCCGGAAAAACTACAGAAGCAAAAGAAGAGGAAGTAAAGGAAGAAGAGAAGTCAGAAGGGCCTTCCGATGAACAGAAATAAACTTTTCTTAATTCTAGGAGCTATTGCCATACTAATTCTAGTGGGTGGTGGAATTTTTATATACCAATATAAAATTCCAAACGTAAACATTAAAAACCAAAGTGAAACTGCAGACTGGAAAACGTATAAAAATGATGAATATGGATTTGAGTTCAAATATCCACAAGACTGGGAAGTCGATGGGGCCTACGTCAATATGGTAAACCAGCCCAGCTCATTTAAAATAAGCATTTCTCCTCAGAAGGATTCAAAAGATTACGCCCAATTTATCGCGTGGGGAGAGTATGCACTTGATGACACGCTAGAAATTTCAAAGATAAATAATTCTTCTGAATTACAAAAAATTTTTAAAGAATCATATAGTTGGAACGAAAAAGGTTTTTCTATGAAACCTATAATGATAGGAGGTTTTAATGGATTCAAAACTAAAGCATCGTGTAGTGATGGTCCAGCATGCGAAGTTATAACGTATAGCTTTGTAAAGGATAACAACGCTTATCAGTTTCAGTGCACTTCCGATCATCAATTAAAGTTTGAAGCTATACTTTCCACATTTAAATTTACAAAAAATTAATTAACAAATCCATGTTAATAACCTATTTTCCCGTTATCGTTTCGTTGTTTGCGATTGCGTTTGTGGCGTACTTGGTGATGCAGATTAATAAGGCTCCCGCCGCAAAGGATAAGGCGGTAGAAATTACCAAAGCCATCCAAGAAGGAGCGAATGCCTATTTAAGCCGCCAATACAAAACCGTGGCAATGGTGGCGGTGGTTTTATTAGTAGTCTTATTCTTTGCTATGGGCTTTAAGGTAGCGGTGGGATTTTTAATAGGCGCAGTGTTATCAGCATTTTCAGGATTTGTTGGCATGTGGACCTCAACCCGCGCCAACACGCGCGTAGCCGAGGGAGCAAAGCGCGGTTTGGCTCATGCCTTGGATTTATCATTTAAAGGCGGATTGATCACCGGTTTGATGGTGGCAAGCTTAGCCCTTCTTTCTGTTTCAGTGTTTTACTTTGTAACAAAAGATATCGGCGCGTTAATTGCCTTAGGTTTTGGCGCTAGCTTAATTTCAATGTTTGCCCGCGTTGGAGGTGGCATTTATACGAAAGCCGCTGACGTGGGAGGCGACTTGGTTGGAAAAGTAGAAAAAAGCATTCCTGAAGACGATCCGCGCAACCCCGCTGTTATTGCCGACCTCATTGGAGACGAAGTAGGAGATAACGCCGGCATGGCCGCTGACATTTTTGAAACTTATTCGGTTACGGTAGTGGCCGTCATGATTTTGGGCGCATTGCTTTATCCCCGCGCCGAACAGTTTGTCTTGCTGCCGTTATTTTTAGGATCAATTTCTATTTTGACCGCTATTATTGGAAGCTTCTTTGTAAAACTTGGCAGATCAAAGAATATTATGGGCGCCATGTACAAGGGTTTGGCAGTTTCAGTCATCTTATCAGCCATTGGATTTTACCCGCTTATTGCCAATATGATGAAAGGACAAGCATTGCCAGTCATGAATCTCTATCTTTCAACGCTGGTTGGTTTGGCGGTAGCCGTTGGCATGTTTGTTATTACCGAATATTACACCTCTAAAAAATATGATCCGGTGCGTTCAATTGCCCGGGCTTCTGAAACCGGACACGGAACCAACATTATTCGCGGCATTGGATTAGGTATGCAATCAACCGCAGCCCCAGTCATTTTAATTGCCCTTGCAACAATAGCTTCATTCTGGTTGGCGGGAATTTATGGCGTAGCACTGGCAGTCATGGCCATGTTGTCATTGGCAGGCATTGTGGTTGGTATTGATGCCTTTGGCCCTATCACTGACAACGCCGGAGGTATTGCTGAAATGTCAGGCATGCCCGAAGAAGTCCGCAAAGTTACCGATGCATTGGACGCGGTAGGAAATACCACTAAGGCCGTTACCAAGGGCTATGCCATTGCTTCAGCCGGACTAGCAGCATTGGTATTGTTTGCCGCATACAGTCAAAAAGTAATTGAGTTATCGGGATCTGCGGATGCCGCAAAATTTGTCCTGGCTGATCCTAAAGTAATTGCCGGTTTGTTGATTGGAGGTTTGTTGCCATACTTATTTGCCAGTTTCTTGATGGGAGCAGTAGGAAAGACGGCAGGAAAGGTAGTTGAAGAAGTCCGCCGCCAATTCCGCGAAATCCCAGGCTTGATGGAAGGCACAGGAAAACCCGACTACGGCAAGTGTGTTGATATCGTCACTAAAGCAGCCCTCAAAGAAATGATGGTGCCGGTAATTATTACGGTGTTAGCACCAATTGTTGTTGGATGGCTCTTGGGCGTACAGGCATTAGGCGGATTATTGATCGGTTCTATTGTTACCGGTTTGTTTGTAGGAATCTCTATGACCACCGGGGGAGCCGCCTGGGACAACGCCAAAAAATATATTGAAGAAGGGCACTTTGGCGGCAAAGGTTCATTTGCCCATCAAGCAGCCGTTACGGGTGATACTGTTGGAGATCCATATAAAGATACTGCAGGGCCAGCGATTAATCCCATGATTAAGGTGTTGAACATTGTAGCCCTCTTGATCGTCGCCTTCCTAATTTAAAATTATGAAAGCGAAAAAAGATTTAATTTGTTCTAACTGTGGGAGTATTAATAGTGTGCGACGCAGTCCCAAAGGAAGTCTTCTAATAGAGATAGTTCTGTGGTTATTTCTTTTGATTCCTGGATTTATCTACTCAGCTTGGCGCCAGTCATCTTATAGAAAAGTTTGCTCAATGTGTGGAAGTGAAGATTTGATTCCACTAAATACGCCAGTTGGACAAAGTTTATTTTTAAAATACGGTAATACAAAAGAAAAACTGTAGTGAAATAGAAAATAAATTTATGGGAAAAATATTTTTTCTCTCGGGCGAATTCTCAGGAGAATGTCCTTATTGTAAAATACAAACTCATTTTAGATTAGTTAGTAATCATAATAGTACCAAGGGTAAAATTTATCGTACAATAGAATGTCCCTGCGGAGAAATTACTTTGCTTGAGACGGATCCATATAACTCTGTCTTACATATATACCCGAAACAAAAAGCACCACTATTATCAGAATATCTCCCGGAACATATTAGATATAATTTAAATGAGGCTTGGATATGTTACAACAATGAAATTTATAATTCATGTGCGGTTATGTGTAGAAAAATTATAGAAGCTATAGTAAAAGAAAAAGGAGGCGTAGGTTCCAATTTAGAGAAGAAGATTGATTCTTTGCCAGATACAGTAATTCCCGCTGATTTAAAAAGTGTAGCACATAGCATAAGAATCGTTGGAAATAATGGAGCTCATCTAGATATCCTTGATATTGAAAATGTTTCAGAGGAAGATGCTAAAGAATCTTTAGATTTCGTAGATATGTTTAATCATTATATTTATATTCTTCCTAAAAGAGCTATGAAAAAAAATAACCCAGCTAATACATAACTCTGACCTTAAAAATGAAAACAGATATTAAAAAATTAGCGAAGTCGCAAATGCAGATTCACCCAGTTAAATAAAATCCTTTGGATTTTAATTTTGCTGGGCAAAATTATTTAACCGGGTAAATTTTGAATTGGATATGAAACATAATATAAAAAAGCTTCCCAAGTCAGGAATAGAAATAGAGTTCGAGCTCACTGCCGAGGAGTTCAGCAAATACATAGACAAGGCGTTAGAACACCTCAAAAGCCATGTGAAGATGGACGGTTTTCGCAAGGGACAAGTTCCCAAAGAAATGGTTGCTAAAAAATTGGGAGACGAAGCAGTACTTATGGAAGCTGGCGACCTGGCGGTTAAAGAAAGCTATGCCAAGTATGTCATTGAAAATAATTTAGAACCCGTTGGTAAGCCCGAAATCCAAATTAAAAAAATTGCCAAAGGAAATCCGTTTTTGTTTACCGCAAAGTTTACCGTATTGCCAGAAATTATATTGCCTGATTACAAAAAGATTGTTGCGGATATAAAAGCAAAAGAGATTGCCGTTGATGACAAAGAAATTGACGAAGCGTTAAATTATTTACAACGCTCACGAGCAACATTTACCGACAAGACAACCGGAGCTGAGAAAAAAGATTATGTTAAGATTGAATATTCTAATAAAGATATTAATGGCGGAAAGGTAATAAAAGACATTTTTATTTTAGGCGAGGGTGGGTTTTTGCCAGACTTTGAAGATAATTTGCTGGGCATGAAAAAAGACGATGAAAAAGAATTTATGGCAAAGTTTCCCGAAAATGCCCCCAATAATTTAGCAGGAAAAGAAGGAATGTTTAAAGTTAAAATGCTGGCGGTGCAAATTATGGGTCTGCCAGAAATTAATGACGAATTTGCTAAAGGGCTTGGCGCGTTTGATAGTTTGGTGGCATTAAAAACCAATATGCGCGAGGGTATTACTGCAGAAAAACAGGAATCAGAAAAGCAGCGCGCTCGGGCTGAAATGTTAGGAAAAGTAGCTGAAAAAGTTTCAGTTGAGGTTCCCGATGTATTGGTAGAGTATGAGCAAGACCGGTTGATGGATGACATGAAGAACCAAATCGCCCACTACGGCCGTACTACCTGGGAGGACTATTTAACATCTATTAAAAAAACTGAGGAAGAATTAAAGAAAGAATCAAGAAAAGAAGCAGAAAAACGGATTAAAGACTATCTGATTTTACGCCAGTTAAGCAAAGCAGAAAAGATTGAAGTTTCAAAGGAAGAGCTTGAAGAAGAGATGAATAAAATGGTCCGCCATTACTCAAAAGAGCAAGCGGACAAAATTGACATTGAGCGTCTTAAAGAGTATAGTAAAGACGTTATTGTCAACGAGAAAATTTTCCAAATATTGGAAAATTACTCTAAAAAACAGTAATAATTTTAGAAGTAACTCTTCGCATTGCGGTGCAATGCTCAGAGTGAAAATTTTTAAAAATAAAAATTTTCATGCCAATAGTACCAACTATTGTCGAAAAATCGCAGCGCGGCGAGCGCGTATATGACATATTTTCAAGGCTTTTGGAAGAGCGTATTGTTTTTTTGGCTGGTCCGGTAACGGACATGAACGCCAACATAGTCATCGCACAGATGCTCTATTTGGCTTCACGAGATCCCAAAAAGGACATTAAGCTCTACATCAACAGCCCAGGAGGGTCGGTGACGGCAGGCTTAGCAATTTATGACACGATGCAATTCATCAAGTGCCCCGTGTCAACAATTTGCATTGGCATGGCGGCATCAATGGCGGCAATTATCTTGGCCACCGGCACCAAAGGCAAGCGATTTGCGCTTCCTAATGCCGAAATCCTGCTCCACCAGGTTATGGGCGGAGTGCAGGGACAGGCTACTGAAATAGAAATTACCGCTAAGCAGATTATTAAGATTAAAGCGTCGATCAATCAGATTCTTTCAAAGCACACCGGCCAACCGATTGACCGGGTAGAGAAAGACAGCGACCGGGATTTCTACATGACGGCAGAAGAGGCTAAACAATACGGTCTGATTGATGAAGTGATCACGGCGATCAAGTAATCTTGCTGCTGGAAGTTTGTCATATGCGCGCTCACCACACTGTGGAGGTGAGTTTTTTTAATCTTAAACACGGAAACATATGGACCAAATTATCGAAATTTTAGGAGGAGCGCTCGTATTATTTGTAGGTATTATGGTGGGATATTATGTCCGCCAATCTATTGCCAAGCGACGCGCAGGGACACTTGAAGCCAAACTGCAAAAACGGGTGCAGCAGGTCAAAGATGAAACTGCAGCGATGGTGAAAGAGTCAGAGCAAAAAGCCGCTGAAATAACCGAAAAGGCTCAGCGCGACATTGATCAACGCCGTAAAGAGTTTTTGAAGGCTGAACAGGTATTGCTAGACCGCGAGAAACTTATGGACGGTAAGATTGAATCATTTGAAAAAAAGGAAGCCGAACTTACTGATAAAGTTGAGAAAGTAAAAGTTTATAAAGAAGAGGTTGATAAGCTCCGCGATGAAGCAGAAAGCAAACTAGAAAAGGTTTCTGGGTTGTCGCGTGAAGACGCTAAAAAAGAACTGTTGCAGTTGGTGGAAACTGACTCCCAACGCGACTTGGTTGAGCGCATGAGAAAGATGGAAGAATCAGGACGCGATGCTCTCCAAGCGCGCGCACGGGAAATTGTGACACTAGCTATTCAAAAAGTAGCTGTTCCTCATACTCAAGAGCTCAGCACCACCACCATTATTTTGCCCTCAGAAGATATTAAGGGACGCATTATTGGAAAAGAAGGCCGCAATATTAAAACATTTGAAAAAATGACTGGTGTTGAACTTATCTTAGACGAAACGCCCGACTCGGTTGTTATTTCATGTTTTAATCCGGTGCGCCGCCAAATTGCCAAACTTGCCCTTGATAAGTTGATTGCCGACGGACGCATTCAGCCAGCCAAGATTGAAGAAAAAGTTGCCGAAGCCACCGCTGAAATTTCAGATGTCATCAAGAAAGCTGGTGAAAAAACCGTCTATGATTTAGGCATCTTGGGAGTCAACGATAAGCTGGTGCAGATTCTTGGCAGATTATTTTACCGCACGTCGTACGGCCAGAACGTTTTGAATCACTCAATGGAAGTGGCCCTTATTGCCGAAACTATTGCCGAAGAATTGGGAGCCGACAGCCAGGTGGCCAAGCGCGGCGGATTATTCCATGATATTGGCAAGGCATTAGACCAGCAAATTCAAGGATCTCACATTGAAATTGGAATTAAGGTTTTAGAGAAGTACGGTGAATCGCAAGCAGTCATTGATGCCATGAAATCCCACCACGGAGATTATCCGCATGCTTCATTAGAATCAATCATTGTCACGATTGCCGACTCAATTTCAGGATCGCGCCCGGGAGCCCGCAAAGATACCATTGAAAATTATTTGCAGCGCTTGAAAGCCCTTGAAGACATTGCCAACAAGTTTGGCGGAGTAGAGAAGTCGTATGCCATTCAGGCCGGCCGTGAAATTCGCGTCTTTGTAAAATCTGATCAGGTTGATGACTTTGGCGCAATCAAGATGGCAAAAGAAATCGCCCACAACATTGAAGAAGAATTGAAGTATCCGGGAGAAATTAAGGTAACCGTTATCAGAGAAAATAGGGCAGTAGAGTACGCTCGATAAAAGAAAAAAGCCCCCAGAGAATAGACTTTTTGAAGGTCTAGACTAAGGGGGCCGCGGCAAAGGATGCAAGCATGTATATTGGGGAGTGGATCGTTCCACTTGTTCTTCGAGTGAAGAAACTAAGGAGCTACTTACAGTATATCCCCTTTAAAAATGGTGTCAAGGTGAAACTAAAAGCCGCCCGATATCGGGCGGCTTTTTTGTGTGGGAGACTAACGGGATTTGCACCCGTGCTAACGCTGCCACAGAGCGTTGTGCTGCTGCTACACCATAGCCTCCATGTTTTTAATTTTCGAATGCGTGTGCCCTCGGTAGGAATCGAACCTACATTAAGAGCTTAGAAGTCTCCGGTTCTGTCCATTGAACTACGAGGGCTCATGTTTAGGTACAATCTTATCACGCTTTTCATCCTTTGACAAGTAACGGATTTTTAGATATTATCATCTATAACAACGGGGTGTCGTATAATGGTAGTACGTGCGCTTTGGGAGCGTACAGCCTGAGTTCGATTCTCAGCACCCCGACAAAATGTTTCTCAAACATCGCACTATTCCCTTCTTTGTTTTTTGTACGGGAGCCGCGGTTCTAATTATTGAAGTTCTCGCTATTCGTATTTTAGCTCCCTACTACGGCAATACCATTATTACGGTTTCCAGTGTCATAACCGTGGTGTTGTTTGCCCTCAGCTTTGGCTATTATGTTGGCGGAGCATTAGCCGATAAACATCCTCACGTAAAACTTTTTTTTAGCATCATCGTCGTTAGTGGAATATCTATTATATTAATGCATGCGTCGGCAATCACGTTCTTGCCGACTGTTGGTTATAAGTTATCTCTCATATACGGCCCGTTACTTTTCTCTCTCTTTTTATTTTTTGTTCCCAGTTTCTTGTTGGGATTATTGTCTCCGTTTGCCATTAAATTGCAAAAACTCCAATTGCCCGACATTGATGTTGGAAGAGTTTCTGGACAAATATTTTTTTGGTCAACGCTGGGATCAATTGTTGGCAGTTTGTCAGCGGGATTCATATTAATCCCGCATTTTGGCATTAATACTATTGTTTTTGGGACAGGTGTATTTTTAATAGTCATAGGGATGGCGGCGCTCTTGCGGCATAAAGTTTCGCCGTTGTTTATCTGTGTTGGTGCTGCAATATTATTTTTTGGTGTCGCACACTATACACAATCTTCTGTTACTCTGCCAATTCCATACAAAGGAGCTGTTGTATATTCTGCCGATAGTTCGTACCAGAAAATTACGGTGTTGGATGGAGAATATAAGGGCCGACCAGCCCGATTTTTAATACAGGACCGTAACCTTTCTGCTGCTCAGTATCGTGACTCAGCAGATCCGGGCGACTTAGCGTTTAACTACACAAAATATTATGCGCTCTATACAACGGTTAATCCTCAACCTGAGCATGCATTAATGATTGGTGGGGGAGCATATTCAGTGCCTCTGGCCCTTCTTGCTACGGTGCCGAATGTCAATATTGATGTTGCGGAAATCGATCCGTTTATTTATGACGTGGGGAAGTCTTATTTTCACGTTACGGATAATCCGCGCATGCATAATATTATTGCTGATGGCCGCAGATACCTTCACGATACAGCAACTTCATACGATTTTATTTTCAGTGATGCCTATGCATCATACTTATCAACGCCCGATCATCTGACAACCCAGGAGTTTTTCCAACTGGCACGGGAAAAATTAAGTGATAACGGTGTTCTTGTTGCCAACGTCATTGGAAGCCTTAATCCTAAGACCCAAAACTTTCTCTTATCGGAAATAAAAACATTCAAAAGTGTCTTTCCTCACAGTTATTTTTTTGCGGTTGAGTCTCCCGATTTTTCAAAAGTCCAAAATATTATATTCATGGGCACAAAGGGGGACACGCCACCTGATTTTAATATACTTAAAAATAACGAAGCTTTGAGTTATATTTCAATCAAGCTTATTGATATCAATAAGCTTGATTTGGCAAACCACCCTCTTCTTACCGATAATTTTGCCCCGGTAGAATATCTTCTTTCTAAAGAGTTAGGGAATTTGCAATAATCAGATTTTGTGCATTTTCTTGCAAAAATGCAATTTTTCAGTATAATATTTGCAGAGCTGCGGGTATCGTATATCGGTATTACCACAGGTTTCCAACCTGTTGAGAGGGGTTCGACTCCCCTTACCCGCTCAAAGAAAAAAATCGCTCTTTTCAGAGGAAAAATCCATGCAACAAGAAAAAGTGTTATTTAAGGCAGTACTCTGTTTTCTGGTCAAAGAAAGTAAGGTCCTGCTTGCGCTTAAACCTGATCCGCCGTCCGAAGTCAGAAAGATTGGAGCCGGTTGCCGTAACGGATATGGCGGCGGAATTAACGAGGGTGAAACTCCTCAAACAGCCGCTATTCGGGAAACTCGCGAAGAAATAGGAGTTGAAGTGGTTCGTGAATCTTTGACTAAGGTTGCAGAGATCGACTTCCACAACACGAAGGCCGACGATAGTACGTTTGTTTGTAAAGTCCACGTCTATGTGGCCACTGCATGGAATGGTGAGCCAAAGTCTACTGATGAAATGGAAGATCCTCAATGGTTCGACAAAAATGAACTGCCGATCCATGAGATGATGCCCGCTGATCCTCATTGGCTACCCATCGTGCTTAGTGGAAAAAAGCTTACGGCAACATTTTATTATGGCCCTCATCAAAAGGAATTACTGGGGATAGGCCCTATGAACTTTGTGGAGTCGTTTCCCGCGTGAGGCATTCCTTTGGTGGGATGCCTTTTTTTCATGCTTTTTAGCATCAAAAGTTATCCACAAGCATAAGTCTTGTAAGGTTGTATAATGAAGCAAATATCATATTCATGATATAAGTAAAAAAGGTCGGTATTAAACTTAATTGTCTAATATAATGAACAAGAATTTAATTGCCTTATTTGTTACCGTAGCGATAGTGGCCACACCAGTTGTTGCTTTGTCACAGACTGTTCCTTCTAGTGGTACTGCTACCTCGACCCAGTCTGGTTGCATTACCTTAACATCTAATTTAAGAATGGGGACTTCAACTGATTCTTCAGTGAAAGTCCAAATATTGAATTTACAGCTTGCATTAGCTACCGAGGGGTTTACCCTAGACGCAACAGAAACGGGAGCAGGAATCTTCGGAGCAAGTACTAAAGCAGCAGTAAAAGCATTCCAAGAAAAATATGCAAGTGATGTATTAGCTCCTTTTGGCTATATAAAGGGGACTGGAAATGTAGGTGTTCTTACTCGTTTGAAATTAATGGCACTCTATGGATGTAGATTATCAACCCCAGCATTGTATACTGGCCCCATAAACCTTTCGGTGACAAATCTAACCTTGGACGCAAGTGGAGTTACGGGAACATTCTGCAATAATGGAAAAAGCAATATTCCCATTGCTGAGTTCCGTATCCGTTTAAATGGCATCAACCGCGATTTCCAAGAACCAATCCAAAAAGCAGGAGCATGCGTCACCGATACATGGCTCTATTCAACCTGGGGATTAAGCTATGACCCAGGGGTAACATTTGGAGCAGTTGTCCTTATTGATCCCAATAACTTGTATAAGACAGGCCAGCTTCAATATCCATCAACACCAACAGCATCCATCACGGTTCCGGCATTGCCTGGATATCACTTAGCGGTACGAGGTGTGACCATAAAGAGCACGGGCATACAAGCTACATTGTGCAATTTGGGCACGGTGAATATGACGAGCTTCCCCATAGCTATAAAGCTTGATGGGACTGTCAAGAACTTTGACGTATCTGAAGTGTATACTGCTGGAAAATGCGTAACGAAGAATTTCACGTATGATAACTGGGGAGGGACTTATACTGCTGGATCAACTCATACCGCGACTATAACTGCTGATCCAAGTAACATCTATAATGAAACGAATGAATTTGATGGCGTAGCAACGACCTTGGGAACTTTCTAAGTTCTCTAGCAAAAAAGCCCTCTCCGGGGCTTTTTTGTTGTCGTGTTTACGCTGAGCAAAGTCGAATTAGCTTGCACTGAGCGAACAATGTGAGTCGAAGTGTGCCCTCGGCAGGAATCGAACTTGCATCTCTTCCTTAGGACGGAATTGCTCTATCCATTGAGCTACGAGGGCCCGGCTTAGTGTTCAACGTAACAAAAATTTGGTATAATTTCAATTGTATGTTTGAGACAAAATCTCCACTCGTAAGAATTGCCAAAAAGGTTTGCCCCGCCGTTATTACGGTTGTTGTTTCTAAAGATCTGCCTAAGGTAGAAGATTTTTATGCCTTTCCGTATGGTGGCAGAGAAGTTGTCTTGCCGCTCCCTGGCAAAGATGGATTACAAACTGAAAAAACTCAAATTGGCGGGGGATCAGGGTTTATTATTTCGCGGGACGGCTATGTTATCACTTCAAACCATGTGGTCGCCGATACCACCGCTGATTATACGGTGATCATTAGTCCCAAGCAGAAATATCCCGCAAAAGTTTTAGCACGCAACCCCATCAATGACATTGCTGTTTTAAAAATTGAAGCAAAGAATTTACCTTTTATTGAACTAGGGGATTCAAACAAAGTAGAAATTGGCGAAGATGTTATTGCTATTGGAAATCCGCTGGGAGAATTTACCGATACCCTTTCACGGGGTATTGTTTCAGGACTTTCCCGTTATATTACTGCTGCCGGCGGCGCTGATAATCATACTCAAAATCTCCGCGGCCTTATTCAAACCGATGCCGCCATTAATCCGGGAAACTCAGGCGGACCACTGGTGAGTATGGAAGGAAAGGTAATTGGCATTAACACGGCTATGATCATGGGTGCCCAAAACATTGGTTTTGCCATTCCCATTAATTATGCCAAGAAAGATTTAGGGCAAGTGCAAAAGTTTGGCAAGATTGTAGTCCCCTTTCTGGGCGTTAAATACGTCATGCTTTCAAAAGACTTTGCCCATATCAATAAGTTACCGGTTGAAGAAGGAGCCATTGTCGTGCGCGAAACATTAGGAGAATACCCGGTTATCAAGGATTCTTCTGCTGACAAAGCAGGCATGAAAGAGTTTGATATTATCACTGCGTGTAATGGGCAAAAGATTACTACTGAAAATCCGCTTTCTCATATCCTTGCAAAATGCAAAATAGGCCACGAAACGGAGTTTGCCATTTTACGTGATGGAAAAGAAATCATATTGAAAGCAGTCCTTGAGGAAAAAGTATAATAAAAAATCCGCCTGGTGGCGGATTTTTTTTATGTAATGAACGCGCTGAGTTCATTCTTTTTTTCTTCAAGTAATTCTTTGGTATGTGCTTCAACAGTGAGGCGCAGAAGAGGCTCGGTATTTGATGGACGGACATTAAACCACCAATCAGGATACTCTACGGTAACGCCGTCCATGAAGTCCTGTTTACCATCAGTATAATGCTCAGTGATTTTTTTAAGGACAGCGTCTTTATCGGCAACAGTAAAGTTTAGCTCATCAGTTTTATAATACGGTGATAAACTGCTTACCAATTCAGAAACTTTTTTACCTTCTTTTGAAATAATCTGTAGGGCAATCAAAAAGGCCATGATTCCCGAGTCCATGTAAAAATAATCAGTAAAACAGTAATGACCCGACATTTCCCCGCCCATCATCCCATGGTGTTTGATAAGTTCTTCGCGTACATTCACAAAACCAACCGGAGTCTTAATAGGTTTGCCTCCCCATTTTTCTACAAATTCGGGAACCGCTTTTGAGCACACGGCGTTATAGGCAATACCAGCTCCTTGGTTTTTATTGATAAAATATTTTGCCAACAACAATAATGTAGCGTCAGCTGAAACAAGCTTTCCGGTTTCATCAA
>Ga0075436_100000654_pt1 | contig 22814 bp, 5 predicted proteins | sample RhiMethybrSRZTD5_FD_75303 | JGI IMG/M metagenome (GOLD analysis project Ga0075436, IMG submission 75303) | Populus rhizosphere microbial communities from Tennessee, USA - Rhizosphere MetaG P. TD hybrid SRZTD5 | ecosystem: Host-associated > Plants > Roots > Rhizosphere > Soil | place: USA...
ACCGCGGTGGCAGGCAGGAGCCGGCTCACCGCCGCTCCGGCGAAACGGGGAGCTGCCCGGCGTGGCCGGTCGGTGGCGACGTCGAGGGGCCGCGCGCCGGCCAGCCGCTCGCGCCAGAAGGCGATCTCGCCGTCCAGGGCATGGCCGCGCAAGGCCGCGCGCTGCTCGACGGCGAAGTCGGCGTACTGAAACGGCAGCTCGCGGAGCGGCGAGGGCCGGCCCGCCGCCAACGCCGGATAGAGCGCGGCCAGCTCGCCGATCGCGACGCCCATCGACCAGGCATCGCTGGCGATGTGGTGCACGGTGAGGAGGAGCAGGTGCTCTTCCGCGTCCATCCGCAGCAGCCAGGCGCGGAGGAGAGGCGGGCGGCCGAGGTCGAAGGAGATCGCCGCCTCCGCGACCGCCAGCGCCGCCCCCGCGGCGGTGCGCAGCGGCAGCGCCAGCGCCGAGAGATCGATCACCGGCAGCGCCAGCCCGGCCGCCGGCTCGACCACCTGCACCGGCTGGTCGCCGCGGATCTCGAAGCGGGTGCGCAAGGCTTCGTGGCGGCGGAGGATCTCCGCTAGCGCGCCATGGAGCGCCGGCGTGTCCAGGCGGCCGCGCAGGCGGAGCCCGGCGGGCATGTTGTAGGCGAGGAGCCCCGGGGTGAGTTGGTGGAGCACCCACAGGCGCTGCTGGGCGAACGAGAGCGGCGCGGCGTCCCCGCGCTCGTGGCGGCACGGCGGGGGCCGCGACGGCGCACCGGCTCCGAAGGACGCCGAGACCTCCCGCACCGCCGCGACCAGACCCGCCACGGTCGGCCGCTCGAACAGGCGGATCACCGGCAGCTCGATACCGTGCTCGGCGCGCAGCTTGGCGATGACGCGGGCGGCCAGGAGCGAGTGCCCGCCCAGGTGGAAGAAGTTGTCGTGGATCCCGACCCGCTCGCGCCCCAGCACGCCGGCCCAGAGCGCTGCCACGACCTCCTCGGCCGGATCGCGCGGCGTTGCGGCTTCCTCCCCGTGGGGCTCGCCGTCCGGCTCCGGCAGCGCGGAGCGGTCCAGCTTCCCGCGTGGGTTCAAAGGCAGCGCCGGCAAGGGGACGAACACCGCCGGCGCCATGGCTTCGGGCAGGCGCTCGCGCAAGAAGGTGCGCAGCTCCATGTCCAACTGGGGCGCTGGGGCCGCGGCGCCTGCGCAGGGCACGATCCAGGCCACCAGCCGCGTCTCCCCCGCCGCGGTGCGGGCGCCGACGACCGCGCTGCGCACGGCCGGGTGCGCCCTGAGAGCCGCCTCCACTTCCGCCGGCTCGATGCGGATGCCGCGGATCTTGACCTGCTGGTCCAGGCGACCCAGGAGCTCCAGATTGCCGTCCGAGAGCCAGCGGCCGAGGTCGCCGGTGCGGTAGCGGCGCGCTCCCGGCTCCGCCGCCAACGGGTCCGGCCGGAAGCTGTCGGCGGTCAGGTCGGGCCGCCTCCAGTAGCCGCGAGTGAGCGCGGGACCACCGATCCAGACCTCCCCACGGGCGCCGGCGGGCACCGGCTGGATCGCGGCGTCCAGGAGGTGGACACGATAGCCGGGAAGCGGCCGGCCGGCGTTGGGACGGCGGCCTTCAATCGGCCGCACTGTCGCGTCGACGGTACACTCGGTGGGGCCGTAGACGTTGTAGAAGCGAGTACCTTTCCAGGCCGCGAGACGCTCCCAGAGAGCCTTTGGAATGGGCTCCCCCCCCACCAGGACGAAGCGCGGTGGCCGTCCGGAGGCCGCCATGGCGGCGAGCAACAGATCGAGCTGGCTGGGGGTGCAGTCGAAGCCGTCCAGGGAAGCCTCCAGCAGGAAGGCGGCCAAGCGTTCGCCGTCGCGCCGCGCCTCCTCAGGCACCAGCCAGAGGGTGTGCCCAGCGGCGAGCTGCACGATCTGCTGCAGGGAGGCGTCGAAGGAAAGCGCGGCATTGAGGCTCAGCCGCAGCGGCGCCCCCTCCCGCAGCTCGTCCACCGCCGCACACAGGCCGGCGGCGAACGCGGTGAGAGCGCCGTGCCGTCCCAGAGTCCCCTTTGGCCGGCCAGTGGAGCCCGAGGTGTAGATCACATAGGCGAGGCTGTCCGGGGAGACCGGTGGCGGCAGGGCTCTGGCTGGGCCGCCGGCGGCCAATGCCTCCTCGAGGAGGAGGACGGAAAGGCCGGCCGGGAGCGCTCCAACCAGGTCCGCGGCGGTGAGGACGACCGTTGGCTCAGCGTCCGCCAAAAGGAAGGCAAGCCGCTCCCTGGGGGAGGCGGGATCGAGAGGGACGTACGCACCGCCGGCCTTCATCACGCCGAGGACGGCGGCGAGGAGGTCCGGCGAGCGCTCCAGATAGAGCGCCACCCGCGCCTCCGCGGCCACGCCCAGACGGAGCAGCGCCCAGGCCACGCGGTCCGCCCGCCGGTCGAGCTCGGCATAGGACAGCACGACGCCTGCGAAGACCACCGCCGGGACCTCTGGGGTGCGCGCCGCCTGCGCCGCGAACAGCTCGACGAGACTGAGCTCCGGCCTGGCGATCTCCGCTCCGGCCCACTCCTCCAGGACCTGGTGGCGCTCCGCCGCGCTGAGCAACGGCAGCTCCGACAGCCTCCGGCCGGGCTCGGCCACCGCCCGCTGCAGAAATGTCAGGTAGTGCCCGGCCAGGCGCTGCGCCGCGGCCGGCGAGAACAGGCACGCCCGGTAGCGCAGCGCTCCCTCCACCTCCTCGCCGGTTTCGGCCAGGGCGACCGCCAGGTCGAAGGCGGTGGTGCCCGGGTCGAGGTCGAGGCGACTCACCGCGACGCCGGGGAGGCGCAGCTCCTCGCGCGGCAGGTTGTGGAGAGCGAACAGCACCTGGAAGAGAGGGGACAGGCCCGCCTGCCGCACCGGGCGCAGCTCCTCCACCAGTTTCTCGAAGGGGAGGTCCTGGTGCATCCAGGCGCTCAGCACCGCCTCGCGGACGCGGACCAGCAGCTCGCGGAAGCTGGGATCGCCGCCGAGGTCCACCTGGATCACCAGCGTGTTGACGAAGAAGCCGATCAGACCCTCGGTCTCCAGGCGATCCCGCCCGGCGACCGGCGTGCCGACGCGGACCGACTCCTGGTTCGCGGTGCGCGCGAGCAGCGCCTGGAGCCCCGCGAGAAGGGTCATGTAGAGCGTCGTGCCCACCTCCAGGCCGAGCTGACGGAGGGCGGCGGCGCGGCCGGCGGCGAGGCGCAGCGGGACTCTCCCGGCGAGGGAAGCCGGCGCGCTCGGGCGCGGCCGGTCGGCGGGGAGCTCCAGGTGGTCCGCGCCGCCGCCGAGGCGCTCCCGCCACCAGGAGAGGTGGGCGTCGAGGGCTTCGCCGCGCAGCCAGCCGGTCTGCCAACGGGAGAAATCGCCGTACTGGATCGGCAGATCCGGCAGCGGCGACCGCTCGCCGCGCAGGAACGCTGCATAGAGAGCGCTCAGCTCGCGCAGGAAGACCGCCCCCGACCAGCCATCGCTGACGATGTGGTGGACGATGAGGACGAGCGAGTGGTCCGCCGCGCCGAAACGGACGAGGAGGAGCCTCAGCAACGGCCCCCGCGCCAGATCGAATGGCCGGTGGGCCGCGGCCTGCCACAGCTCGCGGGCCGCCGCCTCGCGCGGCGCAGCGGCCAGACCGGAGAGGTCGATCACCGGCAGGGTGAGGGGCCCGGGCGGGGCGACTGCCGCCACCGGCTCGCCGTCGGCGTTCGGAGACGTGGGAGACGTGGGGAAGCGGGTGCGCAGCGCTTCGTGGCGGCGCACGATTTCCCCCAGCGACCACACCAGCCCTTCCAGGTCGAGGGAGCCGCCGAAGCGGAATCCCGCCGGCAGGTTGTAGACCGTCGAGCCGGGCTCGATCTGATGCTGAATCCAGAGCCGCCGCTGGGCGAACGACAGCGGCGCCGGGCCTGCCTCTGCGCTGCGCCGCAGGGGCGGGGCAGGGGGCGAGCTCTTCGCCTCGCGAACCGCTTCCACGAGCCCCGCCACCGTGGGGCGCTCGAAGAGCCGGCGCACCGGCAGCTCGACCCCGAAGGCACTGCGCACGCGCGAGACGAGGCGGGTGGCGAGCAGCGAATGCCCCCCCAGGTGGAAAAAGTTGTCGTGGATGCCGACCCGCTCGCGCCCCAGCACGCCGGCCCAGAGCGCCGCCACCAGCTCCTCGGCCGGATCGCGCGGCAACGCCGCGTCGTCCGCCTGGGCCTCCGCGCCCGGCTCCGGCAGCGCGGAACGGTCCAGCTTGCCGCGCGGATTCAAGGGGAGCGCCGGCAAGGGAACGAAGACCGCCGGCACCATGGCCTCGGGAAGCCGGCCGCGCAAGAAATAGCGCAGCTCCATGTCCAACTGGGACGCCGGGGTGGCCGCGCCTTCGCACGGCACGATCCAGGCCACCAGCCGCGTCTCTCCCGCCGCGGTGCGGGCGGCGACGACCGCGCTGCGCACCGCCGGGTGCGCCGTGAGGGCCGCCTCCACTTCCGCCGGCTCGATGCGGACGCCGCGGATCTTGATCTGGCCGTCGAGGCGTCCGAGGAGCTCCAGATTGCCGTCCGGCAGCCAGCGCGCGAGGTCGCCGGTGCGGTACAACCGCTCTCCCCGGAGCCCGGAGGGGCAGTGGGGATCGGGGACGAACCGCGCCGCCGTCAGCTCGGGCCGATCGTAGTAGCCGCGCGCCAGGCAGATGCCGGACGCGCAGAGCTCTCCCGGCACACCGACGGGCAAGGGCTGGAGGTCGTCGTCCATCACGACCAGCCGCATGTTGGCTCCCGGCCGGCCCACCGGCAGCCGGTCCGGCAGCGGTTCGAGCGGCGCGGCGCGGTAGGCGGTGATGGTGTCCGAGCACTCCGACGGTCCGTACATGTTGGTCAGCGTGCTGCGGCACCGGCCGCTGGCGAGCCACGGTCCCAGCTCGCCCCAGGCCGCCGCCTCGCCGCCCAGGATCAGCCCCTGCAGGCTGGACAGGCTGGCGAAGCCGTCCGCGGCGGCCAGCGCCAGGACGGGAGCCATCTGGCTCGGCGTCGTGTTGAGGAACGTCACTCCCTCGTCGCGGATGGCCGCCCACATCTCCAGGGGATCGAAGGGTCCGGGATTGGCGAGCACCAGGCGACCGCCGCAGAGGAGCGGCACCACGATGTTCTTGAACGCCGCGTCGAAGCTGAACGCGAAGCCGAGCAGCGCGCGCGTGGAGGCATCGATTCCGCAGACCTCGCGGAACCAGAAGCAGAGATTGAGCATGCCGCGCATCTCCACGACGGTCGCCTTGGGAAGGCCGGTGGAGCCGGAGGTGTAGAGGAAGGCCAGCGCGTTGCCGCCGACGCCCGCGGCACGTTCGAAGCCTCCACCACCCGGCGGTTCGCAGGCGATGCTCTCCCCGTCGGCGTCGAGACAGACGACGCGCAGGCCGGGACGGCGGAAGGAGGCGGCCCAGCGCTCCTGGGTCAGCAGCAGCGCGGCGCCGCAGTCCTCCAGCATGAACGATTGGCGCTCCCGCGGGTTGAGCGGGTCGATGGGCAGATAGGCGGCGCCGGTCTTGAGGATGCCGAGGAGCCCGACCACCATGTCGATGGAGCGCTCGACGGAGATGGCCACCGCCACCTCGGGGCCGGCGCCGAGGCGGCGCAGGTGCCAGGCGAGCCGATCGCTCCGCGCGTCGAGGTCGCGGTAGCTCAGGCGCTCGCCGTCGCACACTACGGCGATGCTCTCCGGCGAGCGCGCAGCCTGGGCGGCGAGCAGCTCGCCGAAGCCGACGTCGGGCCAGGTCTGCCGCGGGCCGGCCCATTCGACGAGGATCTGGTGCCGCTCGGCGGCGGTCAAGGCCGGCAGCTCGGAGAGCGGGCGCAAAGGCTCCGCGGCCGCGGCCGCGAGGAGGGCAAGGAAATGCCCTGCCATGCGCGCGGCGGCCTCCGGCGAAAGGATGGCCGGCCCGTGCTCCAGGAAACCGGTGAGCCCGGCCTCCCCCGCCGTCAGCTCCAGGGTGAGGTCGAACCGGGCGGTGCCGTTGCGCACCGGCAGGAGAGCGAGCTCGAGCCCCGGCAGGATGGGAGCCGGGCTCTCCGGCGACGGCCCGCCCAGTGCGCTCTGCAGCGCGAAGAGCGCGGAGAACAGAGGATTGCTGCCCAGCCGGCGCTCCGGCTGCAGCTCCTCCACCAGCTTCTCGAAGGGCAGGTCGTGGTGGGCGTAGGCATCCAGGCACACCTCGCGGACCCGCTCGAGGAGGCCGCGGAAGGTGGGATCGCCCTCCAGATCGGCGCGCAGGACCAGGGTCTTGACGAAAAAGCCGATCAGGCCCTCGACCTCGGGCCGGTCGCGATTGGCGATCGGCGCGCCGACGGCGAAATCACGCTGCCCCGTCCAGCGCAGGAGGAGCGCCTCGAACACCGCCAGCAGGGTCATGAACAGGGAGGCACCGGCGGCGCGGCCGATCTCGCCCAGGCGCTCGGCGAGCGGCGCGGGCACGGCGAGCGGCACGGCGCCGCAGCGCGCGGCCGCCGGCTGGGATGGCGGCGTGCCGGCGCCGGGCAGCCGCAGCTCCGGCAAGCCGTCCAGCCGCGAGCGCCAATGGGCGACCTCGCGCGCCAGTCGGTCGCCGGCCAGGCGCTGGCGTTGCCAGGCCGCGAAGTCGGCATACTGGATGGGGAGCGGCGGCAGAGCGCCGCCGGAGGCCCGCGCAAACTGCGGGTAGAGCGCCGAGAGGTCGCGCAGCAGGACGCCGATCGACCAGCCGTCGGAGACGATGTGGTGCATGGTGAGGAGGAGGACGGCCTGCTCGGCGCCCTCCTGGAGCAGGGTGGTGCGCAGCAGCGGCCCCCGGGCGAGGTCGAACGGCCGCCGCGCCTCTTCCACCGCCAGGCGGAGGACCTCGGCGTCACGCAGCCGGCCGGGCAGGCCGGCCAGGTCGACGACCGGCAACGCCGGCCCGCCGGGCGGCGCCAGAGACTGCTCCGGCCGCCCCTCGACGGCCGTGAAGCGGGCGCGCAGCGCCTCGTGCCGGGCGGTGATCGCGCGCAGGCTGGCGGCCAGCGCGCCGCTCGCCAGCCGGCCGCGCAAGCGGGCGGCGCCGTGGATGTTGGAGGCCGGATCGCCGGGCGAGAGCTGGTCGAGGAACCAGAGGCGCTGCTGGGCGAAGGAGAGGGGGAATGACGCCCGATCGGCGCGCCGGGGGATGGGAGCCGTCGCCGCAGGAGGCGCCGGGAACGATCCGGCGGCCCGCTCGCGGCGCAGCAGCAGCTCGAGAGCCGCGCGCTGCTCGGGGTTGAGGGCGGCCAGGGCGTCGTCGACCGGGCTCAATCCAGGTTCTCCCGCAGCAGATCCGCCAGCTCTTCGGGGGAGAGACCCTGCACCCGGGCCAGGAGGTTTGCCATGCGCTCCGGATCCCCCTGGCGGATCTGCTCGCGCGTGATCGCGACCGCCACCCCCCTGACGGTCGGCTCCTCGAACAGAGCCCGCAGCCCGACCTCGACGCCGATGTCCCGCGCCAGGCGGGAGACGATCCGGGTGGCCAGCAGCGAGTGGCCGCCAAGGGCAAAGAAGTCGTCCTCGGCGCCCACGCGCTCGAGGCCGAGGACTTCCGCCCAGATCGCCGCCACCTGCTCCTCCAGCGGCGTGCGCGGCGCCACGAAGCCCGCCGCCAGGCAGGGGCCGTCCGGCTCCGGCAGCGCCCGGCGATCGACCTTGCCATTGGGATCCAGGGGCATCGATCGTACCCTGACGAAGGCGCCCGGGACCAGGAACGGCGGCAGCCGCTCGCGGCACCAGGCGAGGAGCTCGCCCTCGTCCGGGGCCGAATCCGCCGCCGGCACCACCCAGGCCACCAATCGGCGGGCCTCCGCCTCGCCGCGCGGCATCACCACGCAGGAAGCGATCCCCGGGTGCCCCTCCAGGGCCGCCTCGACCTCCGCCGGCTCGACGCGGAAGCCGCGGATCTTCACCTGGCGATCGATCCGCCCCAGAAACTCGACGGCGCCGCCGGGCAGCCAGCGCGCCCGATCGCCGGTGCGGTAGAGACGGCTTCCCGGCTCGCCGAAGGGGCTGGCGACGAAGCGCTCGGCGGTCAGCTCAGGCCGCCCGTGGTAGCCGCGCGCCAGGCGGCCGCCGCCCAGGTAGAGCTCGCCGGGCACGCCCGGCGGCACCGGCTCCAGCCCGCTGTCGAGGATGTGGACGGCGGTGCCCGCGATCGGCCGCCCGAGCGTCACGGTCGCCCGTGCGGCGTCCGCCGCGGTCACCGTGCGGCAGATCGCGAACGTGGTCGCCTCTGTCGGCCCATAGGCGTGGATCAGCCGGACGTGCGGCAGGAGATCCAGGGCGCGGCGGACGCGGGCGACGGAGACAGAGTCGCCGCCGAAGAGGAGCTGGCGAAGCCCGGCGAGGCACGCCGCCTCCTCGTCGATCATCTGGTGGAAGAGGCCGGTGGTGAGGAAGAGGGTCGTCACGCGATGGCGGCGCAGCGCTGCCCCGAGCTCGTGCAGGGCCACCGGTCCCGGCGGCGGGAGCGCCAGCCGTCCGCCGTGGAGGAGCGCGCCCCAGACCTCGAACGTCGACGCGTCGAAGGAGGTCGGCGCGAGCTGCAGGATGGTCTCGCGCGGACCGAGCTCGGCATAGCGCGGCGCGGCCACCAGGCCGACGACGCCGCGGTGCGTGGCGGCCACCCCTTTCGGCCGCCCCGTCGAGCCCGACGTGTAGACGATGTAGGCGAGGTTGTCGGCATCGACCCCGGGCGGCGGCGCCGGCTCCGCCTCGTCGCGCGCGTCGAGATCGACGACCCGGAGACCGGCGGCGCCGGGATCGATCCCCACCGCGATCCGCGCCCCGCTGTCCGCCAGCATCCAGGCCAGCCGCTCGCGGGGATACCCGAGGTCGAGCGGAACATAGGCGCCGCCGGCCTGGAGGATGCCGAGCATGCCGACCACCATCTCCGGCGAGCGCTCCAGGCAGAGCGCCACCGGGACGTCGGGCCCGACGCCGAGCCGGCGGAGGCGCCGGGCGAGGGCGGCGGCGCGGCGGTCGAGCTCCCGGTAGGTGATCTCCTCGTCTCCCGCCACGACCGCCACCGAGTCCGGGGCGCGCGCCTCCTGGCGGGCGAACAGCTCGTGCACGCAGGCGCCGGGCAGCGTCGCGTCCTCTCCCTCGCTCAGCGCCCACGCCTCCACGATCTGCCGGCGCTCGCCGGGAGCGAGGAGAGGCAGGCGCGACAGCGGCAGGCCGGTGTCCGCCGCCACCGCGGCGAGCCCGTTGCGGAAGCCGGCGAGGAGGCGCTCGATCGTCGCGCTGTCGAAAAGCTCGGTGCTGTGCTCCAGGCTGCCGGCGAGGCCGCCTCCCTCCTCGCGCAGGAGGAGCGTGAGGTCGAAGCGGGAGGTGCCGGTGTCGAGCGCGGTCACCGCCACCGCGAGGCCGGGGAGGGCCGCCTCAGGCAGCCCCGCGCTCTGCAGGGAGAATGCGACCTGGAAGACCGGGTTGCGCCCCGGATGGCGCGCCGGCTCGAGCGCGGACACCAGGCGCTCGAAGGGGAGGTCGCGGTGCTCGTAGGCGTCGAGGCTGGCGCCGCGGGTGCGGGCGAGGAGAACGGAAAAGGACGGATCGCCGGACAGGTCGGCGCGCATCGCGAGAAGGTTGACGAAGAGGCCGATCAGACCCTCGACCTCCGGCGTGCGCTGATCCACCGCCGCGCCCACGACCAGGTCTTCTGCGGCGGCGAAACGCGCCAGCACCGCCTGGAAGGCGGCGAGCAAGGCCATGAAGAGAGTGGCGTCGGAGCTCCGCGCCACCGCGCGCAGGCGACCGGTGAGCGGCGGATCGAGGCAGAACGGCGCCAGCGCTCCGCGGTGGATCGACCACGGCGGCCGCGGCCGATCCGTGGGCAGGTCGATGCCGGCGGGAGCGCCGGCCAGGAAGGCGCGCCACCAGGCGAGGTCGCGGGCTGCAGCCTCGCCCTCGGCAAGCCGGCGCTGCCAGACGGCAAAGTCCGCATACTGCACCGCCAGCGCGGGCAGCGGCGACGACGGCGCTCCATAGAGGGCGCCCAGCTCGGCGATCAGGATGCCCAGCGACCATCCGTCGGCGACGATGTGATGGAGGCACACGACGAGGACGTGCTCGCCCGCGGCGAGCCGCAGCAGCCGGGTGCGCAGCAGCGGACCGCGCGCCAGCTCGAAGGGCCGCCGCGCCTCCGCGGCCGCCAGGGCCGCCGCGGATCCCTCGCGCGCGGCCGCGCCGAGGCCCGCCAGGTCGACCACCGGCAGCGGCACGCCGGCCGTCTCATGGACGATCTGCACCGGCCGGCCGCCGGCGGCCGTGAAGGTCGTGCGCAGGGCCTCGTGCCGGCGGACGATCGCGGCCAGGGCGGCGGCGAGGGCGCCGGCGTCGAGCCGGCCCTCCAGGCGCACCGCGGCCGCGATGGTGTAGGCCGGGCTGTCGGGCATCCACTGGTCGAGGAACCAGAGGCGCTCCTGGGCGAACGAGAGAGGCAGGAGGCCGTCCCGCGGCGCCCGCGCGACGGGGGGCGCCGGCTCCGCGGCGGCGTCCCGCCGCGCTGCGGCGACGGCCGCCGCGAGCCCCGCCACGGTCGGCGCGGCGAAGAGCGCGCGCAACGGCAGGTCGACCCCGAGCACCTGGCGGACGCGGGCGAGCAGGCGGGCGGCGAGGAGAGAGTGGCCGCCGCGCGCGAAGAAGTCGTCGTCGAGGCCCACCTCCGCGACCCCCAGCATCTCGGCCCACAGCCCGGCCAGGATCTCTTCGGCCGGCGTGCGGGGAGCGCTCCCGGAGCCGGCGGCCAGGGCGGGGGCCTGCGCGGCGAGGGCGGCGCGGTCCAGCTTGCCGGCCGGCGTCCGCGGCAGGGCGGCGACCGCCAGGAACGCGGCGGGCACCATGCCGGCCGGCAGGCGGCCCGCGAGATGCAGGCGCAGCGCGCCGGCCTGCCATCCGGCGGCCGGCCGGGGCACCACCCAGGCGATCAGGCGGTCGCCGCGGACGTCGGTCCCCACCGCGCAGTCCGCGACCGCGGGATGCGTCAGGAGCGCGGCCTCGATCTCCGCGGGCTCGACGCGCAGGCCACGCACTTTGAGCTGGCGGTCGATCCGCCCCAGGACCTCGACGGCGCCGTCGGCGCGGAAGCGGGCGCGGTCGCCGGTACGGTAGAGGCGCGCGCCCGGGACGGCCGCGAACGGATCGGGGACGAAGCGCTCGGCGCTCAGCGCCGGGCGGCGCCAGTACCCTCGCGCCACGCCCGTGCCGCCGATCGCGAGCTCTCCTGCGATCCCCGGCGGGAGGGGGCGCAGCAGGCGGTCCACCACCCGCAGCTGAGCGCCTCGGATGGGGTGTCCGATGGAGACCTCCTCGCCGGAGACGAGCTGCGACACCGCGGCGTTGCCGGTGGCCTCGGTCGGCCCGTAGAGGTTCCACACCTCGACCGCCGGCAGGAGGCGGACCGTCCGCTCCAGGAGCCCGCGATCAAACCCTTCGCCGCCGAGGAGCAGGCGGACGAGGCCCGGCTCCGGTCGGTCCTCGCCGGCCGCTCGCCGGGCCTCCAGGAGGACGAGCATCTCGCGCCAGAGGGAGGGGACGCAGTTGAAGGCGAAACGGCCGGGACCGCGCAGCAGAGGCAGGAGCCGCTCGGGCCGGCGGGCGGTCTCCTCGTCGACCAGACGCACCGGGAAGCCGCCCAGCAGAGGGCCGAAGAGCTGCGGCAGCGAGGCGTCGAAGCTCAAGGAGGTGGCGAACGGCAGGCCGTCGATCCCGGCGAGAGGTCCCTCCAAGACCCAGGACAGGTACACGGCGAGGCTGCGGTGGGAGACCGTAATCCCCTTCGGACGGCCGGTGGAGCCCGACGTGTAGAGGAGATAGGCCGCGGCGTCGAGGTCGACGGCGGGCAGGTCCGCGAGGGTCGGTCCCAGCTCCCGGCATTCCACATCCGAGAGGACCAGCACGCTCCCGGGCAGCGCGGGCAGCGCCGTGCGCAGCGCGTGGCGCGTCACAACCAGGGGAGCCGCGGAGTCCTCCAGGACGTGCGCCAGATAAGCCGGCGGGTAGGCCGGGTCGAGGGGGAGGTAGGCGGCGCCCGCGGCGAGCACACCGAGGACGGCCTCCACCAGGTCGGGAGCGCGGTCGAGGCAGAGGCCCACTACCACGCCTGGACCGGCGCCGGCTTCCGCCAGAGCGGCGGCGATGCGGGCGGCGCGCCGGGAGAGCTCGCCGCGGGTGCGGACCACGCGGTCTGCGAAGAGGACCGCCGGCTCGTCCGGCGCCGCGGCTGCCAGGGCCGCGAAGGCAGCCGGGACCGCCGCAGCGGGCCGCCGCGCGGGCGGGCCCTCACCCCACTCCACCAGCACCTGCCGGCGCTCCGTCCCCGTCAGCAACGGCAGGTCGCCCAGACGCGCCGCGGAATCCGCCGCGGCTCCGGCCAGGAAGGCCGAGAACGACGCCAGGAGGCGCTCCGCCGTCGTCCCGTCGAAGCGATCGCTGCGATACCGCAGCGCGGCGCGCAGCTCCGGTCCCGCGTCCTCCACGGTCAACGTCAGGTCGAATTTCGCCGCGCCGGTCTCCACCTCCCGCAAAGGGCCGGACGCTTCGCCGAGAGGCAGAGAGACTTCGCGCTCCGGAGGAGTCTCCACGAACGCCTCGAAGGGCGGCCTTTCCGCGAGGCGTTCGAACGGCAGCTCCTGATGCTCCCAGGCTGCCAGGCAAGCGCTCCGCGTGCGGCGGAGGAACACCTCGAACGGCGGATCGTCGGCCATCCGGCCGCGCAGGAGGAGAGTGTTGATCAGGCAGCCGAGGAGCGGCTCCAGCTCACGGCGGCCGCGCTCCGACACCGGCGTGCCCACCAGCACGTCGCCCTGGCCGGTCAGGCGGCCGAGGAGGGCGAGGAAGCCCGCGGCGATGAGCATGAAGAACGTGGCGCCGGAGCGCCGGCGGAGGGCGGCAAGCTCCTGCGGAGGCGTGAAGCGCAGCCGGCGGACGCCGCTCGGGGCCGTGGCCGCAGGGCTCGGGCGCGACCGGTCGGGGGTCAAATCGAGGCCGGCGGGAGCGCCCGCCAGCTCCGCCGACCACCAGGCGGCGTGCGGCGCCAAGACCTCGGGAGTCAGCCAGGCGCGCTGCCAACGGGCGAAATCGGCGTACTGCAAGGGCAGGCCGGGGAGACTGCCCGGCCGGCGGACGAGGCCTGCGAGCTCGCGGAAAAACAGGTCCACGGAGGCGCCGTCGGCGGCGATGTGGTGGATGGCGAGGAGGAGGTCGTGCTCTTCCGCCGCCAGCCGGAGGAGGAGCACGCGCAGGACCGGCCCGCGCGCGAGGTCGAACGGCCGGCGCGCCAGCGCCACGGCCAGGAGATCGGCCTCCGCTTGCTGCACACCTGCCGGCAGGCCGGCGAGATCGATCAGCGGGAAGTCCACGGGCGCGGCGGGGTCCACGACCGCCACCGGCTCGCCGGCCCAAGACTGCGTCCAATCCGACAGCGGCGCGGCATAGCGCGTGCGCAGGATCTCGTGACGCCCGACGACCTCGCCGAAGGCGCGCCAAAGGGCCATCGCATCGAGCGGGCCGCGCAGGCGCGCGGCACCGGCCAGGTGGTACGCCGGCGATCCCGGCTCCAGCCGGTCGACGAGCCAGAAACGCTCCTGGGCGAACGACAGGGGAGCCGGGACGCCGGCCAGGCGCGGATCGCGAGCCAGCGGCGGCGCTCCCCCCGGGCGGGCGGCGCGCACCCGCGCCGCCAGGGCCGCCACCGTCGGAGCCTCGAACAGCGCGGACACCGGCAGGTCGACCCCGCAGGCGTCGCGCACCCGCGAGAGCACCTGCGTCGCGAGCAGGGAATGACCACCCAGGGCGAAGAAGTCGTCGTGCGCTCCCACCCGCTCGTCGCCGCCCAGGCGCGCGGCGCCGAGCACCGCGGCCCAGATCGCCGCCAGCATCTCTTCGAGCGGGCCTTGCGGCGCCGGGAAGCGCGCGGCTTCGCGCACCGGCGCGATCCGCGACAGGGCACGGCGGTCGACTTTGCCGTTGGCGCTGAGCGGCAAGCTCTCCAGGATCACGAAGTCGGAGACCGCGGGCACCATGGCCGCCGGCAGCGTCCGCCGCAACGCGTCCTGCAGCGACGTGGGCGAGGGCGCCGCCCCTCCAGTCGGCTCAGGGGAGGCGACCACGTAGGCCACCAGGCGCTCATCGCCCGGCTGGTCACCAGACGCGTCCTCCCGCACCAGCACCACCGCCTCGCGCACGCCGGGCTGGCGAGCCAGGGCCGCCTCGATTTCCCCCAGCTCGATGCGGAAGCCGCGGATCTTGACCTGCCGGTCGCGGCGGCCCAGGTACTGCACATTGCCGTCGGGCAACCGGCGCGCACGGTCGCCGGTGCGATAGAGCCGGCCTCCCGGCCCGGCTCCGAACGGGTCGGGGATGAAGACCGCCGCGGTCAGGTCCGCCCGTCCGAGGTACCCGCGCGCCAGACCGGGACCGCCGACCAGCAGCTCGCCGGGGACCCCGATCGGCTGCGCTCCCAGCCGCGGATCCACGACGTAGAGAGCGTGGTTGGCAATCGGCCGGCCGATCGGCACCAGCGAGCCCGGCGGCTCCGGCACGCACGGCCAGACGCTGACGTCGACCGACGCCTCGGTCGGTCCGTAGAGATTGTGCAGCTCCGTCGTCGCGGAGCGGCCGAACCGGGCGAAAAAGCGCCGCACGAGCGGCGCCGTCAGGGTCTCGCCGCTCGCCATCACGCGGCGCAGAGAGGGGAGCGGCTCCGGGCCCGCCGCCGCCAGGAAGGCTTCCAGCATCGACGGCACGAAGTGCAGCGTGGTGATCCCCTGGCGAGCGATCAGCTCCGCCAGCGCCCGCGGCTCCCTGTGCTCCCCAGGCGGCGCGAAGACGAGCCGCGCCCCCGTCACCAGCGGCCAGAAGAGCTCCCAGACCGACACGTCGAAGCCGAAGGGGGTCTTCTGCAGCACCCGATCCGCCGCCGTCAGGCCGTAGGCTTCCTGCATCCACAGCAGCCGGTTGACGATGCCGCGGTGGGAGATCATCACCCCCTTGGGGGCGCCCGTCGATCCGGAGGTGTAGAGGACGTAGGCCAGGTTGTCCTCGCCGGCCCGGACGGCAGGCCGTGTCTCGATCGCCGGCCAGGCCGCGTCGAGCAGCACCCTCCGCACGCCTCCCGCGGGAAGGAGGCCCGCGTGCTTCTCGCAGGTCACGACGGCGGAGAGCCCGGCGCTCTCCGCCAGCAGGCCGAGGCGCTCGGCAGGCAGGGTGGGCTCGAGCGGCACGTAGGCCGCGCCCGCCTCCAGAACGCCCAGGATCCCGACGATCATCTCCAGCGAGCGCTCCAGGAGCACGCCCACCCGCCCATCCGCCGCGACGTCCACGGCGGTCAGATGAGCGGCGAGCCGGCGCGCCCGGCGCACCAGCCCGCGGTAGGTCAACACGCCGTCGCCGCAGGAGGCGGCCACCGCCTCGGGGGTCTTCTCCGCCTGCGCCATGACCAGCTCGTGCAGGCAGGTCTCCCGCGGATACACCGTCCGCGTGTCGTTGTGCTCCACCAGCACCGCCTGCCGCTCGGCGGCGGCGAGGAGGGGCAGGGCGCCGGCCGGCGTCTCCGGCGCCTCGCCGGCCGCGGTCAGCAGGACGGCTATCTGGCCGAGCAGGCGCTCTGCCGCGGTGCCGTCGAAGAGATCGGCGTCGGCCGTCAGCGTCAGGCGCAGCTCGCCGTCCACCACCGCCGCGGCCAGGGCGAGGTCGAGCTGGGCGGCGCGATGGCGCAGCGGCAGGGTCTCCAGATCGAATCCTTCCAGGCGAAGGCGGCCGCCACCTTCTCCCAGCGCCAGCAGGGCCAGCGCCTCCTCCTCGGGCCGCCGGGTGCGATGCACCGTGAGCATCGCCTGGAAGGGCGGAGGGAAGGGCCAGTCCCGGTGCGCCAGAGCCTCGCGCGCCTCGTCCCGGGCGCCGTCCACCAGCGCGGTGAAGGTGGGCGCTCCCGCCAGCCGGCCGCGCATCACCACCGGGCTCACGAAGTAGCCCATCGTCCCGGCCCAGCGCGCCGCGGAGCGGCCGGCCGTCGGCACGCCGATCCAGACGTCCTCCTCTCCGGACACCCGGTGCAGAAGGAGCTGGAAGCCGGCGAGGAGGACCGCGAAGAGCGTCGCGCCGCGCGCCCGGGCCAGGGACGCCAGGCGCGCGGTCGGCGCCGGGGCGAGGCGGCGCGAGCGCTCCTCGCCGGCCCCGCTCGCCACCGGCGGACGGGGGCGGTCCACGGGCAGGCCGAGAACCGGAGGCGGACCGGCGAGGCGCTGCCGCCAGAACGCCTGCAGGCGCTCGCCGCGCGGCGCGGCGAGCCTCCGCTCGCGCTCCGCCGCCCAGTCCGCATAGGACGGCGATACAGGAGGCAGGACCGCCGCCGGGCCGCCGGTCTCCTCGCCGTACAGCATGCCGAGCTCGCGCAGGGCCAGCGCGAGAGACCAGAAGTCCGCGATCAGGTGATGGAAGACGAAGAGGACCGCCCGCTCGCCGTCCGGCGCGGCGATGATGCGCACCCGCAGCAGAGGCCCCGCGGCGAGATCGAACGGCCGCACGGCCTCCTCCTCCAGCCGCCGCCGGAGCGCCGCGGGCTCGCCGTCCGCGTCCTCTGCGGTGACATCCGGCTCCAGGGCCGGGTGGACGCGGCGGCGCGGCTCGCCGCCTGCCGCGGGATCGGCGGGATAGGTGGTGCGCAGGGCGGCGTGGCGTGCCACGAGGCGGACGAGGGCGCGGCGCAGCGCCGCCGTCTCGAGATGTCCGATCCGCAAGGCTCCGGCGAGGTTGTAGGCCCCCGACGCAGGGGCCTTGCGCTGCAGGAACCAGAGGGCGCGCTCACCAGGCGAGAGCCGGCCCCGGTGGTCAGGGCTCATGGCGTTCCGCTAGTCCAGCCGCAGCGCCTTGAAGGGCGCCACCTTGGCAGCCCTCCGCGCAGGGATGTAACTGGCCGCCATGGCGACGCCGAGGAGCAACACCGACATCCCGCCGAGGATCGCCTTGTCCAGTGGGCTCACTCCGTACAGCCAACTGGTGAGGACCGGCGTCACCATCAGGGCGAGGAGCAGCCCGAGGGCCACCCCCATCAGGGCCAGCCGGCCGCCCTGCCCGACCACCAGGCGCAGCACGTCGCGGAGCTGGGCGCCCAACGCCATGCGGACGCCGATCTCCTGCGTCCGGTTGGCCACCGAATACGAGACGACGCCGTACACGCCCACCGCCGCCAGCGCGAGGGCGAAGGCGGCGAACAGGCCCATCAGGAGCACGAACGACCGCTTGCCGGCGGTCTGCCGCTGCAGCCTTTCCTCCAGTGTCGCCGCGTCGTAGACCGGCAGATTGGGCGCCGCGGCGCGGACCTCGCGCTGGATCTCCGGAGCCATGGCGAGCGGCGGCACCGCGGTGCGCACCAGGAGACCCAGCGCCGCGGGCTTGCGCGGCACCTGCTGCAGGAGCGCGAGATAGACGTTGTTTCCCGGCCGATCGTCCTTCACCAGGCCACCGTGTTGGACGTCGTGCACCACGCCTACCACCGTGAGCCAGGGGCCGTGTTTGGGATTGTTGCGCCGGCCGATCATCAGCCTCCTGCCCAGCGCGCCGCGGCCCGGCCAGAAGTCGCGGGCCGTGCTCTCGCCGACCACGGCCACACGCTGCGCCTCCGCCGTATCGGTGGAGCCGAAATCCCGCCCCTCTGCCAGGGGCACGCCGAGGGTACGGAAGTACCCCGGGCTCACGAAATGGAGGACCACCAGGGTGGGCGGCTCCTCCGGCGGCCGGTCTTCCACGCTCATATAGGCGCCCGCCACGTTGTGGCCGCTCCAGTCGTCGGTGGGGATGCCCGGTCCTTCGAAGGCCGCCGCGCGCACGCCGGGCAGCGCGCCGACTCTCCGCTGCACCTCCGACACCATGCCCCAGACGTCCGCATCGGTGGTGTAGGCGTCCACCTTGGTGCTCATGCGGAGCGTCAGCAGGCTACGCTCCTGGAACCCCAGCTCGCGGCTGGCCAAGCGATGGAAACCCTTGGTCATCAGGCCGGCACAGACCAGCAACAGAAGGGCGACTGCGACCTCGCCGATGATCAGCATGTTCTGGAAGCGGTGATGCGACTCCCCCTGCATGCCGCGCCGCCCCACCTCGTTGCAGACCTCGTACAGGCGCAGCTTCGCGGACAGGACCAAGGCCGGCACGAGGCCGAACAGGAGGCCCGAGAAGAGCGAAATGCACAGGATCACCCCGACCACGACGAAGTCGATGTTGACGTCGACGAAGCTCTTCAGGGGGATGCCGCTCGCCCGCACCAGCAGCCCGGTGCTCCAGCGCGCGATGAGCAGGCCCGCGCCGCAGCCCACGAGAGCGAGGATCGTGCTCTCGGTCAGCAGTTGCCGGATCAGGCCGGCGCGCCGCGCCCCCAGCGCCATGCGCAGCGAAAGATCGCGGCGCCGGGCCACGAAGCGGGCGAGCAGAAGATTGGCCAGGTTGGTGCAGACGATGAGCAGCAGGAAGAGGACGCCGGCCAGCAGCACCAGGAGATTGCGCCGCAGCTCTCCGAACCAGGCCTCGCCCAGCGGAGTGAGGCCGGCGCGCATGTCGCGGTCGAGCTCCGGGTGCGCCGCCGCGAGCTGCCGGCTGACGCCTTCGAGATCCTTGCGCGCCTGCTCCAGCGTGACGTCCTTCTTGAGCCGGCCCACGGCATACAGCCAGCGGAACCCGCGCGCCTCCGTGTAATCGCTGCCCAGGGTGGCGGCCATCGAAAGCGGGAGCCAGATCTTCGTTTCGTCGGTCAGCCCCGCGAAGCCCGGCGGCATGACGCCGACCACCTCGTAGCCCACGTCGTTGAGGCTCACGACCTTGCCGAGCACCGCGGCATCGCCGCCGAAATGGCTGTGCCAGAAATCATCGGAGAGGAGGGCGACGCGGCGGGAGCCGGGCGGCACGTCCTCCTCCGGCAGGAACGCGCGGCCGAGCGCGGGCTTGATGCCCAGGAGACGAAAGTACGGCGAGGAGACGATCTCGCCGTTGACCAGCTCCGGCCCCTGTTCCCCGCGCAGGATGAGCTCCTGCGTCTCGGTGCGCGCCGCCACGCCGTCGAACGAGCGTTGCCGCTCGACGAGGTCCGTCAGGTCGAGATACGACAGCGGCTGGCGCTGCGACTCCTCCTTCTGGCTGAAGAAGTCGATCAGCACCAGGCGCTCCGGCGCCTCGTACGGCAGCGCGCGCAGGAGCACCGCGTTGACCACGCTGAAAATCGAGCTCAGCGCTCCGATGCCCAGGGCCATCGTCAGCACCGACACCAAGGTGAAACCCGGACTCTTGCTCAGCGTGCGGACGCTGAACCGGACGTCCCGCATCAGAGTCGACATCCAATCCTCCAGAAGCCGGCCTAGCTTAAGGCATAACGCACCCAAGGAGAAGGACGCGATCAAGGCGGCACATCAAAAAGAGGAATAGACCCATGTCGATATGCTGTTCTCGCTCTGGAGACCCAGGAGGAAGGTATGGGAACTTGTCGCTTTGCTTGTGTCGGTGTGACGTTTATGGCCTGCCTGGTCGCCGCACCGCTCTCTGCGCGGCCGGTGGCCGAGCTTCCGGACCGCCAGGTCGACGCCGCCGTGCGCGGCCAGCTCGTCGCAGCGCCGGGGAGCCCGGACCGTGCCGAGGTGCTCCGCTTCGGCGACACGGTGGCTGCCGAGCTGCTGAGCACCGCGCCGGAGCAGAGCGTGCGCGTGTCCGGCTGGCCGGTGGCTCCCGGCGAGCGGGCCGACGTCGTCCTCACCCGCCACGAGATCTATGCCGCCGGCGCGAAGATCTTCAAGGTCCACAACGGCCGGACGACCGAAGTCCCCCGCTCCCGCCTCTCGTTCCTGTGGGGGACGGTGGACGGCGACACGAGCGTCCGGGTGTTCGTCGCCGTCGATCCGGACAACGAGCAGCTCGACGGCTTCTCCCTCGCGCCGCACGCCACCCATGAAATCCATCCCCTGGGCGCCGCGAAGCTCGGCGTCGCCGTCCCCGGCATCCGCCAATACCTCATCGCGCCGCCCGAGGTCTTCCTGGAGCAGGCGGGAGAGACGCCCGAGTGGACCTGCGGCCAGAGCGGAGCGCCCCTGGACTTCCTGCTGAAGCAGGCCGAGGCCGGCAACGGCGCCGGCATCCGCTCCCCGGCTCCCATCACCGAGACCGCCATCACCTCGCTGCACACCGCCGTGCTCGCCGTCGACACCGACAACGAGCTGCTCTACTACAAGTTCACCGACAACACCACCACGGCCACCAACTACATCGCGAGCCTGATCGCGCAGATGAACGTCATCTACCAGCGCGACCTGTTGATCCAGCTCGTGCAGGGGACCACGTTCCTGCGCGTTGGCAACAGCAGCGACGGCGACCACTTCAACGACGACCCCTGGACGCAGACCGGCAGCGGCGCCAACGGCAATCAGCTCCAGGAGGTCTCCAACTACTGGTCGACCACCAACGGCGGCATCAACCGCGCCTTCGTGGCCATGCTGTCCGGCAAGGGGACCAGCGGCGGCGCCTCGGGCATCGCCTGGGTGCCGAGCTCCCTGTGCAGCACCTTTTACGCGGTGAGCTTCAGCCAGGTCTACCGCAGCGGCACCACGCCGAGCTTCGGTGACGTCCTGGTCGTCGCGCATGAGATCGGCCACAACTTCGGCTCGCCGCACACGCACTGCTACAGCCCGCCGATCGATATGTGCTGGAACGCCGAGACCGGCTGCTACTCCGGCCCCACGAGCTGTCCGGCGCCGAGCACCATCAACGGCGTTCCCAACGTGGCGGGCACGCTGATGGGCTACTGCCATCTCCTCGGCGGCTGCAGCTCCTCCCTGGTCTTCCACCCGCGGACCGTGAGCCTGATCCAGCCGCTGATCCAGAACGCCGTCGGCACCTGTATCTTCCCCGCCGCGGCCGCCATCGCGGTGAGCGCCGTCAGCCCGAACAACGGCGCGACGGCCGGGGGAACGGCGGTGACGATCAGCGGCAGCGCTTTCGCGAGCGGCGCCACGGTGACCATCGGCGGCTCGGCCGCCACCTCCGTGGTCTTCGTGAGCTCGACCACCCTGACGGCGGTCACCCCGGCCCATGCCACCGGCAAGGTCAGCGTCACCGTCACCAACCCCGACAACTCGAGCGCCACCCTTACCAACGGCTACTTCTATGCGCCGCCGCCGCCGCTGACCAGCTTCTACACCTTGACGCCGTGCCGGGTCCTCGACACCCGCAACCCGAACGGGCCGCTGGGCGGGCCGGCTCTGGGCGCCGCGGCGCAGCGGACGATCACCGCCGTCGGCGCCTGCGGCATCCCGGCCGGGACGGTGGCTCTCGCGGCCAACGTCACGATCGTCAATCCCGCCGCGGCGGGGAACCTGGCGAGCTTCCCGGGCAATGCCTTCCCGCTGGGCACCAGCGCCATCAACTTCAATGCCGGGCGCGTACGGGCCAACAACGCCATTCTCGAGCTGGCGACCGACGGCACCGGCACCTTCGGTCTTCAGAACACCGCGGCGGGCACCACCGACGTCCTGGTCGACGTGGTCGGCTATTTCAAGTAAGCGCCGGTTGCTATCTCCGGATGTATCAGGGGGTAGCAGCCTGCAGCACGGGTCGGTGTCGGACCACCAACCGCTCAACCTCGCTCGATCCGGCGGGGGGATCCCAGAGGCGCCGAGAGAATGGTCATCAAAGCCCGGCCCACTTGACGCTCGGCGGTCCGTCCTACCGGGAGACTCACCGATCCGTTCCCTCGTCCTCGCCGCTGAACCACTTGGGAAGTCGAGAGACTTCGACTTTTACCGCTCCCCTCTGGTCCCACTCGGCGCCCAGATGCCGGGCGATCGTCGGCAAAGCGCTGCGCAGCGCTGTGAGGCCATCAAAGCCTTCCCGGAAAAGCCTCTCGATCGGCGCGATACGCCGGTCGATCTCCCTGAGCAGGCCCGCGGGGTCCGGCATCGGCACCACAAGCGGGCTTGCCTGCTCTCTCCGTTCCTCAAACTCGGCCAGGATCCCCGGCACCAGCGTGTCGTGCAGGCTGTCTTTGCCCGCCGCCGCCAGATGCTTCTCGGCCAGTTGCGTCATCAGCCCAAGATCGACGATGCTCGCCCCGTACGCTCGCAACAGCCGATCCGCGACCACGAAATCCACGTTTCCTTGGCGATTCTCGCTGTAGGTGACCGTTCCCGCTCGCACTCCTGCCACGCGAGCCGCCCCAGCAACGCTCAGTTTGCGCCGATGCCGGAGAAGTCGAAAGCCGCGCCAAGCGTAGCCGAAAACCGAAGGTTTCTTCCCGGGCATGGTGCGACTCTCCTTAGGCGCGACTCTCAGTCCTTCGCCCTCGCCCGCGTTGGTGACGCCGCGATCAGAGCACGGGGGATCGTGTTCGCGGCCAGGGTGACGCCGAAAATCTGCTGCACCAAAGGCTGGGGCACGCCGAATGCGTGAAGGGTTAGGACCAGGGGGTGGCCGGTCCGCAACACCGATACTTGATAGATGGTCCGCCACTCATCCTCTGCCAGGGCTTCCATCAGGATGGGGGTCAGCCTAGAGATGCCCTCGGACGGCGCCATGGCGTCGAGACTCTGAGCGCTGACCATGAGGTGCCAAGCCTCGTCCCCGCCCGTGTCCGACACGAGCATCAGCAGCTCCACCGGTCCGAGCCGCTGCTCCAGCGCCGTGAGAAGCTTCGAAACTCCCTCCACCGTCATGCGGCAGTCTCCCTGGTGCCCCCACTCAACCGGCATCGTTCGCGTTCAGGCCGAGAAGCCCGTCCACCTCCCGCTTCACCTCCGCATCTCCCGTGCCTTTGTCCAGCGCTGTGGCCGCTTGACCCAGCCACTT
>Ga0075436_100000656_pt1 | contig 22807 bp, 23 predicted proteins | sample RhiMethybrSRZTD5_FD_75303 | JGI IMG/M metagenome (GOLD analysis project Ga0075436, IMG submission 75303) | Populus rhizosphere microbial communities from Tennessee, USA - Rhizosphere MetaG P. TD hybrid SRZTD5 | ecosystem: Host-associated > Plants > Roots > Rhizosphere > Soil | place: USA...
GGAATGACACCTACATCTGAAAAAGGTAGACTAGCCATACCTGAACCACCGCACAAATTAAAGATGATGATTGAAAGCAGCAGTTCGGATAAGGAAAGGGAAGTTTGGGAATCTTTAAACGATTTGATAATAGAAAGAGCCGAAGCCATAATGTATAGAGGTGGAATTCAAGCTCTACAGCTACTAAAAGTAGACAAGAAGACTATCAAAGAATTAGAGAAGTGCTTAAAAGAAGAAGAAGCTTTTGGAGATTGGCTGGAGAAGAATAATCCAAAAATAGCAAAAAGGTTAATGACTACACAGATTGAGGACAAAAAGCAGGGAAAGAAGAAAATGAGGAAAACAACACAAGAAGAAAAAGAAGAAGCTGTATCAGCAACTGTATAGAGAGAGAGTTGAAAGGTCTGAAGTAAAGTTGTTCACATGTGATTGTGGGGCGTCATTTAATACCGATCAGGAGTTACACGAACACCACGAGAGAGAACATGCAGACTAATTATTGTGTGTACTTTTACGACTTATGGGAAGGACATATCTGGTTTCGGTTTATGGAGTAACAATTTGGCGGTAGATACTTTTCAGTATTTCCGATACCAAGACCCAAACTAGAAATAGAAAAGAACCAGATGCCCACGGCTAAAGTGGCAACTAACACTATTATTATTCCAATAATTAACTTTCTGCCAAATAATCTATTTGACTGATTAGGATTAATGACACTTTTGGCAAAAGCCATTCTTGTAAAAATCCATTCGCAAATAACATTTAACGGTTAAGTGACAAGGAACTAGCAGAGAATACTCTTCAAATTTACTAGAAAGATGAACATGCCACGCGTTTACCTCACATATTATAGCGATAATTTTGCCTAGATGGAAGGTGAATCATGGATTGGATTTAGAATTTCTAGTTTTTTATAAAAAAATTCACCGCGTCGATAGAATTGTCATATGTCATGAGCTACCGAAGGCCAAGGGCATCCTTGAGATCTATTTCATGGTCTTGTTCCTGAGCAATAATACCCCTTAATTTTTCCGACAGTGCGTATTCGCCCGCACTTTCTGCTTGGAGAATTCTTTCCCTATAATTTTTTATAGTTTCCCGCTCTGACTTTAAATCTATTTCAAGCATTGTTTTTGAGTCCTCTGAGTAACCTGCTTCCTTACTTTTCACCGTAGGATTGCCTCCCAAATAATCAATTTGCTTTGCCACTTCCAGTGCATGTTCGAGTTCTTCTGAGGCGTGTAATTTCAGTTCTTCTGCAATGTCGCCGTATTCTGGTCCTTTTAATGTTGAGCTGAAAACAACATACTGAATGATTGCTTGGTATTCCCTTGCGAGGTCTTCATTTAGTCCATCAATAATTCCCTGTCTGTCAGTCGCATTATTATTCGACATATTCTATATTATTACTAATGGTTTATTAGAGTTACAATCGAGATCAAAGATAATCACAAAGATAGAAACATCCCATCATCCGTTTTCAAATAAAAATTTATTAATTTTTTAAACATCGCGAACTTGTAATTCCTCAAGATCTTCATTATTTTTTAAGCAACTCCAGAATTTTCATACGCCCAAGTATTTCGACTTCTTTTATCGCGGGTAATGAACCAATCAAATCGAGAAGTTCCCTCGTCCTATATCTTTTACTTTATTCGATTGATATATTCTGACACATACTGTTTGTATTCATCTAGCATACCAAATGGAATTTTGACCATGCCCTATGGATCTGATTCAGATAGTCAGATACAGTTATGATCTTTGAGCAATAATATTCAACCTAACGAAATCTAAGAACCAGCTTCCACTTGAATTATTATCACCACATTTTTCAACCTCACCCAAAAACACATCCAAAAATAGTTTCTCTAATTTATCAACGTCGGGATGATCATTATCTCGCGATAGATGTTCTAGATAAGATTTTAGTACTACTGTTTTTACAAATTTAGAATAGACTCGGCGGTTTGGAAGAATTACACAATCACTGCTTGAAAATACCCTTGCATTTACATAGCCTGTTTCCTGTAGTAACTTGTATGTATCGTCAGGCTTGGCAAAATACCATGGTTGCATCCAATCAGTAAAGTATTCTTTGAATTGATCTAAGTGTGTAATTCGTTCTAACATTGAGATTATTCGTTGTAAATTTCCATCCCCGCCACATTGGATTAATAGTTGCCCATTACTCTCAGAATTGTTGTTATCATTATTGCTGATACTTATATCATTATTTTTACTACTAACATTCATTGGGTTTAGCATCTCCCAAAATTTTTGAAATACTTTTCTATGATCCTGTATCCAATGTAGAGCGGAATTGGAAAAAACAACGTCTAATTTTCTTGGAATCAGAATATCTGTAAAGCTAGACTGTATTAATTCAACATTATCACAGAATTGAAGATTATTTTTTGCTCGTTTTATCATATTAGAATCAATATCTACAGCATAGACCTTTCCTCTTGGAACTCGTTTAGCTAGTCGTCTAGTGAGTAATCCCGATCCACAACCGGCATCCATAACAATTTCGTCTCCGCGCCATTTTCGCCATTCAAGTACCTGTTGACCCCACCTATATTGAACTAAACGTGAAACTTGATCATACGAACGTGCATCCCAAGAGCCATTATTTCTATTTCTCAATAGTTTGTATACTCGTTATTGGTTCTACCTCATTATTAATAAGATATAGAAATTTGACAGTACTATTTGGTTCCTAAAATATTGACGCATTGTAAAATTGGAGTGTGGTCAATTGTTAATACTCCTAATGCAGGGTTTCATGGTATTAGGATGGACTACAGCTTTAAACCTTTCTTCTTGGAAGTCTTAGGTTATACTTGGTGGGTCACAAAGTTAAATGGAGTGCGGATGTGGACTCGGAGGTTTGTAAATTGTTTTTGACATTTATTTGGTCTTTATCTCTAGACTCCATCACACTACCAGTAACGTATGAAATAATACTGCTCATAATTTTATTTTATTGTAGGTTTGACTACAGCTGCTTTTAGAGTTGTGGAATTTGATGCAAATGGCATTATTTGGCCACGAATTTCACCTTCACTACCTGAGAAACTTAAAGATTTGGGTTGGTAAGTATCTACTTCGACATACGTATTACCGCGATTAAAAAGCCTAACTAAATCAGTTATATTTTTACTACTTGCCAATGGCCCCAATTCTAAGTTCTGAGTAGAAATGGTCCCATTGAAGAAGAATTTACTCCTTTCAGATTCTGAAGCAGCTGATCTGCAACAAATTTCTGAAGGATTTATGGTTGTTTGATATAATGTAGCTACAATGCGGCCGTTTTCCGTTTTGTTACCAAGATAAAGGTCTACCCTTGCCACATCATTTTGTAAATTTGTTAGGTTTATTTCATAGTATAATTCATTGATATTAGAATTATTAGGCTGAAATTTAACGGTACCTGTTGCATTTGTATCCACAGCGGGTATAACGTTATGTCCAGTCAATAACGCAATAAAGGAGTGATTCTGTTGTTGTATTATATTCGAATCAGACGATGCTGCCGCTGCTCCTGTCAATTCAATAACTAGCATTATTATAGCTGACACGATTAATGCAGCATTCATAATTATACAGCGGTAAGATTATTTTAAATATAAATATTCTATCAACAGAGATATGTCTATTCCATCCAGTAATCTCATTAGATTCCTGAGGACCAATTTCTAATCGACTCTTTTCAGAACTATGAGATACTATGATGCCTGCCGTGTTTGATTAATTATAGGAGAAATACCTCCAGGGGGAATACCTCCACCACCTGTTTGATTGTCTACAGGGGGAATACCTCCACCACCTGTTTGATTGTCTACAGGGGGAATACCTCCAGGGGGAATACCTCCACCACCTGTTTGATTGTCTACAGGGGGAATACCTCCAGGGGGAATACCTCCACCACCTGTTTGATTATATCCGCTAGGGAGTCCAAGAGCACTGATTTCCTGTATGCTAGCCCAACCATCCTTTGAGCTAGTGTTTGTGATTGTCAACTTAACAAACTTACCGCTAATACCTTCTTCAAATGGATATATTTCTTGCTTCGTTGTGCCTTTCTTATTGCTGCCTTCAAAGGCTTTTTCATACTTGTTACCATCTTCAGAAACTCCAATTTCAAATGAATATTTTCTTGCATCTCCTTTATTCCATTGCACTGACAGTCCGCAAATAAATTCCGGCGCCTTCAGTTTAATCTCTACCCAGGGATTTTTACCGTTGTAAGACCACCATGTAGACGAGGAACCATCAATTGCATCAGAAGGCGGATGTCGGTCAGAAGGATCAGTCTCAAAACCGTTTGCCGTTATATTCTCGATCTTCAAATCAGTACATTGTGGATTCATTTCATGTGTACCCGCTTGTTCATTACCAGACGGAATTCCTCCTCCACCTGTTTGTTCATTACCAGACGGAATTCCTCCTCCACCTGTTTGTTCATTACCAGACGGAATTCCTCCTCCACCTGTTTGTTCATTACCAGACGGAATTCCTCCAGGGATACCGCCAGGTGGTATTCCTCCTCCACCTGTTTGTTCATTACCAGACGGAATTCCTCCAGGGATACCGCCAGGTGGTATTCCTTCTCCTGTCAGAGCCCCCTCAGAAGGTGCAAAAGATGAACTCCCATTTGTTATACCGAAACCCTGCCCTACAGCTGGACTTATACTACATGGTGGCAAGAGCTCCATGTTAGCTCCAGGCGTGTCGGAACACTTTACAAATGAGTCAACAATTCCCAATAATGGTTGCCCTCCAAAGTGATGGTTGGTCTTGTTATCATCCAATGAAATAGATACTATCTTGCGATCGTTAATAGTAATGGTAGTTGGAACTTCAAACCAAGATATTCGGTTATTTGCTCCTACATCTGAAACGCCCTTTATGATAATTTGCTGGCCAGATCCACTAATTGGTAATGTCTGTATACCCCCTGGAATTGTTTTAAAGTTTGTCAGCTCGTGAGTGTGTGCATTAGTTCCGCTACTATTGTACCATGTCATATTGCTTCCAAAAGAGGTAACATTCCCGTTGTTCAATATGATACTCCAATTCCCAGAAGCTAGCCATTTGCCATTTGGAACGGAAACGAGGGTGTTTATTTTCCCATTTGTTACAAAGCCCGACAGTGGTTGCGATTGAGATCCTCCAAGGGACTGATTGGAGCCATCTAAACCGGATGTTGTTAGATTATTACTATTCAAGAACTGACCTGTTTCACCACCAATCTGAGAAAAAGCAAAATTATTGTAATTTTGCAAGGAAATTAGTGAAATTAATCCCATCAGAGCTAATACGACTGTTATTGTCGTAATATTTTGACCCCTAAAAACTTTTGTCACTACACTCTTCATAGACAGTCAACTAATGTTTGGTTCACGGGTGTTCTTAAATGTTAGTATCTAAGTTTTATAATTATGATGTTTTTAACACGCTGGAGGGTTACAGATTTGCTACCATGTCCATTTGCATTACAGCGTATTTTTATAAGATCTCTAATGGGGTGCAATGAGTCATGTCATGTCTTTCTAATCTCAAACTATACCGTCATTAAACTTATCCTCTTGTGAAAAATTATTGATTCATTTAAAGTTGCCTCAACCCGTGCGAATCTGACGAGTTGTACTTCGTCCAAATAGATTACCTAATTGAGCTATGCTTCATACGTTCACGACCATCGATCTGTTCTCATCAAAAAGTTTTTTATAATACAGGTCTGAAACTGAAATATTGAAAAAAGCGCTAATTCTTTTGTCTAGTTTCGTAGCATTTACAGTACTCATAAGTCTAGTATTTCAAAGTAATTATGCGTTATCCAATACACGAGAAACAATAGCATCAAATAATGGGAAAAGTTTTGATCCATTGAAAATATTTGATACTCTTGCAATGGGACGGTCTGATACTTCTGGTAAAAACGATATGTACGTAGACCATGGAAATTCACCCAAATATACGTCTGTTAGTTCAGATTCTACAAGGACAGTACGAACTAATTTTGGATACTATCATGGATTCAAATTTCCAAATACTTACCAAATCCCACATAGAATTATTCCCGATAAATATATTCCTGATTTTATTACCAGCGGAGATATAGGATTCTCAACGGCTGGAGCCTGCGGAGGTATGGCATTTGCAGCCCTAGACTACTTCTATGCTCATAAATTAATCCCAGGTTATACTGATACTCCTTCAAATGATAATCCTCTATCAAAATACATATTCCAGCGACTTTATGACAGTCTGGACATAAGCCTTTTGGGAATACTTAGATCCTTAGGAAGTATCGTAGCTAGTACATCACCGCTGGGTTCCGTGGCTAATCTCGATGCGGTACCTAGGTATGTTTATTTGACCATGGCACCAACTGAGAATTCACATACAGTTGCAGGATATTGTACTGTTGGATGTTTCCCAGGCATAAGGCCTCTAACAGATAATGAAGTTTCTAAGGCCACGCGTATCCTCGACCAGGGTAGGCCTGTTGTGCTTGGACTAATACGTGCCTCTAGCATAGGAGATATTGGACTTAATCATCAAGTTGTAGCCTATGGGTACCATTATGATAAGGCATACAATGGTTACACCTTTAACATATGGGACAATAGATTCCCAAATAAGGAAGTAGAAGCAACATGGTATCCGGGAGTTCACTATGGAAAACTATGGTATTGGCAACAACATTTTGTACCAGGTAAAGGTTTCGTAACAGAATTATTGTCGAACCCCGGTTCGTGGAGGGGTTTCTTTGTTGAGGATTATTCGCCAAAGACACCTCCCAATATACCTATTGATATAGATTACGATGGGGTGGAAGACTCAAATGACAACTGCCCTAGCCAGAAAAATCCCGATCAAACAGACACCAATAAAGATGGCGTAGGGGATGCATGCCAGATGGGTGATCAGGATAATGATGGAATAACTGACTTTAAAGACAACTGCCGATATGCCGCCAATCCTGACCAAAAAGATCAGGACAATGATGGAGTAGGTGACGCATGTGAAAATATTATTTTATAGCGATACTATGAGCGATGCCCCGCATGATGAAGGGGAACGTAAATCCCAATTCATTACAAGTTGTTTTGACACTTTTGGCAAAAGTCATTATTGTAAAATCCGTTGGCAAATAGCACTTAACGGCTAGGTGACTAGGAACTAGCAGTGAATACCCTTCAAATTTACTAGAAAGATGAGCATATAAAGTTTTTACTTTATCATATTGTGATGATAAATTTACCTAGACTGAAGGGATGCGTGACGATATCGGTGCTAATGGAGGGTTTCTTAAATTGTTATACCATACCATTTGTTTAAATGAATTAAGAATCTTAGATTGTATATTTTTGAGATTGTAGTAACGAAAAATAAAAAATTAACTCCCTATTTGTTGTATATTAATAGGGTTAGCAAAATCAAAGTTGTGTAATCCGGCTCTCATTGTTGTGTCTGTACATGGAGCATTATCCTTCATATAACTTGACCACATAACCTGACACGTCCTACATTTGAATTCGCCTGGTGGCCTTGATGGTTTTATTATTCTCTGCATATTATATTTACAACACATCAGATATAACAACCTTGCCTTTAATTACATTGATTTAAAGTAAAGACAACCACAAACTCTACAGGGGTGTTTGTTGTCTATTTGACCAGCATAATATACATGTCTGTTTTTAGGATGTAGACAATAAGTGCAAATGTCATATTGACTCATCGAAGCAATAGTGGGATTATGAGGACATAAATGTTTGGAATTATTAACTAATAGTTAGCATCATTTGTTTATCTCCACATCCTCAACAAACATCAAGTCCTTTTGTCCGTTCATCACATCTCTGACAATGAGTTTTATCCTTTCGTTTCCAATCCTCTATAACTTATTCCAGACTGACAAACTTTATCATTTCTATTTATAGTAACTAAATTTCTTCAATTCGCGGAATAGGGTTGGTAGTTTGTGAATCAAATTTGATATGAATTTAACAGTTAAATTCTGAAGACTCTTTTTTTTATTTTATATGAATATTATTAGTTATGAATTCAAGAAGTGTTATTAAAAATCCAAGATGACAGTATCGGATGATAAGATTTCATTAGTCCTGACAAAAAATAAATAATTTCAGTCCTAGTTTTCATTCTTATGAATAATATGTAATGTGTAAGCACTTAGAATAATCTTGTTTCTAGCAGTCTTTTTTATCATACCGCTATCAGACAATTGATCGACTATTTTATCCGTTTGTTTACTGCTTAATGCTAATCCTTCGCCTACCTGATATTGATTAACAATACGTAATTCCCCTCCGGTTAAGTCATATATCTTTTTTAAGAATATAACAGATTCAGGCTTAAACATCTAGATGAATAAGTTAATCGCATTCGCATTTAAGGTTTCATGGAAAAGGCTACCTTTTTCTAAAATCATCAGGTTTAATCAATGCTAATTTTGTAATGGGCCGGAAAGGATGAATCTGGAATTCAAGATGGGTCGTGATTGGAAATTCTGAATTTTTTTACGTATCATATTTACATATCATTTTTCCCTGAACACTTAATTGTTGTCTTTACTATATGATTTTAATGAATCAAAAAAGTGTGATGGCAATAAGTGTAGCAGGAGTTGCCCTAGTGTTACTACTTGGAGGTACAGCGACTACTATTATTCTTTTTAATAATGGATATGCTCAGTCAACCAAATTAGGAGAGCCAATTTTTGTAGAAAAGGGAGGGGATACAATTAAGAGAGAAATTGGCCCTAACACAACACAATACACCTTTACTTCTAATGGAAAGATGAATGGTAATATAGAATACTCTAAAGCAGGGGAGTATATAAGTATCGCAAAAGGCAACAATATGACATTTGATCATGGACATGGAGTACTAACAACCAAGGATGGTAGTGAAACGGCAAACTATACGTTCATAGAAGTGAGTAATGGTACGGCATATCAAGGGGCTTCAGCATATAGCACAAATTCCACAGGCAAACTATCCCCTTTGAATAATATATTGGTTATATTTAAGGGTCCAACAAACGAGAGTGGAAATTATGCACTTAAACAATGGTCTTGGAAGTAGTACTACGGTAATGATTAGTGCTTAGATAACAGATTATTTTATGAGATTATGAACGCGCAACATAAGCGCCGGAACGGATAAAAGACATATTTTTCCTAATCAATGGGTTCAACTATGCAGACATGACTTTAAAAGTAATGGTGATGATTTGACTAGAGCGGCCCCACATCTACTTGTGACAACGGTTAACCAATCATCCTTAACAATTTATTCCAAATGGTTTCCATAGATTTCTTGTTTAGTTTGCATGATTGCAGTCCAAATCCATTTAAATAAGCATACAATACAGACACGATTTGAATAAGACAACTAGTCTGTCATTATCTCTATCGTTGTACATTGTCTGCACTTTGGTAGTTTTGCCTCATTTTGTCACAGATTTGTCAGCACAGAGTCCTAAAACAAATGCCAGCGGAAGCGTTAATCTGCCTTTGAACGTAGGTGATTCGATTTTTAATGCTAACACAAGCATAACCCTGGGAACAAAGAATATATCATCAACTCCTTCCCGAATTACAGAGTCAGATTTCTCTGACAAAGGATTCCTAAAAGGTGTAGGAAATGTTACTTGGAATCAGACTTTCATAAGTACCTACTTATCTGATAAATTGCTTGAAGGCAAAGGTAATGGAACATTCGAGACCCCCGATGATAAAAGTATTGCTTGGAATTCTTCTGACATAGGAAGACAGGTTGATGGCCATTGGGTTTTCTATGGAATAATACTATTCAATAAAACACAAAGCGAACCATTGTCTTTCCTGAATAATAGAATCGGTTTTTATAAGAGTGTTGCTGGCAACGAGACAGATTACATCTGGCTTCTTAAATAGTCATCTTTTTTCTTTTGCTTAATGGATAAAAAAAATTATTGGTAATTGGCGGCATCTGCCACGAATTCATTGTAGGCGTGAGCGCCTAGCTTGATTACCCTGCTGTTTGTCTATTCATTAGCTCCACGTGCTCCTCCAATGGCAAATTTAGAGTTCCCGTTAATCTAAAACAGAGGTATGTTCTAAGATCCTCTTACTGTATTTGGTAAGGATCTCTCCAAAAGGTAAGATTGACAATTCAATAAATAGTTCACATTCTAAAGACTGTGCTCAAAATATTGTAGAGGTGGGAATTACTATCGTTCGAGACGATTAAACATACCCGTGATAAGGTTTCCACCGTGGCTAATTAGGTCCATAAACTCCTTACCAAGAGGTTCTAGGCTTTTGTCTGACATCATCTTTGCGTATACTTCTTTCCTGTGATTTTGATCTCTAAAGTATTGGAGCTCCATCCAAATATCTTCATCTTCGGCAGCAAGGGTTTTAGTAATATTTACCATGATGAACATTCCAGATGCATTTGCAGACTCTATTGTTTCCTGGGTATCTTTTCCAGCAAGTTGATAGTATTCAAGTCTTACTCCGTTACTTTCAAACCATGGAATAAACTTCTTAAGGTTCTCTGAGATAGAGTTGTAGTTCTTTTTTGGAACTCTATAAAAGTAAGCTGCAAGGTAACCTCCAGCATTGAGTTCTTTTGAAGAATTTGTATCTGTCATGATTATAACTATTGATACGTTACTTATAAACAAAATTTGGACTAAAATAAGAATGTCAATATGAAATGCCTTCGTTACGTATCTTAATTGGTAGATATTAGTCAAAAACCAAGCCACTTTGTTAGTGCAAGGAGTATCAAATTTGACAGGATACAAGACAATGAAAATATGTGGCAAAATTAAATAGCGAAAAAAATGTTAGTTACTACTTTTAGACTTTACCCGGGAGGGATGAATCTGGAATTTCATGTGTGTCGGAGTTAGTAATTCTCATTTGTCTTTGTTTCTAATTGCAATTTGAATATGGTATGAAGATAACTTCTTTTTATTACTGTATGATTCCGATCCCATAACCTTCAACTTAAGGAATTTCCTGTCGACCAGTAGTACCTTGGTCAGTAGTACCTTGGTCGCCCATAGAAGAACTAGTGATTATTCAATTTTAAAATCAAAGTAACTGGACAGGAGCGTGGCGTGAAGGAAAAGGGCATAATTCGAAACCTTCGCTAGATTTTCAAAAATAGTGAACTGATGGGTCCATATGGTGGACGAGTAAAGGAGGGCCCATCAGTCCATCTAACCAAATTATCCCGGTAAGAGGCAATAGTTCAACAAATTATAAAATGGTTTGATAGGCCCATCATGGTTGAGAAAATGGGCCTATCGGCGATTCTCCATGGTGTGGTTCCTTTGTTGGTTATCAATATAATTGCCAATAAATTATAAAAAAGGTTTAGACTGACCTTAGCCATCATTTTTGGTGAGATCCTGATTGATAAGCATTCAATTCATCTCCTACTGTTTGGAATAGTCTATTCATCGTGATAGGTTTATCCAGAGCTGAATCTATGATACCTTCCTCCATGTATTGGAAAAATAATATATGTTCTTCAAAATTATATGCACTCATCAATATCGTTCTTACTTTAGGATTCGAATCTTTTACTTTTTTGAGTAATTCTAATCCATTTAGACCTGGCATTCTTAGATCAGAAATAACCAGTGCATAGTCCTCTTTGTTCTCTGTAAAATGTTCAAGCGCCTTGATAGGATCGGTAAAAGAGAAAACTGAAATTTCATCAATATTTTCGGCCAGAGCCTCATGGAACAGTTGCGCAGTATGGACGTCATCATCCACGACGCTAACAATCCTATTGCTAGTAGGCATTAAACGCTAAACCTCCATTTGCACAACTTGCACCATTATTTCTATTTGAAGGAATTTACAATTACTTAAGTTTTTTCTGGTGTTAGGACTACAAAATTGAATAAAAACTAGTCAAAAGAAACTTTATGAGGATTTACTATTAGACTCTGTGACAATCTCGAGCCGCGCCGCCGGAAAGATCGAATGCATCAATGCAACTACTCTTGCTCTGAAAACACACTAGTTCAGAATTGAATTTGGTATAACACCATTTGTCTGATTTTGCTGCTTCCACCTTTAATGCACTATAAGAGACCACGATCGTTGCTGCGAAGGTTGCAATTGATAATGCAACAACTATTACAAACAGAGCGTTTCTGTTCATTAAAACCTCTTTTGGCAAATCTAATAATAAAAACGTATAGAACCCTTACAAACTATTTACGATGATTCACTGGACGTACTTAGACTTGGTTTAAAAGTTACTGCATTACATAGTAAACTGCAGATGTTTCCATAATACATTTTTTATTCATTTTGTAATACGGGTGATTTAAAAATTGATTTAAAAGGTGAACTAAATTTGCAAAAAACATCGCTAACACTACATTGTTACATTTAAAATAACTTTTATACGGGTTTGAAATAGTTTTCGAGCTGTCGGGCTAATTATTGTTCAGATTTGTGGTAGATCTGTCAGAGCGTGCAGGTGAGGTAATTGTGCACTTACATCCTTTGTCCTTTAGTATCTTTAGTTGCTCGTCGTATGAGTTTACAAAATGTTCCTGAAATGATAGGCCGGTAGCAAATGCTTTATTTAAATCGCTTGTATGTCGATAATTCCTTTTCTTCATTTCGATAACAAGTTCTTGGTGCCTAAGATATAGGGCTGCCAATTTCCCCTTCCATCTTAGGGTTTCAGGGTGTCTGGAATACCCAGATTTATTTTTAGTCAAAATATTCCATAACCCGTGCAATTCTCTGTGCTCACCGAGGAGATGTTTCGTGCATAATTTATTTACAGGAATATCCCAGATTCTCATATCTTAATTAGTTTCTCCAATTTGAGAGGTTAATAGTACATCATTAATACAATACCTAAAACTAATCCAAATATCAAATGACCAATAAAGCTTGCAATTGAAGGTAAATGGCCTAACTTATGATTCCACAAAGAATGTCCCGTTATTGGCTTGTGAATTGGTACAAGTGTGGTAATCCAAAGAGTAAATCCATACAGAACTGATAACGCCAAGGTGTAATCCTGTGTAATAGGTATATTAAGAATTGAAAGCATGACTGAAAATGCGATACCTGCCAATGATCCATTTAGGAAATGCAGAAAAAAAATATATTTGAAATTAAGTTGATTCCGAGCAATGTGGAAAAATCTAGTAGAAAGGATCTGATTTTCATGCCATTCAAAAACTCCCCACAATCCCCATTTTCTCCACGATGGGATTTCGGACATTGTCATTACCGCGGTAGCTACTATTCCCGAAACAAGACCACTATAGATAGCATCTAGACCCGTACTAATCATTCTTTAATCTTTTCACTGACTTTCGCTCTGTCTTTTGTAACTTCTTTGATACTTGACAAAATACCACTTAACTTTATCCCTTTCAAAAATTTTACTTTTTTGAGTTTATCATTTTCACTCTTCATACCTAGTGATTCAATTCCAATACCACCGACTAGTATAGGAGAATTGCTTATCCTTGAAGTTAATATTCTATTTATCAATTTATTTGTAGCACCGATGTTCTCGGCTAAAGTTAACGAGATCATAATCAAATCAGGCTCGAATTTGCTTGCAAAAGCTATGATCGCATCAGAAGGAACAGAAGGTGCAATATTGGACACTGAATATCCTTTGCTTCTAAGAAAAGATTCGATTACCATACAACCTAAACTATGATATTCGCCTTCGGGCGTGCATATCAGGATTCTGAGGGCTTTTCTATTCGCTACAGAATTCCTTGAGGTTCTTTCATTTATTAATCTTACAAGTGTATGCGCAGCACTACTACAGACGTGTTCTGTAGCAACATCCAGCTTACCCGCCTCCCACAATTCTCCCACCTTGTACATCACGGGAGCCAATAATCTTTCGTAGAATCTAAGAAGTCCAAAAAACTCAGAATATCTCTCAAATATATCAATTAGGGAATTGGTATCATTTCTAATGAGTAGCTCCAACATTTTCTCTTTCATAGTAATTTCCATTTTTTGTGTATCCGAAGAATGACAGGCAATAAAAGTAACAACGTTCGGGTCGTTTTGAAAATCTTTTGGGATATCATCAAGTGCTACTTTAAATGATCTACCCAGATATTTGACAATTTTCTGTTTAACCCTTCCATTTTTGTCATCCCATATGTTCCTTACAAGATATGCATATGAATGCCCCTTTACTTTTTTATCTCTGATAAATACCAAAGTAGTGTACTAGACCTCTAATAAAGAACGAAGTGAGTAATTGATTTGTAAAGTTGTTGTATGCATTCGTAAGCAAAAACTTACCATGTTTAAACATGCTAAATACAGTGAATTCGTATCTTGTGAAACAGATTGTGGGAAGATGCAATAACCAGACACGCAATTGCAGCGCCTATGCAATTTCTAATTGTCATGGCATATCCTGGCGGTGATGCAAGAACTGACGTTCCAAATGTTAGATAGAAATTATCAAGCAGCCAAACTGTCAATGTAATCCAACCAATAATCCCAGCTATTATCGACCCAAGTCTAGCGCCTTTATGTATAAAGAATATTGAAAAAGCAATACCAAAATACCAAAGGCCTGCCAGCATGACCCAAATGGGTTCATAGATTTCTATTCTCGCATCCAACAGGTAGTACGTAAATCCTATAATTGCCAACACTATAACAGAACCTAATAATATTTGTTTATTCAAACGTGAAGATGTTCTCTCTTTTATGATTGTCCTCCCATTTTCGGTTTGCTCATCTTTCGCTATTTTAATTGATTTTTGAAAGTTCTTTAAATGCAGTGGAATGATATTTGCAATAGAGTTGTCTTTGACTATTGCTTCATGCCTGAGGCTATCGATAAGAGGGCGCGCCAACGATGCTTTAACAGGTGTTATGAGATCAATCCAGTAAGATGAAAGTCTTGGAGTTAAGTATGGAATGATAATGATTTTAATCGATTTTTTTAGTGTTTTACCATATTGTACCATCATATCCAGGTAAGTAAGAATCTCTGGTCCACCAATATCAAATGTTTTGGACTTTGTTTCATTCGTTTCTATGGACCTGACCAGATATTCTACTACATCATCAATCGCAATGGGTTGGCATTTGGTCAATACCCATTTTGGACATACCATCAAAGGTAACCTTTCTACCAGATATTGCAACATTTGAAAAGAGCCGCCCCCATGTCCCAATATGACAGCTGCTCTAAATATAGTAACACCAGCATTAGATTTTTTTAGAATTTCCCCTACCTCCATTCTACTTCGCATATGCTTGGATAATTCTTGCACTGGTGCATATGTTAAGCCCCCGAGGTAAATCACTCTCGATACTCCAGCTTCATTCACCGCCTTTGCAAAATTTTCTGCAGCATTTCTATCACGCTCTGCGAATTTTTTCCATTCTTTTGACGACCCCTCCATCGAGTGGATAAGATAAAATGCAATATCAACACCGGCTAATGCCTTTACTAGCTCAGGATAGTTTTGGACATCAGCTTGTACAAATTCCAAATTGCCTCTATCATCCTGAAAATAACCTGAAAGTGAATTTGCATTTCTTGTCATACACCTTATACTCCAGTTGGTGCTGCCAGGCCAGAGCAGTAACCTTCTAACAAGCCTGCGGCCAATAAATCCACTAGCTCCTGATACTAGTATTCTAATTTCCTTTCGCTTATTTGCCTCCATACTGTTATCAGTAACCCTATCCATTTTTTTTGATTGCAAGTCATTTGTATCCAGCTCATTTATTACCAGTTTCATCGCACTTATTTCCATTTAAAGTGTTAAAATCGACTAATTCGACTCAATTCTTGCACCTAAAAGCTTTCGCGTGGAGAGCTTCACTCCTGTCATTCTGCCCGCCAGTAATCCAAAGACAGCGCCATAGACTAGATGGAATAGTAGTGAGGCTCCCAATACGAGATTATAGAGTCCTGCAAAGTGAGTTGCTATGGAATGTGCATACGGATTGGCCTCTGTGATCATGAATGTATCCAATCTGGGTTGAATTCCAAGTGTAGCTAATGGAGCGAACAATACGGCCCATAAAGATAACCCTAGCATTAATCCCAGCGTCACTCCCCTTACCATGTGGTATGGGACCAGTTTTCTCCAGAAAACCGCTACTTGCCCAAATATGTTACCAGCAACAGTACCAGTCAATATATGTAATCCCAATCCAATGTTTTGAGCAGAGGTAGGATCGTTAAAACCCAGCGATAATCCAATTACTGCAAAAAAAGTGCCGCTTGGTGTCCCGGATACAAAGTCGATGATCTCTAGCAAACCCGAAATTATAGTAGCTGATATCAATCCCGCAAGTGTGCAGTATACGATCACCATTTTAGGTGTATTTTCTATATGCTGTAGTTCCATACCTCTATCGACGTCTCGATGTATTTAAACTAATGCTAACTTTTTATCCTAGTGCTAACTTTTGATTAACATTGATCTGATAAGGAACCGTATTCGAACAGTTATCAAATAGTGAAATATCAGATCTCAAGCCTGCGGGAAGTGTAATTTTAACAATTTAATTCTAAAGTAACAAACCTAGTCCAATTTGATTTTATTTCTGCATACTGGAAGGGATTGACATTGTTTACAATGTGAATCTTAGTACTGTCGTAATTGTGTTAATTTTGATGGGCCAGAAGGGATGAATCTGGAATTTCAGATGGGTCGAAATTAGAATTTTTAAATTCAGGGATACAATTAATATTGTTAATTACTGCTTTTAGGACTGATAACACCACGGCCCCGTCGGGATGCGCATTGTTAACAATTCGGATCCAGAATGAAGGTGAACAAACAAGACCTTCATGTGCGGATGTGATCTAACGATAAACCATTCAGTCTAAAGATATCTTCGAGATGCCATCAAGTATTTTGACATGATCAGCCTGAGGCTCAGTTGTAATGTAGAGCATGTGATCTCCTCCTAGCGGTAAAGTGATTCTTTTTATCTTTTCATATTCTGCCAAAACGTACTTCCCTTTCCCTATTTTCGCAGCCAATTCATTTCGCGATTTCCAGGCGTTTGTCGCCATTTCTAGGGATTTTTTACTTTCTTCAGGAGACAGCAAATTAGAGACTCCCGGTTTGTGATCGGAGAACATTATCTTTCCGTTAGAGTCGCAGATAGTAGCCATCCTAACGTTCGGGTCTAGCTTCATTATTTCTGAATATATTTTTTGATAATTCATATTCATTAATTTAACTAGTCCAATCTATATAAACACAATTTCTACTTTTCAAGCAAGGAAAGAGATTATTGCTTAGCCGGGTAACTAGGTACTTTAAAAAGCATTGATTATTATGAGCCCGTCGGGGTGTGAATCAACTTTGATTCAATTTTCGGACTTGCATTATATTCATACCAGAAGGGCTAAGCTAACGGTGCGGTCGAAGGCTCAAACTTGAATCTGTGATAAGTATATGAGGGGTCAAATAGAATAGCTATTTTCCAGCTTCGCTTATGGTGAAATAATCATTTTTTAATTACTTCTAACCACCAGATTCGAGTTACTTATTTTATTTGTTTTCTATCGAAAGATGGGAATGTCCAAGGTTGTCCGACGGTTAAAAGAGGTGTCTAGCCAACAACATTATCATGTGTTCGTGTTTAGTCCTTTACACAAAATATTATTATTCTAATGTCAATAGAATTAATGAAGTATGTTTTCTGATGAGAATCTTGGTAAGGCCATTGATTTTGTAAACCCTAAGGTCGACAGCTGGGCAAAGGACTTGTTTGGAAGCTTTGAGCAATTGAATTTGACTAGACCTCAGAAGGAGCTAGTTCAGGTTTTGACAGCTGAAACTCTCCTGTACAATACCGTTATGTCAAATGAAGAAATCATCGCAATCTTGTCTGACATAATACGAAATATAGCAACCCATCACGTATATGGAATGTTCCTTGACTGGGGTAAGAGAACCTCATTATTCAAGGCAGCTGATGAAGAAAAATGAATGAGTGTAATGCCTTGTTCCCTTATGAATTAGATATCATTTTATAATTCAGTACAACAATTAAGGCACATGAAACAAAGGACACAAAGAACAAAATATAGCATGAGCCCATTAGCATTATCATTACTGATCATTCTGGCTTTTGCTAGTATTACATTTTCTAATCATGCTCAGCTATCGTTTGCACAAAATAACACATCATTTGTTAACTCATTTGAGGAACTAGTAAAGAATGCCAATAATTTGAGTCAGAGTTACCATAACGAGACCGAGAAATTTGCCAAAGGGCAGATCGACAATAAAACCATGATAGCAATAACCGATAACTACGAACAGAAATATCAGAACTTGATAAAAGAAGCAAAAGAATTGCAGCCTCCTAAAGAATTCCAAAATGCTACAGATCTATACACAAAGAGTCTTGAATTAGAGCTTCAAAGCAATAATCATTTCCGAGATTATCTATCTACTAATAATTCTACTGAGAATAATTTGTCTTCAAAGTTGTTATCCGATTCATTCAACTACGAGCTTGAAGCATTTAAGAAACTTAAGGCCTCTGGCTCCTTTACGATTTTGCCATGACTAATGGAAAATTTATTGCCCAACAATCTTTATTTTATTTTCCAGCCGACTTTTTTTATTACAATGGCACCCATACATAGTATGAATATACCACCGGTCATGCTGATAACACCTGATGCTAAATACGGTCCTTGCGGATTCAGAAAATAGGTAAGAGCAAGGATAATGAGATATAGACCGACTAAAATCATTATGATTCCTAAAATGCACATTGCTGTCTGTGCTGCAGTTACCACCTAACTGTCCACCGAATTGCTTACAGGATTCAACTATTTATGATTATTAAAAAATTAGACAAATTAATATCACAGAAAAACGTTGTGTGTCAGTCGTTTCGCTATAAACATAGATTGGGCCCGCAATTTCATGATAAAACAAATTTGCTGGATTTTTTAATGATTTTGATTTGTGCTCATTGATCTTTCTCCAATATCCTATTGGCGCGCCCGAATGACGTTACCATGTTAAATTATCTTATTGCTCAAGTATTTCTCCAAATTCTTGAATCACATTCATGAGCACCCGGTCTGATAGTATTAGATTGTCGTCTAAAGAGCCCTCAATAATTTTTTTTAGTGCCTTAGCTCCATTAGTCATATGACGGCTATAGCATTTGTCTTGACGATCGATACTGAATAAGCCGAACCTAGATTTAGAATTATAACCTTCTTGCCATTCATAATTATCTGTAAGTGACCAGTGTAAGTAGCCCATAATCCATGCACCATCATCAATCCCTCTTTTTAGCTGCTGAAGATGAGATATTATAAACTTGGTACGTAGCTTATCATCCTTATCCGCTACACCATTTTCGGTTACAAAAATTGGAACCTTCCATTTATTATGTATGTCCATTATAAAATCATACAATCCTTGGGGGTAAATTTCCCAACCCAAATCGCTTAGAATACCATGTGGCTGTTTATGATTGCTATGATTATTTATTGGAACACCTCCGATAAAACGAGCTGTAGACATGGATACAATCATACTCGGATAAACATACACACTACGATAGTAATTCAATCCTATGAAATCAGTCTTATTTTTCCATTTTTCATGAATTAGAAAGTCTCTAGAGTTTTTATCATGAATTTGCATAGTCTTCAGGTAATTTATATCCTCCTCCCCTTTAGTAACAGCATTGATAAAGTAGTCATTGATAAAATAAGAGAATCTTTTTGCTGTCTCCACATTATTTAATCCTCGGTCCATGAGCCTGTTACGAGTAACCGGTTTGACAGTCATCATTAGATGAGAGAAACCTACTTGCTTCGAAATACCATCTCCGTCTGCATCCACATCATCGATACTAGATATGATATCATATGCCTTAACATGGGCTTCTATTAGGTTATGCATTACATTGTTGGCCCTTTCGCCGTCTAAAAAGAATCCAGGTGGGAAAATACCAGCCAAATAGCCACCTCTTATTATAGTAGCTACGGGCTCGTTTATGGTGATCCAATAGTCTACTTGATCTCTTAACTCAGTAACGATCCTTTCAACAAATTTAGCAAACATATTAACGGTTTCGATACTCTCCCATCCTCGCATAGAGTTCCAGTATGGATCTAAATCATTAGGATCACCTAAAGGTAGATCTCTAATGGGATGGGGCATGAATTTCTGAAACTTTTTCCCTTTGAAATGTGTAGGAGGGGTAGATATCCATAAAGGGAGAGTTAAATGATTTAGTGTTACTATAGGAGTGAGATTCCTTTCCAGCATTGAACTTATCATCTTTTTGTAATGATCTATTGCACTCTCATCCCACGTTTTCTTCTCAGGCTGAATTCTAGCCCATTCTATACTAATCCTGAATGCGTTCAATCCAAGAGAAGATGCATTATCAAAATCCGTTAAATATAACTGTGGATCCCACATTCTCACGGCGTATCCGGCAGGTTCTAAAGTAACTTCCTTTGCACCCTTGTAAAAGGCATTTTGTTTCGTTATAAAGGATATCCTGTTTCTTATGATTTCGTTTCGTGTAAAATAGTCCCAATCATTGTTGATAATTCCTCCTTCAACTTGGTATGATGATGTAGCAACACCCCAAAGGAAGGAGTGTGGAATCCTAAGGTTCAATTTCTCAACATCAACATGAGTAACATATTTGTCGCACTGTAAGCTTCGAAGATCGGCCTCCAGAATTTTCTAAAGTTCATGATGATCTGCCACTGATATTACAAAAGGTGTTTCGTTTATAAAAAGAGAATTAGGATTCAATACGAATTCTTTAAAAAATGGAATATAATTACCATCTGATGAAGGGTTTCACCCTCAGTTTTGTTCTTGTCTTGATTGAATGACAATTGCAGCAAAGTGCTTCACAATTAGAAGCTTTATTGTTTGAGCTGTTGCCATCTTTATGGTGATACTGGGTCGTGTATCTACTAAGTTTGGGTTTGCACATTGCACATCTGCACATCTGCCCTTCTGTTTCTTACAGGTTTCTTTCTGTATACAAATAGGACATAAAAATGTCGAGTCTATGAGGTTACTGCCTTTTTGTTTCTTTGGCCCTTAACGCATACAAAAAGTTCTCACATGGCGACAATCTCTCAAACTCTTGCTTTTGCATCAAATTTGTAATCAATTTACGGCATAAAAGCATGTATTTACAAGTGGGCCGGAAGGGATGAATCTGGAATTTCAGATGGGTCGAGTTTAGAGTTTCTAATTTAAGGATAATGGAATCTCTTGAAATTGACTTCTTAGTTGAAAATAATATATTTTCGGCGCCGAAAAATTAATTTTCTGATAAGGATGGCATTACTTTATTCCCTTTACTCCAGATATTTGAGATAATGAAGACTCCCTAATGCTTAATAATGAGAAAGAAATTTTGGATGGTAATAAAATGTTAATTAGGATTAGAATTGAGATTCCATCAAGACCCTCTATTTTCATAATAACTGGGACTTTAAGTTTATTTCTAGTGCTACTAATAGCGGGTACCGTTATTGATGTTCCTAGCGCAGACGCTGTATTAAACAGCAATTATTTTTTTTTAAAGAAGTGGGGCAGCAGGGGTTCAGCTAATGGACAGTTTGATTTTGCACAAAGTGTGGCTTTAGACCATTCAGGATATGTGTATGTAGGTGACTTGGATAATCAGCGCATTCAAAAGTTTCAATTAGCCAAACCTTGTCCACTTGGCACGACACAAATTGAGTCTGGAGTGTGCTTTGTTACTAAATGGGGTTCTCGAGGCTCCGGTAACGGACAGTTCGAGCTCCCAGTAAATGTAGCTGTAGACTCCTCAGGACGTGTGTATGTAGTTGATAATTCTAATGAGAATATTCAAATTTTCAACGGAAATGGGGGTTTTATTAAAGCATGGGGAGGATCAGGTTCGGGTGATGGGCAATTTAGAGGTCCCCATGATGTAGCTATAGATTCTGCGGGGTATGTGTACGTGGCTGATGCTGGAAATAGCAGGATTCAGAAGTTTCAGTTGACCAGTCCATGTCCGACAGGAACAACGCAAGTCACAGATGGTGTGTGCTTTGTTACTAAGTGGAAGCTTAATTTTCGTCCAGTGGGCATAGCACTAGACTCTATTGGACGTATGTATGTAGTTGACAATGACGGGGGAATTCAAGTTTTCAAGGGTAACGGTGAATTAATTAAGGAATGGGATTTAGGCAGATTTCCCTATGGCGTGGCAGTAGACTCTTCAGGATACATCTATGTAGCCGAGTATGGTCCTAATAACAGAATTGAAAAATTTCAATTAGCCGATCCCTGTCCATTCGATACGACGCAAATTGAGTCTGGAGTGTGCCTTGTTACTCAATTAGGAAAATTCGGTACTGGTGACGGTGAATTCGACTTTTCAATGGACGTTGCTATAGGCTCTAAAGGACGGCTATTTGTGGCTGATACCAGTAACAATCGCATCCAAGTGTTTTCCGAGGCTTCCTCAGAAGTGAGTGCCGATTTTAATGGCGATGGATATGATGATATTGCTATTGGGTCACCATTTGAAGATGAAGGTGATTCTTGTACAACCAATCCTCCTATATCTGCTGTAACTGCAAGTGGTAATGATGGCAATGTACCTCAAAATGTTCTTGATAATAATATTGCTACAAGATGGTCCAGTCTCGGAATCGGTCAGTCGATTACCGCTGATCTAGGATCGACTAAAAAGATTTGTAGTGTAGATATTGCATGGTATAG